>CERC01066842.1_pt1 | contig 26929 bp, 27 predicted proteins | sample 530921 | NCBI WGS metagenome assembly CERC01 (sample SAMEA2621099, study PRJEB7988) | marine metagenome | isolation source: saline water (ENVO:00002010), including
AACGGAGCTGCTGGAAATGGCGGCAACGGAGCTGCTGGAAATGGCGGTAATGGAGCAGCCGGAAATGGAGGGGACAGTTGCGATTTAAATTCTGCCTCTCCGAAGGCGGGACTGACCTATAAGGGAGTGCATACTCTTGGGTTTAGATGTACTGTTGAAGGAAGAGCTTTCAATATCTATGCAAACTGGGAAGCTAGACTTCTAGTTAATAAGGGGCACGATTGCACCCCAATTACTGCCAAAGATGCAGATCTAAAGAGCTTACTACTTGAAAAGTTTAAAGATGGGGATTTGGTCGACGAATCTGCCAAGGCAAGTTATCTACATAGTTTTGATTTGAAAATAAAGGTTGAAGAAGTCCTTGAAGACAAAGCTTTGATTAAAGTAAGTGGCAGCTATTACGTAAAGGAAATCGATACTGATATTTACTTTAAAGATACAATTGAGTTTGATTTTAACTCTGAGGTATTTAATCCTTTTGTTTCTATTAAGATCGATAAAACAAAAATTACCAATTGGTTTAACGATTACGAGGGCGGCGAGGAGATTATACTTGATTTAAGAGAGCTTTTCTTCATAAACCTTGAAAGAGTTTACGCAAAAGACTATGGCGTTCTTGAGGCCTTAGAAGAAAATAATCTGCCCAAAGTTCATGCAGCATTAAAAAGTAAAAAAGCAAACAAGGGAAGTGTTCCTGTGGAGCTTAGATGGGAGTAACTGCACCAGGTTCTGGTATTAAAGACCTGGTAAACCTAAGTTATAATCAACTTTTGCTAAGAAGGGTCAAGTTTAAAGATCGCTCTCCTGAAGATCTCTATGCGAGACTTATGTGCGCTTATTATCAAAATGAACCCTCAAAACTTGAAGTCGTCGAAGATATAATCAAGAATGCCAGTAACCTTGAAGATCAAGAACTGCTTTTAAAAGTATGCTCATTTAGAAGAAAAATGCTGAGTGTAAGCTTGAACATTGAAGACGCCAATGAACTTATTAAAGCAGGGATTAACTCTAGTTGGAGTGGTGACATTTATTTTTGCGCAGCTCTTGGGATGTATAAAATCTCAGAATATGTATTAGCAAAAGATCTATTCATTAAATCTTATAGGCTTCTCAATGAGCAGGGAGCATCTAGAAAGGCACTTCTTGCCAAGCAGAATGCTATTACAATGGAAGGGAATATCCATCCTGAAAATAGACTCATTGGAGACTACCAAAACCTTATAAAAGAGGCAAAACACTTAGACGCCTCTGATGTTGTGGCCAATGCCTGTTTAAATATATCTGATGAATTCTACAAGATCGGTGCCATTAATGTGGCATTAAAAGTAATCAATGAAGGACTTAAAGCATTGGTTGGTCATTCTCTAACTCATCAGGAGAAGGAGGCTCTTCTACTAAAAACTGAAATCCTATGTGCGCTGGATAGAAAAAAAGAGGCGAAAGAGCTTTTAAATCTGTTAAATCATGATTCAAATGAAGAGATTGTGAATGCTTTGAAAGTTATTGAAAAAAGACACTATGGAAAAAGCTCCGCGATTGATGTTAATAAGTTGTCTCCTCCGTGGAGGGTAAAATTGGAAGGGTATAAGAATATCCAGAAGCTTGGTAGACTTGAAGAGGCCGTAGTGGAGTTGCTCTCTGCTACTCCAAGCACCATTTATGAAATCGCTGGTCACCTATACGAAAATGTGGATGAAGGCGACGCTGCCAACAGAGCGAGCACCTTAATTTCACGAATCAATAAAAAACATCCAAACCTAATTAAGTTTGAATCTGAATTAAAAACTTACTGTTTGAGTGATAACGAAAAAATCGAATTTCAAAAGGGGGGGCAGTGAAGCATTTAATCCCTCTTTTTCCAGAGTTTAATTTCTCCGACTCAAAAGTAATTCATGTCGTTAGGAAACAGGCAGTTGTTGAAAACTCTCTTAAATACACAGCATTATTTTACGTTCTCGAAGCTTTAAGTTTTGAGTATGACGCCATTGCAGAGTTGAAGGGGATTTTAGACGAAAGCTTTGGTGAGGACAAAGTTTTGCTTTTAATTTTATTGTCTCTGGAAAGCAAAAGGGTTTCAAGGGAGGAGATTTCAAAGCAAGTCGATAAGAAATTAAAACAAATGGATCTAAATAACCTTCCACCAGCTTATATAGAATATATTGATTCCCTCAATATAGCCCCCAAGGCCCAAGTCCTGCTTAAAGGAAAAGAGAAGCACCTTTATGATACTTTGAGTGAGTCTTCAAAAGCAAAAATTGATCTAGTCATACTTCTTTATGGTGAAGAGGATGTCATTAAGGGGGAGGCAAAGTTCAAGGCCTTGCTCTCTAGGCTTAGAAAGAAGATTGATGAACAAATCATTATGAATTCTGATGGACTCTATGAGCTGGTTGGCTAAAGATTTGCCTCTTTTTCCAACTCGTTGAGGGACTTTCTTTTGCTCTTATTCATTAGTAGATAAGGAATTATGCCAAGCAGGTTTCCTAGGAGAAGAAGGATAAAATAGATATTAAAAAGCGACGCTCCGTTTGCCACTCCCATAAATCCAAACAACTTGTGAAAAACCGCGTGTCCAACACCTAAACCAGATGGAGCGATTGGAAGAGCAATTGCGACAAATCCAATTGGCACAATACTGAACGAGTATCTAAATAGGAACTCACCTTCAGCAAAAGGGTGAACCACGTACCAAAAGTTAACCACTGTAAGGCCTTGAATAATCATGCTTATAAATGTCAGTAGAATTATTCTATGTCTGAACATGCACAAGTTTTCCCAGGCATCGATAAGCTTTGGAAGGAGCTTTTCTAGAAAAGAGATTTTCATAAAAGGGGAAAGAAGCTTTTTAGGAAGCTCTTTAAAAAAGAACAGAGCAATAAAGCCAAAAATAACTCCGGCCAAAAGCAAAAGATTAATATCCAACAAGGTTTTAATATCCGAAGACATTTGGCTTAGGCTTTCATAGTTTATAATGGAGAAAAGCCCCAAAATTATAATAAGTCCAAATAATCCAACAAATCTATCAATGAGAACTGAAGCAAATAAAAACCTGTTTGATAAATTCTTGTCGAGATCCTTAAGGTAGAAGACCTTTACGATGTCTCCACTCACGCTTCCTGGAAGAACTGAATTAAAGAAAAGTCCAATCCAGTTAAATTTTGTGATTTTTAAAAATGAAGGCTTCTTAACCATCTTGTCAGTGATAATTAGATAGTATCTCCAGGTCACCATTAATAGGATGGATACAATTATCAAAAAACCGGAAACCATTCTCAGGGGATCTTGCGCTGCCTTCTCCAGGACACTTAAGTCCAGTTTTCCTGAATCTATAAGCCAGAATATAAGGCCAAAGGCAAAGGCAAACTTAAGAATGGTTTTGACAGCATTTTTCATAATTGGCCACAATCATACAGTTTAGATAATCTTCTGATAAGAAAAATATGGAGAACCCCATGAAGATTGCCCTCATTCAAATATGCTCGGAGCTCAATCCAGCTCCCAATATGGAAAAGATTCAAAACTTTATCAATCTTGCCAAAAAACAGGATGATATTGAGGCCGTTTTCCTTCCTGAGGTGTTTTATTCGATGTCAGATGGGACTGAGGCAACCCCGTATCTTGTAGATAAAGGCAATGAACACTACAAGGTCATTCAAAAGCTGGCCAAGGACAACAGCGTATACCTTATTGGAGGCAGTGCTGCCACAAATCTTGACGGAAGAGTTATAAACAGAGCATGGAATTTTGATCCTAGCGGAAACGATATGGGTCACTATGACAAGATGCATCTCTTTGCGGTCGATCTCAGTAAAACAAGCAATAAAACTGTAATTGACGAGGCAACCGTATACACTCCTGGGTCATCGCCAAAGCTATTGAATGTCGGAGACTGGAAAGTTGGTCTGGGAATTTGCTTTGATCTAAGGTTTCCAGAACTATTCAGATACTATCATGAGCAAGGTGCAAATCTTTTAACCATGGCGAGTGCTTTCACTGTTCCTACAGGAAAAGCTCACTGGGAAACTCTTCTTAGAGCGAGAGCTATAGAAAATCAAAGTTATGTAGTGGCCGCAGGACAGTGGGGCGAGCATAACGAAAAGATAAAAACCTACGGGCACTCAATGGTGATTGATCCATGGGGAGAAGTCATTGCGGATCTTGGGGAGGGTGAAGGTTATACTGTTGTGGACCTTGATCTTTCAAAGGTTGAAGAGTTTAGAGCTCGAATGAAGGTAAAACCAAAATTCGGGATTAGTTTGTAAGAAGCTAAAGCTTGTTATAGATATCTTTTCTATGACCAATTTTAATAACTAAAACCTTTAAAACACTTCCCTTTACTTCATAAACAATTCGGTAGTCACCGATTCTAATTCTGTAAAGAGAGTCAGCTCCCTTGAGCTTTTTAATATTTAAAAGTTCAGAGTACGGGTTGAGAGCCAAAAAATGGAAAGCTTCAATTGTTTTACTTTTTACTGGCTTTTGAAGCTTTTTGAATTCTTTAGCTGCAGATTTTGTGAGTTCTATAGAGAATTTTTTGGACACTAACTCTCACCTTCTAATAGGCTAGCTAGTGACACTGTCTCTTCATTTTTTCTTTGGTGGTAGGCCTCAAGATCAACTTCATCTTCAAGTTTTTCAATAATGGCACTTTCAATGAAGTGTTGAATCTTCAACCCTTTCTTTTTACAAAGCTTAGTAAGAGCCTCTTTAATTTGAATGTCTAAATTCGTGGATAATGTAACTAGTTTGCTCATAGTTAATTTTACAAGGAAAAGTAATTAAAACCAAGGAAAAACTTGTTTTTGATTGTGGTCTAAGTTCCCAAAAATATTAGAATTGATTTCATTTTAATAATATCTTTTCCACTTCCAGGTGAAGTGGGCTGTAATAGCTCTGCTCAAAATACGTCATTGCAACAGGTCTGATATATTTTTTTTTATGTGCGATTAAATTAAACCTTTTGTCATCTTCAATCATATGTTTAGACATTACGGCCTTTCCAAGACCCATGGCAACGCCATCAATAATAGAGTAGACATCACCCATAAACGCTCGATCATACTTTTTCTTGTAGCCAATATGTTTTAGATAGGAATGGGTGGCGTTATCGTAAGGCCCGTGGTCTAAGAATGTATTCGAATCATTTTTATGTTTTTTTGACTCAATAATCACATACTCTTCTTCTGCTATTTGCTTGCACTGAGCACCTGAAAGGTTTGTTATGTAATCAGTAAGAATAAAGTCAGTTTGGTTTGATTTTAATATATCCTCCAGCTCATACATCTCATGGGTGCTAAACTCTATTTTAGCCTTAGGATTGTCCCTTAGAAATGGAGCAAGTTTTGGAATAATCATAGAGCGCATAATTGAAGAGAAGCCAGCAATTCTTATTACTCCGCTTAGCTGCGTTTGGTATTGATCAAAGTTTGCCAAAAACTCCTCTTGCATCTGGAGGAGCTGTTTTGCATGAACCAATAGTTTTTCACCGCTGCTGGTTAGAGATAGCGACCTGGATTGTCTTATAAGAATTGCTGCTTGAAGATACTCTTCAAGTCTAGCAACCTTTAAGCTCAACGCCGGTTGAGATACTCCCAAACTCTTGGCGGCCTTGGTGAAGCTGCCTAATTTGTGTATTTCTAAAAATGCCTGAAGATCATCTAATTTAAAGCTCATAAGCAATTGTTATAGATATATAAATCTTATTAATTTTTCAAACGTATTCGCTAGCTCTATAAATTCTTCAACGAATCAACAAGGGAGGATTTATGAAATTTGGTTTGTTTATGTGTTTGATTTTATTAAGTTCGGCTAGTCATGCCATGACGTGTACCTCAGAAGAAAACCCAAACAAGAAGCTTGTGATCGAGCCATTTGGATACAAGGCAACTGCAAAGATCTATACTGAAGGACAGAGAAACTACTATGGATCAGTAATGGCAGGAAAGTTCACAGGTTCAGCCTGGAGTGCTGATGGAAGTAAAAAAGTTAGCGGCTACACCTTCTATAATCAGGACGGTGAACTTGTAACATTCCACTACAAGGTTACTGGCGACGGCTCGGGAGGATGTCGAGCGAGAGTATGCGACGCACCTCCATTCGGCACTGTCACTGGCAAATTAAGTGTGGACGGCGGCGATTATGAGTACTTTGATTGTTATTAAAGCAATGTACCTCCTCCTAGATTTTCTGGGAGGAGGTTTTTTTGATCAAGAAGTACTTTTCGAGTCCAAAGAGTCTAAGACCCAAGGGGGAAGCGAAGTATTTAATAAGATAAGTTTTAAGAAGCTTCCAAACAAAGACATCTGGACCATGAAACAGTCCCATAATGGAATTCACGCAAATGAATGGGATAAGATTAAGATTGTCGTGGATACATCTTCAAAGCCCTATAAAGCGAGTTTTCATCAATTAAAAGCTGGTAAAGAAGTTGAATATAAAACAAGTTGTTTTCGTTGCCACTCTGGAGGGCCACGCCTTATTCGACCTGTATGGGACTCAAAAGAAGCACCACTAAACATCAAAGAAAAACTCGTAATAGCGAAGTGGAACTTGAGAATTAAAAGCTATGGTGATGTTCATATTAAGAACAATAACCCCTTCAAAAGAATGGTTCCCCTTCTAAAAGACCAGAATATGAAGAAGCATGTCTTGAATTTAGAATCATGTTCTAAATGTCACTATCAAGGAGGACCGAGAGCTCCTATCACCAAAGCAAATGCAACAACTGCTAAATTTTTAGTGAAAAATAAAATGATGCCGCCATGGCCATATGAGATATCCAAAAGAGAAAAAGCCCATTTAAAGGAGTTTTTATATGGGCTTTGAAATTTTCATAGTGGATGATATAGAGATGGTTATAGGCCTAAACTCACTAAGCTCTCAAGTCTTCGGTTTACTCTCGTTATGTTGTTTCCGGTAGATAAAAAACCGTTGATTGCCTCTTGAATAAGGTTATTGTTCAAGCAGTCACTAGCTTTTTCTGATAAGAACTTTGATGCATCACTGTTTAAGTCTTTAATTTTTAAATCTTTAACTCCATCTAAAACCATGATGATATCCTCCAAGTCACTACTGAGTCTTGGATCACTTATGCCTCTGCTTTCAAAGGCTTCAAATTTGGAGGCAAGAAAATAGGGGAGTGAGAAGGCACTTATCTCATGTCCACCTAGGTCTACTTTGATTCTATTCTGGATACCTGCTTTGTACCAAGAGTTGCTAAACCCCAGAATTTCTTGATCATCAGGCATCACATCTAGTGTTAAAAGTTCACCATAAAGAAAACGACAAATTGGAGCATCCTTTCTGGTATCATTTATAAAGCCAAGTTTTCTTAGTCTCTTTTCAACCTTATAGTACTCCTTTATAGAATAAGCTCTAACAACGCAGTCTACATCCTCAGTTGGCCTAAGTTCATCACCGATTACCGGATCAACGTATAGACAGGTTGTGGACCCACCCACAAAGACAAGATCTTCTTTTAAATTTCCTAAAAGTTCTGCTGCAAGCTTAAGAAGTTTGTAATTGTTTTCATAGCTCATATGAAGAAAGTTCCTTTTCCAAAGCTTCCATTGCTAATTTTTTCTCCCTCACTTTTCCAATTCTAACTGAATCGATAAGGGCCAAGAATTGATGTAGTTTTTCATCATTTAAGGAGGCTTTTGGAGCGTTCTTAAATAATGGGGACACAGATACTCCTTTTACTTCTCCATCAGGGAATGGCCAAACATAATTGACATCACTAACAATTTTTTTCGATATTGGACCAAAGCTATGAGCTGTTAAAACCCCTCTTTCATTTTTGCCTAATCTGGCCGGAAAAGTATAGCGCAGGCCATATAATAAGAACTCTTTGAGGTTAGTTACCATAGGTGTTTTCTTATCATTTGAAATTAGGGCACAGGCCTTTAGTCTTCCAAGGCAGTTAGATACTTCTCCTGCACTCAAATCTAATTCATAAGCGAGATCTGAAATTCTCCATGGAACCTTACCTTTGGATAGAACTTTTAAAATAACGATTACGTCTTGTGGCTTAAGATTTAAATTTTTCCCTTCCATAAATTTATTATATCTCATGATTTGCGATTTGCAATTTACAATTCATGAATTGTGAATATTTGAGTTTAAGGTATTGAAATTACATGTTTGTAGGAGGTGTGAAATTATGAAAAACCAACATGTTGATTAAATTAGAGTTTAGCTTCAATCCTTATTGGAGGTTATTTAACATCGAATCGAGGCTGTTCTAGATATGGTGCAAAGAGATGCTAACTAAGTGCTAGACTTATAACTTAGCTTTAGAGCACCTCAATAGTGAAAGTTGATTCAATGAAATTGTACTGGAGAAAAACTTTGAAAGTATGGTTGAGAGCACCAAATAGAATCTTGAATTAGATTTAGGGGGAATAAAGATCTTCCCCTAATAAAAAAGAGCTTTATTACATGAATGGATTTTCACCAGCGGCGTGGTCGGTAAGATCCACAACTTCGTCGATGAAATCTGGGTATTTAGTTTTAAGCATGCGCTCAATACCATCTTTCAAAGTCGCTCTTGAGGAAGAACAACCTTGGCATCCGCCGGTAAGTTTTACGAATAGTTTATTATTGTCAAAATCCACCACTTCAATGTTTCCTCCATGGGAAGCAAGAGCTGGGCGAATCTGGTCATCTAGTGTTTTTTCAATTTTTCTAATCATGCACACTTTTTATGGCCTAAAGCGCCATTAGGCAAGGGCCAGGCACAGAATTTGCTCTATGCCCGAGTCATGCAATCAATTCAAACAATTCTGGAGTATGACTCAAATCTACTATTTCTAGCTCCTACCGGGTGGGGAAAAACCACTTTGCTTCTGGACCTTGCTAAAAATACTGAAAAATCAATCGTTTACCTTTCACCTCTGAGGGCATTGGCCAATGAATTCCATGTGAGATGCCTTGAGAATAAACTTTCAAGTTTTGCTCCGAGAAAAATGAAGGAGTTAAATCAGGCGATCAAGGGTGGTTTAAATTTTAAACTCTTTGTTCTCACTGTTGAGATTATAAGTGAAGAAATCTTGGGAGATCTTTTAGAGGACAAGATTATTGTCTTTGATGAGTTTCATCTATTTTACTACTGGGGCAAAAGCTTTAGGCCAAAGCTTATGGAGATCTCTGAAACCGTCATGGGAAATTCCCTTCCTGCACTTCTACTTACGGCCACTGCAAGTGACGAAGTTGTTGAATTCTGGAAAAGCAAAACCAATGGCTACGAGAATCGCTATTTAATGAATCTTGGAAACCAGCAGATTAAAAAGGAACCAAAATCGTTCTATCTGATACCTAAAAAAGAGTGGGCCTTCAAACACCTGGAGCTTTCAATGCCAGGGATTAAACTCGTGTTCTGTCAGTACAGACAAGAAGCAAAAGGGCTTGCAGACACATACAACCAAAAAGGTTTCACGGCACTCAGCTGTGTGAGCGGTGAGGTGGAGGAGTTTCAAAGGCAGATGAGCGTGAGCGTAAAAATAGACTATATCTTCTGCACTTCAACACTTAGTCACGGCGTAAACCTTCCTGAAATCAGCTGGTTGTACATTACATATAAAGTCGACAGTTTGGATATGTGGTTGCAGATGGCCGGAAGAGCTGGAAGAAGGGGTGAGGAGTTCTGTCTGATTTCAAGACAAAGGGGCAAGCGCTCTTATCCCCAGGCCATAATTTCTCTTTTTAACTTTTTGTGTCATTATGGGGTGAAAAAAATTGGCAGAGTTATTCATGCGCTTAGAAGGCATTATCATTCATAAAACCGTCTATAAGGAAAGAGACCTTATCTGCAAGGTTTTGCTTCGTGACGGAAACCTCGCCACACTTTATTTTTATGGTGGAAAAGGCGGGGGCAAAAAGAACAAGGGAACGATCCTTGAGCTTGGATTTATGATCAAAGTCCTTCTGGCACCTCGAAGAAAAAAAATAGAACAAGAGATTCACATCGCTCAGGAGTGGGAGCTTCTTTGGGAATCGAAACTTGTTCGCCAAGATTATAGGGCCTTCTATCTTGTGAGCTTTTTCTGCGAGTTTCTTCAAAAGGTTGCTCCTAAAAAAGACTTTGATTATGACGACACTGAAAATATGGAAAACGAAGGTGTCTTTAAGGTCGCAAGCAACGCTTTGTTTTATATCGAACAAGCACTTTCAAAAAACAACTTTCATGCCCCAAACCATCTTTTAAAGTTTCTCACCAAGATGACTTATCACCTTGGGGTGGCCCCTGACTTTTCATCATGCGTGCATTGTTATGGAGAGCTTGAAAGTTTTCCATCCATGAGATTTGAGCCAAATAATGGTGGCTTTAGCTGTTCTGAGTGTGCCAACATGATTTCAAAGGTTGAAGGACAAAGTGCAATTGAGCTTAGAGATCTTTTACAAAAGGTTTTGGAAACTCCCTACAAAGACTGGGAGCAAATCTCCACTGCAGAAAGAGGTCCATGTGAGGCCGCATTTAGATTCTTGTGCTTTCAGTTTCAGTGGCAGCCATCAAGTTTTATTTCTTATCAGATGATTTTTTAGGGAAGCGATATTTAATCGCCCCCCATGAGAGTTTATTGTAATTGCTCTCTAAGACTTAAAAGAGCTCGTCCCAATTTTATGGATTGTGCTTTATCACTTAGGTTAAAATTTTGTACTTTATTATCTTCAAGTCCGTATCTGAAAGTATATATGCTGCTTTCAGTATTTAGAAACATATTAAAAACTCTGTCGGTGTGCTTCTTATGATCATCAATGAACACTATGAATTTATAATGTTTTTGAAACCTACCCAGAAGGTATTTAAGCATCTGTCCTTTATGCATGCCGGAGGTCATAAACACTCCATTCTGATAGCTCGCTATTCTCTTCTGTCCTGTGGGAGTAAAACTAGCTGCGATTGATTCTCCAAAGAGTGATTTAGAGAAGTCATAGTTGTTTCTACGAAGCTCTCTTTCAGTAGCATTGCGAGACTCTGGTCCTCGTGAGGTTAGAGCAATTACAGAAAATCCTTTTTCTTGAAGAGATCTAACTGCTTGTGGAGCATAGCCTTCTGTGGGGTCCATTTTTGCCATAGTGAAGATCTCGTATTGAAGATCAATGAGATCTTGAAAGTCTTTAGCGATTAGCTCGGGGCATTGGATCTTTAGACAATTGCTTTGCCAGTTAAACCATTGGTCCGAACCAAAGTTTTGCTTCATTTTCAAAAGAGTGTTGTCGATGTCATAAACGATCAGGGCATCTTTGGTCGCAATGCCTTCTTTTGAAACTTGATTAAGAACGAATTCATAAACTTCTCTGTGGGAGTTTGTTTCTGATTTCCATGACGCAAAGGCCGTTGAAACTAGTAATTGTGCAATTAGCAGTAAAATGAATTTTCTCATATCTCTCTCCTTGTTAGAGAAGAATCTATTCAAAAAAGCATATTAATAAAATTTAGAAATAGTTGTTTCAATATTAAGTATAGCTTATTATTGTGCTTGTATGATTAATCTTAACTATTTTAAGTATTTTGTAGATGCAGTGAGGCTTGGTGGAGTGAACATGGCCGCCAAGAACAATTTTGTTAGCTCTCCGGCAATAAGTCAGGCCATTCGCTGGCTTGAGGATCAATATCAAGTTGAGCTGGTAAAGCATGGAAGGAATCGCTTTCAGGTGACTGAAAAGGGACAGCAAGTGTTTAAACTTGCGACTCAAATGATTGAGAGTGCCTCAGACTTCGAAGAGGAAATCAAAGGGATCGTCTCCGCGAATGAGAAAATTAAAATTTCAATTCAACAAAGTCTAGCAAACACATTTTTTCCAAGTGTCATGTCTGAAATGAAAAAGAAGCATGAGAATTTGGACTTTAGCATAAGAGTTGGGACTACTTTTAGATGTAAAGAGTTAATGGAAAGAGGTGAGAGGAACTATTCAATCTCACTGGATAATGTTGCGTTTAAAGCAAGGTTTGAAACTATACACAGTGGCAAGTTTGTTTTTATAAGTGCTAAAAATGACAAGAGATCAATTCATGAAGCAGGACTTATACTTACCGAAGATACAAAAGAGGTTGTTGAGCTTAAGTCGGCTTATAAGAAAAGGTTTAAATCTGCTCCTCCAATAAATACTTCAATTTCGAGCTGGGGAGTTATTGCAAACATGGCCGTGAGTGGTCATGGTGTGGCCTATATTCCAGAGTACTACCTTTATTCACTTCCAAAAGATTCTTACAGGATTCGAAAGTTGGATGTTGAGGTTGCAAAGTACAAGATTAACTTCTATTACTCAGACAATGTGGAGCTTTCCTCGCTCCATAGAGAGCTAATAGATCAATTTAAAAAAGAGTTTAAAAAGTAATTAACTGATGCTCTTAGCGAATTCTATTAATTTTTTAAATTTCGGATATTCCGAGTCGCTGTTAGTCAGGTGAACACCCTCAATCCCTGCAGCGATTCCACACTCTGCATCGATTGTTTTATCTCCAATCATGAATCCCTGCTCAATTCCATGCTTTTGCATAAGATCCAAGATCATCTTCGGGGATGGTTTGCGGCAATCGCAGTTGTCATCGGGTGAGTGGGGGCAGAAGGCCACATCTTTGATAATGATTCCCTCACTTTCTAAGTCCTTGATTATTTTCTCATGAACCTTATGCATGTCTTCAACTTTGAACATGCCTCTGCCAATGCCAGATTGATTGGTAACCATGAATAGGTCATAGCCTTTATTTGCCATGAGCTTTAAGGCCTCAAATGTGTCCTCAAAATATTCCACTTGGTTTGGATCGTGTAGGTAGTGCTTATCTATGATGATTGTTCCGTCGCGATCTAGAAATATTGCTTTTTTAGTCATGTTTTTAATCCATTTTGATGGGGCCAATTCTTTTCTTTATTGACACAAACGGCTATTATGCAGGAATGATCGAATTACTTAAATTGATGTATCCATATTTAAGGCCATATCTTCGCTTTGCGATTTTGGCCTCTCTTTGTTCCATTCCTTTAGCGGCAATTAAAGCTTATCAGGCATACTTTGTAAAAAACGTTATTGATGGAATCTTTGATCCAGCGGCAACAACCGAATACGCACTTCAACTGGGCGGAATACTTGTTGGTCTTGCGGTTATAAATTATCCACTCAGATACTTTCACTTTTTTGGGTTAAGAATGGTTGTGGATCAAGCGACCTGTGACATTAGACAAGACATTTATACAAAGTTTCAACATTTAAGCGCTTCCCATTACGCAAAGACAAAGCAAGGAAACCTTTTATCTGTCATGATCAATGACACGGCCGTGTTCGCTGAAGCATTTAATCATGCAATTTCTATCTTTAGAGAACCGCTTACGGCAATACTTCTTATTGGAGTCGCTCTTTATCATGACTGGAAATTAACTTTAATTATTTTTGTGGTGCTTCCATTTTTCATCGTGATCTTTAACGTTACTGGAAAAAGAATTAGACGCTATGTAACTAAAGCTCAAGAAGACAATGCTGAGATGACTCACCATGGAGCGGAAGGCCTTACTGGTCAAAAGATTATTAAGGCATTTAATCTTCAAACCTACATGGTTAAAAGGTTTAATAAGGCGCAGAACAACTTTCTAGGCCATAAGAGAAAGTCCAATTCAGCAGAGGAGCATTCACATCCTTCAGTTGAGCTTGTTGCGGCCACGGCCTTTGGGGTTGTAATTGTTGCAGCTTATTTTAGAGCGCAAGACGGAGCTTTAACTGTTGGTGAGTTTATCTCTTTTATAGGTGCGCTTGCCATGTTTATGGATCCTGTAAGAAGGTACTCCAAAGCAAATACCAAGCTTAATCAGGCCAGAGGTGCGGGTAAAAGAATCTTCAAGCTTCTCGGAGAGCCAGAGGAAGTGAATACTGGAACCGTTGATCTTTTAAACTTTGAAGAATCAATTGAGTTTAAAAACGTGACCTTTGGGTATGGAAAGTCTCCGGTGGTTAAAAACTTCAGTCTTAAAATAAACAAAGGCGAAAAGATTGGACTAGTGGGACTTTCCGGTTCAGGCAAATCCACATTGGTTTCACTTCTTTTAAGACTCTACGATATTGAACAAGGAGAGATCCTAATTGATGGCGTAAACATTAAAGATTACACCCTTGATTCTCTCAGATCTCAGATTGCTTTAGTTAGTCAGGATATTTTCTTATTTAATGATTCAATTCTAGAGAACTTGACTGCAGGTGTAAGCTATTCCGAGGAGCAAATTAACGAAGCACTGGACGTAAGCTACTCCAATGAATTTATTAAAAATCTGCCAGATGGACTGCAAACCCATATTGGAGACAGGGGACTTAGACTATCTGGCGGACAAAGCCAGAGGCTTACTATTGCCAGGGCATTTTTAAGGGATTGCCCAATATTTTTATTCGATGAGGCAACTTCTGCTCTAGATAATGAATCTGAAAAAACCGTTCAAGCGGCCCTAGATAAGGTTGCTTCCCATAAAACCGTCCTAGCTGTGGCACATAGGCTCTCAACTATTCAAAATTACGATAAAATTATAGTTATGAAAGAGGGAGAAAAAGCCGAAGAAGGTTCACACGACCAATTAATGGAGATGAACGGTGAATACAAAAAATTATACGAGCTTTCTTTGTAACCTGGCCATTCTTTCAGCACTTGTAGGCTGTAATGTACTTTCAATGCTCACTGGTGCCGAAACAAAGATAAATGGTAAAATGCAGGATGAGCACTTTGAGGAATCTTATGTAATATTCACCGATGGGGCGAAATTTTTCGCATTAGATACCCTTCACGCTAGTATCCATGATCTTGGAGCCTATCCAGGAGCATCTGAGTTTACATTCTACCAAAATAACATTTTTTACTTTGATGGTTCAACACATCTAAGAAGGTATGACTTTTACACAAATACTGAGCACTCTGTAATAACTGAGAACGTGAGTGCACTTGAAGTTCATCAAGGAAAACTTTTTTTCAAAGATAGTTCCGGTGATCTTTGCTATCTTGATCATGCGGGAGATACTTCTAAAGATTGCTCTGGAGCCCCTGCAAGCTTTACAGGTCTATCTTGGATTCAATCCGACCATATCACCAATAAACTGTTTGGCTGTGTTGGTTCATCTATTAAAGAATTGGACTTCTCAGGACAGAGTGCTAACACATTAGCTCCTGGGGGAACTGGAAACGCGTTCTGTAACCCCTCATCAAAGTACTACCATGATGGGGTATTTGTATACGATGACGGGACATCAAATACTGAGACATACTCAACAGGTTCAAATTATGGTTCAAACTTGGTACCCCATGCAAATATCCTTAATATGAACGAGCATGGTGAAATCTTCTACCTAACTTCGGGGCTGACTTCATCCCACTCACATGGAGGAGGTAGTACAAACATATCAGATATTTCTCCTCAGCCATATCCTGTAATAAGCACCCATGAGAAAGTATATTTCATTCAGTCAAATGAAGTTCACGAAGCTCAAAAGTGGCAGACTGGTACTACAAACCAACTGACAAGCTTAGGCGAGTCTCCTTATTGGCTTGCCAGAGGTCCAGGATCTTTGTTCTTTTTCCACTCTGGTGGGATAGACGAGTTGTTTCCTGATGGGGGGCGTGAGAGGGTTAGCTCTATGGGTCTTCTTAGTGCCGGTTACAAAGTAATCTATCCTGCTTGGTAAAATTAAAAGAGAGTGGGGACGAAACGTTTTTAAAATGATACTTGTTTAGTGATTAAAATATTTATTCCAAGGATATTGAAGTGAGTAACGAAAAAAACTTAGAAAACATGGCGGACCTTGTAAGCTTGTGCAAGCGAAGAGGATTTATATTCCAAAGCTCTGAGATCTATGGCGGTCTTGGCTCTTGTTGGGACTATGGCCCATTGGGGATCGAGCTTAAAAACAATGTGAAAAACACCTGGTGGAAGGCCATGACCTTTCGCTCTGATGTTGAGGGACTAGATGCTTCAATTTTGATGTCACCTCTAGTTTGGAAAGCTTCAGGACATATTGATAACTTCACTGACCCTCTAGTTGATTGTAAAGAGTGTAAAGCAAGGTTCAGAGCTGACAAAATCGAACTAGACGCTCCTTGTCCAAATTGTAAAGCAGAGGACTCATTCACTGAGCCTCGTGAATTTAACCTTATGTTTGAAACACATATGGGACCAGTTAAAGGCTCTGGAGCTGAAGTATATCTTAGACCTGAAACCGCTCAGGGGATCTTTGTTAACTTTTTAAATGTTCAATCCACTATGAGAAAGAAGCTTCCATTTGGAATAGCTCAGATTGGAAAAGCTTTTAGAAACGAAATCACTCCAGGTAACTTTATTTTTAGAACTCGTGAATTTGAGCAAATGGAGATGCAATACTTTGTAAAACCAGGCGAGCAGAAGAAGTTCATGGATGAGTGGAAAGAGATCCGCTACCAGTGGCACCTCGATAACGGTATTAGAAAAGAAAATCTTAGATTTCACCCGCATGGGCCAGATGAGCTTGCTCACTACGCTGATGCTGCTGAAGATATTGAGTACAAATTCCCAATTGGTTGGGATGAGATGGAAGGAATTCACTCTAGAACTGACTTCGATCTTAAGCAACACGCCGAACTTTCTGGAAAGAACTTAAACTACGTTGACCAAGCTGATGGAAACAAAAAATACCTTCCATACGTAATTGAAACCAGTGTTGGGTGTGATAGACACCTTCTGGCACTTCTTTGTGACGCTTACAGACTTGAGAATGAAGGCACAAAAGAAGAAAGAACTGTGTTGAAGTTTAAACCACATATCGCTCCTGTAAAGATTGCTGTAATGCCTCTTATGAAAAAGCCTCAGCTTGAAGAGTGTGCAACAAACATCCTGAACGAGCTTCAAAAGAACTATAAGTGTGAGTACGACGTATCTGGCTCAATTGGTAAAAGATACAGAAGGCAAGATGAGATTGGAACTCCGCTATGTATCACGGTGGACTTTGACTCTCTTGAAGACAACGCCGTTACAATTAGAGATAGAGACTCTATGAAGCAGGAGAGAATTGAAATCTCCAAAATCGGCCAATACGTTAGAGAACAACTTGGTTTCTAAATAATGCACTATGGGGCGGCGAGTCTACGTCGCTCCAACTTTTCTCATAATTCACTTAAAAAAATCAAAGATTATGCCGCAGCGCCAATGTAAAATAATCTATGTCCCTGATAAGATTAAACGTCACTAATTCTAATACTTTAAGGAAGAAAACAATGTCTAAATGGGTATACAGCTTTAGCGCTGAAAACACTGACGGAAATAGAAATCAAAAAGACCTTCTAGGGGGCAAAGGCGCAAACCTCGCGGAAATGTGCAATCTTAAACTCCCAGTTCCTCCAGGCTTTACTGTCACTACAGAAGCTTGTTTGGATTATTATAAAAAAGAAAAGAAAATCTCTGATGAAATCAAAGAGCAAGTAAACAAAGCGCTTGCTGAAGTTGAGAAGATCACTGGCAAAAAGTTTGGGGACAAAACAAACCCACTTCTTTTTTCTGTTAGATCAGGAGCAAAGGTTTCAATGCCAGGGATGATGGATACTGTTCTTAACCTTGGTATGAACGATGAAACAGTTCAAGGCATGGCCAAGAAAACAGGCAATGCTAGATTTGCCTGGGATTCATATAGAAGATTTATTCAGATGTTCTCAAACGTTGTTCTTGGACTAAACACATCCATTCTTGAGCACCAGCTTGAGGATTTAAAAGAAGCTCGCGGCTATACAAACGATGTGGAGATGGATGAAGAAGATCTTCAAGAGCTTGTGGAGGTATACAAGCAAGTGCTAGCTGAAGAGTACGGACAAAGCTTTCCACAAGATCCTATGGAGCAGCTGTGGGCCGCGGTTGGAGCTGTATTCGGTTCTTGGAATAACGCAAGAGCAATGAAGTATAGAGAAATGAATGGCTTTTCTCATGATTGGGGAACCGCTGTAAACGTACAGTCCATGGTGTTTGGAAACACTGGCGACACTTCTGGAACTGGAGTTTGTTTTACTAGAGATCCATCAACTGGTGAGAAAGTGTTCTTTGGAGAATATCTTTTAAACGCGCAAGGTGAAGACGTTGTTGCGGGCATTAGAACTCCAGGGCCTATCAATGAAACGAGCAAGAACGACTCAAATAAAGATCTTCCTACTTTGCATCAGGCCATGCCTAAGGCCTATGACGAGCTTGTGGATATTTATCAAAAACTTGAAAAGCATTACAAGGATATGCAGGATATTGAGTTCACGATTGAAGATGAGAAACTCTACATCCTTCAAACAAGAACAGGTAAAAGAACAATCCGCTCAGCTCTAAAGATCGCTGTTGATCTTGTGGACGAGGGATTGATTGACAAAAAGGAAGCTCTTCTAAGAATTGCTCCTGAAAGCCTTGATAATCTATTGCACCCACGGCTTGATCCAAATGCTGAAAAAACATCTCTTGCCCACGGACTTCCAGCTTCGCCTGGCGCCGCTTCTGGCCAGATCGTTTTTAATTCTGAAGATGCTATTGAATGGACTGGAGCTGATAAAAAAGTAATCCTTGTTCGCCAAGAAACATCCCCGGAAGATATTGGTGGGATGCATGCAGCTCAAGGAATTTTAACTGCTAGAGGAGGCATGACCTCTCACGCTGCGGTTGTTGCAAGAGGAATGGGCAAGCCATGTGTGGCCGGATGTTCAGCTCTTGAAATTTCTGAGAAAAATAAAACTCTTAAAGTTAACGGAAAAGAATTCAAGGAAGGCGACTACATTACATTCGATGGAACAAGCGGGGATGTATATGAAGGAGTTGTGCCTACAATTGAAGCTGAAATCTCTGACGATTTTGCAAAGTTCATGGCATGGGCGGATGAGATTAGAACACTAAAAGTCAGAACAAACGCTGACAACCCAGAAGACTCTCAGACTGCTGTTGAGTTTGGAGCTGAAGGTATTGGTCTTTGTAGAACTGAGCATATGTTCTTTGCTCCAGAGAGAATCCTTGCTGTTAGAGAGATGATCTTTGCTGAATCAAAAGAAGAAAGACAAAAAGCTCTAGATAAGCTTTTACCATTTCAAAGAGAAGACTTTGAAGGCATCTTTAAGGCCATGGCCGGAAAACCTGTAAATATCCGTCTTCTAGACCCACCTCTTCACGAGTTTCTACCTCATAAAGAGAGCGAGATGGAAGAGCTTGCTTCCGCTTTGGAAGTGGATGTGAAAGTTGTAGAGCAGAGACAGTCAAACCTTCATGAATTTAATCCAATGCTAGGACATAGAGGCTGTAGACTTGGGGTGACCTATCCTGAGATCTATAAGATGCAAGTTCAGGCAATTGTGGAAGCGGCGATCAATGTTGCAAACGACGGTGTGGAAGTTCTGCCAGAGATTATGATTCCTTTAATTGCAGACTACAAAGAGCTTGAAATCTTAAAGTGTGAGAGTGAAGAAGTTATCCAAGCGGTGTTTAAAAATAAGGGCAAAGAAATTAAGTATAAGCTTGGGACAATGCTTGAGCTTCCAAGGGCCTGCATCACTGCGGACGAAGTGGCAGAGCATGCTGAGTTTTTCTCTTTTGGCACAAATGATTTAACCCAAACCACTTTTGGTCTTTCCCGTGACGATGCTGGAAAGTTCCTTCCAATGTATCAATCAAGAAACATCTTTGAAAAAGACCCGTTTGTAAGTCTTGATCAAAAAGGTGTGGGATTCTTAGTTGAGCATGCTGTTAAGGTTGGGAAGAAAGCTAACTCAAATCTTCACTGTGGAATTTGTGGGGAGCATGGAGGAGACCCAAGCTCAATTGATTTTTGTCACAGAGTGGGACTAGATTACGTAAGCTGCTCTCCATTTAGAGTGCCAATCGCTAGGCTGGCAGCTGCTCAAGCGGCAATTAGAAATCAATAGATTTAATCAGATAAAAAGGTCTTAGATAACAGGAGCATAAACGAGCGTTGTATGGTTTTACTCCTGTGAAAAAGGCCTTTTGCTCCAGCTTAAAAATGTGGAAATATTTTAACAACTTCTGTAGAAATATTCCCAAGGCATGAATTAAAAATTCACACAATTTTTACAACTGAGGGGACGGCCATGTTTAAAAAAATCTTGCTATTAATTGCTTTGATATATGTTTCTTTGGCCGGAACCAGCTACGCTAAAACATCCATTATTTCCGATATAGATGAAACAGTGAAAAGAACTAGGGGTGAGAGCTTTAGAGGTCTTTACCACTCCATTATGACTCACAAAGTATTCAGTGGAATGGACACGCTTCTAAAAAGAGCAAAAGGCGATTTGTTTTTTGTGAGTGAAGATTATAACTTTTTAGAGTTCAATGTTGAAAAACTCATTAAAGAGAACAAGCTCAAGGCCAAGGAAGTGTTTACGAGAGTTCCTTTTGCTTTTGAGTCAGAGCACTCCTACAAATACGAGACAGTAAAAAGAATTATGGACTCCTCAAAAGACAAGTTCATACTCATTGGCGACGATAGCGGTGTGGATCAGGATGTATACACTCAAATTGCTAAAGACTATCCTGGAAGAGTTGCGGAGATTTATATTCATGTTGTTAAAAATGAAAAACCTTTAAATAGAAACGTAACTCCATACTTCACAGCTTTTGATATTGCAGTAAACGAGTTTAAAAACAATAGATTCACCAAGGATCAAGTAATGGAAGTGGGAAGAACGCTTTTGAAAGAAGAAAAATTTCACAAAGTGTTTCCAAAGTACGCCCACTGCCCAAAAACAAATAGAGAGATTAAAACAAGAAACGTTCCACTGATTGAGAGATTGATTGGAAGCGTTTCCAAGAAGACTCTTGACTACTGCAATAGCTAATATGGAAAAAATAAAGCAACACTGTATTGAGTCTTTTAAGACACAGCCTGGGGACGCGCTCGCCCTAGGCATTATTGATTTTGAAAAGAAAGAGTTCAAGTCTTTTCAGATAGAGAAAAACAAACACCAAGTTATCGAGAGCTCTGAAAAGATATTCTTTGATCTGGCCAGTCTGACAAAGCCTCTAACAAACTCTTGTGGAGCATTCTCCAATCCTGAAAAACTTAACACTGACATGTCGCTTTTGCTTAATCATAAAAGCTCTCTTCCTGCTTGGGGACTTCTAGGGAAAACGACGTGGAAAGAACAACTTTTATCTTATGAAATTAAAAAGGCCGAAACTGAATATTCAGATTTTGGGGCCCTAAGATTCATGCTTGAATTTAATAAGACTGGAGAGACTCTTCATAAGGTGGCAAAGAAAATCTGGGATGAAGAAGTTGTTTTTTGGACAGATCTAACTGTGGATCATCGAACTGTGCAAAACGGATTTGTTAACGGAAGGCCAAACTTTTTAAATGTTCACGACCCAAACGCATTTAACATTAAGGCCGAAACAAGCCACGCCGGATTATTTGGAACTGTTGAAGGGGTATGCAAGACTCTTTTAAATTTTGACCAAAATTTAGATCTTTTGAACAAAATGAACAATGAGCTTTCAAATGAACACGATCGCTTCGTTTTAGGGTGGGACACTGTGTCAGATGCTCAAAATACCCTGGCCGGTAATGGATGTGGTGAACGTGTTTTTGGACACTTAGGGTTCACTGGAACCTCAATATGGATAGACCCTGTGAAAAAATTGGGGCATGTTCTTCTGAGCAATACCACAAAATTGAATTGGTATGATAAGCAAGAATTGAACAAGCTACGAAAATCACTTGGGAGATTCATATGGGAAGGTTCGCCGCTTTAATATTATCAGTTACTTTCTGCACATCGCTATTCGCTCAAATAGCAATCGTAACAGATCTGGATGACACTGTTAAAAGAACCAATGTTCAGGAGCCTGAGAAGGCACTCTACAATGCTCTATTCACTCAAAAAATCTTTTCTGGAATGAATGACCTACTTGATGAGATGTCTCACTACGTGGATGACGTCTTTATCCTAAGCGCTTCTCCAAGGCTTTTTAACTACAATATTGAGAAGCTACTTGAAGAGCATGAAATCGAGCATAAGGAATATTTCACAAGAGACGGGCTTGAAGACAAAGCTGAGTACAAATATGAAAAAATTGTAAGTGTTATTGAAAGTGGCTACGAGAAAGTCATCCTCATAGGAGATGACATAGAGCTTGACCCTGTCATTTACGAAAGAGTTAAAACAGACTATCCCGACAAAGTGCTGGCCATTTACATCCATAGAGTTACAAACCAGGCGCTTCCTGAGAGTTCCATTCCTTATTACACGGCCTTTGACCTTGCACATAGGGAGTTTGCGGCAGGTAGAATGAGTGAAGAGCAAGTGGCCTTTATGGGGCAGGCGATTCTAGACGAGCCAGAGTTTGAACGCGCATTTCCAGAGTTCACACACTGTCCAAAGTCTGGGTTTGAGGGACTAGGCCTGGAGGCCTTTGAAGGGCTTGAGGAAGTGACTGAGCTTGTTGATCAGCGGATTATCAATTATTGCCGTTAAATCTCTTAAATAGACTAAGGCGCTATTGTTCGTTAAGATTGAAGCATATCTCAAGGACTGAATATGCAAATGAACTTAGCGAATGCACTTGGCGGGGAAGAGATCGCCAAAAGAAAATCTGAATTTAAAAAAATATTCTTCTATAGAATGTGTGGAACTGGCATGGGCGCTGCCGCCTGTCTTTTAAAAGAGGCGGGCTTTGACGTGGAAGGCGCCGATCAGGCGTATTTTCCTCCCATGAGCGAATACTTAAAAACCACTGACATCGCCTGCCACAAACTTGATGATGTAGACTCTGATTTTTTAAAGAATTACGACTTAATAGTGGTTGGAAACTCTGTTCCTGGAAAAAGTGAAAACGCTCGCATGATTGAAGAATGTGGAGTGCCATTTACTTCTTTTCCAACAATTCTGGGAAGTCTTGTTTTGAAAGAGCGCCAAGTTGTAGGCCTTGCAGGAACTCATGGAAAAACCACCTCAACTTATTTTCTAACCCAGCTTCTTGAGAAGCTTGGAGAGGACTGTGGCTATTTTATTGGCGGGATCGTTAATGGAAGAGCACCTGCAAAGATTGGAACGAGCAAGTACTTTACAATTGAATCTGATGAATATGACAGCTCTTACTTTCAAAAGTATTCAAAGTTTCGCCAGTACGAACTAAACCACATGATTCTAACTTCTCTAGAGTTTGACCATGCGGACATCTTTTCAAGCATCGAAGACATCGAAAGCGAGTTTCAAGCATGCTTTGAAAACCTTCCTGGACATGTCATTGCAAACGACGCTTATCCCTCTATTCACAAGCTCAAAGAGAGAAACCCTTCTTTGAAGTGGGCAATGTATGGAGATGAGTCCGATAATGGGCCAAAGGATGCCAAAACTCATAAGGATGGAAGCGAGTTCACTCTTTCTTGGAACAATGAAGATGTGCGCTTTAATACGAATATCGTAGGACACCACAATATTTTAAATATCAGCGCTTGCGCTTTGTTTCTTTTAAAAGAAGGCTTTGAGCCGCAGAAGGTTGTGGAGGCCGTAAAGGAGCTAAGTCTTGTTAAGAGGCGCCAAGAGGTTAGAGGCAAGTACAAAGGGGCAGTTGTTATTGATGACTTTGCCCACCACCCAAAAGCAATTACTCTTACTGTTGATGCTATTCAAGCAGCCTACCCGGATAAGAACTTGATTACAGTTTTTGAGCCAATTTCCGCAACAGCTAGAAGTTCAATCTTTCAAAAAGAGTTCGCAACAAGCTTGCTTAAAAGCAATAGCGTGATACTTGCGGCCAACCCCTTGGCCACGACTGTTAAAAATGGCCATAACCTTGATTGCGATCTTCTGACCAGCGAGCTGCTGGAGAAAGGTGTGCAGGCATGTTGCGCCAAGAATTTGGAAGAGCTTAGAGACAAAATTGACCAATGGGTCAATGAAGAAAACGTGCTCCTAGTGTTGAGCAATAGAACATGTTTAGGATTATGGGAATCTGACTTTGTATCCAAGATTGTTTAAAACTCTTATTCTTACTATGCTCACGATTAATATTGCGTGGGCACAGGGGCCATCTCTTAGTTGGTCTGGAAACCTGTATAAAAAATCCTACGAATATAAAAGACTTCATAAGAAATTCTCAAAGCAAGTGTGCTCGGGCGGAGCCGACCAAAAATACTACAAGTATTTAAGAAGCTATCGTGGTTCTGGATTCTACCTTCCACTTTTTGGGAATGACATTGACCGAGCTGCCATTAAGTCCAACCTCTCTCATTTCAAAAAGAAAGTGTCCTTCATAGAAAAGACCGAGAAAAAACTTAAGAAACTTGAAAAACTTCCATCGTTTGAAGAAGTGGCCGCGCCACTTCGTGAAAGTTTGCGAAAGCTTTTAAACTACAAGAAAATCTATTCTCAAGAGCTTGGCAAAAAGGAGCTGGATAAACTTAAAAAGAAATCCAATGAAGAGCTTGCAAGTCTTAAAAAGCATTTAGATATCTTTTTTGAAAAGGTCTTCTTTTTAAAAAGTTACAATTTTCCCAATGATCATTTAAAAAATAGAAGAGAGTTTGAGCTTTCAAAGTTTAAAGAAGACACCAAGAGCAAAAAGAAAGCGAATAGAGTCTTTTTCTTTAGAAAAATTGTGGAGGATGGAACCTACAATAAGAAAAATGGCGGCTCAGACCTTTATCTTCGCTCCACTCTGGACACTCTCTACCTTACTGTAAAAAAAGAGAGAAACTTTATATCTGAAAACCTTCGCTATGATCTGGAATGGACTCTTCGCTATGTTGAAAAAGTTCTGTCTAGAGGAAAAGAAGAACAATTGGATAGACTCTCTGACTGGGCAGAAAGAACTCAGAGAAACTATGACTTCTATAAAGACATTGTAAAAGTAAACAACAAAGACAAAGCTAAAAAACTCGTAAAAGATAAAAACGAGGCCACAATCAAGCTTAAGGAATATGTCTATACCAAACAGGCCGAGGCCTACAAGTGGTGGATGAAGCAGCCTGAACTTATGAGAGCTGTTTATGTTCTAGAGACAATACTTTTTAACGAAGTTGGAAGAGTTGATGGCCCTGACGCTTTGGAGAGAGCGGACGTAGCTCAAATCGTGCTTAACAGGGTTGAACATCCCTTCTACAGCTCATTGGACCCAAATCAGGAGCTCGTGAAGCACTTAGGACTTTCCGAAGAAAAATACAAAGACAACAAGTGGCTCAATACTCTTTTTAGAGTGGGCGAGTTTTCTTTCACCTATCACTATATCTCAAGTGTGGTGAAAATTTTCTGCCCTGACATGTCATATGTTGGAAGATCTTTGAGGGATAAAAACGTAAAGATCTCCCTTAAGGCCATTAAAAATTATAGAAAAGATTTCGATGTCTTGCGCTACTTTTCCAGAGTTTCAATGCTTGGAAAGATTGACATGTCCACGGTTTGGCATGGCTATAAGCACTTTCCTGAAAGGCCAGGCTACGAAGTGGGCACCCAAAGAAACCTTGTTCGCCTCTATCTTGGGGACAAGTATCAATATCTCTATTCCTTTACAGACCCAAAGGGCAATCCATTTGAGGTAATCAAGATTGGAGATGAAACCTACTCAGTGACCTGGGTCAAAGGACGACCTAAGTTTTTCAAGTACAGAGACCCTCATTTATTCAAATATTTTATAAAGAAGTAATTGCTCATTCGGTCTGCGTCATGTATAAATTCTAGCTTACGCTATAGTGTATAATTTATTTAGTTGTATAGCTCGGAGGCAGCAATGTTAAAAGATTATTTATTCACATCGGAGTCCGTGACAGAAGGACATCCGGATAAGATTTCAGACCAGGTAAGTGACGCTATTTTGGACGCTCTTTTAGAAAAAGATCCTAATGCGCGTGTTGCTTGTGAAACTATGGTCACCACAGGGCTTGTTCAGCTTGCTGGAGAAATTACAACTACGGCAAATATTGATTATCATGAGATTGCTAGAGAAACCATTCGTCAAATTGGCTATGACCACTCAGACAAAGGGTTTGACGCAAACACATGCGCTGTAAACCTTGCATTGGATAAGCAGTCTCCAGACATCGCTCAAGGTGTTGACGAAGGCAAAGGTGTAGACCTTGACCAAGGCGCTGGCGATCAAGGCCTTATGTTTGGCTATGCAAATAATGAAACAGAATCCTTTATGCCTCTTACAATTGATCTTTCTCACAAGCTTGCCAAGCAACTTAGTGATGTAAGACACAATGGCACACTTCCATGGCTTAGAGCTGACGGGAAGACCCAAGTTTCTGCTGAGTATGTGGGTGGAAAGGTGAAAAGAATTGAGGCAATTGTTGTTTCAACTCAACACGCTCCTGAAATTTCTCAAAAGGACATTCACGAAGCAATTAGAGAAGAAGTTATCAATAAGATCGTTCCTAGCAACATGATCGATGACAAAACCAACTTCTACATCAATCCAACTGGTAAGTTTGTTATTGGCGGGCCAATGGGTGATGTAGGCCTTACTGGAAGAAAGATTATTGTTGATACTTACGGTGGGCATGGCGCTCACGGTGGGGGAGCTTTTTCTGGAAAAGATCCTACGAAGGTGGACCGTTCTGCGGCCTATGCTGCAAGACAAGTTGCAAAGCACGTTGTTGCGGCGGGACTTGCTGATAGAGCTCTAGTGCAAGTTGCCTATGCGATTGGTATTTCAAAGCCGATGTCATTTCTTGTAGACACTTTTGGAACTAACAAAGTGGACCAAGACGCAATCACCAAAGCTGTTAATGACATTTTTGACATGAGACCAAAAGCTATTGTTCAAAGACTTGATCTACTAAGACCAATGTACAAGCAAACTGCCGCATATGGGCACTTTGGAAGAACTTCAAGTGATGGTTTCACTTGGGAAAATCTAAATTACTTAGAAGAACTAAAATCTAGATTCTAATACGAGGCCTCCTTTGGGAGGCCTTTTATGTATGACCGCCTGTCAATAAAAAAGTCTTTTAACAA
>CERC01012151.1_pt1 | contig 26800 bp, 19 predicted proteins | sample 530921 | NCBI WGS metagenome assembly CERC01 (sample SAMEA2621099, study PRJEB7988) | marine metagenome | isolation source: saline water (ENVO:00002010), including
ACTATTTTGCACACAAAGCGCTAACGCCTGCTCAACAAGCACCTCAGTATCAGGCCTAGGGATCAGTGTCTGAGGTGAAACCTCTAAATCAAAATCCCAAAAACCACGACTACCTAAAATATGAGCAACCGGTTCGCCATTAGACCTACGAGAAATTAATTGCTTAAGCGCTGTTTCTACGTCTTTATCTAACTCTTTATCTGGCCAGGTAAAAAGATAGCTACTTGGTTTTTTTAATAGATGACACAACATCATCTCTACATCTAATGCAGCGCTTTCAGATTTTGATTCTAACTGCTTATACAGCGCAAGAGCCTGCTGAATCTGCATTGCTATAATCCTTAATCACCCAGATAAAGAAAAGGACCTTACGGCCCTTTAATTTTTAACTCTCTTCAGAAAGTGCGCCTAGCTGCTCTGCCTGATACTCCTGCAGCATTGGCTCAACCACATGCTGCAACTCACCACTGATAATCTCTTGCAGTTTATACAGAGTTAAATTAATTCGATGATCCGTTACTCGGCCCTGTGGATAATTATAGGTTCTGATTCGTTCAGAACGGTCACCACTACCAACCAAACTCTTACGAGTACTCGCCATCTCTGCTGCATTGCGCTCATCTTCAGCCGCTTGCAAACGCGATGCTAGTAATGACATCGCTTTAGCGCGGTTCTTATGCTGCGAACGCTCTTCCTGACACTCAACCACTACGCCGGTTGGAATATGCGTAAGACGGATCGCCGAGTCGGTTTTGTTGACGTGCTGACCACCCGCTCCGGATGCTCGGAACGTATCAACACGCAGATCGCCTTTATTAATTTCAATATCAGCAGACTCATCCATCTCCGGCATGATCGCCACCGTACAAGCAGACGTATGCACTCGACCTTGAGATTCCGTTTCAGGAACACGCTGAACACGATGCGCGCCTGACTCAAATTTGAGTTTTGAATATACATCAGTACCGACAATACGGGAGATAACTTCTTTATATCCGCCATGATCACCGTCGTTGACACTAACGACTTCAACACGCCAGCCTTGTACTTCCGCATAACGGGAATACATACGGAACAGATCACCAGCAAAGATAGCCGCTTCATCACCACCAGTACCCGCGCGCACTTCCAAGAACACATTGCGCGAATCATTAGGGTCTTTAGGCAACAATAGGATTTCTAAATCCGCTTCCAAGCCTTCGATACGCGCTTTAATACCAGGATACTCTTCCTTCGCCATCTCACGCATATCCGGATCAGAATCCGTCATCATCTCTTCTGCTTCTGTTAGATCAGAAGAAGCTTCATTGAATGCAGCAAAAGCTTGAACCACTGGCTCTAGTTCTGAATACTCTTTAGAGTAATCACGAAATTTATTCTGATCCGAGATCACATCCGGATCAGACAATAAAGCGGCAAGCTCTTCGTAACGATCACTGAGCTTTTCAAGCTTAAAAACTATTGATTCTTTCATCGTTTCTCATTTTTCTGATGATCTCCAAGCTGATGCAGCTCTTGCACCAACTCCAATAGATCAGTACGACCTTCAGCACTTGCTTTACGCATTTGAATAGTCGGATGATGGAGCAACTTATTTGTCAGCCCACGCGCTAACATGGTTATAACTTCATCTGCGGGCTTGCCATTCGCGAGTTGCTTAAGCGCTTTTTCTAATTCTTGATCACGGGTCGATTCCGCCTGACTACGAAATGTTGTCAGTAGATCAACCGCATCAAGTGAGCGAAGCTGCCGCATGAAATCATGAGCACCAACTTCAACAATTTCTTCCGCTTGCCGAGCAGCATTCTCTCGACTTCGCTGATTTTCCTCAATAACTTCCTTTAAGTCATCAACGGTATATAGATAAACATCGTCAAGTTCAGCAACCTGCGCTTCAATATCGCGCGGCACAGCAATATCTACCATAAAGATAGGACGATGCTTACGTTTCTTTAAAGCTGTTTCGACAGCCCCTTTTCCTAGAATAGGTAGCTGGCTTGCGGTTGAGGCGATCACAATATCGGCATCCCCTAACGCTTCAGGAATATCGCCTAATAAAATAGCCTTACCGTTAAACTCTTCTGCTAATGTCAAAGCACGGCTTAACGTTCTATTTGCTACGGTCATATCTTGCACGCCCGCCTGAGACAAGTGGCGCGCTACTAACTCTATCGTTTCACCTGCGCCTATAAGCAGCGCTTTACTTCGTTTTAAATCCGAGAAAATATGCTGTGCTAAACTTACTGCGGCATAAGCAACAGAAACTGGATTTTCACCGATCGCTGTATCAGTACGAACCTGTTTTGCTACCGAGAAGGTCTGCTGAAACAATCGACCTAACCCTGCATTCACATGCCCATTTTCTTGCGACAAGCTATAAGCGGACTTTAACTGCCCCAAAATTTGAGGTTCGCCCAACACTAAAGAATCTAAACCACTTGCGACCCTCATCATATGCCGAGCGGCTTCCTCATCCCAAAAAGCATATGAACACTTTTGTAACTCATCGGGATCCAATTGGTGATATTCGCCTAACCACTCTAATAAAGCGCGCGTACCTTCCAAACCCGCCGAACAATACAACTCGGTTCTGTTGCATGTTGACAGTATGGCGATCTCTTCTAAATTCGCAAAATCACGGGCAGCCAGCATCGCTTCCGTCAGTAATTCAGGGGCGAACGCAACGCGTTCACGCACCTCTACCGGAGCTGTTTTATGATTGATGCCTAATGCTAATAAAGCCATTCTTTCCGCCACTACGACTTACAGCCATCGCTGTACAGTTGAACAAGTCAGCCTAAACTGACCCAAATAAGCGCGCTATGATACAACGCTTTGCCTCAAAGGTTAAAACACCGGGCCATAAATATGGGAACTTATCGCAATAAACAGCCCCTTATTACTATGTAAAACCTACTCAAGTAGCTGACAAGCCGTTATAGATTCAACTATAGTGACCAAACAACCTCAGGGATGACAGAGACATTAGTGCGTTTTTATGAATAGATCTCTTATATTTTTTATTATTACATTCACTCTTTTACAGGGCTGCCAAAGTACGTCTGTCAAAAAACAGACTATAGCCCCAGAACCCACTCCTTATGTTGCGGGGGAATTCAATCAGGAGTCCCTCTACGAATTAATGCTGGCTGAAATTGCGGGCCAACGGCGTTTATTTCCAGTCGCTCTGGAAAATTACTTATCCCAAACCGAAAAAACCCGTGACCCTAGCGTCGCCGAACGCACAACACGCATTGCTCAATACTTAAGAAACTCGGAAAAAATCATCCAATCGGCGAAACTGTGGCGTGATATAGCACCAGAAAATCCAGAACCTTATCAAATTGAAGCCAATATGCATCTGCATAAGGGCAACTATGCCGGTGCTCTGCCATTAATTAAAAAAGCACTTGAATATGATGCACTCAGAACCTTAGCCTTGATTCGCGGCCAAAGTGAAAAAATGGATGCTCAGGTCATTACTGGCTATGTATCTATGCTGGAAGAACATAAGAAGAGCAATGAGCCACGCGCAGACTTAGAGCTTACTTTGGCACTATTGCTTCGCGCCTCAAATCAAAAAGACAAAGCACTTATCGCCTTTAACCGAGCATTATCAATTGATCCGGAAAACCCTGAGGCGTTGATACAAAAGGCTGAACTTTTACGCGCAGATAAGGACCTTAACGGCGCATTATCCCTAATCCAAGCCGCCTATGAACAACAACCAAACAACCGCCAACTGCATATTCTATATACCCAGCTACTTTTCCAAACCAAGCAGCCGACGAAGGCGGCCCTGCATGCAGAAAAGCTCTTAGAAAAAAATGCTGCCGACCATCAGCTCACCTATTATTTAGCCCTATTGCTTCTTGAAAATGAGCAATTAGAAAGCGCGCAAAAAGCATTTAAACACCTGCTCATTCTTAGACCTGAAGACAGCGCCCCCCATTTTTATCTTGGACATATCTCACAATCGCTCGATAATCTGCAAGAGGCTATATCCCATTACACATCAGTAAAAAGTGGCGCGAATATAGTACAAGCACTATCTAGAGCCGTAAGTTTATTAAAAAACACGGAGAATAAAGAGCAAGTACAGAATATTCTTAAGGATGCACGCGCTATATCTCCCTCTCTAGCTTCTAAAATCTATACATTAGAAGCTGAGTGGTTAAACCTTCACGATTTCAGCGACGATGCCTTTACATTACTAGACGATGCCATAAACCTATTTCCAAATGACACGACCCTGCTTTATACCCGTGCGATGATGATTGAATCATTTGATTTCCCTCAGGCTGAGAAAGATTTGAGATTGATCCTCTCTCTAGAACCCAATAATCCGACGGTTCAAAACGCATTAGGCTACACACTGCTACTACACACACAACGTTTTGATGAAGCTCATCAATTGATTCAATCTGCATTAAACGCTGAGCCGGAAGACCCTGCCATCCTAGACTCTATGGGATGGGTACTTCACAAAATGGGGCGTTCAAATGAAGCACTGCCCTATTTAAAAAAAGCACACGCACTCTATTCTGATCCAGAAGTTTCTAGTCATCTTATTCAAGTTTACTGGGGCACAGGACAGAAGGAGAAAGCAAGTCAGCTGCTAGAGGCTAGCCGTAAGGAAAATCCTGAAAATCCTTATTTAGATGAAGCCACTCAAATAATTAATGCGAAGTAATACCCATCCATACACTTCGATATACGATTATAAATCGCAGGCCCTTATGTTTAAAAAGCTCCTAGTCATAATAACCTGTCTTACTTTGGCGGGTTGTAGCATATTCAAAACACAGCCTACATCTCCTGAAGCGCCTATTTCATGGGAGCAACATCAGGCTTTATTAAAAAACTATGCCAGTTGGGAATTAAGCGGAAAAGTGGGCATCCGTACATCTCAAGATAGCCAATCAGCTAATTTAAAGTGGCTACAAGCACAACAAAGCTATCAGATTGATATACACGGCCCCTGGGGACAAGGTGGCGCGTCAATTACAGGTCAACCCGGTAATGTGACCATTCAGACGGATGGTAAAGAGTTCAAAGGAGAAAATCCGGAACAGATATTACGTAATCAATTAGGCTGGGAGCTTCCGATCAGTGATATTTACTGGTGGATCAGAGGACTACCCTCCCCTAGAATGAATTTTAGCCAGACGCTAGAAAATAATCGCCTTAAAACACTCCATCAAGACGGATGGAATATCAATTACCTGCGTTACAACAGCCTAAGCCCTGTACTGCCCAGCAAACTCACCCTATCACGGCAGGATTTAAGAATTACTGTCGTTATAAATAGCTGGATTAAGCGCTAAAAAAACAACCTCTCAATTAAGTGCCTCATACGCCTTAGGTTTGACATTAAAATAGCAATCCTAGATAATCTGCGCCTCTTTCAAAGGGAGGCCGAACCTCCAGGAGAAATGTTGGGGTATCGCCAAGCGGTAAGGCACTGGTTTCTGATACCAGTATGCGGAGGTTCGAATCCTCCTACCCCAGCCAAAAAACCTATGAACGGTTCCCGATCTATAGATTCCGAACAAATTACAATCGAAAAGGTGCACGCTGTGTCCGAGATGATGGTCTTCACTGGCAATGCAAACCCGGAACTTGCGCGAAAAGTAGTTGATCGCCTTGATATCCCTATGGGTAAAGCAAATGTTGGTCGCTTTAGTGATGGCGAAGTAAGCGTTGAAATCCAAGAAAACGTTCGAGGAAAAGACGTTTTCATCATTCAATCTACTTGCGCTCCAACTAACGACAATCTAATGGAATTGATTGTGTTAGCTGATGCTCTTCGCCGCGCTTCTGCTTCACGTATCACCGCGGTAGTGCCTTACTTCGGTTATGCACGCCAAGATCGCCGACCACGTTCAGCACGTGTTGCGATTACTGCGAAGGTTGTAGCAGACATGATGGACGCGATCGGTATTGACCGCGTATTAACAGTCGACCTACACGCCGATCAGATCCAGGGCTTCTTTAGTGTTCCTGTAGATAACGTATACGGTTCACCTGTACTTCTTGATGACATCGTTGATCAAGAGTATGAAGATATCTTAGTTGTTTCACCTGACGTAGGTGGTGTAGTGCGTGCGCGTGCTGTTGCCAAACAACTAGATTGTGATCTTGCTATCATCGACAAACGTCGTGAACGCGCAAATGAATCACAAGTAATGAATATTATTGGTGATGTTGAAGGTCGTACCTGCGTTCTTGTAGACGACATGTGCGATACAGCTGGTACATTATGCAAAGCTGCGAAAGCGCTTAAAGCTAATGGCGCTGCACGCGTTGTTGCTTATGCAACCCACGCAGTTCTATCCGGCCCAGCCGTCAGCAACATCACGAATTCAGATTTAGATGAATTTGTTGTAACCGACACAATTCCTCTTTCTGAAGCAGCTGCTGGCTGCAACAAAATTCGTCAGCTTACACTGGCTCCGCTTCTTGCTGAAGCTGTTCGCCGTGTATGTAATGAAGAATCTATCAGCGCGATGTTCCGTTAAAAGTTAACTTTTACAGAACATTGTGCCGATAAAGCGCTCGCCGTAACACGCGGGCATTTTGCTCTTAACAGGGCGCTATATTGTAAAACCTGGTCGCAAGGTTTTACGACTTATTTATTGAAGGTATTAAAATGTCTAACTTTGTAGTAAATGCAGTTGCACGTAACGACGAAGGGAAAGGTGCGAGCCGCCGCCTACGTCGCGAAAACCTTGTTCCAGCTATCATTTATGGTGGTGACAAGCGTAAAAAACCAACTGCTATCTCTGTAGCAAATAACGAGCTTGTTAAGCTTCTTGAAGACGACGCGTTCTACTCTTCTATCTTGACTGTAAACTTAGATGGAAAAGAAGAGCAGGTTATTCTTAAAGACCTACAGCGTCACCCAGCTAAGCCAGTAGTGCTTCACGCTGACTTCCAGCGCGTAACAAAATCCAACTTGATCAAAATCACTGTTCCAGTTGTATTTGCTAACTTTGAAAGTTCTCCTGCATCTAAAGCAGCTTGCAAATTTGCAGCAGAGAAGAACACTGTAGAAATCATGTGCACATCAGCTAACCTTCCAGAAAACTTGGTTGTTGACCTAGCTGCATGCGATTCAGATGGCGTTCTTCACTTGTCTGACATCACTCTGCCTGAAGGTGTTGAGATCGTATCTCTACGTCGTGGCGGTGATCACGATCAAGGTATCGGTTACGTTTACGCACCTCGCGGCAACTAAGTAATCGGTAGAGCATCAGTATGAAAGACAAGATCCAGCTTATTGTCGGCTTAGGTAATCCTGGCGATAAATATGCACAAACTCGTCATAATGCTGGTGCTGAGTTTGTCGAGCAGCTTGCTGCTCGGCATCTCTCCCCTCTTAAGCCAGAAAAGAAATACCACGGGCTTTATTCTAAAGCTCAGATCAATGGTTCTGTCGTCCACCTCTTAGTGCCGACCACATTTATGAACCTAAGCGGTCAATCTGTTGCCTCTTTAGCTAATTTTTTTAAAATACCAGCTGAGTCAATTTTAGTCGCACACGATGAACTTGATCTTCCTCCCGGTATCGCGCGTTTCAAGTTAGGCGGCGGACATGGCGGGCACAACGGCTTACGTGACATCATAAGTAAGCTTGGCAACAATAAGAATTTTTATCGCTTACGCCTTGGCATCGGCCACCCCGGCCACAGTAGCCAAGTTAGCGGTTTTGTTTTAAATAAAGCTCCAATAAAGGAACGTGACGCAACGCTTGCAGCAAGCGATGAAGCTGAACGCTATTTGGAGCTTGCCCTCACAGGTGACTGGGCGAAAGCTATGAACCAGTTACACAGTTTCTCAGCTAGCTAGTTTCAATAAACAGGAATCGATCATGGGTTTTAAATGCGGTATCGTTGGCCTGCCTAACGTAGGCAAATCCACACTTTTTAATGCGTTAACAAAAAACGGCATTGCCGCCGAAAACTTCCCATTTTGCACGATAGAGCCTAACGCGGGCACTGTCGCAATGCCTGATCCTCGCCTTGATAAATTAGCCGAGATTGTTAACCCAGAACGCGTTATTCCAACAACAATGGAATTTGTTGATATTGCGGGCTTAGTTGCTGGCGCATCCAAAGGTGAAGGTCTGGGCAATAAGTTTCTTGCCAACATCCGTGAAACTGATGCCATTGCGCATGTAGTACGTTGTTTCGAAGATGAAAACGTTATCCACGTTGCGAACCGCATCGACCCACTGGCTGATATCGAAATTATTAACCTTGAGCTAGCTTTAGCTGATCTAGATTCAGCAGAAAAACAGCTTCAGCGTCTTCAGAAAGCAGCTAAAGGCGGCGATAAAGAAGCAGTCGCCCAAAAAGCGATGCTAGAGCGCCTTATTCCTCACTTAGAAGAGGGCAAACCTGTACGTGGCCTGGAACTTAATGATGACGATATGGCTATCGTTAAAAACTTCCACATGCTGACAGTTAAACCAACCATGTACATTGCCAATGTAGATGAAGATGGTTTTGAAGATAACCCTCATCTAGATAAAGTACGTGAGCTAGCGGACTCAGAGAATGCCGGCGTTGTTGTGGTATGCAACAAACTAGAAGCTGAGATATCTGAACTAGACGATGATGAGCGTGACGAATTCTTAGCAGATCTTGGCATGGAAGAACCTGGCCTCGATCGTGTAATTCGTGAAGGTTACAATCTATTAGGTTTACAAACTTACCTAACCGCAGGTGTTCAAGAAGTACGTGCTTGGACTGTAAAAGTTGGTGCTACAGCACCTCAAGCAGCCGGCGTAATCCATACAGATTTCGAAAAAGGCTTTATTCGCGCCGAAGTTGTTAGCTACGATCACTTTATTGAGTTCAATGGTGAAAACGGCGCTAAAGACGCTGGAAAGTGGCGCTTAGAAGGTAAAGATTACATTGTACAAGATGGCGACGTGGTTCATTTCCGTTTCAACGTCTGAACAAAAAATAAGCAAAAAAAACCGGCATTTAGTGCCGGTTTTTTTTTATTCATTTTTTTATGATTTTTCTCACTTAAAGTGTTGACACAAAAACGTAAAAAGAGAATAATGCGCGCCTCTGAAGCGTTGGCAATATAGCTCAGTTGGTTAGAGCATCGCATTCATAATGCGAGGGTCGCAGGTTCGAGTCCCGCTATTGCCACCATTTCTTCAGACATTGCTGGGGTATAGCCAAGCGGTAAGGCAACGGGTTTTGATCTCGTCATGCGGAGGTTCGAATCCTCCTACCCCAGCCACTAATAAACATTAACTCTTCGAGTTAAGCAGTGGCAATATAGAGCTATACGCCTATCGTACCGCTATTACCACTGCGTTTATTATCTCCTGCTAACATTCGAGTTAGCACCTTCAAAAAGATGATCTTTCCAACTTAAAGCTTCTGCTCAGTTGGCACTAGGCCTAGCAACTAATTTAATGTTGTTATTTAGCCTAACACTGTTGGGGTATCGCCAAGCGGTAAGGCACTGGTTTCTGATACCAGTATGCGGAGGTTCGAATCCTCCTACCCCAGCCACTCAAGACTTTCATCGCCAATATTCAGCTTCTATACTAAAATCTGACACTGCTATATCGATTAGCGCGACATATCACGCTAAAACGGATAATATCGACTAATGCTCATATACACTCTAGAGCAGATCACCTTGACCGGTATTAAAAAGGAATATGGCCTCAGGAGTTCAGCCCCATATGTCACAAGTCATAGAAGTAGATGGTAATGCGCTATTAGAAAAATACGGCAGTGGTCAGCCACGCAAACAACGCCTGCGTAAAAACGTACAACTACTTTTTCTTGGACTCTCCGCCGAAGAAACAGCCCCCATCATTACCCTACTAAGAACCTCTCGCATCTCACCTCGTGGAAAGCAGGTTGCGACAGAACAGGAGTTCTTAGACGCCCTGAGCGAGCGCTCATGGGATTTAGTACTATGCACCATCGACAGAGGCAACTTTAGCTCCAAGCAAGCCATAAGCCATCTAAAACGCTTAGATAAAGACATTCCGGTCATACAGATCATCCCTAGCTCAGACAGCCACCTATTACTACAAGGACTAAAAAACCATATCCAGGCAGTGGTACCGCTGGATGAGAAAGAGCTTGTATTAATAAACATAAGACGCGAGCTTGATCATTTAGACCATCGCCGCCGCTTACGCGCAGCTGAAGCCGCTCTTGCAGATTTAGAGAAACGCTCCCAGCAATTAATGGAAAGTTCCAAAAACGCAATTATCTGCTGCGACAAAGGCCAACTCATTTATACAAATGATAGCTTCCTTGATCTCTTTGGACTCGATAGCAAAGAACAAGCTCTCAAAAAACCTCTTACCAGCTTTTTCACCCTTGAAGATAAAGAAGAGCTAACCGAACAACTTAGCTACCTACAAACTGAGCACCTAAGCGAACTCATATTACAACTTAATGCCCAACGCGGTGACCGCTCAGAATTTTCGGCTAATATCGAGTTATCGCCGATTGAAATGAATGGCAATTCCGTTGTGCGCATTTTATTCAGAATTGACGAACAACATTCACACCAGCTTCTCAGCGAAGATCTAGACTATATCTCGGGGCTTTTTAATAAAGCCCATCTACAGAAACAACTTGAACAAATAACTCAGCGAGCATTGCGCGGTGGCCACGACTGCTCATTGGTTTATATTGAGCTTGATCAACTTGAACAAATTAGAGCCAAACTTGGACATGAAGGCAGCGATCAGCTGATCAAAGAGATCTCTGTCGTTCTCCGCAAAACGGTGAACAAGGTCCATCTGCTAACTCATCCGGCTGAGAATGCTTTCGCCATTGTTTTCAAAGATCCCAACGTAGAGAAAGCACAAGCACTTGCAGAAAAGCTATGTAACAAAATTGCGAGCACCTGCGCGACGACGGCTGGGGTGGAAGTGCAATCTACCTGCTCTATAGGCATTACAATTATTAATGACAGCACACCGCCTCAAGATGAACTAATCAAACGAGCACAATCGGCTATACAGTCATTAAGAGAGGAAGAAAATGGCGGTAATGGTGTAAGACTTCACGTTCCAGAAGCTGCGATTTTAGAAGAGCATGAAGATGAATTTGAAGAGATACGTCAGCTTATTCAGAAAAAAGAGTTCAAACTCCTCTTCCAGCCAATTGTTAACCTAACAGCAGATGGAGCAGAACAGAATTACGAAGTCCTTCTTCGCTTACTTAAAGATGACCAGAGCGAACTCGTGCCTAATGAATTCATGAGCGCTATCGGCGATTCAGAAACCGCTATTAAAGTAGATCGCTGGGTAATTGAGCAAAGCCTTAAACAGCTCAAGAGAACACTTAATAACGACGCAAAGAACACTCTGTTCATTAACATTTCAGCTCATGCACTCAGTGATACCAAACTCCTTACGTGGCTATCAGGCGTTTTGAGAAAGAACAAGATCCCTGCCGATCAACTCGTTTTTCAGATTAGTGAGTCAGACATCGCTATATCACCAAGACAAGCACAAGCGTTCACTGAAAAGCTTCACCAGATCCATTGCAGAGTGTGTATTAAGCACTTTGGTAGCGCACCTAATTCCGATGAAGTCTTAGCGATGATTCGTTCTGATTACGTCAAGCTTGATGGTTCCTATATACAAGACCTTGGAAAAGACCCAGAACAGGATGAGCAGTTTTTCAATTTGGTCCAGCAGCTTGCCAGCTTAGACAAAACAACCATTGCCCCGCTTGTGGAGAATACAAAAGCGATGGCCTCATTGTGGAAGGCCGGAGTAGATTATGTTCAAGGTTTCTACCTACAGCCACCTCAGGAAAATATGGATTACGATTTCTTTGCCGAATAAATGGCAAGAAGCGCAAAAAAAGCTACTTTTAGTGAGTAGCCTTTTTCAACAAACTAAGAAGCTTTATCTATCAAGCTATCTCGATCCCGAAATCCAATTAAGTACAAAATCCCATCCAGCCCAAGTGTACTGATCGCTTGCTTTGCACTTTCTCTCACTAATGGCTTCGCTCGAAATGCGATACCTAAACCCGCAATAGAAAGCATAGGCAGATCATTAGCACCGTCTCCTACAGCAATCGTTTGCTCTAAACGAATACCTTCCTTTTCGGCAATCTCGCGCAACAGTTCAGCCTTACGCTCACCATTCACGACGACACCTTTTACTTCACCAGTCACTTTACCCGCATCATCAATATCAAGTTCATTAGCGTAAACATAATCAAAGCCTAACTGTTTCTGCAACTGTGCAGCAAAGTAATTGAACCCACCAGAGAGTATCGCCGTTTTGAAGCCAAGCGCTTTAAGGTTAGACACTAACTCTTCAGCGCCCTCAGTCATTGGCAGGCGTCGAGCCACATCATCCAGAACTGAGACATCAAGCCCTTTAAGCAACGCCATACGGCGCTTAAAGCTCTCATTGAAATCGATCTCACCCCGCATTGCAGCTTCAGTGATTTCAGAAACCTGATCACCAACACCCGCTTCTTTAGCAAGTTCGTCAATTACTTCCGCTTCGATAAGTGTCGAGTCCATATCAAACACCACCAGTCGACGATTTCTGCGATAGATATTGTCTTCTTGGAACGCTATATCCGCATCAAGATCACTGGCCGCCGCCAAAAACTCGGATCGTAATTTAGCCGTATCCGCCGGTGCACCACGCACTGAAAACTCTACGCAAGCCTTGGTTTGATCAGTCGTATCATTCAGACTTACTCGCCCGGACAAGCGATTTATATTATCGATATTCAAACTATGATTTGCAGCGATCTCTGTAACACGCGCAATATGACCTGAATTCAACTTGCGTGAAAGCAAGGTAATGATATGTCGTGACTTACCTTGACCCTCCACCCAACTTTCATAATTATCTTCTTCAACCGGCTGAAAGCGAATATTCATATTTAACTCATGAGCCTTAAATAGAATATCCCTCAAAAGAGGAGATGATTCTGCCTCTTTTGGCACTTCAATTAATATCCCCAACGACAAAGTGTCGTGAATAACCGCCTGACCAATATCTAAAATATTGATCTGATACTGGGCTAGAATATGAGTGATAGCAGATGTAACTCCAGGTTTATCTTCACCTGAAATATTGAGCAAAATAATCTCTTTCATTAAAAGCGGTTCCAATGGAATCTCGTATTGCCTTAATTATATCAAAGACCTTTATACTGGCCTATCCAATCCTTTTAACTAACGGCTAGGGCTCTTAACCTTCAATCCTTTTTGCTTTCCTTTTAACTTAGGCTTTCCTTTCCCTGTCGCTTTTCGCTTTTTAGCTTTTTTACTCTGCCCTTTACCGCCACCATTGAAAGCCATCAGCTCTTGCTCAGCGGGTGACAACGCACCTTTCTTTGCAGGTCTAACACGCTTAGCAGGCTGCGCCTTGCTTGTAGCCTTACCCGAAGACGGGCGCTCAGATGAAGATTCCTTTCGCTTACGGGATTTAGCTAACTCCGCTCGTTTAGAGCCTTTCCTTGGGTGTGACTTATCTTCACTACCTGCAGGACGATTTCCCCACTCATGGCGATGACCGGGTAATTTTGTCTTATCACTTGGGGCATCAAGCTTGCCTTCAGCCAGCAGTTCGCGTGTAGACTTTTTCTTAACTTTCTTCTGTTCTGCTAGCTCGAAATCTATTTTTCGCTCATCAAGATCAACGCGAACCACTTTAACCCTTAGACGATCACCCAGCTTAAACGTTTTACGTGTTCTCTCGCCCACTAGACGCTGCTTAGCTTGGTCAAATACATAATAATCACCCGGCAAGGCTGTTATATGTACTAAGCCCTCGACAAACAACTCATCCAGCTCAACAAAAACACCGAACCCTGTTACCGCGGCAATGACACCTTCATACTCATCGCCCACATGCTCCTGCATGTATTCACATTTGAGCCAAGCAACCACGTCACGTGTTGCATCATCAGAACGGCGTTCAGTCATAGAGCAATGCTCACCTAGCTCTAACAGCTGAGCCATAGAATACTCGCAAACAAAATCCTGATTGATTGCAAAATCATCCGGTCTTTTTATCGCTTTATCATCTTGTCCTGAATGTATTGCCGCACGGATAAGACGATGTACCAACAGATCAGGATAACGGCGAATGGGTGAAGTAAAATGCGTGTATGCAGGGTAAGCCAAACCAAAGTGCCCCTGGTTATCAGGGCTATAGACCGCTTGGCGCATTGATCTAAGCATCATTGTCTGAATAAGATGCCGATCAGGTCGATCTTCAATCCACTCAGCTAATTCTTGATAGTCTTTAGGTGCTGGCTTATCACCGCCACCAAGATTCAGACCTAATTCTCCTAAGTAGGCACGAAGGTTTTCTAGCTTCTGCTCTTTAGGCCCTTCATGAACACGATAAATAGCAGGAATTTTCAACTTACTCAGGAAGCGTGCAGTCGCCACGTTTGCACACAGCATGCACTCTTCGATCAATTTATGCGCATCATTACGATGTACAGGAATAATCTCTTCGATTTTACGCTCTTCACCAAACACCATACGTGTTTCAGTGGTTTCAAAATCTATCGCACCACGAATGTTACGTGCTTTACGCAACGCGAAATACAAGCCGTATAGATCTTCTAAATGCGGAACAACATGCCCGTACTGCGCTCTCAGCTGCTTAGACTCTCCCTCTTCCGAGCTCATCAGCATTTTGCCCACTTTCGTGTAGGTCAAACGCGCATGGGAACGAATCACCGCCTCATAAAACTTATAACCCGATAGATTGCCGCTATCGCTGATGGTCATTTCACACACCATCGCTAAACGATCTACCTCAGGGTTTAATGAACACAACCCATTAGAAAGTAACTCCGGCAACATCGGCACCACAAACTCAGGGAAGTAAGTTGAGTTTGCTCGCTGAAAGGCCTCTTTATCTAGCTCTGAATCAGGTCTGACATACCAAGAGACATCTGCAATTGCTACCCATAAACGCCAACCACCAGACGGTTTACGTTCAGCATAAACGGCATCATCAAAATCTTTCGCATCTTCACCATCAATTGTGACTAAAGGCAGATCACGCAGATCAACTCGATTGCCTTTAGCACTTTCTTCTACTTCTGCTGAAAGATCACCCACCTCTTGGCGAACCTGATCCGGCCATTCATGGGGAATTTCATAGTTATGAATTGCCACAGTAATTTCCATACCGGGCGCCATATGATCACCCAACACTTCAACAACTTTAGCTTGCGGTAGATCACGCTTACCTGGCTGGCTGATTAATTCTGCAACGACTAACTGCCCATCTTTATACGCTAATGGGTAGTCAGCATCCGGAACGATCATTATTTCTTGGGTGATGCGCTGATTTTCTGGACGCAGGTAACCAAAGCCCTCTTGACCGCTGAAACGGCCCACCAGTTTACGTGTATTACGCGCCACAACTTCAATAATCTTGCCTTCACGACGACCTTTAAAATCGACGTTAGTTTCCTGAACTAAAACCTGATCCCCATCGAAAACCTGACGCATCTGTCTTGGGCTTAATTTCAGGTCGTTGCCACCATCTTCAGGCTTAACAAAGCCAAAGCCATCTCGATGCCCAATCACTCGCCCTTTAATGAAAGACATTTTGTCCATCAACGCGAACTCTTTACGCCTATTGGTCATGAGCTGACCATCACGACACATCGCTTTAAGACGAAAGAAAACGGCATCACGACTTTCGCTGTCTAACACACCCATTCCGTCACACAGCTGCGCATGCCCAATCGGTGCGCCTTTCTCTTGCATAAACTGCAAAATAAAATCGCGACTTGGTACAGGGTTGCTGTATTTTTCCGCTTCTGCTGCGGCTTGAGGGTCGTTATTAGTCCAGTCGTTACTCATAGGGGTCTCAAAACAAGAAAATCAAAAACATCATCATTGCAGCATAACATGCCATATAAAAAGCAAAAGTGATGGCGACAATTAGTCGTAATAAAAAAGCCGGCTACTGCCGGCTTAGGAAACACTTAAGGACGATCATCGACCTCTTCATGCTCTTTTTCCTCAGGAGGCATAAGATCTTCCTTACATATATTCATTGCCATCAGCACGTTTGCTGCCACATAAATAGAAGAGTAAGTACCTACAAATACACCTACAAGGAGAGCAATAGCAAAGCCGTGGATCATTTCACCACCAAAAACCGCTAGCGCCACCAATACCAGCAACGTGGTCAAAGACGTTACCAAGGTACGGCCAAGCGTTTGGCTTAGTGACGTATTCATGACCTCTTCCGCACTGCCTTTACGCATCTTACGGAAGTTTTCACGAATACGATCAGATACAACAATCGTATCGTTCAATGAATAACCGATAACAGCAAGAATCGCCGCAAGTACTGTCAGATCGAAATCGATCTTAAATACCGCAAAGAAACCAAGCACAATCAACACATCATGCGCTAACGCAGCCACTGAGCCCACAGAGAACTTAATCTGGAAGCGGAAAGCAACATAAACCATGATCATGAAGAGTGCTAAAAGCATCCCCAAACCACCCTGTTCACGTAGCTCTTCACCTACCTGCGCGCCGACAAACTCATTACGGCGAAGTGTCAGTTCCTGAGTTTCACCCGTCTGCAAAGCAGAAAGTACCTTATCTCCCAACTGAGGGTCATGATCTTGACCAAGGCGAATTAGAATATCGGTTGGCGAACCAAAGGTCTGCACCACCGCATCCTCATAGCCCACAGCCTTTAACTGATCACGAATCTTATTCAGATCAGCCGTCTGCTCATAACCTATCTCAACTAAGCTACCACCCGTAAAGTCCAAGCCAAACTTCAGACCATTAACGCTAAGGGCACCAATAGAGATAACAAGTAAAATAACAGAGATCATCGCAGCAACTTTGCGAAGCCCCATAAAATTGTAAACCTTAAATGTAGACATCATCAGCTCCTTATATTGACAGCTTTTTGAGTTGACGATTGCCATAGCTCAGGTTAACCAAAGCACGGGTAACCAATATGGCCGTAAACATCGATGTTAAGATACCTACGGATAGGGTGATCGCGAAACCTTTAACAGGTCCGGTTCCCATCGCAAATAAGATAACAGCAGCAAGTAAGGTTGTTATGTTGGCATCAAGGATCGTAGTAAACGCTCGACCAAAGCCTGAATTTATCGCAGATTGAGGCGGCAAGCCATTAGCGAGCTCCTCCTTTATTCGCGAGAAGATCAATACGTTCGCATCAACCGCCATACCCACTGTCAGTACAATACCCGCAATACCCGGTAATGTAAGTGTCGCTGAAAGCATCGACATAACAGCAATCAACAGCATCAAGTTCAAAGCCAATGCAACATTAGCCAGTAAACCAAATACGCGGTAATACACCATCATGAAGATAAGAACGAGCGCCAGACCGATTTGAACCGAGGTTACCCCCATCTCAATATTCTGCGCACCTAAGCTTGGACCAACTGTACGTTCTTCAACAAAGTAGATAGGAGCCGCAAGCGCACCCGCACGCAGAAGCAATGCAAGCTCAGACGATTCACCTGCACCATCCAACCCTGTAATACGGAACTGGTTGCCTAAAACAGACTGAATCGTCGCCAAAGAGATAATACCTTTCTCTTGGTAACGAACGGTTTCTTTAATCTGCAGACCTTCTACAGTTTTATAAATTGTACGCTCTTTATCTTCCACAAAAAGCACAGCCATACGACGCTGAACTGCATTCTTAGTGGTACGCGCCATCAGCTCGCCACCTTTAGAATCCAGCGTAATATTAACTTGAGGCTGACCATTTTCATCAAATGAAGATTGCGCGTTAGAAACGTTATCACCTTTAATAATGATATCTTTCTCAAGCGTAGCTTTACGACCCAGCTCACTGCGGAACTCATAAACTTCAGTTCGAGCAGAGCTAGCGCTGCTTTTCGCTTCTAAACGAAACTCCAATGTTGCCGTTTTACCAATGATACGTTTTGCTGCAGCCGTGTCTTGAATACCCGGCAACTGAACCACAATACGGTTACGACCCTGACGCTGAACCAAAGGTTCTGCAACACCTAACTCATTGACACGATTACGTAATGTTGTCAGGTTCTGTTTAATCGCATAAGTTTCAATATCACGAATAGCTTGCTCAGTTAGATTCACTATGGTGAAAAAGGCACCATCTCTATCTTCACCAGACACAACAAATTCTTGATATTCACTTTTTAACAGCTCGATCGCTTTATCACGAGATTCAGCGTTCATAAACTTAACCGCTAACGAACCATCGTCTTGACTATCAAGCTTGCGATAACGTAGTTTCTCTTCACGCAAGCGACCTTTAATTTCAGAAGCATAGTTTTCTAGCTTCTGAGTGACCGCTTTCGGAAGGTCAACTTCTAACAAGAAGTGGACACCACCACGTAGATCCAAACCTAGCTTCATCGGACCTGCGCCAATCGACAATAACCACTCAGGCGTAGTTGGCGCTAAGTTTAAGGCAACAACATAATCATCGCCCATCACTCTACTGATGATATCTTTTGCTTTTAGCTGTTCGTCTCCGCTTGAGAAACGAATCAAACCGGCTTTTTTACCTAGTTCTGCTGATTTAAAAACAACGCCTTCACGTTCTAGCTCGGCAGTAACTTTATCTAATAACGGCTGGTCAACTTGGAAAACATCTCGACTACCTGTCAACTGAACAGCATAGTCATCTGGATATAGGTTAGGCGCAGCATATAAACCGCCGATAACCAATACAAATAAAATTAGGAGATTTTTCCAGAGGGGGTATCGATTGAGCATGGGTGCCCTTTCCCTGATAGAAACAGAAACGCCACTGCAAAACAGTGGCGTCTGTGGATTAGCTTAGATGCTCTTTAGAGTGCCTTTTGGCAGAGCAGCAGATACGTGAGTTTTCTGGAACGTAAGTTCAGTTCCCTCACACACTTCTAGAACAACGTAATCATCGTTCAAGTTAACAACTTTACCTAGAATGCCACCTGCAGTGATCACTTCATCACCTTTGCTGATGCCATTTAATAACTCTTTATGCTCTTTAGCGCGTTTAGCCTGCGGACGCCACATGAAGAAGTAAAAAATTAGACCGAAACCAACCAAGAATAGAATATTGAACATACCGGATTCCATTGGCGCACCGGCAGCACCTTCAGCAAATGCTGGGGAGATAAAGAAGCTCATTGCTACTCCTAAAAAATAAAAGATATATTATCGTTATCAGCTATTACAGCTATATGGTGTCAAACTGAGGAGTTTCAAGGCCTCGCTTACTATAAAATTCATCCACAAAGTCGCTCAATTTACCTTGTTCAATAGCTTGACGCAATCCAGCCATAAGTACTTGGTAATAATGTAAATTGTGGATCGTGTTCAATTGAGCACCGAGCATCTCTTTACACTTGTCTAAATGATGCAGATAAGCACGGCTAAAGTTCTTACAAGTATAACAATCACAGGTTTTATCTAAAGGACCTGTGTCAGTTTTATGTACCGCGTTACGGATCTTCACAACACCCGTATCAGTAAACAAGAATCCATTACGAGCATTACGCGTCGGTATAACACAATCAAACATATCAACACCGCGACGCACCGCTTCAACAATATCTTCAGGCTTACCTACACCCATAAGATATCTAGGCTTATCCGCTGGCATTTTATGCGCTAGATGATCCAAAACCTTAACCATCTCATCTTTAGGTTCACCCACCGACAGGCCACCAATGGCGTAACCATCAAAGCCAATATCTTCAAGCCCTTTCATCGATTCATCACGCAGTTGCGGGTACATACCGCCCTGCACGATACCAAACAGTGCAGATGGGCTATCACCATGAGCATCTTTAGAGCGCTGTGCCCAGCGCATTGATAGGCGCATCGATTCAGCCGCTTCAAGCTCTGTCGCAGGGTAAGGTGTACATTCATCAAAGATCATGACGATATCGGAACCCAAGTCTTTCTGAACCTGCATAGATTCTTCCGGCCCCATAAACACCTTGGAACCATTCACCGGCGATTGAAACGTCACACCTTTTTCAGTGATCTTGCGCATTTTGCCTAAACTAAAAACTTGGAAACCACCCGAATCCGTTAATATCGGGCCTTTCCACTGCATGAAATCGTGTAGATCGCCATGCTGTTTTACAATCTCAGTACCCGGACGCAGCATTAGATGAAAAGTATTACCTAAAACAATTTGCGCACCCGTCGCCTCAATATCTCTTGGCGTCATCCCTTTAACTGTGCCATACGTGCCTACAGGCATAAATGCAGGCGTCTCAACCGTTCCACGTGGAAACTGTAAACGTGCGCGACGCGCCTTTCCATCTTCTGCAATCTTTTCAAACTGCATAAAACATTCTCTAGTCATCATTACCTCTTACACTTGCAGCTGATTGCAAATCTGTCTGTCGGGTTAAATACATGGCATCACCGTAACTAAAGAAACGGTATTTCTGCTCAACTGCTTGTTGATAAGCATGCTTAATATGGTCATAGCCAGAAAACGCGCTCACCAACATTAAAAGAGTCGATTCAGACAGGTGGAAATTCGTAATCATGGCATCCACTGATTTGAACTCATACCCTGGAAATATAAAAATATCACTGTCGCCAAAAAATGGGGCAATTTCACCATTCTGGCTCGCACTTTCTAAGCTTCGAACACTGGTGGTACCGACAGCAATAACTCGGCCACCCTTAGCACGTGTTTGCTTTACTTGCTCACAAACCTCGTCACTCACCTCTATATACTCAGAGTGCATCACATGCTCATCGACATTATCGACTTTGACCGGCTGAAATGTGCCCGCCCCTACATGCAAAGTAACAAAGGCACTATTAACGCCTTTAGCTGCTAACTCAGCTAATAGCTGATCATCAAAATGCAGTCCGGCAGTCGGTGCAGCCACAGCACCCGGTTTTTTGTTATAAACCGTTTGGTAACGTTCACGATCTGAAAGCTGATCTTCACGTTTCATATAAGGCGGTAGCGGCATATGGCCGAACTCTTCTAATACTTCGACCAGATTACCCTCAATAAGAAAGCGCAGCTCAAATAGGTTTTCATGGCGAGCCACCATCTCCGCCTCAATGCCACCATCAAGAAACAATTTAGCGCCTGGCTTAGGAGATCGACTTGAACGAACATGAGTAAGCGCACGCTTACCATCAAGCACACGTTCAACAAGAACCTCAACCTTGCCACCCGATTCTTTTTGACCAAACAGCCTTGCGGGGATGACACGGGTATCATTGAAAACCATCAAGTCGCCTGGCTCTATTAGATCCAAGACATCCTTGAACATCCCATGTGTTAGCTCACCACTATTGCCATCTACTGACAATAAACGACTAGCGCTACGCTCCTCCAATGGGAAGCTAGCAATGAGTTCTTCGGGGAGATCAAAATAAAAATCTTTTACCTGCATGCAGCGAATTCTTCACTTTTAATTAAAAATGTTATCAAAGGGCGCGAATTGTAACGGAAAGAAGACTTTTTTTCAGTTTTTCGACAGTATTGATTGACGAGAGCGTTCAGATTTCTATAATACGCCTCTCTTTGATGCCAGCGTGATGAAATTGGTAGACATGAGGGATTCAAAATCCCTTGCTCGCAAGAGCGTGCCGGTTCGAGTCCGGCCGCTGGTACCATCTCTAGAGAACGTAGCGTAGAGGGCATTCTAGAGCCCATACGCCACGGCACTCTTTAAGAAGCCTTCACCCTATCTTTAGTTTTGTTGTCTCTTGATCTTGTCACGGAGCCAACTAGTCATGCCCAGCCTTAACCAAAGCGCTATCAGAACGAACGATAAGCATATCTATCGCAAACCGAATGGCATCTATCATTACCGCTTTAATATCAAAGACAACGGTAGCTATCGCAGCCTCCGCCTATCCATGTATAGTCGATGTCCATATGAAGCCGGAGCATTAGCAGGGCTTATTACCTATAGAACATGGATATCAAAGATTATGGAAAGCGGTTTACCCTACTCAGAAGTGCGCCAGCGACTCATCTCCCTATTCCGTGACATCCTTGCCGAGCATAAAGAGGGGATAGACAAAGAAGGATTACTAACAGAACCGCAAAAAGAAGCATACAGAAATACAGCTTCATTTGGTGCGGACCCTACCATTCAACCAGAGCTAACTCATCAGATTGCGGAACGCATAGGACTTACGTCACCAACAGATCAAGAACGTAAATATATAAATCAAGACAAACCGGCTTTACTTCAAGGCCTTACTGACGCTGTTCTAGCCTACAACCAGTCTCTTCAACAGCCATATACAGACACTACAGCCACTACAGCCACTTCGACGATCTCTGAAACAGTCCCTACAACCCCAATGAAAAGAGTTTCAGAGGTTTTTGAAGAATTCTCAATAGACAAACGCGCAGCAAATAAACTCACCGAGAAAACTCTGGCTTATTACAGGGGAGGGCTAAAACGATTCATAGACGCCGTAGGGGATTTACCTATTAATGAAGTAGACAAGCTAATCATGCGCCAGTTCAGAGATACACTTACGGGTAGCGATAGCAATAAGAACAAACGTTTAATGGGTATGTCTTCAATATTCACATGGGCAATAGATAATGATTACAACATAAACAACCCTTTTACGAGCTCAAAGATAACCATAGCTGGGCATGAGCAAGGAAAAAGAGATGCATTCAACATACAAGAAGTGCAACAAATCTTTAAACACGTCGAGAACCCTGAAAACACACGTTTTAAAGATCACCATAAACTGATCTGTAAGATACTTGCCTACAGTGGTGCACGCCTTAACGAAATAGCTCAACTGTATTGTGATGATATACAAGAAAAAGACGGGATATGGTTCATTACCATTAATGATGACAAACCAGACAAATCGATAAAGAACACTAATGCAAAACGTGTTGTGCCTCTACATCACGCTATAGCCGCTCAAGTCATAGCTAGGAAGCGTGAACTAGCTACAGGCCGATTATTTCCAGAACTAACCAACCCCAAACCAAGTTACGGAGCTCGATACTCTGCATGGTTCACTACTAATGTTAAAAAGCGCCTGAAGTTAAGAGAAACAACAACACTACATAGCTTTCGACATACAGTGGCAACTCAACTTCAGCAAGCAGATATAGCAGAGACAGTTACTGCTCAGCTACTTGGGCATAGTAGAGGAGAAACCCTTTCATATACTCACTACGGCAAAGGAGCTGACCTTATTAAGCTAAAATCAGCTATTGATTTGATAGGCTTCGATTAGCCTTAAAAAAGGGCCCTATAAAAATTGGTGCATAGCTTACCTAAGAAACACTCAATACCATTTAGATAAAGCACCATAGGGGGGGAATAATACCTATCAAACAATATGAGGGGTGCATCATATGCTTAGTAGGCCTTTGGAATATTTTGATATTATTTTTTCTAAACCTACTCAAACAATCGCTATTAGGTTTCCTAACCAACTGGCAATCAAATAGACATATGCACTGAAGCTCTTGATCTACTTTATTAGCCGCTTTATTTCACAAAGAGTAGATGGCCGCCCCCCCTTTAACAGCTCACACAAGCCATATGATACCCACCAGCGCAACCTAATAGGCATCAAAAGAAATAACTACACAAAAAGTTGGTTAATAATTGTACAATATAAAAAGTGCGCAATGAATGATTAGCTACAGGCCACGGGAGACTAAGGCTGTAGCGATTTTAGGGTGCCAGTTTTGCATATATAAGGAGTGCTAACGACTGAGGCCACTGCCTCCCGAACACAGTTCGCGTATAACGCTCACACTTATATAACTTCGTACAGAGTACTCGTACAAACATATACACATCACTGCCTGATTATGCCGCTCGCCATCAAACATCACTAAGCGAAATGTTTATGCGCATGTTTAAATTATCTATCTGTTTAGTGACACAATGGTGTAAATGTCTTTAACAACAAACTCACAGCATCTACGTTATTCGCAAGCGTACACATAATATTTGTTATGCGGTGAGCCCGTCGAACAGACAGCTGCGAAGCAACTGCGCATAATGCGATGTTATGTTGAGCTTCTCCTACTTAGCAAACCAGAAAGAACCATGTATAGGTCTAATCTTAGCATGTAAATTAATGAGCCATGCACAACAAAAAACCAGCCTCAAATTTTGCAACGATTTGATCCTTAAACATCTAAGATAAAACAAACTATTTATGTTACGTTCGCAGTAGAATTGTTTATACATAGGACATACTCAATGCTTAACCAGCATAGCTTCAGCTACCTTTTACTCACCTTCTTAATGATTACTTACCCCGACAATTCTCAAGCACAGTTAGTAGACTATGTCTCACGTGTAATTGACAGCGAGACAATAGAGTTACAATCAGGAAAAACAATTAAAATCGCTTATACCCGCAGCATTCCAGGCTCTACAGAGGCAATTAAAACCTTTCTCCCTCAAGGAACAGAATTAAAGCTTAGTAGCCCCGTAGCTGACTCCAACAGCGACTATAGGTATACAGTACACATTAAGATAGAAGACACCTTTATCGATTATCAATTAATCGCGCTGGATAACGGGCTTGCTCTGTTAGATACCCGGTATCAAACGACAAACAATCAAATCAACCCTGAATACGCTATTTTTCTATCGAGTGAAGCTCCCTTTCAAATAGGTGCTATTAATAATGGTATTAATAAAACAAAGTTCAATGAGATTGCAATACTCCGCAACGCATTACAAACAGCAATCAAGGCAGTAATAACAAACAGCACACCTGAATACCAAAAACGCTTAGATCGTTTAGCAAGGGATTTATATACAGGAGAAAACAGAGAAGCGTTATTATCGTGGCACTTTATGAACCACCCATCTGCACGACCAACTGATACAAACCAGTGGATAATGATTGGTGACATGTACATGGATCATAAGGCACAGTTGAATTACAACCAGATGGCAATGTCAGCAGATGAGACAGTACCACAATCGGGAAGGGCACCAATACCAGAGGACGACGAATCTCCGCCCGTTAACGCCCGTAGCATAACAACACTAGCAGGCATATTTTTAATTATATGTCTTGTTACAGCTTTGGCGTACACCGCCAGAAAGTACATATTCAACAATTCCAGAGAAACATCTAAAGAGTCAATTCAACCCATTGAGAGGATTACAACCAAAGCTATTCATCCATCCTTTCATGGAATACCACCAGCCGTTATCTATGCAACAGCAGCAATACTATTTACCGGAGCACTCAACCTACCTCTTGATTACTACACTGTAATTAAGACGATCGCTTTCGCTATATTCACTTGGGGTGGCTATATTGCTCACAAGAGGAACTACGAAGCACTACCTTGGCTATTAGGCATCTTTGCTATTACCTTCAATCCATTCTTCAAGGTTTACTTAACCCGAGAGCTATGGATGTCTATAGACGTACTTGCAGGAATATTTCTATTAATTAATACCAAAGCAATACAGGCTATAAAGGCCACTGACGAAGAATAACCGTCATCTACCCACAGAGTCCTCGCGCTAAAAGCTAAAGATATATACAGATACTGCATGCATTGACCTGCGGTATCTGTAAAACTAAGAACAGCTTTATATACCCTATGTACCCTATGTACACTAAGCTCTATTCCTCACCCTTGCCCCATTCCCGTGACTACGTTTAACGAATCACTATACATAGCTTCTTTCACTATCTTCTCCCTTCTACTGTTAACTCTTATGTTCTTTCCATTACTAAACACACTTGGTTCTACCTCGATCGTTCATCACAATCGTCTACACACAATGACTATTACTGTTATATGGATGATGTTATTGTCACTCTTAGTCAGCTATATATAACTTTACTTAATCGTTAAATCACCAATCTGAAGAGGCATCAATTAGCTATAGGGTGCGGTACCGATACTACAAAGGCTCTATAACCTTCTGTAAGAGCAATTTAAGGTTTGTCCGGCCGCTGGTACCATCTCTTCAACCTTTTGAAGAGTAAGAGAAAAAGCCCATCCTATAAGGGCCCTAGAAGAAAGCGGAACCGAAAGGTGACCGCTTTTTTTGTGTCCAAATTTCACCTCCGGTCCATAACCAGAAAATTTCCTGTGCGGATCCTGTGCACTATAAAATCCAATAGATTCTAATAACCTCTAAAGAATCTACATAGATTTAGCACAATTGAAGAATCAAAGAGGGAATTAAGAATTCCCTCTAGTCCGGTCTTATCCGATCTTTCAGCAAGCGCTTTTCTTGTGGTTAGGATTATTTAAGGTAGATATAACCCATCCAGACCCGGTAACGATAAGAACTGCGAAGCTTTGGCATTTCTTAGCTGATAGTCACTGTTGAACCTTTGAGTACTTGTTACTAGTACACAATGTTCTTTTGCTCTGGTGATACCCACAAAATGCAAATTAAGCTCTTGGTCCCAATCATCAAAGACTTCATCATAACACCCCCTTATGAATTTCCTCTTCGGATGTATCCAATCATAAAGATCTACATGAAAGACTAAATCAAATTCCAGCCCTTTCGATTTATGGAGAGTCATCACCTGTACTTCACTATCGATTACAGGCTTGTAATGTTTCAACATTCTGCTCTCCGAACATATCTCTCTGATTAAATTACTATCAGAGCTCTCTAGATCAACATCGAGGAACTGATTAGTTACAGCAATAATTTGACTTGCTAATTCCTGATCATCTTTCTCGCCAATAGAAGAAACCAGCTTTCGAACTTCAGTTTGGTAAGACCCCAGTTCTCTAGACACCTCATAGATATATAATTGA
>CERC01066513.1_pt1 | contig 26651 bp, 17 predicted proteins | sample 530921 | NCBI WGS metagenome assembly CERC01 (sample SAMEA2621099, study PRJEB7988) | marine metagenome | isolation source: saline water (ENVO:00002010), including
GCAGGCCAGCCATGACCAACAGCAACACCGGCAGCAGAATCCGCAGCACAATCGCCATGCCGCGCTTCACGCTTACCGACGACAGCGCAATGGTCAGAACAAGAAATCCGTAGAGTGACTGCTGCTGCATTTCCGGCGAGGCCAGCAACTGCTGGAATTCGGCCGCAACCAGATCCAGACTGGCGGCCTCCATCGCCCCGGAGGACATTTTGGGGATGTACCAAAACAGCCAGCTTGATACCACGCTGAGATTCGCCGCCAGCAACAGGGCCGCCACCGCCGACAGCTGCGCCACCAACGACCAGTGGCGAGACGCACCGGAAAAGCTGGCAATCTGATCAACGGCATGAATGGGGTTTGCTCGGGCACGCATGGCAATGCGCAACTCCGCCACCGCGACCGGCAGCATCACCAACAGCAGAAAGCCCGCATACAACAGCAGATAGACGGCACCACCCTGCGCCGCCGCCTCCTGTGGCGTCGTCCAGAAATTGCCCAAACTGACAACCAGGCCGGTTGCCGCGGCGAGAAATGTCCATCGACTGGACCAGATTCCCTGGACTTTGGTTTTTTTAAGGGCCATACACCTTCGGCGAGCATTGTCACTGCAGCGGTCTTTTTACCTGAGCAGCATAGGTTTTGCCAGCTACTGGCTCTATAATCGCCGCCATGAGCAAAAAGAAACCGAATAACAGCAGCACAATCGCCCTGAACAAAAAGGCGCGACACGACTACCACCTGACCGACAAGCTGGAGGCCGGCGTGTCGCTGCTCGGCTGGGAAGTGAAAAGCCTGCGCGAAGGCAAAGGGCAGATCACCGATACCTACGTGTTGCTGCAGAATGGCGAAGCCTTTCTGTTGGGCGCGCACATCTCGCCCCTGCTCAGCGCCTCCACCCATTTCGTGACCGACCCGACCCGCACGCGCAAACTCTTGCTTCACAGCCAGGAACTCCGCAAACTGGAGGAAGCGACCCAGCAAAAGGGCTATACCTGCGTATGCACCGCCATGTATTGGAAGAAGCATCTGGTCAAAGTCGAAATTGCCCTGGCCAAGGGCAAGAAGGACCACGACAAGCGCGAAACCGAAAAGTCCCGCGACTGGGATCGGCAAAAGCAGCGAGTGCTGCGACAACACAATAGCTGACCCGTAGCGACCGCCAATGAAAACGCTCCACTTACTCAGGCACGCCAAAGCAAGCTGGGAAAAAGACGAGCTGCGCGATGCCGACCGTCATCTGACGCGTCGCGGCAAACAGGACTGCGCAAGGGTTGCCCGCGCGCTCAGCCAGTCGGAACACCACTTCACCCGCATCTATTGCAGCAGCGCCCGCCGCTGCACGGAAACCCTGCAACGCTTCCGCGCCGAAAGCACGCTGTTTGACGGCGTCGAGACCACCATCGACGACGCCCTCTATACCTTCGACCGCGACACCCTGCTGACTTGGCTCAAAGAGCTGGACAATAGCTGCACCGCGCCGCTGATTATCGGCCACAACCCGGCGCTGCGCGATCTGGTGAACTACCTCTACGACGGCGAAATTGAAAACTTCAGCACCACCACATTCATCACTCTCGAGATCAATGTGGAATACTGGGATCAGTTGCGCACCGACAGCGCCAAGCTCACGGAACAGATTCGTCCCAAGCAGCTTCGCTAACCCTCAGACAAGGAACGCCTCTGGCATGAGCCAAGCCGACGCCCTCAAGAATATTCGCATCGTCCACGACGTGCTGATCCTGAAAAAAAGCCACAAACTGATTCGCCGCATGCGCCGGGCACTGGCCGAGCCGGAAATCCACGGCTATCAGGTGTGGGGCTCCTCCTTCCTGATCATGGACTACCTGCTGCAACACCCGCCGCGACGCGGCAGCAAGATCACCGAGATCGGTTCCGGCTGGGGCATTTTGAGTATTTTCTGTGCAATGCAGTTTGGCGCCAAAGTCACCGCCGTCGATGCCGACGAGCACGTCTTCCCCTACCTCGACGCGCACGCACTGCTGAACGACGTGACCATCAAAACCCGGGTCGCGCGCTATGAAGAATTGGGCATCAAGGAATTGAAAGGCCAGAAGATGCTGCTCGGCGGCGATATCTGCTTCTGGCCCAAACTGGTTAACCCGCTGTACAGCGCCATCGAAGCCGCACTGGATGCCGGGGTAAAAACCATCATCATTGCCGATCCGGGCCGCTCGCCGTTTCACAAGCTCGCCCGCAAATGCCAGAAAAACTTCAATGCCGAGCTGCTGGACTGGGAAGTAAAAACGCCCAAATCCATCAGCGGCGAACTGCTGGTGATCCGCGCCTGACCACTGGCTCAGGCGCCGAACAGCCCCCTCAGCCCTTCTTCGACTTCTTGCCTTTTTTCAGCTTCACTCTGGGACGGTAGTCCAGCTTGGGCAGTCGCGGCAACTTGCCTGTCGCCAGATAGCTGTGAATCTGCAGTTGTGAACGCACCTTGGCAGAACTCTTTTTGCGGGGACGGAAATCATTGCTCTGCGACGCATCGATCATCCGCGCCTTCACATTGTCGGCCCACTGAATATCAATGATGTTCTGAATCCGCTTCTGCAGCACCGGACTGTAAACCGGACAGGTCACCTCCACCCGGAAGTCGATATTGCGCGTCATCAAATCCGCCGAGGAAATGTAGTACTTGGGCTTGCCGCGATTGCGGAAGATATACACCCGCGGGTGCTCCAGATAGCCGTCGACAATACTGATCGCCTCAATATTCTCGCTCACGCCCGGCACACCCGGCAGCAGCGAGCACATGCCGCGCACAATCAAACGCACCGGCACCCCCGCCTGACTGGCCTCGTACAGCTTATCGACCAGTTCGCGGTCCACCAGGTTGTTACACTTCAGCGTAATGCCGCACTCCTTGCCCGCCCGCGCCGCATCGATTTCGCCCTGCACATTATCCAGCACGCGCTCGCGGCTGTTCAGCGGCGACACCGCCAGATGCTTAAACTCATGGCGCTTGTAGGTATAGGCGATAAAGTCGAAGACCTTGGCCACCTCATCACCAATCGCCTGATCGTAGGTCAGCAGGCTGAAGTCGGTGTACACCTCCGCCGTCTTCTCGTTGAAGTTACCCGTGCCCACGTGGGTGTAGTACTTCTGAAGATTCCCTTCCTGGCGGCTGATCGAAATCAGCTTGCTGTGCACCTTCAAGCCCGGCACGCCCAAAATCACGTTCACGCCGCCATCGGTCAGACGCTGCGACAGCGCGATGTTGGCCTCTTCATCAAAGCGCGCCTGCAACTCCACCACCACCGTCACTTCTTTGTGGTTGGCGACCGCGTTCAGCAGCGCATCGACAACGTGTGAGTTCGACGCCACCCGGTACAGGCTGATGCGAATCGACTTCACCGCCGGATCAATCGCGGCAGTTTTCAGCAGGTCCGTCAGGTAATCGAAGCTGTGATAGGGATAGAACAGCAGAATATCCTGCTCCCGCATGCAGCTCAGAATATTGTCAGCGGCGTCAATTTCCGGCACCCGGATTTTCGGCAGCGCCTTCGCATCCAGATACGCCGGCCCCAGATTAGGGAAGCGCATAAAGTCTTTGGAGTTGTGGTAGCGCCCACCGGGGATCATCGAGTCGAGGCGACCCAGCCCCAGCCGCTTCACCAGATACTCCATCAAATCATTCGGCATCTGCGCGTCGTACACAAAGCGTACCGGATCCCCCTTGCGGCGGCGCTTGAGACTCTGCGTCATCTTCTCCACAAAGGTCTGCGTCACCTCTTCGCTGAGTTCCAGCTCGGCGTCGCGGGTCAGCTTCACCGTGTAGGCCTCGGCAGAATCCAGCGGAAAAATCCCGCGAAATACCTGCGGCAGGCACACGCGAATCATGTTCTCAAGCGTAATCAGCACCTTGCCGCGCTTGCCCTTGCGACCGGGAATCCGCACAAAGCGCTCGATCCGCGTGGTCGGCACTTCCAGCAGCGCAAAGCGCACCTGACCCTCATAACTGAGCTTGATCGCCAGATAGATCGACGCGTCATTCAGCTCCGGCATCGGGTTGGCATCGTCCAGCAGAATCGGCACCAGCTCCTGCTGGATATGACTGTGGAAATAGCCGCGCACGTACTCCGTCTGCGCCTCATCGAGCTGGCGCTCGTTCACAATGTAGATTTTGCGACGGCGCAATTCCTTCAGGTTGGCGCTGTAGGTGGCATCAAAACGGCGCTGCAATTTCAGCACTTTCTGATGAATTTCCTCCATCAGCGCCTTGTAGTCCTCCTGTTTGGAGGGCGTCGAAAACGCAGCCAGACGACGTACATCCGCCACCCGCACCCGGAAGAATTCATCGAGGTTGTTAGAGAAGATGCCCAGATAACGAATCCGCTGGATAATCGGCACCGACGGATCAGCCGCTTCCTGCAGCACCCGCTCGTTAAAAGAAAGCCAACTCAGCTCTTTGGCAATCCACGCCTGTTCAGCGGTCATTTCGCTCATATTTTCCTACCCTGACAACGTTTAAAGCACTTGTATGCGCGCAACAGCCTAACGGTTATGCATGTCATTTTAGTGACATATTTCAGTGGTCGCATTTGCCAGTGACAGGTCGTAAACTAACTGCTCACAAGGGACAAAATGCATGGCACAAAACAGCGACTCCTTCGCCGCGCTCGACCTCGGCTCCAACAGCTTCCACCTGCTTATCGCCAGCTTCCAGGATGACAAACTCCGCATCATCGACCGCCACAAAGACATGGTTCGACTGGCCGCCGGTCTCGACGATAACGGCGTCCTCAGCGAAGAAGCCCAGCAGCGCGCGCTGGACAGTCTGGCAAAAGTCGCCAACCGCCTGCGCGGTGTCCCGCGTTCGCAAATCCGCATTGTAGGCACCAACACCCTGCGGGCCGCCAAAAATGCCAGCGAGTTTATGACCCGGGCCGAAGCCATCCTCGGCACACCCATCAATATTATTTCAGGTACCGAAGAAGCGCGACTGGTTTACCTCGGCGTCGCCAACGATCTGGCCATTGAAGACCGCCGACGGCTGGTCATTGATATCGGCGGCGGCTCCACCGAAATGGTCGCGGGCGGCCAACAGCCCCGCCTGCTGGAAAGCCTGCCCATGGGCTGCGTCAGCCACAGCCTGCACTACTTTCCCAACGGCAACATCAACGACAAACTCTTCAAAAAGGCCGTCAATGCCGCCCGCCAGTTAATCTCGCCCTACGTGGAAGGCTTCCGCGACCAGTGGCAGGAAGTGGTCGGCTCCTCCGGCACCATTCGCGCTATCAGCAAGATCCTCAGCGAACAGGGCCTGTGCGACGCCGGACAAATCACCCTCGACGGCATGAATGCCCTCAAGGAACAACTGCTGAACGCCGAGCACACCAGCAGCCTGCAACTCAAAGGCCTGAGTGACGAGCGGCGCGATGTTTTCCCCGGCGGCTTTGCGGTGCTCTATGCGCTGTTCAAGGAAATGGGCATACAGGAACTGCATATCTCCAACTACGCCGTGCGCGAAGGCATTGTGTACGACCTCGCCGGGCGGCTGCACCACAAAGACAAACGCGACGAGACCATCCGCCAGCTTATCGAGCAGTACCACATCGACCCCGCCCAGGGTGAGCGTGTGGCCGAACTCTGCCAACGCTGGCTGCCGATGCTCGCCGACCGCATGAACAGCGACTACACCGAAGCCGAAAAACTGCTGCTCTGGGCCGCCAAACTCCACGAACTCGGCCTGGCCGTCGCCCACGGCGGCTACCACAAACACGGCGCCTACATCCTCAGCAATGCCGACCTGCCCGGCTTCTCCCGGCAGGAACAGGCGCGACTCAGCGTGCTGGTGCTCAACCACCGCCGCAAACCCAAAAGCCTGGATATCAGCACCTACGGCGTCACCCCGGACTGGATGATGGTCTGCCTGCTGCGACTGGCCTGCATCTTCTACCGCCGCCGTCAGGCCGTGCGCTTATCCGACGACATCCAGCTCAGCAGCCCCGCCCCCGAACAGATTCAGCTCCACATCCCCAGCCACTGGCTCGACGCCAACCCCCTCACCGCCGCCGACCTCGACGACGAAGCGGAGCTGCTGCGCAAATGCCTTAACATCCAGCTCGACGTTATCAGCCAACAGCCCGCCGACGCACAAACCGGCTAGTGTCCGCGCCCGGTAACTGTTAGGATTAACCGTTGCAGAATTTGGGGCCGTTTTGGATTCGACGCCGGTTACAAAACTCTGTGGTGCATGCCGTGATGACAGCCAATCACGTTAATCCAAAGCTGTACTCTATATAGTTGCCAACGACGACAACTACGCTCTAGCGGCTTAAACCCCGCTAGCAGTCCCAGCAAGGTGCCCATACCGCGCGAAGGACTGTCATATAGAATGGGATCGCAACAAGGTATGCTCTGGGCCGCGTTGTTAAACTTTTACAGAACTCGCTGACTGCGTCCTGACCGTTGGGCTGCAGAAGGCTAAATCAATAAACGGAAACTAAGCATGTAGAGCCCTGAGCAGCGGACGGGCGGACGGGGGTTCAATTCCCCCCGGCTCCACCAATTTTAGATATAAAAAACAAACACTTACATGGAAAATCATGTAAGTGTTTCCACTTTCCTTCCACCCAGCCTAATTAAAAACCAATATTTCTATTCATACGTACCCCTTAAGAACTTTTATACACATCAACCCATTGATTTATATGTATATTAAAAGCTAAAACTATTTACAGCCTTATACGGTAGGTACTATTCCCATCGCATTTTGTATTGACAAATGCTACATTTCGCACAGAATCCCCGCTCCAAAAGCATGGAACGCATGTACGACATTGAAGGTCGAAATGTTTATGACGGTTACATTGACAGAATTGAAGGGGGAAGAAATGACTACATTTCAAGACGTTTCAGCCTATATCCTTCATCTAGCCAGTCGAGCAGGAATCCCAGTTTCTAATCTGAAGCTGCAAAAACTTGTGTATTACTGCCAAGGCTTCAGCTTGGGCGTCACAGGCAAACCTCTCTTTGAAGAAGAGATTGTGGCATGGGATCACGGGCCAGTGGTGGACTCTCTTTATCATCAATACAAGCAATTTGGGCGCAATTCTATTCCTGCGCCTACAGCGTTTGATGAAGACGTTTTTGACGAAATTCAGAAGGAATTAATTTCTGATGTTGTCAACACGTTTGGGCACAAAGGAGCATGGACTCTTCGCGAGATGACGCACAAAGAAGCTGCATGGCTTGGGCATAGCCCTGACGGCATGTCGGGCGACAGCACAGTTATAAGCAAAGAAGAGTTAGCCAGTTTTTTCAAGGGAAAGATGCCAAACCAAGAATATTTCGACAGTTACATCTCCAGCGCCGACTGCGCGACTCCTGAAAACATTGTTCAGGTGCCAGGCAATATTAGTACCGCTGATGAGTTCGTAGCCTGGATAAAGCAAGGGTAACCAAAAGGAATCGGCAAGGATGTCCGAGTGCTCAGTCACCATTAACATAAGTAAAACCGCATTACTGTCTTTGCAACACAAAGATGACACTCTGCTAAGAAAGCTCTTCGACAATTTTATTAAACCACTCCGGCTTGGATACACTGTCAGCGAGCTCGAAGGGAAATATAAGCCTAGCTGGGAGTTACCATTCGAAAGCGCATGCCCAATGAGGAATGCAATGGTTAGGTTTGCTAAAACGAACCTACTTTACCATTATCATTTTGGCTTTCCATACTATCAAACCGGAAGAGATCCCAAATATCCTGGCAATGAATCAGATGGTATCGTCCACACAAAATTCATCACCAACGATAATGAAGCCGAATCATTGGAGTCACATGTAATATTCCGAGTTGATGAGGCCCATCCCCATCCATTTACAATTCCAATGAACTTGTCCGACGACATTGTTCCGCTCTAAATCCAACGGTCGTGATTTTCTCTAGAGGATTTAGCTTGACGGCTTCCTTCAGATGATCAAGGGATAAATGCGCATACCGCATAGTCATAACAATAGTGCTATGGCCCAGCATTTTTTGAAGAGTAAGAATGTTCCCGCCATTCATCATAAAATGACTTGCGAAACTGTGACGAAGAGCGTGAGCTGCCTGCCCTCATGGTAACTCAATTTTTGAACGCTTTAGCGCCCGACGAAAAGCTGTAATCGAGCTGGTAAAATGACCATGAATTTTCAGGTGCTCAACAATTTCAGTCTCTAGCTTTTCAGATATGGGCACACTTCGACTTTTACCTGACTTCGTTTGTGAAAATCTAATTTGTCCTGCCCTCACCATCCTGGGCGTAATTTTCTCAGCCTCCCCCCATCTAGCGCCAGTTGCCAAGCAGATTCTGGCCAGTAGAGATACGTATGGATTCTCAGCGGACTCCAGCACGGCTAGCAAACTGGGGGCGATTCACATCCCCTTGAGCTCCACCATCAGCTTATGACAGCTCTCGCCCGACATATGGTAGGGGCTGAACTCCCCCGTCGGTGAGTAACGCTTATAGCTTTCTCGTGTGGCTTTGATTTCGGGCAGGTAGCCCATTTCCCAGGCGGAGAAGTCGCGGGCTTCGATTTCCTGGTAGTCGAGGATGATGGGATCGCGGTGGCGTTTGTCGTTGAGGATGCGGTGGTAGATTTTATTGACGTTGGAGCGGGAGCCTTCCAGGCATTGCAGGAAGTAGTGCTGGTTGAAGTACATCAGGCCGGTAACGGCCATCGGGCCATTATTGCGGCGCGAGGCGTCGAGTATGTCTTCAATGGATTCCGGTTTGAAATGTTCGGTGGGCTGGCTGGTATAGATCAGGCGGACGAGGTACATGGTGGCGTCTCCACTCGGGCAGGATAAATTACATACGCGGCGCCCAGCCCAAGTGGATAATGCGGAATATACCTATCCTCCGCCACGCTAGTAGGATTTGTAGGGCAGGAATTTACCCGACATCACTACGCTGACACGGTCGCCTTTGGGGTCTGCTTCCCGCTGGATATCTACCGAGAAGTCGATGGCGCTCATAATGCCGTCGCCAAATTCTTCGTGGATGAGTTCTTTCATGGAGCCGCCGTATACGCTGACGATTTCGTAGAGACGATAGAGCAGCGGATCGGTGGGAATACCCGGCGCGCCTTTGGAGGGCACAATCTTCAGCCAGGCAATGGCTTCGTCGCTGAGATCAAACAGGCTGCCGATAACAGCGGCTTGCTCTTCGTTCAGGGCCATCTGGCCGAGACAAGCGGCGGTGGTCCACTCTTTGGAGAGGCCGACTTTCTCGGCAACGTCTTTCCACTTGATCCCTTTGCTGACTTTGGCGGCGAGGATCATCTGGGTGACAGTTTCACGGGATGTGATCATGGTGTGCTCCTTAGCATCAGGGTGAGTTGGGCCATTGGCTTAACAGGTAAACAACGAACGCCAGCAACAACGCGCTGACGCCCTGCCAGAATTGCACCGGTTTGCGCTCAATGAGGGGCGGCCGGGTTTTGTTGAGAAACTGTTGATTGGGGTGGCGCAGGTCGTAGAGGAATTCCGAGAGTTCCCGATAGCGTTTTGCCGGATCGGGATGCACGGCTTTTTTCAGGGTATCGTCCAGCCACGCGGGCAGCTCGCTGTCTTCATCGCGCACGGAGAGGTAGCGCAGACGCCGCTGGGCATTGAGGCTTTTGGCGCGCGCTACGGTGGGGCCGTAGGGAAAACGACCGGACAGGAGTTGGTAGGCAATCACGCCCAGCGAGTAGAGATCGGACGCCGGGCTGCCGCCCTCGCCGAGAAAGTATTCCGGCGCCGCGTAAAGGGCTGTGCCCAGCAACTCGGGCTGATGCGGCGTCAATTGCGATTCAACAATGCCCGCCACGCGCGTCGCACCGACGTCGATAATTTTGACCGTGCCCGCAGCGTCGATCATCAGATTGTCGGGCTTGAGGTCCTGATGCAGCATCTCCAGCCGATGAAAAGCACGCAGCCCCTTTGCGGCCTGTTCGATAATATCCCGCACGGTTTCGAGATCGGGCTCGGGATTGTCGCGCAGCCACTGGGTAAGCGTACGGCCCTCGATGTAATCACTGAGGGTGTACAGGCAGCTTCGCGGACGGCGGACCGGCGGCACGCTGAGCACATGGGGCGAGTGAATGCGCCGGGCAATCCACTCTTCCAGCAGAAAGCGCTCCAGATACTCGGGGTCTTCCGCCAGATCTATCGACGGCGTTTTCATCACGTATTTGTCGCCGCTGTCGGTATCGACCACCAGAAAAACGTGGCTGCGACTGGTGGCGTGAATCTCCCGCTCTATGCGATAGCCATCCAGCACATCGCCTGACTCAAGCACCGGCGGCAGCGGCAGCGCCTCGGCGAGTAAATGCAGATCCCGCGCGTCGGGGTTTGGCAAGGCATCCACACGCAGCAACTGCACGCTGAGGTTGTCGTCGCTGCCTCGCTCAAGCGCTGTAGTCGCCAAGCGGCGAGCACTGTCATTGAGATCGTCGGCCTCACTGAGCGCCGCCCGCACGGTGGCCTCATCGAGGTATTCATACACACCGTCAGTCGCCAGCAGAAAGACATCACCTGCACGCAGCGGCAGTGCCCGGTAGTCGATCTCCAGCGGTTCCTCCACGCCCAGCGCGCGACTCAGATAGCTTTCCTCGCGGGATATACGCAGGCGATGATCTTTGGTGAGCTGTTCCAGCTCGCCCGCTTGCAGGCGATAAATGCGCGCATCGCCCACATGAAACAGGTGGGCCGTAGCCGCTTTGATCACCAGCGCACTAAAGGTGCAGACATAGCCCCGGTCGGCATCGTGGCGGTATTCGCTGCGGCGGGTTTGCGATACCAGCCAGGAATTGCTGGCGGCGATCACCCGCTCGGCGGCGGTGCGTACCGACCAGGCTTCGGAGGTACAGAAGTAGTCATCGAGAAAGCTTTGCACGGCACTCGCACTGGCAATCTGGCTGACCGGACTGGAGCTGATGCCATCGGCGATGGCAACGGCAGCGCCCTTGAGGCTGAGCTGGGGCTCGGGGGGAATCCTCGCGGCGCAGGCGTCCTGATTGTCGGCCTTGCGCCCCTTATCGGAATACTGGCCGACACTCAGTTGCAGTCGCGGCGGTGTGGCTGCCACGTTTGCCCCGGCGACACTGGCCGGGGCGGTGGGACGGTTCATGCAGAGGTCGTCGCCGCTTTGGCAGCCGGTGCGGCAGCCACTTTGCGCTTGGCGCCGGTGCGCACATGCGTGGTGTAGAGAGTCAGGCCGGTGAACGCCAGACCGCCAACCAGGTTGCCCAGTGCGGTGGGGATTTCATTCCAGAAGAAGTAATCACCAATGGAGAATTCGCCGCCCATGATCATCGCGAAGGGGAACAGGAACATGTTCACCACCGAGTGCTCGAAGCCCATAAAGAAGAACAGCATGATGGGCATCCACATCGCCAGTACCTTGCCACTGACATGGGTGGAAATCATCGCGCCGACAACGCCCATCGACACCATCCAGTTACACAGCATGCCGCGAATGAAAATGGTGAGCCAGCCGTCCATGCCGTAGGCCGCGTAGCCCACGGTACGCGATTCACCGATACTGGCCACTTTCTCGGCAATCGCGCCGCCGTCGGTGTTGTAGCCCATCGTAAAGATGTAAGACATCATCACCGCCACGGTAAACGCACCGGCAAAGTTGCCGACAAACACCAGCCCCCAGTTGCGCAAAATTTGTGAGGGGGTGACGCCGGGGCGCTTATCCAGCCAGGCCAATGGCGTGAGCATGAAGACGCCAGTCAGCAGATCGAAGCCCATCAGGTAGAGCATGCAAAAGCCCACCGGGAAGAGAATCGCGCCGATCAGAAACACCCCGGTTTGCACCGCCACGGTTACCGCAAACACCGCCGCCAGTGCCAGAATGGCACCCGCCATATAACCGCGAATCAGGGTATCGCGGGTGGACATGTGAACCTTGGATTCACCCGCGTCGACCATTTTGGTCACGAACTCGGAAGGAACTAAATAAGCCATAGAATTAGCCTCGCTCAGCGTTTAATGCACTACTTTCGATAAATGGTTTGAAGCCGCCCAAAGCGCATAAAAAAAGCGCCCGCACTTACCCCGCTTGTTGCAGGTCAGTGTCGGACGCCTTTATCCGGATACGCTCAATGTCGATCGAAGCCAGCCTTGGCCTCGAGTGATTTACATTTCGCAAGCCTCGTGCCAATTAGGCAAAGCGGGGTAAGTTGTTGCGGAGAAAGGATTTATTGGATTCTCGGGAACGCCGCGCAATCCAACAACATGCGTTGCACTGGTGCAGACGCAGCAAACGCTGCGCCGTATTGGATCAAAACACAGTGAAATTAAGGCGCGATATGGCGCCTATAGATATGACGCCTACAAATTCAGCCTCCAGGCAATGAGCAAGGTATAACTCGCCGCCCTCGTCGAACCGAGGGCCAGTCAAGCCTGTCGCCGCAATGTTGAGCTAGCCTGCACAGTTCTGCGCTCTGCAATTGCTAGAGTCAGAACCGCTTCGCTATGATGGTGCCACCGTTCTAACCCGACTTGCTGCGCTTCCCGCTTTGTTCGCGAAGTGCCCTGTGCATTGCTGTGAACAATAACGCCTTAACCAACAACATCGCGGCATGGCTTTTTTTATTCCTTACCGCACTCTTTGCGCCATCGCTGCTGGCAGCAGACTCGCCGTGCCAGTTTCAATGGGATGCGAACGCTGCGCCGATGACCGCGCTGGCAGGTCAGTGGTGCGCACAGAGTGGCGACGCCAGCGGGCAGCTCAACGTGCCCGGCACCTGGCACAATACCCGGCTGGCAGAAGCCCGGGTGCCCGGCGATGCCGAAGTGCACTACCGCCTGACGGTGAACCACGGCGAGCTTGACCGCGCGCTGGCCATTCGCCTGCCCCGCCCCTACGACAGTTATCGCCTGCGGGTTAACGGTCGCGAGTTGCTGGCAACCGGCCGATACAGTGCTTCCGGGCACGACGAATGCTACCCGCACTACGCCCAGTTTTATGCCAGCGGCGACCAGAGCCTGATTGAAGTCGATGTTGCCAACCAGCAGTTCATTGCCGGGGGCATGCGCTCGCCCCCCATATTGGGGCTGGCCGATGACATGTATGAATGGCGGGCCAGAGAGCTGGCCATTGAAGGCTTTCAGTCCGGACTGCTGGTGTTGATGGCCTTTATCCAGCTCGGCCAGTTTGCCGCCGCGCGGCGTGTCTATGCCGCCCAGCTTTTCTTCGGATTAACCTGTTTGTCGGTGGCGGTTTTTTCCAGCCTTGGCGGCGAACAGTGGCTGAGCCTGTTGCTAGCACCGTGGCATCTGGCTCCCGACCTGCATTTGCGCTGGGCGATGATTCCCCTCGCCATTCTCGGTTTAAGCGAATTCAGCGCGCAGCTCTTTCCCGATGAGTTTCATCGCCGCCCCCGACAATACTGGCGCGCCATTACTGTCGTCTTCCTGCTGGGAAGCCTGCTGCTGCCCAGCCGCCCTCTGGCCGTGCTGTTCTGGGCAATGGAGAGCGCAGCCCTGCTGATGTCGGGTTATATCCTGTTCGCCACCTTCCGTGCCGCACGGCAGCGACGGCCCGGCGCCCTCTCTCTCACCGCGGTGTATGGCATTCTGTTTATCACCGTGATGCGCGATATTGTGGTGGATTTTCAGGGCCAGTACCTGGGCAATCTCGGCCCCACGGGCATGGTGGTCTGCCTGGTCTGGCAGGGGCTGCTGCTGGCCCGTCACAACGCCCGCGCCCACAAGCGCTCCATGGAACTGGTGCAGCAACTGGAGCAAGCGGAAGCGGTAAAAGATGAGTTTCTCGCCAACACCTCTCACGAACTGCGCACGCCGCTGCAAACCATCATCGGACTGGCCGGGCTGGACAGCCAGACCCAGGATCAACGCGGCCGCAATGCCGGACTGATCGGCGACACGGCTCGGCGGCTGGCCCTACTGGTCGATGATCTGATGGACCTCACGCGTATGCGTCATCAGGGCATACAGGTGCAGCCGATGGCGGTGTCATTGCGCGGCGAATTTGAAACCCTGCAACAGCTCTTTTCGCCGGTGATCCGGCACCGGGACCTGGAAATCCGACTGGCGCTGCCCGCTGAAGACCTGTACGTGATGGCCGACCCGAAGCGCCTGAGGCAGGTGCTGTATAACCTCCTCGGCAACGCGGTGAAGTTCACCCCGGCAGGCGAAATCTGCCTCTACGCCGAAGTACAAACAGAAGTACAAACACCGGGCGGCGAGCTGCGCATAGGCGTGCGCGACACCGGTCCGGGCATGGACAGCAAACAGTTGCGACTGGCTCGCCAGCGCTATCAGCAGGGTGAGCTTGCCAGCGAAGGGGTGGGGCTGGGATTGCCGATCAGCCACGGCATTCTCCACGCCCACGGCTCGGCGCTGGAGATCGACTCCACCCCCGGCAAGGGGACGGATTGTCACTTTGCCCTGCCGCAGGCAACGGCAAGTCCGTCTGTCAGCCCGATGGAAAACGCCATCCCGGCGCCCCGTCCCGCGCCCGCGATTGAGCAGACCGTCGATCAATCAAGCCCGCCGGACGAGGACTATATTCTGGTCCTCGATGACGACGGCTGTATTCTCGAAACCGTCGCTCAGCTATTGGCGCCACTGGAGCACCCGGTACTCACCGAGAGTCGCATCGACCACGCCCTGTCACTGATCGACAGCCGCGTACCCGCCCTGTTGATCCTCGACCTGATGATGCCCGAGGCCTCCGGGTTCGAGGTGCTGGAGCTGCTGCGCCAGCGCTACAGCGCCACCCATCTTCCTATCCTCGTGCTGTCGGCCCGGCAGGCCGAGAGTGATCAGCAACGCGCGCTGTTGCTCGGGGCCAACGACTTTCTGGTGAAGCCCTGCGAGCCGCTGGAACTGTGCAACCGCGCCGCCGGTCAACTGGCCCTGCGCGATAACTACCGACGCCGCTGGATGCGCCGCCTTGAACAGCAGGAGCAGGACCAGATCATTAGCGAATTGTTGAACAGCGAACGTCCCGTGGTGGTAAGCAATACCCACGGCGAACAACTGCTGAGCAACGAGGCGGGCAGGCTGGCAATGAATGAAGGGATTGAGCAGGCCGAGTTAAACCTGCCACTTCAGGGGCAGCGACGCCTGCTGCTGTGGCCGGAAAAATCGGCGCAACACAGCCCGCGCGACCTGCTGGTCGCCCTGCTGCAAGAAGCCATCAAGCTTTGGGAAGACGCGGGACACAGTCGTCTTCACCTCGCCGAGCACTCCGGACAATGGCGGGTTCAACTCGACGGCAGCACGGCGCGCTCCCGCACCTTCGACCGCTACACCGCGCTCAGCTCGCTGCCCAAGCGCCCCAATGTCGACCGGGTCATCAGCACCGCGCGCTTTGTGGAACAACACCTCAATGCCCCTGGTATAGAGCTGCAAAATCTGCTTGAACGCGTTGAGGCGCTGCGCACCGCGAATCCTCGCGTATTCATTGAAGGCTGAGCATCGTTCCACGGCTTTACCAGTTTTTACCATCCGCAGACTCGCTGTGAGCAAGTGCCCTAGGCTGTTGATTTAGCCGCACTTTCTTTCAGCAGCACAAGCGTTACGCACCAGCGGCACGCTTGCTCCCCTCGCCGCTTCAACCACAATACTGGCTCCGCTATCGCGGCCAACACGCTCGGCAAATTCGCGGCGAAGCCGGTTTTTGCGCGACCGCCGCAACCCCAACGCCACAGGAAGGCAAGCCACAGCATGGCCGCTTGCAGCCCGGCGGACACCCTCTGCAGGGCTGCTGCGCATTTGCCCAACCAGGAAGACGATCATGACACCACGACACCTCGCCCACCTTCTGCTGGCCAGCGCCCTGCTGACGGCCTGTAACGACAGCAACAGCCCCTCGCCCAGCAATAACTCCGACACGCCGACATCCACGGTGGTCAACGGCAGTGTGCGTATGGATTCCGGCGAGCCACTGAGCGATCTGTCGATTTCGCTGTACAACGCCAATAATGAGCTGGCCGCGTCGACGGTCAGCGATGCACAGGGGCGCTTTCAGTTTGACCTCGCCCAGCAGCTTTATCGCATTCGCGTCGATGCGGTATTCGATAACGGCGCCAGCCTCAGTCAGGGACGTGTGGTCGATGTGCAGGGCGAGCGCAGTAGCGAGCTGTCGGATATTGTCTTTCCTAACCTGGAGCGGTCAGCACTGGTCATCAGCAACGGTGAGGCGCAGGGTGAAGACATCGCCGTCAGCGGCTTGCCGGAAGCGACAAGCACCCTGTGGGCGGCAAGCTACAGCGGCGACGATCTGAGCGCATTCCCCGGCGAGAGTGCAACGGCCGACGAAGCGTTTTCCTCTGGCGGCTACTGGTGGTTTGCCGCGGCAGATCAGGATGGCAACCGCCTTCGCCAATTCAGCCCGCCGCTGACCATGACGGTCGACATCGACCCGGATGTGCTGCCTCGCTATCAGGACATCACCCCCGGCAACCAACAGATTGACGTGGGCATGGTGTCTTACAATCCCGACACCGGGCTATGGCAGGACGAAGCCAGTGGCGTACTGGTCGACGAACAGGGCGACGCCATTGCGGAATCACAACTGGCCTCGATTCAAGCGGGTAGCTACAGCGGCGAGGTGAGGCTGCAATTCTCGGCACCGCATTTTTCTGCCTATTCCGCCGCGCTGTTTTATCGCGTGGGCCTGCCCGATTTCAACGACGCCAATGCGGGCCGTCAGCAGAAGCATCTGCGGCCGGAAATCGCCTTTAATACCGGGAATAACTACGCCGACTTCTGGCTGGGCCGCGATGTCTCCGGCAAGTTCGAGCCCGCCATTGGCGACGGCAGCGACGATGCGCTGCTGAGCTGCGGTGCCCAGAGCTGGGTGAAGGTCAGCTACAAGCCGGTGCCGGGACGCAGTCCCAGAACGGTTTATTTGCAGGTCTTTCAGATGGCTGGCGATCTCCTGGACATCGACGGCAAGGGCAATGCCGAAGACGGCCATGCCATTACCTTCGACAGTTCGCACTGGGTGGGCCAGAACATTGCCGTCGATGATTGGCGTGCCAGCTACGGGCCAGTCAGCCACGCCTATGTACTGCTCGACGACGTCATCGGCAGCGGCGGCACCGACAGCGATGTGCTGGTGCACGGTCAGGGCTATCTCCGCCTGATGTTAACCGGCAGCCCCATTACCGACGTTGAAGCCGACAGCCCGCGCGTTTACGAAGGCGGGGAAACCGAGGACTACCTTAACTCCTGTGCCTATCAGTTGCGGCTGAAAGCACAGGGCCAGGCTGGCGATACGGTCAGCGTTGGCGGACTGAGCTGTCCGGAGGGCGAGAGCTGTAATCTGCGCATCGCCGCCGGAGAAACCCTCACGCTCGAAGCCCGTCGCAATGGTGAAGCCATCGCTGTGAACTGGTACCTGCCCGCCGGTGTCAGCAGCACACAGCCTTGTGAAAACACCGCTAGCTGCAGTATTCAGCGGGCCGACGCGGGCATCGTTGACCTGAGTGCGAAACCCTATCTCGGCGTCGAATTTCCGCTGCCACCCTCGGTACTCGTCTCGTATATCAAGGGCTTTGGGGCAGTGACCGACGACGCAGGCAACATTAACTGCGACCGCCGCTCTCACGAGGAGCGCCCTGATTACGAGCAGTGCAGCGCACAATACAGCGACGGTGAAACCGTGGTGCTGCGGGCAGACGCCGCCGAAGGCTGGGAGTTTTCCTCCTGGTTCCCCATCACCTGTGAGGAAGGCGACCAACAAGGCAGTGAGTGTTCATTCAAGGTGTATACCGACGATTCACTGCGTCAGCAGGCGTATTTTGTCGAGTCACCCACACTGACCGTCGCGCCGAATGGTGACGGCCGCATAGTCAGCAATCCAACGGGGATCGACTGCGATACCGCAGTACCTGACAGCCCCTGTAGCGCGAAATTTTCGTCCGGCAGTGACATTGTACTCACCGCCATTGCCGACGCGGGGATGGCGCTGAGCGGCTGGACCGGCCCCTGTGCAGGCACGCAGGGCAATCAATGCACCCTCAGTATTACCGAGGACAGCAGCGTAGGGGTTAACTTTGGCTCCTCCGCGCCGCTCACGATCACTATCGACGGGCAAGGCGAGGTGGTCAGTACACCCGCCGGCATCGATTGCAGTGAGCTTGCAAGCAGCGACTGTCAGGAAGATTTCGCCCTGGGGCAATCCGTCACCCTCAATGCAACGGCGGCCAATGGCTTTGTCTTCGCCAACTGGAGCGATGTCTGCGCCGGTGAAGGCGATGAATGCACATTGACCCTCGATCAGGCGCGCAGCATCACCGCCAACTTCGACCGTCTCTTCGACCTCGACGTGAACGTAACCAGCACCGGCGGTCAGGTCACCGGGACCGGCAGCATTATCGGCTGCGAACAGGACGAAGCGGGCACCGCAGTCTGTCAGGAGTCCTACCCTGACGGCAGCCAAGTGACTCTGCAGGCCGAAGCGCAGGACGGCTTCGAGTTTGTTGGCTGGGGTGGCGACTGCGCCTTTGCCGCGAGCAATACAAGCTGCAACTTTGCCATTGCCGCCGACAGCAGTGTAAGCGCCAGCTTCCGGGAAACCGTACGCTCCTTCACGCTGACGTTGCGGGTTGAGGGGCGGGAAGGCTCTGCCGGGGACTATATGGAGCTGCTGGGCTGCGATAACGCGCGCTCGCCCTGCTCGCAGACCTATACCAGCGGCAGTCAGGTTTCGCTCTACGCCGTTCCCAACAACGACGGCGACATCGTGCGCTGGAGCGGCGCCTGTACCGGCACCGCCGATAACAGCGACTGCACCGTGACGATGGACGAAGCACAGGAAGCGGTGGTGACGTTTATCGAGGCGAGCAATCAAGACAATGCCACGCTGACGGTTACCCTCACCGGCGATGGCGAGGGCACCGTCATCGATGATCAACTGCAACTGAACTGTTCAACGGGCTCCTGCAGTGCGGCCTACCCCAGCGGCACGTCGGTCACGATCAGCGCCACACCGCTATCGACGGACGACCAGTTTATCGGCTGGCTTGCGCCATCGGGCTGTGTGGGCGCCAGCGCCAATTGCTCGATATTGCTTGAAGGGGACGTCACCGCCACGGCCGAGTTCGGCAAGAACTGAGGCGCATCATTAGTAGCAGCACGGTCGGCGACCCGCCCGGCGAGGCTTCCTCATTGCCGGACGGGAATCAGCGCGACAGGGACGCCAGTTGTGCCTGATAGGCCTGCTGCTCAAACACCCAGCGCGGCAGCTCGGCATAGCGTTCCTCGGAATCGGGCCAACCGCCCAGCCGCCAGTGAACCCAGCCGTTAAAACAGCGTGTATCGGCCCACAACTGCGCACAATCCACATCGCCGCAGGTGCATCCCAACAGGATGATCCGTCGGCTTTGTCCGTCCTCGGCGCTCTGTCGCCAGCTTTCGAGGGAATACCAGGCAACATCACTGTGCGGCAGAAACCGCAGACCGAGGTCGGGCTCGGCTAACTGGGCAGATACCCGTTCAATCAGTGACTGCCCACCGATCTCCACGCCCAGTGACGCCTCCCCTCCGGCATTTTCCGGCGGATGCCAGGTCAGCGTCAGTTCACTGTAGGCAGCCATGATTCACACTCTTGCCAGCCGGGTCGCGAACGCAGAGACCAGTAAAAGCATTGCCGCCACCAGCACATAGGGCACGACCGCATTGAGGGCGTAGACAAGGGTGCCGACCAGCGGCCCGACAATCACCCCCGCCCCCTGCGCGGCACTGACGGTACCGGCAACCACTCCCTGCTCGCTGGACTCCACCGCGTTGGCCGCCAACGCGGATACCGAGGGATACACCCAGCCCATACCCGCAGCGGCGATACCAAAGCAGACCCACAGCGCCCAGTCACTGGCCGCCAGCGCGGTGGCCGCGAAACCGACGGCGGCAATCACTGCGCCCACTCGAATCAGGTTCAGGGGCTCCCAACTTAGGCGGCGCATCAAGGTCTGTGACAACACCAGCGCCACGCCGACGACCGTCAACGCAATACCCGCGACCTGTGCCGCCGCCGAGGCGTCGAGCTGCAGCACGTCCAGAGCAAAGAAGCCGACGGTGACCTGAGCAATCGATACCGAGAATGCGGCGACGAAGGCCACCACGATCGGCGCTCGCAAACGCGGATCGCGCAGCGAGGGTGACGGCATGGCACGCGTGGCTCTGGGGGGCTGGTCCGGCAGTCGCCACCACACCACACAGAGCGCGATCAGCGGCAGCAGTGCCGTGATGTACATGGGCAGGCCAAGACCATAGGGCGCCAGCAAGCCGACAAAGCCGGGGCCGACCACCATCCCCGCGCCGGTTGCCGCGCCCAGCATCGCCATGGCTCCCGCTCGCTCATTGGCGGGCAGATTATCGGCAACCATGGCGGCCGCAGAGGCCGGAACCGCCGCATAAAACACACCGATAATGACTCGCCCGAGCGCAATACCGCCGAACGCCAGCAGCGGGGTCAGCAACCACTCCAGCGACAGGTCGATAAACAGGCAGAGTAGAAAGTAGCTGACCGTGAAGCCGCTGAGCCCCAGCAGCATGACGCGCCGCCGACCGTGACGGTCGCCAAGACCACCCCACCAGCGTGCGCAGAATATCCAGGTGAAGCCACCCAGTGTCATCGCAACGCCAATATGCCAGGCCTCCAGCGACAGGATGCTGGCCACCGGCCCCACCAGCGCAACAAAGGCCATGATGGCCAGTGTGCAGCTAAAGTTCTGGAACATCAGCGGCATCAAGCTGAAGTGGGGCGTTTTTACGGCGCTATCACTGTTCATGAAAAGTCATCGTTCAATACTCTGGCCAGCGCGAGACAGCCCCTGAAACATTCCGTCATACAAGAACATCTCGTCAGACAAAAAAAATCCCGCCATAAAAAAAGCCGCACAAGGCGGCTTGTTCACTGGCACAGTTTACGCTTCATCCGGCCAGCGATAATCCTTGTAGGTCTCACGAATATCTTTTTTGCTCAACTTGCCGGTCGCCGTGTGGGGCAGGCTGTCGACAAACAGGCAGTCTTCCGGAATCCACCACTTAGCGACCTTGCCATCGAACCAGTGCAGCATTTCCTGCTTTTCCATGGTCTGGCCTTCCTGCAGGATGACCAGCAGCAATGGCCGCTCGCTCCACTTGGGATGGGGAATCCCCACCACAGCGGCCTCGGCCACCTTGGGGTGGTTTACCGCACAGTTTTCCAGATCGATGGAGCTAATCCACTCACCGCCGGACTTGATCACGTCCTTCAAGCGGTCGGTAATCTGCATATAGCCATGCTCGTCGAAACAGGCGACATCCCCGGTTTCAAACCAGCCGTCATCATCGAGCGTCTGACCGTCATAGCCATAATATTCATTAACGATCCACGGGCCACGAACTTTCACCGCCCCGGAGCTTTTTCCGTCCCACGGCAGGGTATTGTTGTCGCTGTCAACCACTTTGATATCCACACCAAAGGTGGGACGGCCCTGCTTGAGCTTGATTTTGATGCGCTCTTCTTCACTGAGCGAGTCCAGCTCGTGAGGCATACCGCCGTTGTATGTGCCCAGCGGGTTCATCTCGGTCATACCCCAGGCCTGCTGCACTTCCACGCCGTATTTCTCGCTGAATTCTTCCATGATTTTATAGGGGCAGGCCGCGCCACCAACGGTGACTTTATTCAGGCAATCCACGGTCTTGCCTGACTTGGCGAGGTAGTCCAGCAGCGCGAGCCACACGGTCGGCACCCCGGCAGACATGGTGACGCCTTCCTGATTGATCAGCGAGCACAGTGTCTCGCCGTCACCCATCTTCGGTCCGGGCATCACCAGCTTGCTGCCGACCATCGGCGCACTGTACACCAGACCCCAACCATTGACGTGGAACATCGGCACGATGGGCATCACCACATCTCGCAGCGACATGCCAAACACGTCCGGTGCAATGCTGGCAAAGCTGTGCAGAATGGTGGAGCGGTGTGTGTACATTACCCCTTTGGGATGGCCGGTGGTGCCAGAGGTGTAGCACAGTGCTGACGGCGTATTTTCGTCCAGCTCCGGCCAGCTAAATTCATCACTGGCCTTTGCCAGCAGACTTTCATAGCAGTGCGCATTGGGCAGGCTGGTTTCAGGCATGGAGGCTTCTTCGCACATCACGATATAGCCTTTCACCTTGGGCAACAGCTCTTTGACCGGCTCGATAATCCCCAGCAGGGTCAGGTCGATGAAAATCCACTGGTCATCCGCGTGGTTAACAATGTACTCAATCTGCTCGGGGAACAGGCGCGGGTTTATGGTGTGGCAGATGGCGCCACTGCAAGACACCGCATAGTAGATTTCCAGGTGACGGTAGTCATTCCACGCCAGCGTGCCGATGGTATCCCCCGCTTCGACCCCCAGCTCTGAAAGCACATTCGCCAACTGCCGCACGCGGCGAAAAGCGTCCCGATAACGGTAACTGTGCCGGGGATGATCCGCCGTTACAGAAACGATTTCGGTATTGCCGTTCACTTTCTCAGCGTGTTCCATAATGGCGGTAATGGTGAGCTGACTCATCATCATTGGGGTCATTCTTATTGGTCTCCGAGTGTTTTTCTTTTGCCCCATACTATCCCGGCCAAAGAGCCGGGTGAACCGTTATCATCGGTCAAAAAGCGGGATTCGCGGACAAGCTGCTGACCCCGCATCACCGCGCTGGTATGGTCTACTCTATAATCGACAACTACCCAGGCGGCAGGCCCACAACGATGTATGGTCAAACTGATTCACTGGACCTTTCGGATCCGCGCTTACCGGCGTTACTGCCGGTTATCCCGCTGCTTGTCGATCTGCTGCGCGAGCAGGACATCGCACCGGAGCAACTCGTTCATCTGCTCAGCGATACTCCCGGCCTGGCCGAGGACACCCTGAACTTTATTAACTCCCCGGTCTTCAACCCAAAACGCCCACTGGTCGATATCCGCCGCGCCACCGTGTTGCTGGGCAGTCGCAGTATCGCCATTCTCGGGCTCGCCGCAAGCCTGATAGACAGCTACAAAAAACAGCCGCTCAACGGCCTTCGTCACAACAGCTTCTGGGCACGGATACTGTTCTGCGCGGTGTCTGCGCGACTGATCGCCGAACGCGAAGAAGACATTGCCGTTGATGAAGCGATTTTTATCGCCAGCTTCCAGGATATCGGCATGCTGGTGATCGATACGCTGGAACCCGGTTTCTACGCCTCGATTGCCCAGCACTGGCAGTCCCATACCGACCTGAAATTATTGGAAAGCGAATACTTCGGCTGTGACCATGCGGCCATCAGTACCGCCGTGATGCGTCAATGGGGGCTCGCCGATGCGCTCGCGGAGGCCGCCGCACTCAGTCATTTAAGTGAACCGCCGCTGAGCAAAGGCAAAACAGAGAGGCTGGGCTGCATTGCGCGTATCGCCTCGCAAATGGCCGACCTGCCCTTCAGCAACGACCCCGACCTTATTCTTCGGCAACTCCACAGCGAGTGTATTGATGGCCTGCAATGGCAGGATGGTCAGCTCGCCATGCAGTTGCATATCTATCGAAATGTGTTTTCGGAGCTCGCCCCCCTGGCACAACGGCTTGGCATAGAACGCAGCGCCTATGAGCGCATTGCCCAGCTCAGCCGTGAACGTCTGCAACCCCGGCTGGTTGACGCGGCTTTTCGGGCGCCGGCCAAACCCGCACCGAAGCTACACCGCGAAGCCGATGTTCAGGAGGTCAGCGATGCCATTGACCCATTGACCGGACTGTACAATCGCGCGTCGTTTCCCGAGCTGCTGCAAAACGCCCTGAACAACGGTGAGTACGACCAGCAGCCGCTGACCCTGGTTATGCTCAGTGTGAGCAATTTCCCCCGCATTGCACGGGAACGCGGCGACGAAAGCAGCCATCAACTGCTCGCCGACGTCGCGCGCGTATTGGACCGCCATACCCGGCGCGACGATCTGGTCGCCCGGATCTCAGACGCGATTTTCGCCATCGCCCTGCCCGACGCCCCCGGCACCGCCTCCGCCGCCATCGCCCAACGCTTTGTTGCCAGCGTCACCGAAGCGCTGAGCGAAGATTTTCCGGAAGCGCGAATTCATGCCGTGCCCGCCACTCAGGAAGAGAGGCAGCCCTATCTGTCAGCGCAGGCGCTGATCTCTGATACCGGCAAACAGTTGCTGGCAACGCTGAGAGCAGCCAAGTAATTCCGCACTCAGCAAAACTCACCGTCGTGATGTCAGCGAAGCGATGGGCCAAAAACAAGAAAGCCGCCTGACTTGCAGGCGGCTCCGGGACAGAGGGGCTAAGCGGTGCTAGGCACCGCAGAACAGCGTAGCGCCGTCCGGATCGAAGGTCTCACAGATGCTGGCAACCCCGTCGCTGAGGCACTGATCGGGACTGGAAGCATCACCACACAATTCACCCAATAAAAGGTCGGGGTCCAGCGGAAGCTCTGAGGGCAATGCAGGATCGCTGCTCTCGCCACAGAATGGCGACAGACCATCGGGGTCGAAGCTGCCACACAAGCCTGCAACGCCATCGGTTAGACACTGTTGTGGATCACTGGCGTCCTCGCACAATTGCCCCAGCAGTACCGATGGATCGAGCGGGAACTCTGTGGGATCGCTCGGCTCACCGCAAAATGGCGTCGCCCCCTCGGGATCGAAAGCATTACAGAGTGATGCCGCGCCATCAGTAAAGCACTGTTCGGGCTGACTGACATCCTCACAGAACTGACCGAGAAGCGCGGCGGGGTCCAGAGGAATGCCGTCACCCGAGCAAAAGGGTGTTTGCCCTTCGGCATCAAACGTCTCACAGACGCTGTTAACGCCGTCGGTAAAACATTGCTCCGGGCTGCTGACATCCTCGCAAAGCTGCCCCACCAGTGTGGAGGGGTCAAAGGGGAATTCCGGCAGTTCCGGGTCGGTCGCGCCGCCACAGAACGGGGTCGCACCGTCGGGATCGAAGGTCTCACAGATTCCGCTGGCACCGTCGGCAAAACACTGTGTCAGGTTCGCAACATCGTCGCACAATTGCCCCAACAGCTCGGAGGGATCGACCGGCAGTTCGCCCGGCTCAGCCGCACCGCCACACAGTGGCGTTTGCCCCTCGGCATCGAATACCGCGCACAGACCCTCGGCACCACTGCTAAGGCACTGCGCCGGATCACTGCTGTCCTCACAGAGCTGGCCCAGCAGCTCGGAGGGATCAAAGGGCAACTCGGGCGTCCCCGTGCCAGCACAGAATGGCGTGGCGCTTTCAGGGTCGAAGGTCTCGCAGACTGCACTGAAGCCGTCGGCGAAACACTGTTGCAGATCCGTCTGATCTTCACACAGCTGTCCGAGGAAGCTTCCCGGATCGAGCGGCAGCTCCGGCGGCAGACCAGGGTCCGTTGCGCCACCACAGAACGGCGTCAAACCGTCGGGATCAAAAGCGCCACAGAGTCCGGCAACCCCTTCAGTCAGGCACTGCTGCGGGTCCGAGCTGTCTTCGCAGAACTGGCCCAGTAAATCGGCGGGATCAATCGGCAGTTCGGGAATAGACGGATCACTCGGCTCGCCGCAGAACGGCGTCAGGCCGTTGGGATCGAAGGTACTGCACAGTCCGTCTAGACCGCTGCTGAAGCACTGTTGAGGATCACTGACGTCTTCGCAGAGCTGCCCGAGCAGTACCGCAGGGTCCAGCGGAAAGGCTGGCGGCTCAGCGGGATCGCCCTCGCCACAGAACGGGGTTGCACCCTCGGCGTCGAAGGTCTCGCAGAGTCCGGCAACACCATCGGTAAAACACTGCTGGGGATTGCTGACGTCCTCACAGAGCTGGCCAAGCAGAACAGCGGGATCAAAGCGCAGCTCCGGGGGGAACGTGGGCTCAGTCATCTCTCCGCAGAACGGGGTTTGCCCGCTGGAATCAAACGCGGCACACACCGCCTCGACACCCTCGGCAAAGCACTGTTGCAGATCGCTGCTGTCCTCACAAAATTCACCGAGCAGCGCCGCAGGGTCAAGCGGCAGCTCTGGAATGGAGGGATCGCTCGGCTCACCGCAGAAGGGGGTTTGACCGCTGGAATCGAAGGCCCCGCAGAAGGCGTTGAGACCGTCAGCAAAGCACTGCTGCGGATTGCTCACATCGCTGCAGAATTCACCCAGCAGTTCTTCGGGGTCGAACGGCAACTCTGGCGGATCCGTCGGCTCGCCGCAGAAGGGCGTCTGTCCGCTGGAATCGAAGACCTCGCAGATACCGTTCAAACCGTCGGTGAAACACTGCTGAGGATTGCTGGCATCCTCACACAGGGCACCCAGCAGTTCAGAGGGATCGAAGGGGAATTCGGGCGGGAAGCTTGGGTCACTCGGCTCGCCGCAGAACGGCGTCGCCCCGCTGGGATCAAAGGTAGCGCAGAAACCGGCGACACCGTCAGCAAAACACTGTTGCAGGTCACCGCTGTCTTCGCATAGCTGACCAAACAGATCCGCCGGATCGAAGGGCAGCGCGGGTTCGCTGGGTTCACCACAGAACGGCGTCTGCCCACTCGAATCGAAGGTGTCACAGATACCGGCCACACCGTCGGTAAAGCACTGTTGTAGATCGCTGGTATCGTCGCATAACTGCCCGAGCAGGTCGGCGGGATCGAAGGGTAACGAAGGCTCTCCGGGCTCACTCGGCTCCCCGCAGAAGGGTGTCTCTGCATC
>CERC01062715.1_pt1 | contig 26576 bp, 32 predicted proteins | sample 530921 | NCBI WGS metagenome assembly CERC01 (sample SAMEA2621099, study PRJEB7988) | marine metagenome | isolation source: saline water (ENVO:00002010), including
ATGGTTTGTGTATTGGTTGTAATGGTTCCTGCCGAAATAGGACTTCCCGAAGGATTTCCCATATTATCTAACAGCTGATCTCCTTCATCATAAGACACATCAGCTTTGTAGATTATAGTATCAGGAACAGCCATCTGTCCTGAAGGGCTGAAGGTTAATGCAGCTCCTGAAGCTATTTCAATATCATTTTCAATAAATGCTACTTGGTTCAATACTCCGGCATCGTTCTGGCTCCAAGCCACCGTAAGCTCGGGAGTGTATGTTTCACCAACCTCAACAGTTGTTGCCTGTCCGGTAAGTGCAAGAGATGCTGACGGCTGCGTGTAGGTGGCCGCAATTTGTTGTTGTAATAGGTTCATCACCAGCTCATCTAATGTTGTGCCGGCTGGAATTACGTCTCCATTAGAATATCCTCCTTGGGAAACACCAATTACAGTAATATCTTGAGACAAAGCAGCCTCTGTTCCCTCATCTATTTTGCTATCGGCAATGTCGTTAAGAATTTCATTTACTTGCGCTCCGGTAATTTCGTTATTACCATTTGTAGTGATCAATTGCCCGATCTTCTGCTTAAGCTGTGTTGTACTTAGAATAGACATTAGCTAAAATCTTGGTTAAAGTCGTTGTTAAAGTCTCCAGTCTGAATGAGCAGAACGTATTCTGATCCAGTAGCTGGTTTGATGTCTCTTGCTTTCAAGTAATTGACCACATCTTTGTTGATGTAATAGTCTTTCTCTATGAAAATGATTTGCCCTGTAGACAGTTCGCTATCCCAGCTTAAATCACTGTTGTCTTGCACTATTTTCCCAACACCGTCTATGCTACCATAGGCTTGTATGGCGATGTCTTCTAGCGTTTGCCCATTGAGTACGGTTAGTTTTCTAAACATAAGTTGCACTAATTTCTATGGTTCCGTCACTACTGAAATCAACGGTAACATCTGTTGCATTATCGGTTTCGAGTTGAATGGCAATTTCACGTTCTAGTTTTCTTCGAACAATGAAAGAGAGTGGAGCTTGTAGCCAGTCTTCAATGCCAACTCCAAGTAGCGGATCGTGGCGAAATTCTCCCGGATGTGCCGCTAAAATGGCTTCTACATTTTGCTGATCTGTTTCGCCAATTACCAAACCATCATCTGTAATGGCCAAGTCTCCGTCTTCGTCTAATAATATTCCGTTAGCCATGGGTTACGTTTGTATTTTCTAGGTTAGACCAATCTTCTATATCTACTTTCCCAGGATTCAACAGTCCTTTGATGCTTGCAAGCAATGATGCACCCGAATCTGGTGGTGATGGTGGGCTTACTACTGCATTATCAAAAGCATCATAAATTGTGTCAACTCGAGCACTTAATTTTTCAAGTTGTTCAACTGCGCTAGGCCAATCTACAATCCCCCCTAAAGCATCTCCATTCAGCTGTAGCTGCGGCACCATCCACTTGATTTCATCTACTTCTGAATAAGAGATGATGAAACTTTGGTTGGGCATGTTATCAATTAACCCTACCAGCACATAGCTATCTACCGTAGGTTTAATTAAAATGCCTGTTTCTGATTGGTCGATAACTGATCGCATGCGAACAGATAATCTATCTGGTCTACCATCAATGGCCACCTTACAGGTTCTGGCAGTTTCGTCTACACTGATTACGGTTCCCAGCACCACTTGCGTGGGAATTAGCGGTTTTACAAATCGCTCGATTGCTTCTCTCATTTCACTCATAATGCTACAGGTCCTAATGTTATGTTTTGTCTAAAGCCATTGAGTCCAAAGGTGTATTTCACATGATCGACATAATAGCTGCCACTTTTCTGGCTTTCTTCGGGATGCAATAGGTTTACAATGTCTCCGTGACGAACAACTTTTACTCCAAAGGCCGTAAAATTCCCGCGCCAGCCATCGTACTTGATTTTTTGCATTTCGCGGTTGGCAGCCTCTTCGAGTGCGCTTTTTGAAAGGTTATAGAAGTTAAGCGTGCGTTTTTCGCCACTTTCGTCACCTACTTGCACCTCTGTTTTAGTACCGTCTTCGTTGTTACTAACTGCTGTAACATTGAGCTTCATCTCATCTGCCTTCAGGTACTCGAGGTTTTTATCGTCAACAATTTCTCCTTCTAGCTGAAATGTTTGTGTGTTGGCTGTTTCTGGATCGTATTGCAACCCTATAACAAGCACTCCATTTCTGAAAAAGGCATTGAGTCCAAAGTTTTTGCGCAACTCATCTAGCATCTGCACAGATGAGAGGTTATCTATCGGGAAGGTTCCCAACTCAGCATCAACGTGTTTAACTGTATAAGTTGAGAAATACGTATCCACCATCTTTTTAAGGGTGTACGCTTCTCCGCTGTCAACAATGTTGTTGCGTTTGAGCTGATACATTTCATCTTCACAGCTGAGCGCAATGGGCGTGTTGGGTTTTATACCCGAAACATAACCCTGAAAAAGAGTTGTTAAATCTCCATTGGCACTCAATTGAATTTCAACCGGAGCTCCGAAGCTGATATAGTCCAGCAAGAAATGTTTACTTTCTTTGGCTTCTTTGGAGTTTCCCAGCTTTACGTTTCCCGGAAGTTTTAACTCACAGGTATCGGTAAACTGTTTCCATCCTGAATCTATTACAACATCATTGCTCCAGTCGAAACTCAAGTCTCCTATTTTGATATGGCAAGTGGGGCGCAACATTATATATTGATGATTATTGGTTGATCACTTACACAACTGAACTCGTAGGGTTGTGCATTGCTAAAAGGCGCTCTAGGGTAGCTATAACTGGTTACAACTACATATCTAACATTGATCTTATCCAATACTTCATGAACAACTCCGATTGGAGTTTTGGCTTCCATAAAAGCGTTTAGTTTCCCCAGTTCTTCCTTTGGATAACTGGCTCCGTTTGTGACCAACAAACCAGAAACTTTGATTTGATAGTCTCCATTGGTTATGAACTCTTTTACGCTATTGTCTACCCCTTGCAGTTCTGTTGTTACTACTCGTTTAGCTCGGCTAATATCAATTACAGCACTTTCTAACAACAAGTCTCCGCTTGTTCCATCCACTTGCTCAAGCAGTAAAGGGTGATAAATTGGCAAGCCAAAATGACTACTTGCCATTATTGTATCATCATCTTCAAAAAGCTCTAGCTCATTGTAGCCTGAAATTTTCTGAACATCTCTACCTCCAACTATATCATAGCCTGTAATTTCTTGTGTTGCTGTTTTCAGCGCTTCATCGTATTCTATTTGACTATCAGTATTGAGCATCGTGTTCACTGATGAAGCCAATTTTGGTGAATATCCTCTAATTGCAGCGATATTCAGTATTTCGGGTATTGTGTATTCTATTTTCATACGGCCATTTCAAAATCTCTAACTCCAGCCACAAGTGCCTTCGTAATTTCTTCTTTAAGTTCTGCCGAACCTTGTTGAACATTTGAGGTTGAGATCACAAACTCTTTCACTAGGTTTTCGATGCGTACATTGATCTGCTTTGCTCCTCCTGAACCAGCAGCTGTAGCGTCACTTGTTGCAGCTGCTCCTGTTGTAGGCGTTGGGTTTGGATTTGAAGTAAAACTTGATAGCTCAGTTTTTGAGGCCGTAGTTTGGTCTGCTTGAGCAGCAGTTACAGCTCCAGAACTCTTTTCTGTAGATGCTGATTCCTGGGGTTCATTTTTTTCGTTTCCATCTTCCGCTGCTTTATCCCCTTCGGTAAGCTCTAATTTTTCCCTTACAGACTCGATATTATCAGCCATATCTGTGGCAAAATCAAGGCCAAGGAAACTACCAATACCTCCCAGCATTTGCTGAACCGGCATTAAAATAGCATCTAAAATCACCAAGCCAATTCGTTTTAGTCCGGCAATGATTCCTCCACCTTTAAAGGCTTCTACAATACTGTCCCAATGGCGCTTAAAGCTCATGATAAGGTTGATAATCATCCCCAGAGGCCCCATCAAAAATGCTATCGAAGCTCCCCACTCATCATATTTCATGATAATGGCAGTAATTAGTGCGATAAGTGCAACTATTCCGGTAATGATTAAAAATACAGGGAAGGCATTTGTAGCAACATTTAACCCTAATTGAGAAGTGGTAAGCGAGCCTATTCCTGGAATTAATTTCATAATTCCTTCACTGGCCATTTTAGCCATTCCATCATAGCCGCCAGCCATTTCTGTAACCATTGAGATATAAGGAGAAGCATCTCCAAATGCACTATCAAAACCTTGCTTGATTTCTCCTATAGCTCCTTTGGCATTTTCGAGCATTCCGCCAATTACAGGCACATCCTGAAAATTGGTATTCTCAATTACTTGAGTCAATTGCCCGCCAAATTCACCAACAGCTCCAACCATATTTTGCAGAAAGGCTCCTCCGCCTTCTCCTCCAAGTTTGGAACTTAATGCCTGAGCAATATTTCCTATCGACACATTTTTAACTTGTCCGGCAATACCTGAAATATCGCCCAACAGGTTCTTTTGCGAATCGCCCAAGAAAGAAAAGGCATCATCTGCTTGAGAGACAAATCCTAAAATACCTTCAGCTGACACTCCATTTTTAGCTGCGTTTTTAAACGTATCAAAAGCTCCTACAGCTAGATTCCCCCAAGTTTTCACTTGCTCCGGAACTCCTTGGATTTGATTTACAAACTCCATTATTCCTTCTGCTGAAAAGCCTTCTTTTGCGGCATTTTTCACACCATCAAAAGCTGTCTTTGCTATGCTTCCCCAAGATTGTATTTGAGCCGGAAAGTCCATAATATCACCACTTATTCCTCCTTGAAGAAAATCAGTAATACCTGAACCAATATCTGCATCTTCGAGACCTCCTACATCTTCTTTCAGGCCCAAAATATCAGCATTATAAGCTTCAAGTTGTTTGAGGTCAAAAGCTTGTTCTTGAACCATCCCAAGACTATCAAAATCTGTAGTAAGTCCATCGATAGAGAGCTCAAGTGTAGCCGTTTGATCAACCATATCTGCCCACCCATCGAGTGAATTGGAAAACAGTTTATCCAGGCCTTTTACGGCATCTGAAACACTGTTATTTAATGATGTTATCCAATCTAAATCTTCCATGTTTATTTCTCTGATTTAAATGCAACTGCCAATGCTTTGAGCACGGCATTTTGCATAATGCGGGCATCCAGTAGTTTTAAATATTCTGCCTCGCAAACCAGCAAGGCAAAATCATCATCTGATAATTGGTAGGGATCAACCCCGAACTGTGCCCGGATCAGGGCTGCCCCTTGCCTAATGGTATCATGAATATTGTCCGGGTCAATAAGTTCGAGGTCTATAGCTTTTTTACCTGGGCTACTTTTGCTTTGAAAAGTTGACCTACAGCTTTAATGGCTGCAATTTTAGCTTCATCGTCCTCTTTGATGCGCTCGTCTCCACCTAACCAACAGTTTGAGAAAATGATCTCTCCTGCTTTAATCGGATCGGTTTCAGCAAATTTCCCGGCTGCACCAATTGTTTTAAGGTCTGGTTTTCTGAAATACGCAATGGCTTCTTCTTCCTCATCGCCAACCGGAACAGTTACCTGATGAACTGCTCCGTATTTGGCTTTCCATTTGCGAATTTGACCTTCTACTTTCTTCGTAATCTCTTCTTGATTTTCCATGTTTTAGCTCCATTTAATGTGAGATGGCGTTAACTCAAGTGATACAGAAATGCTTGTATCTCCTTGTGCCATTTCACGTGCGTTATTTGTAAATTCACAATCGCGGATGTAATGGGTAACTAATTCACTCTGACCTTCTTTAAGGTAGGTTACAACGATATCGAAAGGCTCAATATCTTGAAGGCGTTTGCCTTCTCCTGCAGCAGTTTGAATTGCATCTACCTCGTAAGAAAGTAATGTAATGCTTGCTGTTGCTTCATAGTTACCTCTACCACGTGCTACAGGATATTTCCCTGCACCGTAGATGTTTTCTTTGGTTTGTGTGTCGCTATAACTAATTTCGGTTACACCGGTTACAACTCTACCCATAATATTGAGCTCAACGCTCGCCCATGAGTGGCGCGTACCGTTAACTAAAGGAGTTTCGTTTGCCATTATTTATTGTGTTTTTAGAAAGGATTGCTAAATCCAAGGGTTACTGTAATTTGTCTTGCTGTTCCAGTTGGAACGATCGTGAATTTGATGCTCAACTCTGATGTTCCTAAAATGTCTTGTTCAGGATCACAGTAAACATCGATGCTTGAACATTCTTGGTCTTTTACCATTTGCTCTAGCGCTTTTCTACCATCAGCTTCAATACTTTTGGTTACTGAAGGAGACAATTGACCAGTTTCTTGATCTACTAAAACAGGACTGTTTAAGCGAGGCAAAATGGCTTGACGAATGGCACGCACTGCTTTGTCAATGGTTCTATTATTTTCGATGTAAGCATAATCACTAGTTAGTTCATCACATGTAAAAGAATCATTGAAATAGATGCCGCTTTTACCTGCATGTTTTCTAAAGAAAATCACTGCATAATCGTTTACCGTATCAAGCTCTGTAACGGTAATGTCATTTAGACTTGTTCCATTGATTGCCGGCACTTCCAATGTACCACCCAACAGGTCAAATTTTTGAACCCAACCAATGTTTTCATTCACAGCCGCCAGAGAAACAGCTCCCAATAGCGTACCTATTGCCGCATAATCTGGATACGTGCTCGCTACACTCATAGCCTGTCCAACCATTACAGATACATTAGATTTCTTCAAACCATGTAACGATTCATCGTAAGGTGTTAAGTATGGAATTGAATGATCAAAGTTGTAACCTTCTAATAATATTTGCACCGGGCGGTGTTCGTTGTATTCATTACCAACAAGAGTTTGCGCTTCGTCAATCAACGGCAAAATATCATCGGCAAATGTTGTTGCTGCAGAAGGGTTAAACGCTAAGGCCAATTGCTTGATTTTGCCACCTGCTTCAACCAATAGTTTCTTAGCATACAGGTTATTAGAAACCATAACATCTGGTGTAATGGAAGGGTCTACAACCATGAAATACACATCTGCATTGGAATTAATACGGAAAACTTCTTTGAAGTGCTCCCAAACCAGCATGCTTTCTTCGTCATCTTTATCCTCTGTTATTCCTAGTGCTTCTACATCATCAAGTGTTTTAGCTCTATATACAGTGTCGAACTGAACTCCACCTGACACAGTATAACCATTAACAAGAAATCCGCTAATGCCATCGTCAGAAGAGACCGTTCTCCCAAGTCCACCGTTTGTTTTTGAAATTGTTAATTCATTCATTTTCTTTTTGTTTTACGTTTTTAAGTTTGATGAATTAGTGTTTATTTTTGAATTAAAAAACTTTAAATCTTATTAGTATTTTTAGAATAAAATATAACAGTGAAAATAATGCGATATATAAACTCAATTTATAATACCATTTTACACTATATTTTTTTATTTTTTCTTGTTGAATAACTGTCTTAATCTGCGCTGTTTTTTTCTGTTTTAGCTGTCGCTCCAATACCCGCACTGTTTGTTGTAGAGAATCACAGAAACAGTCTACACTTACAACCCTTCCTTTTTGAATGGTGGCTACTACTCTGGCTTGCTTATTCACCTTTGTAAAAGAGGTGTCCAAATTTGATTGGCGAGAAGAAAGGAGTGAAAGAGAGACTTCTGCATGTGGTAGTGTTATTGCCGTATCCAACTTGCGTTCAAGAAGAAACAGGTCAGAAGTACTCTCTTTCAACTCCTCGATTTGGGTGAGTTCTTTTTTAGAACGACACCCGAGAAGAGATAAGGAAAGAATAATTATTAAGCAGGTAGTAGCAGTAATTTTCATTTCTGTTGTTGCGCTTCAAGCAACTCTCTCAGTTTTTTGTTTTCGCGGGTTAGTGCCTGAACCTTTTTTTCAAGCTTGGTTATTTCGTATGTCAATCGTTTATTTTCTACTATCAATTCGTCTTGTTTATCTAGCACATAAGATTGTTTTTCTCGCATTTTATGTACTTCGCTTTTGAGGTCTTCAGCGAGTTCGCGCCATATGGCCGTGGCTTTTTCAACATTGTCCAATTCTGTTCCTTTTGCCTGGGCTCTTTTATGCCTGCGGGTAAAGAACCAACCGGTAAAGCCTCCAAAACCGGTTAATATTACTTCTGGTAAAACATCACTTAGAAAGCTCATCTTTCAATCCGGTTATTTCAAGCCAATCTTGCACATCAAAACAGGGACATGCCTTGTTAGCCACTTCATTATGTCCAATAATCTCTGTGATTCCATGATTTTTGATCATATCTGAACAAAAGCGCTGGAGTGCTACTAATTGCTCTTGTGTTCTGGTATCTTTCGGCTTTCCGTTTCTATCCAAACCACCTATATAGCATACTCCATACGTTTTGTGATTGTATCCCAGTGCATGCGCACCAGTTTCATCCATCACTTCTCCATCATGATCTAAATCACGTCCATTAACAATTTTTCCATCTAGCTCAATTACCCAGTGATATCCGATTGCCTTCCAACCTCTGTTTTTATGCATTCTGTCGATATCATCTCGGGTAAAGTCCTCATGCTCTTTTGTTGCTGAGCAATGAATTATGAGCATTGTTTTTTTCATCTGCTTATAAGTAGATCCCTATATTGTTTCTTAAGAAACTACTAGGGTATTTTTATCTATTGAATGATTTATTAATAATCGTTTTCAGTTCGTTTGTTTTACAAATATCCGATGCTTTTTTGGAGTACTAAAATTGCTAAATAACCATACGTTATTTAATCACTTTTAACACGTGAAAATAACACGTAAATTATTATTTAAATTTTCATCACTAAATAATCTGAAAGACTTTTGCATGTAGAGAATCTCTAAAACTTATATTTATGTATCAAGATTATTACACTGCTATTCAAGCAGTAATCGCAAGTGATTTAACTTCTATTCAAAATGTAGACTGGTTCAATCATCAGTATGAAAATTACCCTGACATTGGCGCAGTATCTTTTCCGGAGGTGTATGTTGAATTCGAAACTCCAGTTGTATGGCAAACCGGATCTGACAAGCTCCAGACTGCCAACACTACCATTTCACTACATGTTGTTGCAAACAACACCAGCAACGATCCTTCTGATGTATTAGCATATGCTCAGGATGTACACAAGGTTTTTCAAAGCAAAGCCTTGGAGAACGTAAACGAGGAAGACATTGCCTCAAAGTTTATGCGCATTGAATCTTCTTTAAACATGGACACTGACCAGGTTCAAGTTGCTATTCTTCGCTACTCTACCTGCTTGTACGACACTAGCGCCATGAATACTTATACTGAAGTAATGATTGATCCTCTGAATATCATCAGAGACCCCAATCTTTAAAAACTATAAAAGCCCCAAAATGGGGCTTTTTTTATTGTTCTCCCCTTTGAAGACGAATCATTTTCTAGAAAAAATAATATCTTCAATGGTTCTTGGGGCGAGATAGAATTCTTCAGACAACATGGCAAATATTGCTTCATGTGTATACAACCTCGCCCCACTTTTATGGCGCTTATCATACAACTGGCCATAGCGATCTGCAATAAGTGTATTTCTTCTTTTAATCCGTTGTTCTCTTGTTGATTTCATTTTAAGTTGGTTTGTGTTTTTCATTGGGTTCAGAGACTCGAGAACTGCATTGGAATATCTTGCCAACGGTTATTTTCATCTTTCACATACACTCTTAAATAAGTAGCTGTACCGGTTGAATAATAACTTTTAGACAATTCGTTCAATGCCTGAGAAAACTCAGGATTATTAATATCCTCTTCATGCTTTCTCAACTTTGCCACTAGCTTAGGGTCATAATCACCCCTATTGTTCTTCATCAGAATATTGTTAATGATGTTGTACATCGCCTTATTTCTACTAGCGAATTTGTTGTACAAAATCTCTTTAATCCTTTCAATGGCTACCTGAGCATGTTCGTTAAAAGCAGAATGATCTTGGTTTTCTACCACCAATTTGCAGTTACCATCTTCTGTAATTAAGCTAAACTGTCTTTGTTTTTTGGGCGTTCTGTGTTGCAAATCATAAGCCCTATCCCTAAACTCACCTGAGCGGGTAATTGCTTCGTTTTTAAGTTGTTTTAACTCACGAGAGAGCAAAGAAAACCTTTCGGCCATTTCTAAAACAAACCGATCTCTATCTTCTGTATACTTGCGCTTTTTACGTGTTTGTTCTTGGTTTTCTTTTTTTCGTTTTTCATCTAAAAGGCGTTCTAATTCACTTGAACTTAACTGGTTAAAATCTATTGAATTTGTCATGATGATTAATCGTTTGAGAATGGATGAAATAATTTTGGGATTGCTATTACTGTTTTAGCTTGCTGTGCGTTTTTTATTCACTGAATTACAGATCTCTTCAAGGTATTCTTTGATCTTTATCAAATCCCAGGTTGTTTTTACGATATCTGAAGTCTCTGCATGCGCCAACTCTTCTCTTTCAGAAAGATTAGCCACACTGTTAGCCACTTTGTTTAGATCTAAAAGCGGATTAATTTGTGGAACAAGCTGCCGAAGTACTAATACACATCCGTTTCTGCCACACATTCCCTCATCGTGAAAGTCTGAAGGAGTGCATTCTTTTTCACAGCTATAACTCAGTTTTAAATCGTAATTCAGATTGCTTTCTTTCGCCATTTCTTCCTGAAAGAAAACTTTAAAATCACTTAAAAAAACCAAACTATCAGCACGTATAACACGTTGCAATTGCTTTATATTTTCGGCTCTGGCTTCAGGAAACTCACTTAAATGAACTGCCAACATTTGAACAGCATCATTTAAAGAGAGGTAGTTAATTGTTGTTTCTGGTGTAGTTTCTATTTTAATATTCATTTTGAAGAACTTTTGGGATTTCGCGACATAGAATTGGATTGTGGCCGTTCAAATTGAGCAATCGACTTCTTGTTACTTCAACGTTGACAGAAAGCTCATTTAACTTTTGATATTCTCCCATCCACTCATTTGAATCGGGAGAAATCTCTTTAAACACTTTCTTGTACTGAGTTGCTTTTGTCCTTCGTTGCGACCTTAACTTCTTAAGCAGATCGCTTCTGTATTCGTTCATAATCATAGCTGGTGTGGTGAAAATTTGATGTATTTATTTAGAAATAGTTCGTACAGTACTGGAGAAACCAGAAAATCATTCAGTTCCTCATTAAAGATTTCATCATTTAGCACATCAGGAAAGCAACGCACTAACTCTTCTTCAAACGAAGCCCATTCTGCTAACCAAAAGCTCCAATACTCAGGATCATAAGCAAAGCACTTGTAATAACCTTCGTAGCCCTCTTTTTCTGGAAAATACTGTAGTAAGAAATTGTACCCCGTCTCGAAAATCTTGTGCTTGTACTGGTCTTCGTTTAATCCGCACTCCATCTGGATATACTGTCGACCTAACGAGGAGGTGTTCTGTAAGTGTTGTGTTTTTGTAGTCATGGTGGTTAATTTTCATAATTAATATGTATTGGTTATTTATTTCATTCTAATTCATTTTTAATCTACTTCTTGCCAGTATACTGCTGATTGTTCCGGCCATATGTCAAAGTACTCGTTGCCTCCATATCGGCTAGTAATAAAAGCCCTGAATCCTTCAACATGAATCTTAACGTCAGCATCATAGCGCACAAATCTGGCCAAAGTACCTTGTGGTTGCGTTCCTTCTGCGTGACTAATGAAAATGAATAGTTTTTTAGGATGATTTTCTTTTAAAGCAATGTATTCATGCTTTTTTAGAGCTGCATATTGCAGTGAATCAATCACACAAATGTCAGGACTTTTACGTTTTCTCAAGCGCTCATGCAATTCGTCAATCGGCTCACGATCTAAAACAATCAACTTCTTTTTTACCGCCTGAAGATTTGTTTCTATCGCTGCTTTTTGGAAGCTTTTTCGCGCTCCTTCTTCTAGTGTATTGTATGCACAACGACCAAAAGAGCACAGGTATTTTATTAACTGTAACGTAAAACGCGTTTTTCCGTTACCAGAATTCCCCCAAATAAGCCAAACCCCATTCATTTCAGGCTCTTCTCCAAAAGATGCTGCCCACTTCCCTTCAAACGGCATTGTACGGAACTTCATCCGATACAATTGATCTACGCTAATGGCCCTTTTCATGCCGCTGATTTTTGCTGCATTTTCTTCGCGTGAATCATTCTTTTCACCCTTCGAAGATCATTCTCTGATCCTTCCCATATTTCACGAATCACCTTTCGATCTTCTATTCCATTGGCTATACAAATGGCGGTAACATCTTTCAACTCAACTCCATTAAGCTCAATAAACTTTCGTCCTATTCGAGAATAGATTTCTTTATAGCCTTTTTTATTAAGGTGAAGACCTTTTTGCAAACGCTTTTTCAAGTGGTTGGTAGCAATCATTACCAAACCACAGTGATCTTCCAGGTAGTTGTAAAGTGTAATAAAGAAGTAAAGTGATTGGTCTGACAATTTATCTGCTTCATCAAATAGAATTAATGGATTCTTTTGCTGTTTTAGATGATCTACAGCTAAGTGTATCATATCATTAACTGTTAGTCCACTCCAATCGAGCTTCAACTCTTTAAGAAGCGCAACTAAAAACTGCTTCCTATTCCAATGATCTGCACATTGTAAAAGATAAGCATACTCATTATCGGCAACATATGCTTTTAACGACACCGATTTTCCGGTTCCCGCTTCGCCCACAATTGCAAACACACTACTATACAATTGTGCATCGTTAAGAATAGAAGACAAAATCTTGTAATCCCTGGTTGTTACAACTTGCCACTCATCAACATCAAAGGCTATTTGCCCTTTTATCTTCAGCCAGACTTCTTCTTTTACCCCTTTCCAATTCTTATCTAAAATTTTCCTCAGACATTGCTGTGAAACTCCTTCTACTGCATTAAACGCATCCTCTTTATTCTTATACTGATTGCAGAACTGCTTCAGTTCTTCAGCAATCATTTGCTTGTGAAATTCCGATATCATTGTAGTAGTGATTAGTGTTTTTTTTACTGTTACATCATAGAATAAACATCCATGTCGTCTTCTTTGTCTTTTCCGGGAGTTACAACAATGTTGCTTTCTACCTTCCGAAAATCTTCTTGCTTATTTTTCTTTTTGTTCCGCTTATTCTTTTCCAATCCTTTTATTCGCGGAGTATTTAACCCATAACCTTCCGCATGCCTGTTTTCTTCTCTAAGCATCTGATCCATTTCATTTCGCTTCTCCAACCTGATTTTCTGAATATCGCGCCTCACTTCTTCATAAAATTCTCGCTCCCAATCTTCTTGCTCTTGAATTCCCCTGTGAATTTCAACTTTAGCATGGGCCTCAGTAAGATGCCTAAGCCCTAACGCATCTTTTGTATAAACATGAACCATACTTCTATCTTCGGGATCACACTTCACCCAAACTTTTTTCCCTACATGATTCCTTAACCATTCCACATCCGGAACAGAGGTTCCCTCCTTCGTAACAACATATTCATACAACACTTTTTTCTCTTTAAAGCTGATTCCAGATGCTGTTACGGTAACCGGAGCATCACGTGTTATCCAAAAAATATCAACCATCTCCCACATCGTAAGCGGCACACATTCGGAATTTTCACTTTCTCTATACATTTCTGCACGAGGAATTCCCGTCTTTGGATGCGGAGCCATATTCCATTCAGTTCTGCGCTTTTCATAAACAGCCTCAACTTCTTTTAGCGCTGGAAGGTTTTCTCTATTCGCTTCCAAAAACTCGGCATTCAGCTTACTTTCTTGCTTTTTTGCTGTAATATTCTGCCCAGTAAAAAACCAATCTTTCTTTAGACACTGCTGCTGAAACCGACCAAACACACTCTCAATTGATTTAGATTTACCATTATAAGGCTCTGTTCTAACGGATAAGCGAGCTATTTTTGACAAAAAATCACCATTTACCAGTTTTTTATGTCCTCCTTGCCCATCAAACCCTACCTGATAAGGTTTTTGCCCAGAGACTTTTAGCGCCATTTTATAAGCATAATACTGTGCTTCATAATCCTCTGTTTTACTAATGTGATACCCTAACATCACCTCACTGTAGGCATCCATCACTTCATAAACCTGACAGGTTTCAATCTTTCCGTTTTCACCGAGGTAGAAATAATTCAGCTTTGTCCCATCTGAATACCAGAGCGAATCGCGCATTGTTGGAAGTGCTGTTTTTTGCTGGTAACTGTACTGTTCTTTTGATTTTAACTCTCCGTAACGATGACCATACCACAACTGCTTGTTCTCTGGCTGATTCAAAAAGAGATATAAGGTATGCGCATCTTTCAAAGGTTTCCACCCTTCCCGATCCGCCTTTACATTATATTCTTCCCATAGTTGTTTTGTACTTACACACTTATTGACTTGATCTGCCCATCTTGCAATCACCCAAACCTGGGCTTTGGGGTTTACTTTTTCAGCATTCTTATTGGCATATCCCTTATGCACCAATGCACTATAGCCGACTTCTTGGTACGTTTTGAATTTAGCCTTCAATCGTCTGTGATTTGCTGGCAACGAATGCGGGTATTGACTTCTAGGTAAATCATGAATGGCTTCTGAAAAGTTTTGCCATAAGGTGGCAGAATTACGACTTCTCGCCTTTTGCTTTTTATTTCGGATTTCGAGAAATTCAGCGATAGCATTTAAGATACTGGCATTCGCCACATATTCTTTCGAGCGTTTTACAGGAAGCCCCCTTCCATTCTCTAGAATATAGTTCTCATAATACTTAACCGCTTCATGATCGGTCTTTAAAAGATCTTTAAAAGCATTGCGTTTTGTGGTTCTGTGGGGGTCGCCTCCGATCTTTTCTTCTATCTTACTCTTAAAGCGCTGAGGGAGAGAGTCGTATTCTACCAATGCATATCGTCCATTGCCACCTTTGCGTACAAGGTTAATTTGTTTACGACAATTTAACTGCTTATAATAACTATAGGATAAAATATTATCCTCGTCATTATAAAGCGCATTAGACTTAATGCATAAGATATTTCCTACATATTCAAACATAGTATGGTGGGTTAATGAAAGTAGAATGTATTTATAACGGTCTGTTTTTTTCTTTTATGTTTCTGTTTTTAAAGAGAATTGTTATTTTTGGTTAAATTTTAATGCTCACTTAGCATCGTGTTTTTTCCGATTGACAGAATAAATTCAAATTCATAACTGTTTAGTTTATTTATTAATTGCTTCGGACGACAAACATAGAAAATAAAATAACCAAACAGGGAATTTTTTGGACAATAATTTTTCCAACATCAAAGAACGCATACTCTACATTGCGAAGATTAAAGGGATTCCACTCGAGGAATTCACACAATCTATTGGGATGACGTATGGCAATTTTAAAGGCGCCAACAAAGAGCGCCCCATTAACTCTACAGCCTTGGAGAATATATTATCTACCTACGATGATGTTGACTCACATTGGCTAATCACAGGAGAAGGAGCTCCTTTGAAAGCTATGAAAGTTGAAGGAAACAACGAAGATTTACCCCTACCAGAAAACAATGAAAGCAACGAACGACTTATCCCCCTACTGCCCATTGACGCACTTGCCGGCTTTGGAGGAGGAGACTGGTCCATTTCTAACTATGACATTCAGGAGAGTTATGTAGTTCCTGATTTCAATGGCATAGACTTTATGATCCGCGTAAAAGGAAGCTCTATGTACCCTAAATATGCTAGTGGAGACATCGTAGCTTGTCGCAAAATGAATGACGACTCTTTTATCCAATGGAATAAGGTTTATGTTATTTCCACCAGAGATCAAGGCATTCTTGTGAAGCGACTTAAAAAATCTGAAGTCGAAGACCACTATATGGTTGTTAGCGATAATGAGAACTATGATCCTTTCGATATTCCGAAGGATCAAATCACCGGACTAGCACTTGTTGTTGGCGTTATTCGATTAGAGTAATACAGATCGTACACAATAAAACTTAAGGAAACACCCCACATGCATCCTTAAGAATTAGACAGTCAGAAGTTTATCCCTACTTGCTGAAGGGAATATCCTATGCCTTATTTTGGCAACAAAAAGGATTTACCCCCTATTAAAAAGGGCTTTAAACATTAAAACAAAGAATCTAAAACACTCTCCCCCACAACAAAAAGGGCTGTAAACTATAAATTGTAACTCCAACTGTCACCCCAACTGTCACTTCTATCTCACCAAGAAAAACAACAGACACACCTATCCAAAAGAAGACAAAACTAACCACTTAATAATCAAATAATTATATCAGTTTTAAAAATGAACTACTCATTAGGCACACACACATACAAAACAGCTCTCGTTACAGTTCGTTTTCGCAACAAAGCTGAAATCCCATCATTACCAACTAAAAATCAACCTATTACACCACACAAATCAATCACCCTTTTGCACCATTTGTTTATCAATTCCTATAACCCTCCAATACTTTTTAAAATTTCAGACACCCGAACTCATGTACGCTTTAATTGACTGTAACAATTTCTATGTCTCGTGCGAAAGGGTTTTTCGCCCTGATTTACGCCAACAACCTATTGTTGTATTGAGCAACAATGACGGATGCGTTATTTCTAGGTCTGAAGAAGCAAAAGCTGCCGGAATTCCTATGGGAGCTCCCGCTTTTAAATTCAACCCTCTATTTAAAAGCCAGGGAATCCAAACTTTCTCTTCCAACTACGCACTCTACCACGACATGAGTTCAAGGGTTATGAAGATCTTATCTACCTTCTCTCCAGACATTGAAGTCTACAGTATTGATGAAGCCTTTGTTCTATTTTCAGGGTTTGACAACTTTAACCTCAAAGTCATTGGCAAAAAAATGAAGCAACAAGTATGGCAATCTACAAACATCCCCATCAGCATAGGAATTGCCCCAACTAAAGCTTTAGCTAAAGTTGCGAACCGGATAGCTAAAAAATTCCCTCAAGAAACAGAAAGTGTACACCTTATAGACACTGACGAAAAACGCATTAAAGCATTAAAATGGATTCAAACTGAAGACATTTGGGGAATAGGACGAAGACATGCTGTAAGGCTCAACAGAATGGGAATTAAGAATGCTTTTCATTTCACGCAATTATCAGACGAATGGGTACGCAAAAACATGGCCGTAACAGGGCTACAACTAAAACAAGAACTAGAAGGCTTGTCACGATTAAAACTTGAGAAGAATCGTATAAAAAGAAACATTGCTACCACGCGCACATTTGAAATCAACCTGAAAGACTACAAAAAAGTTAAAGAGCGCATCTCCACATTTTCTTCTGTTTGTGCTGAAAAACTAAGAAAGCAAGACGCTTACTGCATGGGAATAATTGTATTCCTTTACACCAACCGCCACAGAAAAGACCTTAATCAATCGCGCAAAAAGGTTTTTATTCAACTTCCTTTTTCTACCAACTCTACAATAGAACTTTCAAAGTTTGCCACAAAAGCCCTTCAACTAATATGGGTTCAAGGTTACGCTTACAAACGAGCAGGAGTTATTTTAACTGACATTACTCCTGCCAACGAACAACAAACCACACTCTTTGAGAATTCAGACCCACGCCATCACAAACTAATGCACACCATCGATCATCTGAACAAGAAAATCGGTCAATCAAAAATTAAACTAGCCAGTCAGGATGTAAAGCATACCTGGCAAATGAAACAAGAGAAACTCTCGCAACGCTACACCACCAATTGGAACGAATTATTAAAGGTGAAATGAAAATTGTAAAGCTCCCAAAATTTGGTAATGAATTGGCAAACCTTCCAGTGAAAACCGATCAAAATAAAAAGATCTATGTAAAATACTTCAAAGGTGGTGTTCAAGCCGGATTCCCTTCTCCTGCTGAAGATTTTGAAGAAGTTCCTCTCAGTCTTGACGAAAAATATTTGCATCCGGCAGAATCAACCTATATCGTAGAAGTTGCAGGAGAATCTATGTACCCCACCTTACAGGTAGGCGACAAACTGGTTGTACGAACCGATCTTCCACTTACAGACAATAAGGTTATCATTGCATCTTTAAACAACAATGAATTTACCGTTAAACGGTTTGATCAAAAAAACAACAAATTAATTGCAGACAACCCTAAGTTTCCTAACATTGAACTCAAAGAAGATGACACTTTACTTTGCTTAGGAATTGTAAAACTTATTATTCGAGAAAATATTTAACCATAAAATGAAACTTACCTATAGCTACGACTCTTTCAGAAGACCAAAGATCATATTAGGAATTATCTTAACAACCTTCAGTATTCTAACAATTTTTAATAACTGGATACAAAGCTTTGTAACAATAATCATTAGCCTTTTTTTATTCGGAATAACATTTAAACTTGAAATTGATACACAATCAAAAACCTACAGAATATATCGTTCAATTTTCGGAATCAAAAGCGGAGTTTATAAAGAGTTAAAAGAATATAGCGCTATCACATTACTAGTAGCACGCGGAAAAAGAAATATACTGTCCCCCCGTTTTATCTCAACCTTGTCATTCTCTGATGAAGAGTATGACGTATACATTACCAATAGTTCGCACCGCAAAAAACTTTTTATTCAAAGGTTAACTTCAAAAGAAAAAGCCAATCAGTTGATAGAATTGTTAGAAAAAGAACTTGAACTACCCTATGAAAAGTATAACCCAAAACTTACCCAGGCCACACAAAACAGAATAAGAAGCAGAAGGTAATTCAGTCATCTCCAACACAACAACAAGCTAGGTTTAATAAGTTGTTGTATTATAGCCAACCAAACTTCTAGTATAGAACAAATGCCAAAGCCGCTTTTTAAAAGATACAAACCAAAAACAGACTTAACGGGTCTGGATCACATTATAATAGGATCTGGAGTTAGTGGATTAACCGCTGCGCTTTGGCTATCAAGAAGAGGAAAAAAAGTTGCCGTACTGGAACAACATTATATTCCAGGGGGGTTCACACATAGTTTTTCTCGAAAAAAAGGTTTTAAGTGGGATGTTGGTGTGCATTACGTAGGTAACGTAGACAAAGAGAACCCCATGCGCTGGCTGTTCAACTACCTCACCAACAAAAAGCTCGATTGGGAATACATGGGAGATGTGTATGACGTGCTTTATATTGGCGAAGACGAATACAAGTTCAGAGCTGGGAGAGACGCTTTCAGAAAACAACTTATCGAATATTTTCCAGATGAAGAAAATACCATTGATCAATACCTCGACCTTATTGACAAATGCAGTAAACGTGCAAACCTGTTCTTCTTCGAAAAAGTTTTCAAACCCATCTTACAACATACTCTAGGTAAAGTTATTCGCAAGCGTTTTTACAAATACTCTCAACAAACCACAAAAGAAGTTCTTGAAAGTATTACAGACAATCAACGCCTTATTGCCGTTTTGTGTGCACAATGCGGTAATTACGGATTATCACCAAAATATAGCAGTTTTGCCGCACATGCTTTGGTCATTAATCATTTTATAGACGGAGGCTATTATCCCGTAGGAGGTGCTGAACAAATTGCCAACTATACTATTGAACACATTATTGAACAAGGAGGACAGGTGTATGTTAACGCTAATGTTGACGAAATCGTTGTCAAAAACAACAAAGTTGAAGGTATAAAAATACAAGACCGCTTCATCCCTTGTAAGAGTGTAATTAGCACAATAGGAATTAAGAACACTTTTCAGGATTTACTCCCAAACCAACAACTAAAAACTCAACAAAAAGTAAACAAGGCCGAGTATTCAACAGGACACATGTGTCTGTATGTTGGTCTTGATAAGTCTTCAGAAGAACTTAACTTACCTAAAAACAACACTTGGTTTTTCAAAACTGACGACTACGACAAAATGCGGGAAAACATTTCTCTGGAAAAGGCTCCTCAAGAATTTGCCTATATATCCTTCCCTTCCGCAAAAGACCCTGACTGGGAAAAGACAAATCCTGGAACATCTACCATACAAGCATTATCAATTGGGCACCATGAGTGGTTTGAGACTTACAAAGATCAACCTTGCATGAAGCGTGAAGAAGCTTACCAAAAATTAAAGAAGCATTTTGAAGAAGGCATGCTAGAAACGCTCTACAAGCTTTACCCTCAGATAAAAGGACATGTGGTACTTACAGAGGTTTCTTCTCCGCTTTCTACAGAACACTACTCTAAATACAAAAAAGGAGAAATTTATGGTTTAGCCCACACCCCTGAACGATTTAATTTTGAAGAACTTAGACCTGAATCAAAAATAAAAGGATTGAGATTAGCCGGACAAGACATTACCATTGTTGGAGTAGCCGGAGCCATGCTTTCAGGCATCTTATGCTCCACCACAATTTTAAAATGGAACTCTTGGAAATGTTTTAAGGAAATGGGACAATTCAAATAGTCCTGAAGGAAATACACTTCTTTATTGTTGTCTTTTTTGACGAAACATTTTCATAAACTTAGAAGCATACACAAAATCAACTACTTCTTGATTTTCAGTCTCTAAGATATCTTCTTTACTTCCTTCCCACCAGTTTTTTCCTTTATGAATGAACATTACGCGATCTCCAATCTCCATTACAGAATTCATGTCATGGGTAATTACAACGGTTGTAATATCGTATTCATAAGTAATCTCTTGAATCAGATTATCAATCACAATACTCGTTTGAGGATCCAACCCTGAATTAGGCTCATCACAAAACAAGTATTTGGGGTTCATAGCAATTGCTCTGGCAATACCTACACGCTTTTTCATCCCCCCTGAAAGTTCTGCTGGAAACAAATGATTTACGTCTTTCAGATTTACTCGTTCCAAGCAAAAGTTAACCCGATCAAGCATTTCTTGCCTAGATTGACTGGTAAACATTTTTAAAGGAAACATCACGTTTTCCTCTACCGTAAACGAATCAAAAAGCGCACTCCCCTGGAAAAGAAAACCTATTTCCTGACGAATTTCTTTTCGATCCTTAAAGTTCATTTCGCTAAAATTCCGGCCATTATAGATAATAGAACCTCCGGGATCAACCTCATGTAATCCAACAATACACTTTGTTAGAGTAGTTTTACCAGAGCCACTGGCTCCAATAATAAGGTTCGTTTTACCTTTTTCAAATGAGGCATTGATGTCAAACAGCACCTGATTATCCCCAAATGTTTTACTGACATTCTTTACATCAATCATATCAACAACATTTGAGTAATAACATAATTCAAGATCAGGATAACAATACTAGTTGCTACAACAGCTGCGGTACTGGATTTTCCCACTTCAACAGAACCTCCTTTTGCATAATACCCAAAATAAGAGGGCACTGCTGTAACCACAAAAGCAAATGCTACCGTTTTCACCATCGCGTAGTAAAAGTCAAATGGCCTGAAATCAAACTGAATACCATAGATATAATCATTGGTTGACACCATCCCCGTTACAATTCCAGCAAAATAACCACCAACAATTCCTATAAACATGCTCAATGTGATCACAAAAGGATTGATGATAAGCATCCCAATGATTTTGGGAAGAATTAAATAATTAGCAGAGTTTATCCCCATGATTTCAAGGGCATCAATTTGCTCTGTAACTCGCATCGTCCCTAACTCAGAAGCAATACTAGAGCCTACTTTACCGGCTAAAATTAACGCTATAATTGTTGGAGAAAATTCTAGAATTACAGATTGACGCGCAGCATAACCTACGGTGTAGGTCGGAATTAAACCGCCATCAAGGTTTGAAGCCGTCTGAATAACCAGAACAGCCCCCATAAACAAAGAAATAATTCCAATTATCCCAAGCGAACCTACCCCTAAAGAATCCATTTCTTTAATAACCATAGATCGAAAAAGACGGGGCTTATCAGGCCTTGCAAAGACAAGCCTCAACATCATAAAAAACTTACCAATATGCTGTATTAACTTCACGAAAGGACTTTTGACGAAATTACCAATTTATCTAATTATTATTCTAATAAACGGATTTACGCGAAACTCTGTATTTTTGAAGCTCAATTCAACACCAATCATGAAACGTTATAAACATCTTTTGTTAGCAATCTTTTTAATCGCAACTTCAATTGGAGTTTCCTCTTGTGGCATTTTCAAGAAAGACTGCTACCCTCCCTGCCCTACTTGGAAAAAATAACATGTTAAAGGAAAAAGAGTTTACACAACGTATTTCCCCATATATTCCTGAAGGATGTGCCCCTATCATTGCCGATTACCTCAAAGATAAACCGGTAATGCTTCGCATTTCCAGAAAGCGGGTAACCAAGCTAGGAGACTACAGACATCCATACAAAGACGAGTATCATCGCATATCTGTCAATCATGATTTAAACCAGTATGCATTTCTTGTTACGCTAGTTCACGAAATTGCTCATCTTGAGAATTGGCTTGATCATAAGAACAAAATAAAACCTCACGGAAAAGAATGGAAAAGAGAGTTTCAGCGTCTAATGGAGCCTTTTTTTGAAATGGATATTTTTCCTGATGATATTCGGAAATCGCTTTTCGATCATTTAAAGAATCCCGGTGCATCAAGCTGTTCAGATCCTCAACTATTAAAAACACTGAAGAAATACGACCCTCACAAAGTCACACATTTAGACGATTTACCTCATGGTGCAGTTTTTAGTCTTAATGGAAACCGCTTTTTTAAGAAAGGAGATAAACTTAGAACACGATACAGATGCATTGATTTGGTCAACAAGAAAAAATACTTGATCAATGGTCTTGCAGAGGTTGAGCTGGTTAATGAAGAACTGTTTTGATACCAAATAAAAAAAGGCGAGAAAAACTCTCGCCTTTAATGTTCTTTATACTAAGGAACTGAAATTTTATTTCATACTTCCAGTCATATCTTCAGGACGAACCCACTCGTCAAATTCTTCAGCCGTAGTATAACCTAAGTTCACAGCTTCTTCTTTTAGGGTTGTTCCATTTTTATGTGCTGTATTAGCAATTTCAGCAGCTTTGTAATAGCCAATTTTTGTATTTAATGCAGTAACCAACATCAAAGAGTTATTCAACAACTCTGTAATGCGAGCATGATTAGGCTCAATACCTTGTGCACAATTCACATCAAATGAAACACATGCATCTCCAATTAACTCTGCACTTTGAAGCAAGTTGTAAGCCATAACCGGTTTGAATACATTCAACTCATAATGTCCTTGTGTTCCACCAACAGTAATTGCAACATCGTTCCCCATTACCTGAGCACAAACCATTGTCATTGCTTCTGCCTGAGTTGGGTTTACTTTACCTGGCATAATTGAAGAACCTGGCTCATTTGCTGGAATAATCAATTCTCCAATTCCAGAACGAGGACCTGAAGCCATCATACGAATATCATTTGCAATTTTATTTAAAGAAACTGCCAATTGCTTTAATGCTCCGTGTGTTTCAACTATGGCATCATGTGCTGCCAAAGCTTCAAATTTATTTTCTGCAGTAATAAAAGGCAGACCTGTAAATTCAGCAATTTTTTTAGCTACCAAAACATCATAGCCCTTTGGAGTATTCAACCCTGTTCCAACAGCCGTACCACCTAAAGCCAATTCTGACAAGTGAGCCAATGTGTTTTTCAACGCTTTTAATCCATGGTCTAATTGAGAAACATAACCAGAAAACTCTTGACCAATTGTTAAAGGCGTTGCATCCATTAAATGCGTACGACCAATTTTTACTACATCTTTAAAATCTTCCGATTTCTTTTTTAATGTATTTCTCAATTGCTCTACACCTGGAATTGTTTTCTCAACCACCATTTTGTAACAAGCAATGTGCATTCCCGTTGGAAAAGTATCATTTGAAGATTGTGATTTATTCACATCATCATTAGGCTGTAAAGTCTTTTCTCCTTCTCCAATCTTTTTGCCCGCCAATACATGAGCTCGGTTGGCAACAACTTCGTTCACATTCATATTAGACTGTGTGCCCGAACCCGTTTGCCATACAACCAACGGAAACTGATCATCTAACTTTCCTTCAAGAATCTCATCACACGCTTGACTGATTAAGTCTCTTTTTTCTTCAGGCAAAACACCTAATTCAGAATTGGCATGTGCAGCTGCTTTCTTTAAATAAGCAAAGCCATAGACAACTTCTAACGGCATACTTGCTTCAGGGCCAATCTTAAAATTGTTTCTTGAGCGTTCAGTTTGAGCTCCCCAGTATTTATCTGCGGGAACTTTTACTTCACCCATTGTGTCTTTTTCAATTCTATATTCCATTGATATTAAAATTTGGTAAATGCTTTTGAGGCAAATTTAACAACCCAAATAAATGAGATTGTGTAGCATATCTATTTTTTATTTTTTCCTGCTCTAATAGTTCAGTTTTTATACTTTTACGGCTCAAAACAAGAAAAGAAACAGATCATGCAATTCTTAGGATTCTTAATTTTTATGGTTATCGCAACCGGAGCTTTCTTCACGATTTTTGCTCTAAGTATTGGTTTACCAACTGCATTCATTCCTAAAAAAGAAGAAGAGGAGGAAAGCGCAGAGGAAACTTCTACCTTAGAATAATTCGTTTACATTCTCCGGTGGTCGTCCGATGACGGCCTTATTTCCCTTTACAACTATTGGTCTTTCAATGAGTTTAGGATTTTCGTGCATAACGTTTATCCATTCTTCATCCGTGAACTCAAGTCCTTTGTATTCTTCCTTGAATATTTTTTCACCTGTCCTTAATATTTCTTGAGGCTTCATATTCAGTTTCATCAACAAATCTTTGAGCTCTTGATGTGAAGGGACATCCTTCAGATACTCAACTATTTCCACTTCAACTCCCTTATCTTTAAGTACTTGTAAGGTTTGTCGACTTTTACTACATCTTGGATTATGATAAATTGTATATTGCATGTTTTATTATTTTCAACTTGATATATAGTTAATCTTCACTTCAGATCCCAATAAGGCTTGAAAACTAAATTTGTTTTACGATATTTAGAAGATATCTTTACCGCGAAGAAGTTTCAAAGATTGAAATTTGTGAGAAATTATTTACTTACTTTTTTGTTGGCATTTTCGTTTTTTGCTGCTAAAGCTCAAAACTGTACAGCACTATTCGGCTCTAGCCAAGAACCCGCAGGTGGTTTAACTTATTTTTTGTGCGATACGCCTACAGTTGTTGTGTTAGATGCAACAACAACACAAGGAACTGCTACCAGTTACACATGGAGTACAACTTCAACAACCCCATTAGACACTGTGTCTGCAATAGGAAATTACACAGTAACCATTTCTTCTGGGGGTAATCCAAATTCATGTATTTTAAACTTCACAGTTCAAATGGTTACCAATAACTATTCAATCAACATTGGTAACGATACATCAATTTGCTTTGGAAACGAAATTATTTTGTCTGTGCCTGACACTTTTTCTTTCTATGAATGGAATACTGGTAGTATTGAAAGTTCTATTCAAGTAGATACATCAGGTATATTCAGTCTTGCAGTAACGGACTCAATGGGGTGTATTAAAACAGATACTATTCAAATAGACACTTTACCTTTACCTACTGTATCACTTGGAAATGACACTGCTATATGTGTAGGGAGTTCAATAACATTAGATGCGGGAAGTGGTTTCACCAGCTATTTATGGAATACAACAGCTAGCACACAGACCATTAATATTTCAATAGCTGATACATTTAGTGTTGAAGTAACCAACTCTTTTGGATGTACCAGAACTGATACTATCATAATAGACACAAATAGTTTACCGGCACCTACAATCACCGGTAATGATTCTGCATGCCCAGGAGGAACTGTCACTTTAGATCTAGGAACTGGTTACGCGTCTTACCTGTGGAGTAATAATGCAATTACTCAAACGGCCAATTATATTGCACCTAATACTAATTTATGGGGGCAAGTCACTGATGCCAATGGATGTGTAGGTAGTGATACCTTTACTGTATATGCCTACACACCTGATACAGTTTCTTTAGGAAATGACACTTCTTTTTGTTACGGTGACACAATTACACTTGATCCTGGTGCAGGTTATAACAGCTATGCATGGAGCAATTTCACAGGAAACCAAACAATCAGTGTTAGCTATGCCGGCACTTATGCTGTTACAGTTGCCGATATCCATAACTGCTACATTTCAGATACTATTGTTGTTAGTTCAAATCCTCTTCCCAATCCTTCATTAGGAAATAACTTAGAATATTGTCAAGGATCAACACTATCACAGGTTCTTGATTTAACAAGTACTGCTTATACATCTTACTTATGGATGGATGGAACTACAACTCCATACAACACCATCACAGACCAAGACAACCTTGTTTGGGCGGAAGTAACTGACACGAACAACTGCACAAACAGAGACTCTATTTATGTTGTTCAAAATGCATTACCGAATGTTAATATTGGTGCAGATGACACTATTTGTCAAGGACAAACAAAGAACTTAAATCCTGGTACAGGTGGTGGTACTTTTGTAACATATGCATGGTCTAATAATGCTTCTACTCAAACAGTAGGTATAACTACATCTGGTACAGTTAGTGTTACCATAACAGACAATAATGGATGTGTTTCTTCTGACACAATGAACCTGATTGTCACTCCTCTGCCAATTCCTGATTTGGGAAATGATACAGGTTT
>CERC01010147.1_pt1 | contig 26454 bp, 23 predicted proteins | sample 530921 | NCBI WGS metagenome assembly CERC01 (sample SAMEA2621099, study PRJEB7988) | marine metagenome | isolation source: saline water (ENVO:00002010), including
CCGCCGCCGCACTTGCAGCAGGCTGCCCAGTGGTTGTTAAAAATCATACTGCGCATCCAGGCACAGGGGAGTTAATGGCCCGTGCAGCGCTTGCTGCGATTAAAGAATGTGACATGCCGCTAGGTGTATTTTCAATGCTGCAAAGTGATGTTTACGATATTTCGCATCAATTAGTCGCAGCTCCGGCCATTAAAGCAGTCGGTTTTACTGGGTCGTTTAATGTGGCTAACTTACTGCAAGCTACTATAGCGAAACGCCAAGAGCCAATTCCATTTTATGGTGAGCTAGGTAGCATAAACCCACAAATAGTTTTACCCAATAAAGCGCAAAATGAAGGTAAAGCTATGGCTGAAGCTCTTTGCCAATCAATGCTAATGGGTAATGGCCAATTTTGTACCAGTCCTGGCTTATGGCTGGTACCAACGGGCTGTGATGAATTAGAAGCCGAGGTAGCCAACTGCATTAGTGCAGCCGCCTCAGATACTTTATTAACCCCAGGTATTGTGAAGACCTTTAAAAAGCAAGTTAGCCAGCGCAGTGAGCTCGAAAACGTAGAGCTTATTGCAAAAGGCGCACTTACAGAAGACTTTCATGGTAATGCCCACGTATTTGCATGTAATGTTGATACTTATTTAGCAACTCCAATGTTACGTGAAGAAGTATTTGGCCCAGCCGCTTTATTGGTTCGTTATGAGAGCATGGAGCAGTTAAGCTTACTAGTAGCAGCGCTTGAAGGGCAGCTTACGGCAAGTGTGCATGACAGCGCTGATGATTTAGCTAAAGCTGAACACGTTATAGAAGAGCTGAAATACAAAGTAGGGCGTTTAATACACAATCAAATGCCAACCGGCGTAGAAGTATGTGGCTCAATGAACCATGGTGGACCTTTTCCAAGCTCCACAGATGTTCGCAGCACTTCTGTTGGGTTAAATGCAATGTTGAGATTTTTGCGACCAATTTGCTATCAGTCTTAGTTAATTGTAGCGGGAGTGGAAATTGCATTTCCCGCTATCTCTTTATTATGAAGGATTCTAACTTGGCATGCGTGTTTTCATAGGTATAATGCATATTAAATGCAATTTATAGAAATTACTATGGCCATAGAACATAAAACTCGAACTCAGCTTGTTGCAGAAGCTATCCGCGAAAAAATTCTTTCAGGTGAAATCAAAGCGGGAGATCCATTACGTCAAGCAGCATTAGCCACTGAGCTAAACGTAAGTCGGATTCCAGTACGTGAAGCTTTGCTTCAACTCGAAGCTGAAGGGTTAGTCAACTTTGAAGCTCATAAAGGTGCGACTGCTACACAGCTTTCGGCATCTCAAATTGATGAGATTTTTGATTTAAGAGCATTGCTCGAAGCGGAACTACTAAAACATTCGATAAATAATTTAACTGATCAGGATTTAATAGATGCAGAATTAATTTTAGCTGAGCTTGAAAGCGCTATGGACGCTGGCGATACTCATTTAGCTACTGGAGATTTAAACAGTCAGTTTCATGCTAAATTATACAGCCGCGCCGCGCGCCCACAAACCCGTGAGCTGGTTGATATGTATAGTAAAAACTCTGAGCGCTATGTACGTATGCATATTTTATTGGCAGGTGGTTTAACAAAAGCTCCTGAAGAGCACCGTACTTTACTTGAGTTATGCAGAAAAAAAGACTGTCAAAATGCCTGTGAATTTCTAAAAAATCATATTGTTAAAGCTAAAAACGATATAAAAAAATTACTAATAAAATTAGAAGGTGAAAAAAGTAATTAAAAAATATACCTAGCAACTAGTACAGGCTATTAAACTCTAATTTATAACTTTAGGCATTGCTTTTGCTTTCCAGCAGCAATAATACAGAAGTGATGCCTTCCCTCCCTTTTTATTATTCCAATTAGCACCATAAATAGATCCTTTCTGTTGGGTCGAAAGTTCATAAGAATTTTTCACTAATAAGATCAGTTGCTTAAAGATGAATATGAATTATGTGTATATTTAATATTGTATACAATATGTAATAGGTGTATATTTTTTGTCGTCTAAGTTAAATAGGCAATAAAACCAACAGGAACAAGGGAACATTCACATGTTTACAAATAATAAAAAGCAAACTCGGGGAATAGGCATTAAATCGCTGTTAGCAACGGCGGTAACAGCTGCATTAATAATGACTCCTACAGCAAAAGCAGTTGATGGTAGTAGCATTGTTAAAGGTCATGTAGTGGCACAAGCTGGCAACGATTTAACCGGGGCTACAATAACTTTAAAACATAAAAGTAAAGGCTTAGTGTATACCATTACTAGTAATAATGATGGTGACTATTTACTGCGCAATGTGCCAGTTGGTACATATGATGTCACTATAAGTAAAGAAGGCTTTGAGCCGTTAGTTGAAGAAAATGTAGCCGTGACGATTGGTCAATCAATTATTCTCGATGCACAATTATATAAAGCCGGTAGTGATATTGAGCGAATTGCTGTTACGGGATCCGCCATTCGCCGTGTAGATATGGCTTCGTCTACTTCAGGTCTAACATTCAGTGATGCTGAATTAAAAGCTATGCCAGTAAACACTGGTTTTGAAAGTATTGCGTTATTAGCTCCAGGTACAGCGGCACCGGGTGGCGCAAGTTTTAATGGTGCTTCAAGCTTTGGTGGTTCATCAGCAGCTGAAAATGGTTATTACTTTAATGGCTTAAACGTAACCAGTATCCGTACAGGTTTAGGCTCAATTCGCTTGCCATGGGAAGCTATTTCACAAACGCAAGTGAAAACGGGTGGTGTTAGCCCTGAGTTTGGTGGAGCACTTGGCGGTATTGTTAATGCGGTGTCTAAGTCTGGTGATAATGACTTTAACTTCGGTGCAGAAGTACGTTGGGATCCTGATAGTTTACGTAGCCAGCACGACTCTATTTATCAAGAAAATGGGACTATTAGCACTAATACGAAGCAAAGTAGTTACGATTTTAAAGAGCTTCAGCTATGGGCTAGTGGTGCAATCATCGAAGATACCTTGTTTTTTTATGGTTTGTTTGCACCGCGCCGTGAAGAGTCAACTGGCGCAGGACAAACAACTTATTCTGATTTTGAGCGCGATGAAGACCGCTGGTTTACAAAAGTAGATTGGTTTATAAATGAAGATCACTCAGTGGGTTTTTCAGCAATGAACAATAAGCGCACTTGGACCGATAAAACCTTTGCTTACAGCTGGCAAGAGAATGTGATTGGTGAGCAACAAGGTGTGGATGCACCAGGGGAAGATGGCGGTAAAGTATATAGCTTAAATTATAATGGCTACCTAACTGATACTTTTTCTGTTTCAGCAGTTGTTGGCCGAGTGACTGAAAACGTTGAAAATGTAGTCGCATCACCTAAGCCAGGTGTTTGGGATGAACGTGATGGTTTTGTCACTTTAAGTCAACACACAAATTCATCGATAACAGAACAAGAATTTACGCGTGACCAAGCAAGAATTGATTTCAACTGGGATCTAGATATGCATTCAATCCAGTTTGGTGTTGATTACACTAATGTAAAAGTTGATTACTTTGAGGGCCAAAACGGCATTGGTGATGCAGAAGGTTGGTGGACGGTTAAAACTGCCGGTGATAATGATATATCGGGAGCTTCTTTAGGAAGTGACTTTATAGAAAGACGAGTTAGAAGTCGCGAAGTCGATTCAGATACAACTTCATTAGCTTTTTATATTAACGACTCATGGCAAGCAACCGATAATTTAGTGCTTAACATGGGGCTACGCTATAGCCAGTTTGAAAACACGGTATCAGATGGTCGTGCCTTCGTTGATATTGACAATCAAATAGCACCGCGTTTGCAAGCTATTTATGATGTATCGGGTGATGGCAGCGCTAAGATTTTTGCTACATATGGACGTTATTTCCAACCCGTATCTGCGAACATGAATATCACCCAAGGATCTGCTTCGATTGAATGGTTTGAGTACTTTGAGTTAGATGAACTAGACGCAAACGGTGCACCAACTTTAATGGCTGATGGCTCGCCAAGCAGAGGAGATATGTTGCGAGATAGGCGTTGGCGCCAGCGTGGTATTACTGAACCAGGGTTGATTGCTTCATCTGCATTAAAACCAATGTACAGTGATGAATTTACTATCGGCTATCAGCAAGAAGTGTTCGATACTATGTCAGCGGGTGTACGCGCTATTTATCGTGATCTTGGACGCAGTGTTGAAGACACTGATATCGGCCCGGTATTAGCTAAAAAGCTGGCAGAAATGGGCATTACCGATAATGTGGGTCAAGGCTCTTATTATGTGCTTAATAACCCAGGTGAAGCTATTCAAATGTCATATGATTTTGACGGTGATGGCCAGATTGATGAGGTTAATTTAAGTGCTGATGAACTTGCTTTACCAGAGGCTAAGCGGAAGTACTTAGCACTTGAGTTTACCTTAGACGGCAATGTGACGGATGATTTACGTATTAATACCTCATATACCTGGTCACATAGTTATGGTAACACTGAAGGATTAGTTAAAACGGATAACGACCAAGCTGATCCAGGCTGGACAACCTCTTATGACTATGGCGATTTGATGGATCACGGCTACGGTAACTTACCTAACGACCACCGCCATGCATTTAAATTCAGTGGTGCATACAACATCACAGAAGCTCTGACCATTGGTCTTGTTGCCCGTACTACATCAGGCCGTCCTAAAAGTTACTTTTCAGTTCATCCAGCGGGCGTAGATAGCTGTGCAGAGGGGAATCCTTGGGATGCGTGTATTAGCCAATACTATGATCAAGCATCACATTACGATGAAAATGGTAATCCAGCTCCTCGTGGTAGCAAAGGAAACCTACCTTGGTTAACGAATGTCGATATGTCATTGACTTATAACACGGACTTTTTTGGTACCGATATGACTTTAAAAGGCACCGTCTATAACTTATTTGATGGTGATAGTGCTATGTCAATCAATGAAGAGCGTGCGCAGTACGGTGATAATGGCTTAGAACTGAATCCAGACTATGGACTCGTGACAGGGCGTCAAGGCGCGCGTTATGTGTCTTTAGTTGCACGTATAGAGTTTTAACTCCCTAGTGAAACAGCTGTTTGAAAACAGCGGACTAAGCTATTTATCTTAGGGTAATTTAGTGTGTTGTTTTGATGTTTAAGCACATGCTCATTTGAGCCATACAGCCTTAATGCTGAGCAGGAAACTGCTTGGCATTTTTCGTATAAATTTTAAGGTTAACTATGACGAACAGTTTATATTCTCATTGGCAACAGCCTAAAGATGGTTGGCTGCAAGTGGATACTCTTGATATGCATACCGGCGGTGAACCTTTACGCATAATCATTGATGGGTTTGCTGAACTACAAGGGCAAACCATGATTGAAAAGCGAGCTGATTGCCTAACAAGATTCGATCACCTACGTAAAGCACTGATGTTCGAACCCCGAGGTCATGCTGATATGTACGGCGCGTTGATCACAAAACCTGAACGTAAAGATAGCCATTTTGGCGTACTGTTTTTACATAATGAAGGCTATAGCACAATGTGTGGTCACGCTATCATTGCGCTTGCCACAGCAGCTAAAGATAGCAGCATTTGCAACTTTATTGAAGGCGTTAATGAGTTACGTATAGATACACCTGCAGGGCTTATCAAGGCGTATATTACTCTTCGAAATAACCAACTAATAAGTGTTTGTTTTGATAATGTTGCAAGTTATGCAGAAAAACTTGATATGCCAATAGAGATACCTCTGTTTGGTACCGTCAATTGTGATATTGCTTATGGCGGCGCTTATTATGCTTTTGTAGATGCTGATACTTTGGATGTAAGTTTGGCGCCCAACGATCATGAACAAATTATTAGCTTAGGAAAAATCATTAAGCAGGATGTTAATAGCCACTACCAACCAAAACACCCGACCGATGATGCATTAAGTTTTTTATATGGGGTGATTTTCTATTCAAATTCACAAAAAAGTCATTCTGTATTTAGCCGCCATGTCTGCATTTTTGCTGAGGGCGAATTAGATCGCAGCCCTAATGGTACCGGCGTGAGTGCCAGAGCTGCATTAGAGTTTGCAAAAGGCAGGCTTAAATTAGGACAGCAAATAAAAATAGAGAGTATTTTAGGCTCTATATTTTCAGTTGAGCTAAAAGCGCAACGCATGTTAGCTGATACCCATGAAGTAATACCTAGAGTGAGCGGTGAAGCTTTTGTCACTGGCAAACATACTTTTTTAATTGATCCAAATGATCCCCTAAAGCAAGGATTTATATTTCGATGAAAAATCAATTTACCTCTCGCCAACAATTACTAAAGCAGGCATTAAAAAAAAATGGGTTAACAGCGCTACTCGTATTAGGCCATGAAAATATTCGTTACTTAAGTGGCTTTAGCGGTAATGCTGCTTACGCGTTAATAACTGCGGAGGAAAGTGTACTAATAACCGATTATCGCTATTTTGGCCGAGCTCAAGAAGAGTCTATTGGCTTTGAGGTTGTCAGCCGTGATCGTGATAGTGAAACATTAGGTCAGTGCATAAATCGTTTTTTAACGGCTAATAGTCAATTAGGTTTTGATGCCGCTTTTATTGATGTTGCACTTTGGCAGCAAGTGGCAAGTGAGTTAACTAGTCATACAGTTACACAAGTTACCGGTATGGTTGAACGTTTACGCATGGTTAAAAATGATTGGGAAGTCAAGCAAATAAAAGCGGCTGCGGCCATTGCTGACGAAGCGCTTAGACAAACATTACCCTATTTTAAAGAAGGTGTAACAGAGCGAGACCTAGCGCTGGAACTTGAATTCAGAATGCAAAAACTAGGCTCTGAAGGAATGTCGTTTGCCACTATTTTAATGTTTGGAGAGCGTTGTGCACTGCCTCATGGCAGCCCGAGTGAACGAACTCTATCTAAAGGTGATTTTATTACTCTTGATTTTGGCGCAGTGGTGAATGGTTACCGTTCTGATATGACTCGCAGTTATGTACTTGGTAAAGCTTCAAAGAAACAATCAGCAATCTATCAAAGCGTAAGCAATGCTCAGCAAGCAGCGATCAACCTACTCAAAGCAGGTGTTGACTGTCTAGACTTACAAAACATCTCACAGCAAGTACTCGATGACTCTGGTTTTGGTAAATGGGCAGGGCAAGGGTTGGGCCATGGAATTGGCTTGTTTTTACATGAGTTGCCCTTTATTAATAAAAATTGCCGTCATGTTTTAGAGGCAGGTAATGTGATCACGATTGAACCTGGTATTTACATTCCGAATTTTGGTGGTGTGCGAATAGAAGACGATATTTTAATAACTCAAAATGGTTATGAAGTATTAACCCAGGCCCCTAAGCCGTTCGAATTGGAGGGGTAGGATGAAAGTAATAGATCAAACGCAAATTGATGCTGTCCTAGATTTTGACTCGCTTCGCATTGCTTTACAAAAAGGGTTTGCTCAGCAGTTTACTATGCCCAAGCGTCATGTGTATGAGTTAGATAAAACAGACACAAACCATGACGCATTTGCCGTATTACCAGCATGGAATGAACAGGTTATTGGAGTAAAGGCATTTACCTACTTTCCAAGTAATACTGATAGTGAGTATGCGTCACTTTATTCAAAAATAATGCTGTTCTCTCGCGCTCATGGTGAACCTCTTGCTCTAGTTGATGGTACACGTGTAACACTTTGGCGCACAGCTGTAGTATCTGCTTTAGCAAGCTACTATTTATCGCGAAAAGATAGCCAGCATTTAGTGTTTTTTGGCAGCGGCAATTTAGCTGAGTATATGGTTCGAGCACACTTGAGTGTGCGCGATTTTAAATGTGTAACGTTAATTGGGCGTAATCAAGATAAAGTTGCTGTTTTACACAATAGCTTACAGCGTGCATTTACTGATATTGAGTTTGTTATCGGACAAAGTTGTGAAAAAGTTATTAAAAGTGCCGATGTGATTAGCTGCGCAACAGGTTCACCAACGCCATTATTTAAAGGTGGTTGGTTAAAGCCTGGTACGCATGTTGATTTGATTGGTAATCATCGCTGCGACTCGCGCGAATGTGACAGTGTTACTATCGCACAAAGTAAGGTATATGTAGATAGCAAGGAGAATGTTCTTGCTGAAGCTGGTGAATTGTTGATTCCTATTTCTGAGGGAGTTTTTGATGAAGCTAATATATCCGGCGAGCTTGCGGATCTAGCTAAAAAAAATAACTATGAGAGAAAATGTGAATCCGATATAACAGTATTTAAGTCTGTTGGCACAGCGTTAAGTGATCTTATAACTGCACATTATATTTATAAGTCATTAAAAAATGAGTAGCTTATTACTTTTATTACTAGGGCTTTGTTTTGTTATGTTGAGCTTACTAACATTTATAAGGTGGCTCAGGATTCGTTATGATAAGCACCATTGGCGAGTTTGTGAAATTGTAAACATTAACAATGTAATTGATAATAACGTGCGCAATTTAGAGCTTTTGCACTACAGGAAGATATTAGTCAGCTATAAATTCAAAGGTAATTTTTATAGTGTTTTTGTTGCTTTTGATCAGCAGCTTATAGCCCAGTTTAAAAATGGGATTGATTGTACAATTTTAATTGATTCTAACAATCCTAATGTCACTTATCTTAATAGTAATTATTGGGTGAAGTACTGTGGAGTTTGGTTTTTTTCGGGCATTATTTTTATAGCTTTAAGTTTCTTAATCCACATCTGAATTGGGTATAATAAGAGAGCAGGTTAAGGTTTTTGCTTAAAGTGTGTAGTTTAGCTTTTTAAAAAATGTATCTTATTTTTTAAAAGTTAAAATAGCTTACGACAACTGGAAAATCTTTTTTCTCATTTAAATATTAGTTGACTATAGTTTTTTCTCAAAGTGGTGATACAAATAAAAGGGAATCATAAGTATTAAATATTTAGGGTATACCTGTAATTAATAATTTAAAGGTTAGGCATGTTTTATTCCTATAATCGATTGTCAGGGTATAGGTTTTTACTAAGGCTAAGTTGCAGGTTCGATCCCTGCCGAGAGCGCCATTTGCTCCCCAACCTTTTCTTGATAGTAAATACTAACATTCAAGTAAATGGTGACCTGAGTGTGACCAAGTTAAAAACGTTGACTTAAACTCACCATTAATTTTTAAAAGTGTTAATCTAATACTCTAACTAGCACATTTTACATCTAGCTAAGGAGTTGCATTATGATATACCTAGATTCAGCCGCATCTTACCCACTTCTTTCTGAAGTTAAAGAATAACTAATGCACGCATTTGAAAACTGTTATGCGAATTCTGCCTCTAGTCACCTATTAGGTGAATTAGCCTTAGCCAAGGTCAATGATGTAAGAGAGCTGCTAGCTGATGAAATAGGGGCTTTCCAAGTGAAATAGTTTTCACTAGTGGTGCAACAGAATCAAACAATATAGCTTTTAAAAGTTTATTGCTTGGAGATGAAAACCTAAAAACTAAAAAACACATTGTGATTTCATCAATAGAGCACAAATGTATTTTTGCAATCTGCGATTACTTCCAAAAACTAGGTTATGACATTTCACTTGTCAAACCAAATGCTAATGGGGTGATCACAGCTGAAAATGTTAAAGCAGTAATAAAAGAAGGTACAGCTCTTGTATCTATAATGCATGTATATAATAAAAATAAGCGCGACCGCGTTTTTCAAATTTTAGCAAACCTCGCTCGCGGCGGTGCATTAATTCGCAAGCACTTATTTTAAGGTGCTTCATCGCTTCTTTGCTGCTAAGCCAAACACCTTTTGAGAATTTAGCGCTATGTTACTTGAGAGATCCCCTTCAGCTTTTCGGTACTCAGGTATCAATCAATTTTCTCCAAAAGCTGGCCAACCTCACAATCGAAAAGTTCACAGAGTTTATCAATAGCTTCTAAATCAATACGTTGTGCTGTTTCTTTGTAAAGAAGAGTTATTGTATTTCTATGTAGCCCCGTTTCTCTGGCAACATCCATAACTTTCATTTTCCTTTCGCCCATTAGGCGAGCTAAGTTACATCTAATCACACCATTTAACCTCTAAAGTAACTTTTTGTCACCTAAAATGACAAAAAGTCATTGACAAATGCATCTGCGGGTGCATAATGTTATTCAGGATGACAAAAAGGTTTTCTGAATTAACCTTTGTCATTTATATTAGCATGACAATTAGGTGAATACTATGCAATCAACATCTACTTATTTAACTACATCAGAGTTATCAAAACTTATTAAATATGACTGTCGAACTATTCGAGAGCAATTGAAAGATTCGGTATTGCTGGAGGGGGTTCATTACATACGCCCATTTGGAGGGCGAAAGATCCTATACGACTGGGGGGCTATACAGCGTGATATGTGTAAATTTTCTTTACAAGCTATGGCAATTCCAATGTCAAATGGAGGTATTTGTCATGGGTAGTATTAATTCACGTGGCTCAGGAAAATTGTACCTCGATTTCAGGTATAGAAATCAAAGATGTCGAGAGCAAACTGAGTTAAAAGACACACCTGCAAATAGAAAAAAGCTTCAAAAGTTACTCGATAAAATTGAGGCTGAGATTTTATTAGGGTGCTTTGATTACGCGAAAACGTTTCCTAATAGTTCTCGATTAAAAAAGATCAAGTATGCAGAAGAGGTTTTAAAAAACTCTGATGCTAGCTTTCCAATATTTAAGGACTTTGCTGAACTTTGGTTTACTGAAATGCAAGTTCAATGGCGGAAAAGTTATATCGCAACGATTCGAAATATATTGTTTAACAGGTTGATACCGTTTTTTGGAGAGATGCCAATAAATGAAATATCAAAATCACAGTTACTCAATTTTAGAGTGCAGTTAACACAATTGAAAAAAAATGGCGGTGGTTTGTTCTCTCCAAATCATATAAATCGGCATATGAAAGTTATGAGGTCGATTTTGCAAGAAGCAGCGGATCGATATGATTTTATAACTCCTTACAAAGGTATAAAGCCATTGAAAGGGCCTAAGCATCATATAAAGCCTTTATCTACGAATGAAATTGCGTTGATCCTCGAGAATGTACGTGAAGACTTTAAAGAGTATTTTACAGTTAGAATTTTTACGGGTATGCGTACTGCAGAAATTGATGGCCTTAAGTGGAAATTTGTTGATTTTGAGCAGCGTGTTATTTTAATTCGAGAAACATTAGTTTCTGGTCGTGAAGAGTATACGAAAAATGACTTCAGTCAGCGTGAAATTCAAATGAGTGATGTAGTGCTTCGAGCAATGATGAGTATGAAAAAACGAACAGGGCATCTTAAATATGTTTTTTGTGACAAGAATGGAAAACCTCTCGATCATAATTGGGTAACAAAAAGTGTGTGGTACCCATTGCTTAGGCGGTTAGGAATTGAAAGAAGGGTTCCCTATCAAATGAGGCACACCGCAGCAACTTTGTGGTTAGCTTCAGGTGAGAGCCCTGAGTGGATAGCTAATCAAATGGGGCATGCAAATACTGAGATGCTATTCCGTACATATAGCAGGTATGTCCCAAATTTAACTAGGAAAGACGGTTCTGCAGCTGATGGTTTCTTCAGCAAAATTTTAAAGCCAAGCCGATAAAGCTATACTTTTTATTACTTCAGGAATTTGATTATGAAAACTTTTGAAATTGACTCTATACAGCCATTACTATCTGATGTTATTGAATTTAAAAGATTTATGGGTCGTTACTATTTAAGTAATATAACTATAAAGGAAGACTCCATTGGCCAAAAATGTTGGGTTCTGACTTTATCTGATGGCACCGGTGATTTTAATGTTTATTGTAACTCTCAAGAGTTGATGAGTATTGAACTTAAGTCCCATAGCATAGTGCATGTTGAAGCTGCTCTTTTACAGACTCATGGTAGTGCTTACTTTAAGTGTAAGAATTTATTGGAATGTAACCATTCACATAAGCTTGGAGAAGATCTGTCAAATCTACCAAGATCGCAATGTCCTTTGCCAAAGTACTTTGACGCTCTCATCGTTCTCGTAAGCCGTGTACAAAACCCATATCTAAGATCCTTTATTAGGTCTGTATTGTTACAAAAGTCAGTGGGAGTAAGGTATCTGCAGTGCCCTGCGAGTCTTAATTATCATCATAATTATCCTGGTGGATTATTGAGACATTCTGTTGAAATAGCATGGGATATTTTGGGAGTAGGTGACTTAAATTCGCATGAAAAAGATATCGCTGTTGTTGCCGCGTTATTACATGATATTGGTAAAACGCTTACTTTAACGTCATCAATGCGAAGAACAGAAATCGGTAAGTTAGTGGATCACAGTCAGTTAACTCTTGAAGTTTGCTCTAATGAACTTAAGAAGCTGGAAAGCTTGGCTCCAAATGTTGCGAACCATCTGAGGCATGCATGGACTTGTTATTCACCCAAAGCTAGGTATGGCTTCAAACCTAAAACTCAGGTTGCAAAGTATTTACAAAAAGTTGATAGAATGAATGCTGAAAATGACTATGGAGAGGGATTCATTCCACAATTTTCGAACGTTACAGAAGTGCTACGTGAAACGGTTGGAGGTTAGAATGAACTTGATTAATTGTGATTTTCAAAAAGTGGCAGGTTCTAAGTTGTTAAAAGCATTAAAAAAAGAGCTTTATTTGAATGTAGGTGAGCCATTTACCCAGTTAATGGTAAGACCGCAAAAGACTTTTGAAGGCTATCAGTTAGATCCTGCTACTCATGCAAAGGCACAGGCTGTTCTACAGTACTTTAGCTCTTTTGGTTGTCCTATCAGTATGTTGAGGCTGGGGCGCTCTCTATCTCCTATGAATAAATTTGCAGGGTCTATACTTTCAGATGAGTTTGCTCAAACATATTTAATTTATGGTTTTCGAGTTATGCATATGTTTAAAAGTGACTTTACTGTGAGAGATAAACTAGTTGCTTACATAGCAAGCGTAGAGTTTAGGCAATCGTCGGAGTTACTTCTTCATTATATTCAAGATAAAAAGTTAGATGCTGAGGCTGAAGTCGTAGGGCTCGCGTTAACTGGTATGGCAAGAGATGGACCAAGTATATTAAAGTTTTGATATGTAGTACAAATAATGCAAATTTTTGATGAAAACTTGTACTGCACTATTTATTTTATCGCCAAAATAAAAAAGATTATTTTATAACTCCAATCAAATCATTATCCTGAGCAAATGAAATATATAAGTGAGTACATTGGTGCTGTACTGATTTACTTTATGTTTTTTTATGAGCTTATCTTCTGATGGGTGCGATAATGTTAAAATCAATTTCCCCTCCGGATACCTTGCTTTCCCTATTACTCTGTTGGTATCCAACATGATTGGGATTTGGTGGCTTTTTGCTTTCCATTTTTTTAGCAACTCAGAAGTTTTTTTACTTTTTGCAGGTGATAATTTTAATCGCCAACGGTTTTTCGGGAAAATTTGAACTAAAATGTCAAGATAGCGCTCTAGCTCTTCAGGGGATGAAAAAATAATACCTGGTTTTGAAGTATTGGTATTGTTAATAAAATAATTGATACACCAATTGATCTTACTTTTATTCTGCTTAAAAATAGATCTGAGTTTTGCAATAGCTAAGTCTGCTTCTAACAGTTCCTCATTAGATTGAGGTGTTGATGGGGCTAAAGGTTCACCTATTGGTGTTTCGGCTTTGTACCGGGAAAATATCCGAGATTTATTCTTTGACGTTATTAGATTAGAGGTGTCTTTTGCTTTAATTATCCACCGACTAATGAGCTCTTCATCAAGGTTAAATCTAAACACCAACTCATTTATGGTTGCTTTTTTTTCTGCCGCTTGCAGCACAGCGAGACATATCTCGGCAGATGGTGCCTGTCGGTCTCGTAGATAAACATCCTTTTCGATTTGACTATTGTGTTTGTCGTTTAAACTCCTCTCAGGAAGGAGAATTTTTTGACTATATTTTTCTAGCCTCCTATGTAAGGTAGTTGCAAAAAAATTGATTTCTATGTGTTTTTCCGGCACATCTTTATCACCTATTGTGCGGCTGATAATGTTGCTCGAAAGACCTGAAATTTGTTTAAATAAATTAATAGATAAAAGGTGTTGGGTGTCTTTTAATTTATTGGACGCTATGCGATCTGTAAAGTGCAGGTAATTGTTGAATGTTGTTTCTGGTGTTAAGTGCCCAGCAAAACCAGCTAAAGCCCAGTAAATGTCTCGCTTAACTTCATGGTTGTCAAAACCACCTAGTGCTCTTTTTATTTCTCTAATTTGATCTTCAGGGTAGCTGATGACTTCTTTAATTAATTCTTTATCATTTTCCAAGATGATTTGGAGCCTGGAAAGGGTGGTATGGCGAAAATGATGAAAGATAAATGGGAAATCAGTAATTTTTGACAATAGCATCTTTGCTAATGTGCTGACGTAGTTACCATCCAAAGGAATATGGACACTTTGCTCATGAGAAAACAGCAGGGTTTGACTGCTATTATCAAGCGATTTTTTATAAGCTAAATAGTCTTCAAAGAGTTTGGACTCCTCCATTTTCATAAGTACTGACAGCGGAACTTTTCGCAGAGCACTAGAGGATTTGTTATTACCATACCTGTTATTGCGAACAAATAACCAGCGATCAGGTGAAGACTCAACATCTTGAAGTCTAAGTTTTAGTAACTCACCACGCCTCAGTCCGCAGCGAAATGCGATTACATACAAGCACTGGAGCATTTGCTTTCTTCTATAGGTTGCTGACATTTTTCCAATAGATTGCATAAAGACTTCAAATGCTTGCTCGGGTATAAAGGCAGCTTTGATAAATGAATGACTCTTTGAGGTTGCATCAGCTAAAGAGCTCGTTAATAGCGGCAGATCATGATTACGACTAAGATACAAATGAAATTGATTAAACCTGCCAGCCATATAATGGCGGTTTTTTTCACTGAGTTGGATATCTAGAATATCGCGGTAAAGGGATTCAAAATCTTCGGAATCCAAATCGTCTATATCGATAGTTGCAGTTACTGCCAGCCATGGTTTACCAATTGCGGAGAAATAGCGTGAAACGGTTGAAACTTTTTTGTTTTCAGCAAGCAAACTGATAAACCACTCAATAAGCATGGACAGTGGTTTTGGGTGTTGATTTGACTCCAGTTTTTGAAGCTGAGCTATTGCAGCTTTAGGTGTATTTTTATTTGAGCCTTTTTGTATAGGTGATAGGCAAGATCTGATCATTGTAACAACGCGTTCATAATTGCTTACCAGAACTGTATGGTTACGGGATTGAGGCGTTTTGTTTGCGGCAGGAATACGAGTTAATTCATCTAGGACATTATTGATGACAGTAAAGGAAGGTCGTGCAACAAGTATGTTATGGTTTAACTGAGGTAATGAGGCGGAGGGAACTTTACCAACCAGATATTGAACCATTGCTTGATTTAATCTTACACAGTTTAACTGCTCAGTAACGCCGACCGCAGACTCAGCAAACTGCCGCATGCTTTTTACAGTCTTTTTGATAGACGGGTCTATGTGTGTAAGTTGATCTTTGACTAACTGCCAAGCCGTAGGTACTTCATCAGCTTTAATGGAGTTTCTTAGGCTTAGAAAATGGTTTATCCAGGCAAGCGTTAAATTGTCAGGATACCAACGACGTAAAGTGATGGGTTGTTCATTTAGAAAAGCATTATGCGCCTGAGCTTTGGCGTTAAATGTTAAGTCGAGCCAGATAGTTTCTGCCGTTTGAGTAAGCGGTTTATTATCTTCAAGCAGCTGTTTTCTTAGTGATACAAGCGCTTCAGCAATACACACGCCTCCAAAAATAGCGGCCGAGATTAAAGTATTAGCGAGTACCTGCTCTGATGTAATTGCCTTTTCAGTGGCACTTCTTTTTTCTAACGTATCAAACCATTGTTCTACCCATTGGTTTAATGATTTGCTGCGTTTAAACCACTTTTCAGTCCTTAATGGTTTTTCTCTTTGAACCCTTTGTATATAGGGTGGGACATCCAATAACCATTTTTCATTTTTATTACCATCATTAATGAATTTGGCAAGGTAATTTCGGGCAATTCTAAGATCAGTTATCGATGTGTTATCTACTTCAATTTTTTGTAATAATTTGACTATCTGCCTTTTGTAGCGTTCTGAACTTATATTTACATGCGATTTAGTCAACTCTGGTAGCAAATCGGCAATAAGATAATGAGTATGTTTTTCTATCGCTTGTTGGTGTTTTTTTCTTTTGTGAGCTCGTTCTTTGGCGCCAAATAATGTTTTTTTCTCATTTGCTTCCGTCATTATTGAGAACTCCAGGGGGCTTGCGCTTTAATTTTGAGTTCATCAACCAAAAGTGTATTAATAACTGTTGCGATGTCCTTCAAATCAGCCATGCAAATTCCGCTGTATCTGCTGAGCGCATCCCCACAGCTACTGATGTGCCCCATCCACCCATCCACTAAATGGCCATGGATACGGTTCTTACGCAGCCAGGTACGCATGAAATGTCGGTGCCAATTAAGCTTTAAAGGCAAAATATCTCTACTGTAAACCTCTAAGTTTGCAGGGGTGACGGCTATAAAATTCAAATCATTTAAAAAGAAAAATAACGGGCCCTCAGCTGTGAGAGCATTTTGAATTTGTTTACCTGTTTCGATTTTAATGTTCGTGATAAATGACAGGATATTGGTTAGGTGCGCCTTATAAAAGAGTAACTGGTCAATGGCAATTTTCGGTAATGCGACAACCCTAGCAGAAAGTGAGCTCCTTACTTCTTTATCGGATATATACAAGGTACCGGCATTGAAATCGAAGCAGTTTAGGGTTTCATAGGGGTGCCTGACGGGTCTGTGTCCAGTGGATAGATTAAGCATATATAGGATATATATGGTGTAAATATTATGAAATTCTTCTAGGGCGCTCCATTTCATATTTCTAAGTACCGATAAACGGTCGTGAAGTAGCGCAAACATCTTTGCTAATGTATCAGATTTAACTTGTAGCTGACTGCCAACAGTTATCTCTGTTGGTTGGTTTATTTCATTCGCAAATAATTGATTGGTATTTACCAATACATTTTTTACAAATTTCTGGTGAAGTTGGAGCAACTGTCCCACGTTGACTTGGTAGTATGAGCACCCAGGCTCTTGCTGGATACTTTTCCCTAATAGCAAAGCGATTTCTGTTGCATCAACACCTTTGCTGTTCATAAAATAGGAAAGATAGTTAATAATTCGTGGAAGTGTCAGCCTAGTATGCTTTTCTTTATTTATTGTATCGATAATACATTGCACAGAATCTTTAATTTGAATTAGATCTATTGTGGTTGTTAGTAATTTTGATAAGGCCGAGGTTAACTGTTTCGGCAAGCTCATAATCACTTTCCCGATAGAACGATTTAGCAAGGTTTCAAGAGGTGTATCAACTTTATGTTCAGGTAAGCTCGGTTTATATAACCATACAGGTTGGTTTTTAAATGGACCATTATCTTTAATAACGAGTGAATGATTGTTATATTTAATCTCTTCAAGATTCTTACCAATTAGCAAACAAGTCAGAAGGTAAGCGCAATTATCATCAGCCTCTACATAGTTCATGCAGTGCTCTACCAAGCAGGTTATTTCAAATCGCGTGAGTTGCCTATACTCACAAGTAAGTTGTTTTTCTCGCCTGAAAATGTTGTTTGCTGCAGCTTTAGCCAGTTGGTTCTGAAGTGATAAAGAATGCATTACTTCATCAGGTGCAATTAAGTTGATTGCAAAAAATCGCTTTGCCGACTGCTGATCTGCTATGTGCTCCAAGTCGTCGATATTGATATCATTCTCGTCATTTTCCAAAGGATATATTGTAAATTCGGTTAGGTTATCTTCATCTTTATCACTCATATAAGCTGGTTCAGCGGGCGCATAATCAGGTCTTTTCGGGTTTGACCCTGTACCAGATTTACGTTTTACGTTTCGCGGATAATAACGTGGCGCCTTATTGTGATAGTTTTTTAACAATGCAATAATCGAAGTTAAGTGATGACTCCCATAGCGACCTTTATTTTTAAGGAGCATTAGTTCTTTTATGAGACTACTATTATCAAGAGCGAAATCTGGCAACTCAGGTAATAGACTTGCACAAAACCTGTCGGTAAATAGAAGCCGAATAGCATCTAGTGCTCTTTTAATAACACCATAGTAATTATCAAGCTTAATAAGGGTGGAGGCAGCCAATATTATTTTTGCCTGAATAATTAGTCCTTTTGTGAACTCATCACTTGTTAGCGCATAGGTCGATAGGATAAAGGCATTGCAAGCTTGTTCTTTAAGTAGACCACTTTTTTTTATTTCAGAAAAAATGGCTTCTAATGTGCCTTTATCTTGCAAACTTACTGTTAGGTCATTAGGTAACTCAAGAGCTTGGATTTCGTCATCATACACATTTGGTGAAATCTGTTGGATTGTTTTGATTGTCATCCCAACCTGTTGTATGAGTATTTTTTTTGTGTACTCAGGCCTATCAGTCTTTGGCTCTTCTAGTAGTAAATAAATTGACATTAATTACTCCTTAAGAGCTCATTTAATACAGATTTATGCTCTGTTTCAGTTTTAGTAATTTTTGTTTTTCTTAATTGGTTGCGGATCGCAGAACGAGATTCATTTGTTAGGTTGGAAACTGTTTTCAAAGCAGAAGATGAATAAGAGCCGTTTAGGAGTTGCTTCTTTATGTTCGAGGGTATCTTATCAAGCAGTTCAGTTAGTTGAGCAAGATTGCTACTTCGATGGAGATCGCTGGAATGTTTACATAACTGATAAGCCCAAGCAGTTTTCACTATTTCGCCGCTTGGAATATGTTTATGAATAATTATGCTTATGTCTTGCAATTGTCTGATTTTACATTCATCAAGCCACTGCCAACCTGCGAAAAACTCGAACGAATTGTTGGGGGCCTCAATAACGTGAACAGGTTCTAATGTTTGAGATAGTATGATAAATTCTTGCGGCAGTAGCCTGTTGCTAATCTGGTGCCTCAGATCTTTACTTAATGCGTACGCTGGCCGAGCTAATTCATGACACGAAAGACTGCAGTGCCTTAAACTGATTGACCTAATTTTTTTAGTAACTGCCATGGCCTACCCTTTGCCCTAATCCATATTTTATTGTGCTTTTTATTTTAGTGATGGTCAAATTTGGTCATATAGCGACCAGTTATTTGATTGGGATTGTGACTTGACTGTGACTATAGTTCTAAATTGGCGTTAAACGACTCTTGAATGTTTTATTAATATTGTACAATGAATCAATGGATTACAAACAAAACCACTTAACACCTAATAATAATATTTAGCGATGCCACTCTCCGGAGGCTAAGTTGCAGGTTCGATCCCTGCCGAGAGCGCCATTTGCTCTGCTATTTATTTCCTTTTAAACTTATCATTACACTATCAAACTGCTTGCTTATGATAGTAAAGCTGCATATTTAAGTAAGCCTGTTCAAACATCATCCCCTATAAGTAATTCATTAAATTTGTTTGTATTTTATGTTCCTGCGTTTAAGTCCGTTACTTAAAATACTTTATATTTCTTTTTTAATTGCAAATTTAATTGATAATCATTATTGTTAAGGTTGTTTCGGCATCGCTATACGCAAGTGTACTTGGTTTCTCTTGTACTTTTGGTTTCAAACTGCGTTTTATGTTGATAGACACATCATTAAAGCTTAAAAGGAAACTTAATGAACAGCTTAAAGAATTTACTTTTTATTGCTGCACTTATCGGCAGTAGTTTTGCAAATGCACATGAAGTTTGGTTGGTAAAGTCTGCAAAAGGCGATGATATAAAACTGTATTTAGGAGAGCCTGGTGAACCTGAATCTGGCGATAGTATTGCAGGGCTGAAAAATGCACAGGTATTTGTTAATGATAGTCAGTCGACTTTAGCGCTTACTCAACACCAAAACTATTGGTTAGCTGAGGTAAAAGAGCAAGGTGATGTAAGAGCTTTCATAGATGATTTATGGGAGCCTTGGCAAATGGAAAAAACCTCAGAACAAGAGGCGGATAAGCTCCAAGCGGCTAAGCTTTTTGCTAAGGCTGGCCGTCAAGATACCAAAGCTAAACAAGAGCTCGAGTTCGTGCCAAGCAAAGCAAATGGGAACACCTTCACACTTGTTTATAAAAATAACCCTGTTGTTGATCATGCTGTATTAGTGCAAACACCTAGTCAGCAATTAAAAATAAAAACCGATAAAAAAGGGCAATTAACTGTTACCAATAAAGAGAAAGGAACCTACATTATTTCCAGTGATTACCCTGTTGAAGGAAAGGCTGTTGTTGCCGGTAATCAGGTTGATAGCACGTATAATATTGTAACGATTAGTTTTCGAGTTGATTAACTTTAATAGGTGATACGTATTTTAAACTAGCGTTTTCATTACGAATCAGCTCTTTAAATTTGGCTACCTAAGTCAAATAGCAGGCTAGCTTGTGAGTGAGAACGCGGTTTGCTGATACTGTTATTATTTTCTACACTAGTTGAACTCGTGTTCTTTTAAAGATAAAAATATGACTTATAGTCCAATCCCCTGTGCTGACTACGATCAATATGAGCTTTGGTGTATGCAAAACGCTGAGTTGTTGATCACATTACATTCTGGTGAGCAGCTTCAGGGCAAAGCAGTAAATTTGAAAATAATACACCCAGATGGTGAACACTTAATTATTACAACAGCAAAAGGCGAACATAACGTTCGCCTTGATTTGATTACTTCAGCAATTGTTATTTAACACCAGTTAGAGCCATTTTTTATTTTTAAAGTAAATGCCAATACCGACAGTAAGCACGACTAAAAATATTAAAAATACGCTGAATGCATAGGGGTTCTCAGTACCTGGTATACCGCCAACATTCACACCTAATAAGCCTGTTAAAAAGCCCAGTGGCAAGAAAAGTGCCGCGACAACCGACATCACATACATACGTTGATTAAGTTGCTCAGACACTTGGTTAGCAATGGTTTGTTGAATGATTTGCGCGCGTTCAATTGAGCTGTCTAGCTCTTCTAAAAAGCGAATTACCATGTTGGTTGTTTCGTTCAAACGTGCTTTATCATCTTCATTTAACCACTTGTACTTATTATTTAATAAAGTAATAAGCGCTTCTTTTTGTGGCCTTAAATAGCGTTTTAGAGCAATGGTTTGGCGACGCATTTGCGCTAACGCTTGGTTATCAAAGCCTTTATTTGGTTCGTCAATTTCATCTTCAAAAATATCTAACGTGTCATCAAGGCTGTCAATTACACCTTGCATGCGTGATGTTAAATTTTGTGCCAAATCACACACTAATTCAGAGATTGAACAGGGGCCGTTACTATCATTAAATGACGCAACAACATCTTGTACAGAGAGCAAACGACGTTTGCGAGTTGTCACTATGATGTTTTCATTAATAAATAAACGTAAAGATACCATGTCTTCAGGGCTCTGTGCAGGGTTTAGATTGACGCCACGCAAAAACAGCATAGTGCCATTGGTTACTTTAGTCAGGCGCGGGCGTGTCTCATCTGCTGTTAATGATGCTAATTCGTAGTCGGTTAATAGATTACTGCTTTCAAGCCACTGAATCGCTTCAGGCTGACTATAATCCATATGAACCCAAAGTTTTCCGTGTTCGGGTTGCCAATTTTGCAGCTCAGTACTATTGTCAATAGCACGTGCACCGCCTTGCTCGTCTAAAATTAAGACATGAAGTAACCCATTGATCATATTGAACTCTCGTTTTACAAATGGTGCGATATAGTTGATTATAGTTTAGCCTACGTCAATTAAATCGATTTATCGAGGGGATAAATATATTTCGTTGGTGTTTCTAGCTCTGTAGCGTATAAGACACTTTTTTATAGAGGGCACATTAATGACTGCAAAAATTATTGTTGGCTGGCGCGAATGGTTGAGCTTACCTGAACTGGGAATTGATAAGATCAAAGCGAAAGTGGACACTGGAGCGCGTACTTCGTGTATTCATGCTTTTGATGTTGAGGAGTTTTCAGAAAATGGTGAGAACTGGGTGAAATTTTCAACCCACCCTTTACAAGACGATGAAGAAACAATTGTAGAGTGCCGCGCAAAAGTTGTTGAGCGCAAGTATGTGACCAGCTCAAGTGGTCAGCGCGAACTTCGCTACTTTATCGAAACAAAATTAGTCGCAGGAAACCAAAGCTGGCCTGTAAGGGTGACTTTAAGTAACCGTTCAACAATGAAGTTTAGAATGTTGTTAGGGCGTACAGCAATGGAAAACCGCATAGTCGTTGATCCGGCTTTATCTCATTTATTATAGAAAAGGACTTATCACACGTTTTTACGTGTATGAGTTTATCAGTTAAGGTTTTTAACTATGAAACTTGGTATTTTATCACGCAACCAAAATTTATATTCAACACGTCGCTTGATTGAAGCTGCTGAGCAGCGTGGTCATGAAGTAAAAGTGATTGATGCACTACGTTGTTATATGAACATCAATTCAGAGCAACCTGAAATACATTACCGCGGTGAAAATTTAAAAGATTTTGATGCAATTGTACCGCGCATTGGTTCATCAGTGACTTTTTATGGCTGTGCAGTATTACGCCAATTTGAAATGATGGGTGTATTCCCTGTGAATGAATCAGTCGCAATCACTCGCTCGCGAGATAAGTTACGTTCATTACAACTATTGTCACGTAAAGGCGTAGGCATGCCAGTAACAGGGTTTGCGAGTAAACCTGATGATGTAAAAGACTTACTAAGCATGGTAGGTGGCACGCCTGTCGTAATTAAATTACTTGAAGGTACGCAAGGTATCGGCGTGGTATTAGCTGAAACACGTAAAGCGGCAGAAAGTGTAATCGAAGCGTTTATGGGTTTAAAAGCCAATATCATGGTGCAAGAGTACATCAAAGAAGCGGGCGGTGCGGACATTCGCTGTTTTGTATTAGGCGATAAAGTAATTGCGGCAATGAAACGTCAGGCGCAAGAAGGTGAATTTCGTTCTAACTTACACCGTGGTGGTAGCGCGACATTAGTGCGTATTACCCCAGAAGAAAGAAAAACAGCCGTTGCAGCAGCTAAAGCAATGGGCTTGAATGTAGCGGGGGTTGATTTACTTCGCTCTGCACGTGGTCCATTGGTGATGGAAGTAAACTCGTCACCAGGCCTTGAAGGCATTGAAGTTGCAACCGGTAAAGACATTGCTGGCATGATTGTCGAGTTTATTGAAAAAACAGCGGCATCAAAAAGAACAGCAACGCGTGGTAAAGGTTAAGTAATATAAGCGCTCTATTAAAAGGAACAGTGCGTGGCAAAGGTTAAGAAAAATACACCGTTTTCAATTTTGGGTGATACTGTTGGGGTTGGAGAGCGCAAAGCGTTTTCGATTGAGGCTGCAAAGCTTTATACCCACTCACCGTTGAATATTCCGATTGAAGTTGTAAATGGAGTGCAGCAAGGGCCTGTGCTAATGGTGTGTGCTGCAATTCATGGTGACGAGTTAAACGGGGTTGAAGTTGTAAGACAGTTACTTGCTAAAATCGACCCTGAGCAATTGCGTGGAACCATTATTGCTGTACCGATTGTGAATGTATTTGGCTTTATCCATAAGTCGCGTTATTTACCTGACCGCCGTGATATGAACCGTAGTTTTCCTGGTTCAACACGAGGCTCGTTAGCAGGGCGTATGGCGAATGCGTTTTTTACTCAAGTAGCCGTGCATTGTACGCATATTATTGATTTACATACTGGCGCAATCCATCGTACTAACTTGCCACAGATCAGAGCCAACTTAAGTGACCCCGAGACTGCAGCTATGGCTAAAGCATTTGGTACGCCGGCGGTGATTGACGCCTCACTGCGTAATGGCTCATTGCGTAGTGAAGCGGCCAATTTAGGCATTCCTGTTATCACTTATGAAGCGGGAGAGGCACTGCGCTTTGACCCAATTGCCATTGCCGCAGGCGTGCAAGGGGTTGATTATGTTATGCGCCATTTAAAAATGGTGCGTGGCAAGCGTGCTAAAAAGCTTCCTGAGCCAGTGATTGCAAGCTCGACGAGCTGGATACGTGCCGAAGTGGATGGTATTGTCCGTGCGCAAGTATCCCTTGGTGAGCGAGTGATGAAAGGGCAAGTGCTCGCTTATATAAGTAGTCCATTAGGTGATGCTGAGCTTGAGCTACTGGCACCCCGCAGTGGTATTGTTATTGGCCAGCAAACGATGCCACTTGTAAACGAAGGGGATGCAGTGTTTCATTTAGCCTACTTTGCCCATGCGAATAGCCTTGTAGAGCAACAGCTCGAAACCTTTATTGATGAAATAAGCGATATTGAAGATGAGCTAAAAACGGCTGAACTCAATAACTAATAGCTGTTAATCTTTTTCTTTAAAGCCGCATTTGCGGCTTTTATTATTTGAGATAAGCGTTAATTACAGGCATTTCTGATTAATCAGGCATTGAATTAACTTCTTTAGTGTTTAAAATAGAGACGAATGGAATTAGTCAATTTATAAGGAAATTACGATGTCTGCACATGCTCGTCGCGCAATTGCTCAAAGGCAGCGCTAACAACAAATTCAAAACATACTCGCCAGTAATAATCATACAATGTTAATCATGAACTCAGCGGAGTTTGTTGATTACATTATTTCTGTAAAAATGAAACAGGGGTATTCTCGTGCACAAGCTGTTGATTGGATTGATGCGCAGTTAAAAGAATATAACTCTGTATCTAATAAATGGGAAAGAATTAAAGGTGATTTAAAGTTCGGTGTAGGCTTATATCCTTTGTTTGATGATGTAAGATCGCTTACTGTCCTAGCTGCAGCACTTAAACAGCAGGGAAATGTTAAAGTCAAAGTGTATAACGGCTCGCCAGCCATAATTATAGACTCATACCCACGTATTCGTGAACACTTAACAGGGACCCGATACTTAGCAAGTAATCCAAAGTTATTTACAGTTGGTGTGGGTAAGTTAGAAGCGGCAAAGTCTATGAAGGGCGGGTTTATTGTTACTTTGATTATATCAGTTACTTTTCATGCCTTAGATCAGGTTCTTAGGGACGAAAAAACATGGCATGATTTTGTTGCCGGTGTTGCTGTCGATATGGCAATTGTTGCGGCAACTATAGCTGTTACTGGGTTAGCATTGATGGGATTGCAAACATTAGGGGCTGTTGTTGCAGGGGTCACTGCGGCACCTTTAATAGTGGTAGTAATCGTTGGGGGTGGGGCTACTCTTTTGTCAATTGCTTTTAAAAGTGAAATAGATCAATTAGTAAATATTTTAACTCTTAGCTTGAGAGACATGGAAGAAAAGGTAATTGCAGGTTTAATTAAAATTAATCCTCAAAAGGTCAATTTTGATCGCAATAATAACAATAACTTATTTAAATATTTACATCAGTTATTCGGTGTACCTTTTATAGATATTAATTTGGATAGAGGATGAGAATGCTAATTTTAAAGTGGGAAAAATCAGATGAAAAGTTTCAAGAACTTACTTTAAAAGCTAAGTTTTTACATTTGTTTAGTTTCTTACTCTTTTCAATATTTACAGCCACTTTATTGTATTTATCATACATAGGTGTTTTTAAGCATTTACTTCTGGACTCAAGACGTTTTTATATTAGCGAGACTGGCCTGCTAGCACCTGCGATATTCTTTTTACCTTTTCCATTTTTTATGGTTTTCGCAATTATTCAGAAAGTTTTTAATTATAAAATCGATCAAACATTTAAATTTATGATAAAAACTTCAACTATTGGTATAGCCTTGTTTTTTGTTTCTATATTTGTTTGTAGTTTTTACATAGAAGCAAACTTAAAAAAGCATGGTTATACTTACTGCTCTTGGTATAAATTTTCCCCGACGCGCTCACCTGATGTGTGGTTAAAAGATAGCCGTTTTTGTTTGAAAGAGGGTGCAATTGTTGCTTTAGACGTTGAGAAATGGTTTGAATATCATGACAATAAAGGTATTGAACCTCAACTTGATGAACTTAAAGTATTCATTACTAAAGCGCGTAAAGAGCAAGGTCGTTAAAATATAAGAACATAATTCTATCTAAAAAGGAACTTCATGCTGTTTTTTAGGGGTAAAGAATCTGAAGGAAATTTTTCAGATTTTGAACTCAATAAAAAAGTGATTATATGTCTGACATTTATATTATTGCTGCTTTTAGCTTATGGATACATGTATGGTACTTACGTAGGTGTGAAAAATCATTTAATTATTAATGATGAGCTATATTACATTAGTGAGGTTGGTTACCTAGCTCCAGCTATTTTTTTAGTACCATTTCCTATTATTGCTATTATAGGCGGTGTTCAAAAGTTGCTAGGAAAAGAAAATAATAAAACAGCTAAACATCTAATAAAGTCATTGCTTTATGGTGTTCCCTTGTATGTGGTTTTTTCAATTATTTGTAGCTTTTATATCGAAGCAAACTTAAAAAATCATGGCTACACTTACTGTTCGTGGTATAA
>CERC01066770.1_pt1 | contig 26452 bp, 19 predicted proteins | sample 530921 | NCBI WGS metagenome assembly CERC01 (sample SAMEA2621099, study PRJEB7988) | marine metagenome | isolation source: saline water (ENVO:00002010), including
TGGTATTCACCTGCCACTGCGCATTATTTTGAATGGTATTTCCTAAAGAATCGGTTGCAAAAGAAGCTCTTTGCCAGTCGTAACTTGAACTATACCTTAAGCTTGAATTGATCCAGTCTGTAGCCGGAATTTTATTGAGCGGAAGGTTGTAGTTTACATTGAGCGCATGGTTGTAATTGGTAGTGGTTCCCAAATCCATAATTTGTGTCCAAACAGAATCTCTCCATCTATCGTAAGACTCACTATCATCTTTTGTGACTCTACCTGTAGGCTCTGTAATTAAAGCATAGTTATTGGCTTTAAAGTCGACTTTAATGGCTCTGGTTAAATCCCAACGCAAATCGTAAACCCTGTTCCAATTGAATGATTTATTAACATAAACAGGGATCGAAGCAACAACATTAGGTTGGTTGTTTCTTGTTTTAGATTCTTGATAAGACCTCAACATTTGGGTTTGGAATCCAAATTGTTTGGGACTCACATAAAAATTAAAGTCTCGGATTAAAGCCAGGTATTTTGATTTTCTCAAAAACTTCACTTTCGAAAACGGCCTAATATTTTTAGGGTTGTTGTTAAAGCTATAGGTCAACCCTCCTTTGTAGTTTCTTGAAATGTCAAATTCCGTATCAAAGTCTCTCAAGAAATCATCGCTGTAAGAATAGGTAGCTGAGAAATTAGATACATCATAAAAGCGCGATTTCTTCTGGGGGTTGGTCTTTTCTTTTCGAACATTCGTAAAGTTTAAACTCCTGTGAATTGTTCTGGTTTCCATCACTCTTCTCGCACTATCTCTTTGCTCATCTGTCAAGAATGATTCATCAAGATATTGCTCCAGCTCAATATCCGGATCAAGTGGTGCAAACTGAGGTTTTACTCTTCCTTCTGAATAACCAACATACATTGGAATTTTTATACCTGAGTCATCGCCAAAGAACTTTCCTAAATTAACAGAAGCAGAAGCGTCAAACTGTTGTTGTGTTTCTCTCTGACGCTCACTTACTTTATCTTCAATACTTCCCCATCCCGGAGTACTCATACTTGCAGAAACAGCAACTGTTGCAAAATCTGCCAGTTGACTTTGAACTCTAGCCGTGGCTGCCCAACCACTTTGATCATCGTAATCTGTTAAACGTAATTCGTTGAACCACACTTCAGCACATTTCGTCAATCCGTCATCATTGGGGTTATCGGTTGACCTTTTCTTGTTCCTGACCCCAAGCATGATGGTTTCAACAGAACTTAAATTTGGATTTCCTACTACATAAACCGTATTCTCTCCAACACTATAGGCGTATCTAGTTTGTGTTGTTACCGATGATCCGCTGGCTAATGCCGCCCTGTTCCTACTCAATTTAGCATCTGTAAAATCGCTAAATTCAATAATCACATTGTTTTCATCCGGCCACACGATTGATCTACCTGCATCGGTGTCTCCGTTGTAAGATCCTGCCGGAGTAATTTTTAAAGGAATCTCGTACTCGTAATAATTGTCTTCAAAATCAGCTCCTACGCGAATGAATGCTGTAAGGTCTTCATCAGACACTGGATTGTTCTCATCTGCCGATTCTCCGTGGATGTATAACCTCAACTTTTTGTACGATCGAACGTCTAAATCCATTGTACGGTAAGCCGCTCGTGCTTTTCCATCTGCAAGGTCACAAACAGTTAATGAAAGCGACTGTTCATTCAGCTGTTGAAGGTTGGTTGTTCCCACGTTAATCTCACGCTCAATATCTGGAGGAAGAACATAGTTCACAGGTGTTTTGCTTCCATTCTCTTCAATATTTACGGCAGAAACATTAAACGTTGATTCGTCTTCTTCTAAGATATAATCTCCATCAGAATCAAGATCATACAGATACCTTCTCCACTCACCACGAACAAGTTCTAGTCGTGCAAAACGCAGCTTTGAAGGATGTTCAAAGCCCCTCATAAACATCCTCATGAAACTGATTGACCTAAAGTCTGTAATATCATTGATGTTCTCACCTACTTCTCGAATTGGAATTTTAAACTGGTACCAAGTAATAGGTCTGGTTCTACCATCTTGGGTCTGAACAGTCGTTTCAAGAACATCTGTAATGTAGTTGTTACCAACATTATTGGGGTTAATTGCCTGCGGGCTAATTTCAACCTCATACTGCCAGTATGATTCTATTTCGTTAAGTGTATTATCTCTGTTGATGTCTTCTGAGTTTGGAGTCTGAGAACCAGAAGAGTTTGATGATGTGGGAGAGTTACCTTCTAAACCGTTGTAATACTTGTAGCGTTCATCAATGTTACCATTTTGGCTATCCCAATAACCATCTCTAAAGTAGGTGAAGTCATCTGCAGAGGGGTCATCTTGAATGGCGGCAGCTGCGTCTGGCGCTAATACACTTGCTTGTTGCACATAACTTGCGAAAAAGGCACGCTCTTCCTGGTTACGTAATCCATCGAGACCAACATCTTGATATTGGCGGGTTTCTGTATCATTATCAAACCCGGTTACAATTTGTTGACTTAATGTTACACGCCCCCAATTGGTAAAGTCATCTGTGGTTAAATCCTGAACTTCTGCCGGATCTGTAGGAAGACCATTTTCATAAATTTTCAATCCGTCACGCTGAATATCTTCAGAAATATTACCCAAGTTAAAATAGAGCTTTCCTTGATCTGGATCGTTTTGATATTCGTAATCTTCGTTAAACGGATCCATCATCCAAAACTGGATAAACTCAACATTGGCAGCAACAAAATCATACTGGTCAATTCTTCGCATAATCCCTCCCCAACGTGTTTCAGGATCTCTAAGTGTTCCATCTGTGTTTAGCCCTGCTCCATAGATTGTTCCAGAAGAATCTGGCAACCCTAAATCATAGTTGTAAGGACCTCTTTCAGAAGGATAAAAAGACATATCAAAAACGGCTATATTGGATAGCTGACCATTTGCGAGTTCTTTGTTAGGGAATACCTCTGTTTCATACACTTCACGCATAAAGTGATTCGACTGCATAGACGAATTGTTCTTCACATTGTCTGGAGTGAGGTCATTGTTTCTGAAAAACAGAGGATCAATAACGTACCATGCTAATTTCGCACGATTATACCCCAATGCTAAGTTGTTGATCAATTCTCCTTCAGGAAACATATCTGTTTGCCCTTGAGGTGTAGAAGCAATATTCCACATTGTGAAAGACCTAAGGTCTATGGTAGATTGAGAACCTTCAAAGTCATCGATATAGGCTGTTCCTCTGCTACCAACAGCTCTTGACACTCCCGGAATCAATTGTGCAAATTCCCCGCTTACCTGCAGTGTTGATTTCTCTTTCGTATCTATAAATGGTATTTTATCAACCATTTTGGTCAGGAAGTCTGACTCTGTGCGGTAATTACCATCAAAGCCATATACTGTATTGGACATTGGCTCATCTCCTAGATTAACCTTTTGCGTTAAAGGTCTTTCTGTAAGGTTCATGATGGTACCACCAAAATTCAAGTCTTCATTCACTTTATAATCAAACCTAGAAGCAATAAGTGTTTTGGTTTGAATATTGAATAGTGAGTTAGATTCTAGCGAAATATTAATCGGGGTTCCCGATTCCAAGAGTCCGGAATTGATGATTTTAACTCTACCAAGGGTGTAATCAACAGTATAGTCAACATTTTCGGTTAATTCCTGACCACCGGCAGTTACCGTTACAGATCCTTCCGGTACGTTCAAAGCATTCAACGAGATCTCATCACTTGAAGAAGACTGATATTCACCTCGAATGGTAAATCGGTTCTTATCCGGATAATTGACAGATGCATCAACCTGTGTATTGGTATACAGCGAGTCAAATGCATACTGATTGGCCAAAGAAGCATTGTTCATGGCATCTCTAATAGTTTGACCAAATGGCTCCAGCACCGGAAAAATGATCCTACCCCTTTCAGGAATAATCGTGATTTGAGGGTTATCTATGAAGTCAAACAAACCATCTGCCTGTGCATTTCCATTGACATCCAACTGATCTGCTTTCATTACCTGGATAAGCGGAACTCCATTAATTGCCCCCTCAGGAATGTAATTTGTTTCAATTCCTTGTGTCTTGTCTAGGTACCAAACGTTAAGCATAAATCCGCTTTCTTCTACACCATATGCGCCAAGTGAGTAGATGTTTTTCATCATCAGATCCCACATTGGAACATGTGTGTTCAGTTCAGTACTCTTCAGCATTTTTAAGATTAATGCATTAGAACCATTGACACCATCTGTAGAAAATTCACCCACTTGATAGGTTTCTCCTCTGTAGGTATATTGGAATGCTACTGCTAATACCTGATTAGCTTGCAATTCAGAATTTAAGGAGATATACCCCACTTGTTCGTTTAAGGTATATTCAGATGCATCCAGTTTTCGTGCAGATTCAATTCTTTGGTAGTCTAACCTAGGAGTGTACCCTTGACTTTGTAAATAGTTTGATGCTTGCAGGAACCCTCTAACGGTTGTGTTTCCAGACATTTCATCATACAACTCGTTGACATCATTGGCTGGTAAAGCAGAACTGGTGTTAACATTTACGCTCGAGTTATAAAGGCGCTTAGATTCACCTAAATCTTGAAAACCAACAATGTTTCTTACATTTTGAGTAGCAAAGTTTGTATTGGTTACCCAAACTTCAATTTTAGTAATGTTGATTCCCGATGTAATGTTGGGAGGAGATCCTACTGATTTTTCATATTGATTACGGAAGTAGTGCGCTAAGAAGAAGTGTCTGTTATAATCATACTCGTCTGCCGTAATTTCAAACTCTTTGGTTTGGGCGCCACCTTCTACTGTAATGCTACTTTTTTGCCCTCTTTGTTGAGATAAAACTGTTGTAACACTCAAACGACCAAACTGAAGTTTCGTTTTAATCCCGAAAAGACTTTGAGAGCCCTGAATCAGGGTTCCTTGGAGAGGTAAGGTTACATTACCGGCTTCGATCTTTTGAATAATCTCATCTTCATACCCAGTATATTCAAGCTTCATTTGGTTTTCGAAATCAAACGTAGCTTCTGTGTTATAATTTGTGGTGATTTTAAGTTTGTCACCAATATTTCCAATTACATTCAACTGAATACTTTGATCAAAGTCGAATGTCGAGATCCTTCGTTGATTTTCAGGTATTGCCGGATTTTCTGTTTTTGAAATATTTACTCCAAACGAAAGTTCAGCAGAACCACTGGGACGGATATCAATTTTATTTCCACCGAAGATGTTGTCAAAAAGTTTACTCTTAACATTAATGGGAGGGATTCCCCATTTGTCTTCTTTATTCAATTCGTTCTCAGTAGAAACTTTCTCGCTCCAATAATCTTCTAATGACTTTTGATATTGGTACTCTTGATACTCATCAAAGGTCATGAAGTTCTCAGGGCGATAAGGTGTATTTTCTCCTATGGTTTCGTTGTAATAATAATTACCGGTTTCAGGGTCATAACTAAATCCTGACTTAATATTACTTGGATTTCCCATACTAAATGGCCTGTATGGGTTGTCGCCAAAAGGAGTAAGTGAATTATCTTCAAAAGGATAAACTAATTCAAGCGTATCATTGGTATCAGCGGGCAGCTCTACATAGGCAAATTCGCCATACCCCTCCCCTTCGATTGTGCTCGAATGGGCGGTGTGGAATGCCATAACAGTGAGGATAATAAGAATTAATCCTCTCAATATATTGAGGAGTTTAACCAAACCAAATGCAACCTAATCAATCTGTAACTACAACATTTTAAGTGCCGACTTAATCAGCTCTTCAACAGTAAGTTCTTCACCGCCTGAGAGGATTTTATCGAGCACTTTATTTGACTTTGTTTTATCAAAGCCAAGTGCGACCAAGGCACTTAACGCCTCATTTTTTACCGTATTGTATGAAACAGAAGGAAAATCTTTTTCCGTTTCTATTTTACCTATTTTATCCTTTAAATCGATAATGATTCGCTGAGCAGTTTTAGCTCCAATACCCTTAACTGCTTTTAATGCATTTACATCTTCGTTAAGGATAGATTGTGTAATATCTTCAGGGTTAAGTGATGATAAAATCATCTGAGCCGTGCTTGTTCCTACACCGCTTACCGAAATCAATTGTCTGAATAACTGACGCTCCGAATCACTCATGAATCCATAAAGTGTATGAGCATCTTCTTTAATTGCCAAATGGGTGAGCAATTTGCATTGCTCACCCTCTTTTAGCTGTGAATATGTATTTAAAGAAATATTAATGTAATAGCCTACTCCTCCACAGTCTATAACGACATAGGTGGGGGATTTCTCGACTAGTCTACCGTTAATATGATGAATCATCTATACCTGGTTTGTGAATCTGCGGCTGCAATGGTAACCATATTTACGATTTCTCGCACAGAACTTCCCAATTGAAGTACATGAAAAGGTTTATCCATTCCTAATAAAATAGGCCCAATTGAATCTGAAGCAGCCATTTCCTGAATTAGTTTATATGCTATGTTTCCTGACGCAAGGTTAGGGAAGATTAATGTATTCACATGTTTGTCTGCCAATTCAGAGAAAGGGAAAATTTCATTAATCAATTCCTTATTGAGCGCGAAATTAGCCTGAATTTCTCCATCCACAACCATTTCAGGGTGATCTCTATGTAAAATTTCAACCGCTTTTGCCACTTTAACAGCATCTTCTCCTTTTGAAGAACCAAAGTTTGAGTACGATAACAACGCTATTCTTGGCTGAATTTTTAACGATTTAATCGCATCGTGTGTCAACTTGGTAATGTCTACCAATTCTTCAGAAGTAGGGTCATAATTAACGGTTGTATCTGCTAAAAACAAAGGCCCTTTTTCTGTAATCAGAATATACATTCCAGCAATTTTGCTAACACCCTTTCCTTTTCCGATCATCTCTAATGCTGGTCGAATAGCATGCGGATAATTTCTCGTTAACCCAGAAATTGCAGCATCGGCCTGACCTGTTTCTACCATTGCCGCAGCAAAGTAATTTCTATCACGCATTGATTTGCGTGCTTCATACAAGGTCAATCCTTTACGCTTACGTTTTTGATAAAGTCTATCTGCAAAAAGATATCTACGCTCTTCTTCTTTTTCCTCCCTAGGGTCAATAATTTCAAACCCATCTATATCGATCAGATAGGCTTCTGCTAAAGATTTGATCTTTTCTTTATTTCCCAACAGTATTGGAATCGCAATACCTTCATCATTAACAATTTGAGCTGCTTTTAGAATTTTATGATGATCTGCTTCTGCAAACACCACGCGTTGCTTATTATTTTTAGCTCTTTGAACAACGCTTCTTACCAGCTTATTGTCTCTCCCAATACGTTGATCTAATTCTTCTGAATAAGCATTCCAATCTGTAATAGGGAAACGTGCAACACCAGATTCTATGGCTGCTTTTGCCACTGCGGGAGCAATCGTTGTAATTAGCCTAAAATCTAATGGCTTAGGAATAATGTAGTTTCTTCCAAAAACAAGATTTTTCTCGTTGTAAGCTTCATTAACTTCATCCGGAACTGTTTCCTTCGCCAGAGCTGCGATTGCCTTAACGGCTGCCAACTTCATCTCTTCGTTGATTGCCGTAGCTCTTACGTCTAACGCTCCTCTAAAGATGAAAGGGAAACCCAATACATTATTTACCTGATTAGAATGATCAGATCTTCCGGTTGCCATAATGATATCATCACGCACGCTCATCGCTTCTTCATACGCAATCTCAGGGTCAGGATTTGCTAACGCAAAAACAATTGGATTATCTGCCATGCTTTTCACCATGTCTTTGGAAACCACATTGCCCTTACTTAATCCTAAAAACACATCTGCACCTTTCATTGCCTCTTCCAGAGTAGTCAATTCTGTTTTAGACACGAAGTACTTTTTGTGCTCAGACAAATCTGTTCTTTGGGTATTGATTGTTCCCTTAGAATCTAGCATGATGATATTTTTGCGGTCAACTCCCAATGCACAATAAAGTTTACCACAGCTAATGGCTGAAGCTCCAGCCCCATTAATAACAACCTTTACTTCTCCAATCTTCTTCCCTGCTATTTCTAATGCATTAATCAATGCGGCTGCCGAAATAATTGCAGTACCGTGTTGATCATCGTGCATAATTGGGATATCCAACTCCTCTTTCAATCGCTTTTCAATCTCAAACGCTTCAGGAGCTTTAATATCTTCAAGGTTGATCCCTCCAAATGTTGGAGCTATATTTTTTACGGTCTGTACAAATTCATCAACATCTGTAGCATCTACCTCTATATCAAACACATCGATATCTGAGAATATTTTAAACAATACCCCTTTCCCTTCCATTACGGGTTTAGATGCTTCTGGTCCAATATCACCAAGGCCTAGAACAGCTGTTCCGTTAGAAATAACAGCTACTAGGTTTCCTTTTGCTGTATATTTATAAACGTCTTCAACATTATCTGCAATTTCATTACAGGGTTCAGCAACGCCCGGAGAATACGCCAAAGAAAGATCTCTTTGGGAGCTGTATGGCTTACTGGGAATCACTTCAATTTTTCCCGGACGACCATCAGAATGATAATCGAGCGCCTCTTGTTTTCTAATTTTAATCATAATTGTGAGTCTATTTCTGTGAGTCTATCAGATAAAAGGGCGGTAAAAGTAAGAAAATACATCAGAGGCTATATGAAGCGCAATTGAAGTTTTTCCGAACTTTGAATGAAATGCAAATCAAAGATTTACCTTAATGGAAATTGTTGTTTTTACAGGAGCTGGAATTAGCGCTGAAAGTGGAATCAAAACATTTAGAGACTCCGGTGGGCTATGGGAAGAGCACAGCATCTATGATGTAGCAACTCCGGAAGCATGGGAAAAAGACCCTCAGTTGGTATTGCGCTTTTACAACGACAGAAGAAAGCAAATGGAATCTGTAATACCTAACACTGCTCACAAAGAACTTGTAGAACTTGAAAGAAGTCATAATGTTTCCATTATCACTCAAAATGTAGACGACTTGCATGAAAGAGCTGGATCTTCTAATGTTCTGCACCTTCATGGTGAACTTAAGATGGCTAGAAGTACTGGAGATGAATCATTATTATATGATTACACCGGAAAAAGTATTGAGTTCGGTGAAAATTGTGAAAAAGGATATCAACTAAGGCCTCATGTCGTTTGGTTTGGCGAGATGGTTCCAAACTTGGTGCTTGCAGAAAACATAGCTTCTAAAGCAGATGTTTTTATCGTTGTAGGCTCTTCATTACAGGTTTACCCTGCTGCGGGCTTGATTCATGCTACACCTCCACATTGTCGCTATTTTTACATTGACCCCAAAGCAGAGCCTATTAACGGCATTGCCAACCTTAATATCATTAAAGAAAAAGCCAGCACTGGTGTCCCAAAGCTGGCTTCTGAGTTGGCAAAACTCTAAGTAAAAAATTTTTATGCTATGTCTATTGAACAACTAACTTCTGCGTAGACAACACATCTCCGCTATCCATTAACAGTTGTACAAAGTATACTCCTGACTGAAACTCTGAGCTATTTAAACTGTAAAGCGTGTTCCCTCCTGGCAAAATAGCCGTTGCAACTTCTTTCCCCAATACATCAACAATGCGTAATTGTACTGTTTGAAGTCCTTCAGCATTAAATGAGATATTGGTATAATCTTTTACCGGATTGGGAAAAATCTTAAACCCTAAATTTTGTTTCACTTGCTCAGATACACTCGCTGGCGTAAAGCGCGCTCTGAATGTTATGTCTCCTATTTCATCATTCCCATTTATGCCTCTAAAATTAACTGACAAGAACCCTTCATCTTCAACATCAAAAGGATTAACGTAGAAGATATAAGTTGATGATTGCCCCGCTAAAATTCCATAAGTCATCCCCTCACATGTTATAGAAGTATCTTCTGGAATTAAATGATAATCAGAATAACATGTTCTACAGTCACAAAACTGTACTTCCCAGTTTGGGTTCAAGTCACGGTAAGTTTCAGTCCATTTATAATCTAAATCTGAAGTCGATTGAGAGTTATCAATCACCAAGTTAATATGACGAAGCTCATTATATGCTAAGCTAAGTTCAATCGTATCGTATTCAAAGTCAAATTGAGCCATTGACTTAATACTCATCAATGCCAAGATGAATAAAGGTAGAATTTGTTTCATACTTTAATTATTTCCAACAAATATAACCATTGAGTTATAAATTAAACCATATATTAGCAAACACATAACTTTAAATTAAATTATCATGAAGAAAACTCTACTCTCGTCCCTAGCTATAATAGGACTTGTAGCGTCTACTCAAGCACAACAGGTCTTCTACGATGAAGATTTCGAAGGTGCATCTGGTGGCGCACTTCCAACCAATATGACATCTATTGACAGTGATGGTGATACTTACGATTGGTATACTGTTTCAGGAAGTGCTACTCAAGGGACATATGCCACTTCTGCCTCATGGGTTAGCGGTACTATTTTATATCCAGATAACTGGATGTTTTCTCCTGCTATTGACCTTACAGGTGCTAGTGGTACAATTGTACTTGAATGGATGGCTTATGGACAAGATCAAAGCTATGCTGACGAACACTATACAGCTTACGTTACTACCGGAACTCAAATTAGTGATACAACTACCACTTCATTTAGTGAAACTTTAGGTGCTACAAATAGTGAATGGGTTTCAAGATATTTAGATATCTCTGCGTATGCAGGCCAAACTATTCACATTGCATTTAGACACCATGATGTTTACGACATGTTCCGTCTAAACATTGATGATATTAAAGTAAGATCTCTTCCTTCTTATGAAGTTTCTATGGAGTCGTTAAACGTCTCTAATAGATCTTTAGCTGGAAGTATCGATGTTGCAGGTACTATCACTAATGAAGGTGCGAACACCATTACAAGTGTTGATTTAACTTGGACTGATGGAACAAATTCTTATACTGACAACCTAACTGGTTTGTCAATTGCTCCGTTCAGCACATATAGTTTCACACACTCAACTCAATTTCCAGTTGTTGGTGGCTCTACAGAAACAATAACTGTTTCAGCTGATGTAACCGGAGATAATGACAATACAAACAACTCATTAGACCAAACTGTAGTTGGACTTACTTTCCAAACAGACAACAGTGTTGTAATTGAAGAAGGTACCGGAACATGGTGCGGTTGGTGTCCAAGAGGTGCTATAGCTATGGAATACATGTATGACACATACGGTACTCAAGGCTTTGTTGGTATTGCCGTTCACAATTCAGACCCTATGGAAGTTACTGAATATGATGATGGTGCAGGTTTTTCTGCTTTCCCAGGAATGAACGTGGATAGAGTTTATCTTGGAGAATCAGTAAACCAATCTTATATGGAAACATACTACAATGCACTAATCGGAAGATTAGAATTAGCTGAAGTTGATGTTCCTGAAATTGATTTTGACGCAACCACAGGCGATATGACTGTTACAGTAGAGGCTACATTTGCTGGCTCTTTATCTGGAGATTACAGATTTGCAGTTGTACTTACTGAAGATGGTGTTACAGGAACTGCATCTGGGTACGACCAAGTAAACTACTACTCTGGAGGTAACTACGGTGCAATGGGCGGTTATGAAAACCTTGCCAACCCTGTTCCTGCAGCAGATATGGTATATGACCATGTAGGTTTTGCGCTTGTAGGAGGATATGATGGAGAGGCTGGTAGCCTTCCGACTACACTTCCTGCAGACAGCTCTTTCTCTTATGATTTTGATTACACTTTATCTTCTTCAGTTGATTATGAAAAAGTTCATGTAGTTGGGTTATTATTAGATGCATCTACTGGAGTAATCATTAACTCTAAGCAAGTTACCTTAACCAGTGGAGGTACTGGTGGTTCTGGCGGTGGAGGTACTGGAATTAATGATATGAATAACATTAATTCTGTTAAGATGTATCCAAACCCAGCTTCTGATCAAGTTAACATTGCTCTTGACATGGAGAATCAAGCTGAAGTAACTGTTCGTATTTACAATACTCTTGGAGAAGTTGTATACAACAATGTAACTGCAGCAACAGGAAATACAGTTGAAACAATTAACACTAACGAATATACTTCTGGTGTTTATTTTGTTGAAATCTCAACAGGTGACCAAACTGTAACTCAGAAATTGGTGATCAAGTAATAATTGAATAACATTCATTATTTTGCGGGCTGTCTGTGTAATGCAGGCAGTCCTTTTTATTTTAAAATAATTGTAATGAAAAAAATCATTTATACACTCTTAGCGCTACTCACCTTCACAACAGTTAATGCTCAAGACAGTAAATCGGATATTCCAAGTATTGAAATTCAAGATTTAAATTTTGCACATTTTAATACAGGCGAGATTGAGAATGATGGTGCTCCCATTATTATTTCATTTTGGGCAACCTGGTGCTCACCATGCAAAAGAGAACTCAACACGATTGCAGAAGTTTATGACGAATGGCAAGAAGAAACCGGTGTTAAGTTAGTTGCTATTTCTATTGACGATTCGAGAAATGTCAATAAAGTTGCTCCATACGTTAATGGTCAGGCATGGGATTATGAGGTATACCTTGATCCTAACAGTGATTTCAGGAGGGCTATGAATGTTAACAATGTCCCTCATACTTTTTTAATTGACGGAGAAGGTCATATTGTATATCAACACAATGCCTACAGTCCGGGAGATGAAGAAAAACTTTATGAACTTGTTCAAAAGCTAGCCAACGGAGAGGCTGTATCTGAATAATTTTTCATTGTAAATCACATTACAAAAGCTATTCTTTTCACTTATGAGATCGTTCTCAATTTTATTCATCCTATTGTGTTTAGGAGTTACTTCTTCAGCACAACAACTTCAAAAACTACTTGATAACCCCGGACAAATTCATGGAAATTTCGAAATGAATGGTCAGTACTATCAAGAAGATGACGCTATTGATGCCGAGCAACCAGATGAAGAATTTGGATTTAACGGCTATTTAAACCTTATTTATAACCGAGGAAACTTTGAGGCGGGGTTACGCTATGAAAGTTATCAAAATGCACTACTCGGTTATAGTACACAGTTTGAAGGTAATGGCATTATGTATCGTTATGCAAAATATAAGGCCGACAACTTAGAGTTTACAGTTGGAAACTTTTATGAACAATTTGGAAATGGTCAAATCTTACGTACCTATTTTGACCCGGGATTCGGAATTGATAACTCAATTGATGGGGTTCGTGTTAAGTACAATTTTCATGGTGTATACCTTAAAGGATTAATCGGGCAACAACGAAATTACTTTGATTATGGCGAAGGAATTGTTCGCGGTCTTGATGGAGAAATCAGCTTAAATGAGCTATTATCCCCTATGGCTACAAGCCCTTTCCGTTTTACCCTAGGAGGTAGTTTAGTTAGTAAATATCAAGAGGATAATAGTACCGTTTATACATTACCAGAAAACGTAATGTCATACGGTGGAAGGTTCAACTTAAACTACAAAGGTTTTAACCTTAACGGTGAGTATACTTACAAAAATAATGACCCTTCTGCTGACAATGATTTTTCTTACCGTCCTGGTCAGGCTTATTTCTTATCTACTTCTTATTCCAAAAAAGGGTTCGGAATTACTTTATCTGCTAAAACGCTCGACAACATGTTTTTCCGTTCTGACAGAAATAACAGTTCTCAATTTCCCGAACTTTACATCAATTTTATTCCTACACTTACAAAGCAACACACTTACAACCTGATGTCCACACTTTATCCCTATGCGATTCAGTACAATGGGGAAATGTCTTACCAAGCAGACATCATATACACCTTTAAAAAAGGTACTCCATTAGGAGGAAAATACGGTACTACAGTACAGTTCAATGCCTCTTATGCTGCTAATGTTGACACAACCGCTTTAAATGATGAAGCAACTGATCGCCAGATCAATGAAGTAAATCTATTTAAAGGAGGAGAAAAGTTTTGGCATGACATCAACATTGAGATTTCGAAAAAATTCTCGAAAAAATTTAAAGCTAAATTCACCTATCAAAACTTGTTCTATAACATAGATGTTATTCAGGGAAAACCCGGAGAGCCTAATATTGAAGCCAATGTTGGTGTAGCAGATTTATTATTCAAATTAGATAAGAAAAATGCCATTAGAACTGAGCTTCAGGCACTTTTTACGGAGCAAGACAATAAAGATTGGGCTACTGTTTTAGTAGAATGGACGCATTCTCCAAACTGGTTTGTTTCTGTTATGGATCAATACAACTATGGTAACGATAATGTTGATGACAGACAACACTACTTAACAGCTAACGTTGGTTACATTAAAGATGGTACCCGAATTACCCTAGGTTACGGAAGACAAAGAGCCGGTATATTTTGTGTAGGTGGAGTTTGCCGAGTTGTACCAGCATCTAGTGGTGTTACCTTATCAATTACAAGCAGTTTTTAAATCTACAGGATCATGAAAAATTTTAACTATCTAGCAATAAGCTCACTTTTCATCTTTGGTATTATTGGCATTGCATGTGATAAAGTAGATGATCCATATGCACATCTTGATGATGTTATTTCTGAATATGGAGATCCAGCATATAATGACACTTCATGGAATGACACTGCCTTTTCAAGCAGAATGATTATGATTGAAGACTTTACCGGTCATAAATGTCCCAATTGCCCTAAAGCGACTGATATTGGAAATATTTTATTAGGCCTGTATCCTGAAAACCTTATCATCACAGCTCTTCATAACTCAAATAACTTCTCTGAGTATGACCCACCTGAGTTTCCTGGTGATTTTGAAACTGAAACTGGTGAGAATTTAAGGTCTGCATTTGATCTAAACTCATTTCCCATTGGTATGATTAATCGCCATGATTTTAGTGGGAATGGCCAAAGGGGGGTTACTATTGACCTATGGGAAGATTATATGAACCAATTACTAGCAGATAATAGCTACATGAATCCGAGCATTGACCTTGACTACATGATGGTATACAATACTGAAATTCGTCTATTACGCATTTTTCCAAAAGTTACTGTTCAAAAGAACATTTCTGGTGAGGTCTTTTTAGCTGCTTATGTTTTAGAAAATGGAATTGTTTCTCCGCAAGAAGATAATAGAGTAAATCCTCCCATTATTGAAGATTATGTTCACGAACATATGCTTCGCGCTGGTTTTGAACAAAATGATGTGGGTGTTTCTATTTTTGAAACTCCCAACAGTGGTGCTATTTATCAAAATGATTCAATTGCTACGGCTGATATTATTCTTGAAGATGAATGGATTGCTGATTCTTTAGATGTTGTGGTTTATGCATACAATTGGGATACAAAAGAAATTTTACAGGCATCGAAAACTAAATTAATAGCTGAGTAATGTTTAAACTACTCCTCATAATCTCTGCTTTTATAGCGCTTCCATATTTTTCAGGAGCACAAAACACCTTTAAAGCAGGAGTTAAAGCAGGAGTAATTGGTAGTCAAATTGATGGAGATGGTTATACAGGGTGGGACAAAGCAGGCTTTACTGGTGGTGGTTTTGTTCGAACCGAATTGAATGAATCTTGGGGAGTTCAGTTTGACTTGTTGTATTCTCAAAAAGGAAGCAGAGATCCGCAAGATCCTGATAATGGTAAGTATGACTATTATTTAATAAAAGTTGACTACATAGAAATTCCTCTTAATATTCAATATACTTTGAGCAAATTCCGTGCTGAAGCCGGGCTTTCATTTGGTGCTCTGATCAATGTTGTTGAGGAAAATGCACAAGGAGCGGTTCCTAATTCTGCATTTGATTTTAACCCTATTGAGGTTGGATATCAACTAGGTGCCTATTTTGACATTACTGAACGTATCTTTTTTAATGTGAGATATCTCCGTTCTCTTCTACCAATGTCTAATGAATTCAGGTATCAATCTGCGCAGTTTGGTTTTTTTGGAGGGGCGTACAATTCAGCCTTTAGTTTTACGTTAGGTTATCAATTCGTGAACTAATAATTCAGCGACCTCAAAAACTTGAAACTTTCCTAATTTTACCTATCTTTGAGATCGTTAAAAACGGAGGCTATTATTATGTTAGAAATGACTAAACTCGTGTTGAGAAAGGTTAGCTTCGATCGCGTTCTTTTCAAAAAAGAACTTGTAAAAGCTACCAAGTGGTTGAAAAAAGACGAATTGCTGGTATTACAGGCATGGTGTCTGATCACCTTTGCGGGAAAGTACGATGATCTTATCATCGAAGTCTTTAGAAACACATTCTAGAAATTATAAGTTTATTAACCCTAATTGATGAAAGCCTTGAATTTAATTATTCAAGGCTTTTTTCATTGTACAAAAAGCGAATGTTTCGTTTTAAGCCTTCAAACTTTGTTCTTTTTACTGCTGATTTTCGAAAAATGTCTTGAAAAATATCTTCAGTAATTTCTTCCCACTCATCTTTAGACATTGACAATAAACGTTCATGAGGATCTAAAGAAGGCTCACTATGAGCTTTAGAAAGCTTATTCCATGGACAAACATCCTGACAAATGTCACAACCAAACATCCAGTTCTCAAACTTTCCTTTCATCTGATCAGGAAGCGGCTTCCTATATTCTATCGTAAAATATGAAATGCATTTGCTCCCATCAATTTCATAGGGTTTATGCAAAGCTCCTGTTGGACAAGCATCTAGGCATCTTTTGCATGTTCCACAATAATCTTTTATTGGTCCATCTGCCACTAGAGGCAAATCAAGTAGCAGTTCACCTAAAAAGAAAAAAGATCCTGCTTTCTTTGCTATGATATTTGTATTCTTTCCCTGCCAGCCTATTCCCGATTTTTTAGCCCAGGCCTTATCCATAATCGGAGCAGAGTCTACAAATGCTCTACCACCTACTTCGCCTATTTCTTTCTGAATGTATTTAAGCAGCTCTCTTAGCTTATCTTTTATCACATAATGGTAATCCTTACCATAAGCATATTTAGAAAGTTTAGGAGCCTCTTTATCCTCTTGTTGGACTTTAGGAAAATAATTTAATGCTACAGAAACTATGCTTTTAGCTCCTGGCATCAATTTGGTCGGATCCAGTCGTAGATCAAAATGATTCTCCATCCACTGCATCTCGCCATTTCTATTTTGATTCAACCACGCCTCTAATCTAGGTGCTTCTTCTTCTAGAAATTCAGCCTTTGATACCCCACAAAAGAAAAAGCCCAATTCATGGGCTTTCGCTTTAATTAATGCCGTATGTTCAGCAGCCAACTGTTGCACTAAAACAATGTGTTTTGGCTTGCTCTTGGGGATCTTCCCAAATGTTTATAAGCAAACTCCGTTACTTCTCTTCCTCTAGGAGTCCGAACTAAAAAACCTTCCTGAATAAGAAAAGGCTCATACACTTCTTCTATTGTTCCGGCATTTTCACCAACTGCAGTAGCAATTGTACTTATCCCAACCGGACCACCTTTAAACTTATCAATAATGGTCAGCAATATTTTATTGTCCATTTCATCCAAACCATGCTTGTCAACATTTAAAGCATCCAGGGAATAATGAGAAATTTCCAAATCAATATTTCCATCCCCTTTGATTTGAGCAAAATCTCTTACTCTCCTCAATAAAGCATTTGCTATTCGAGGGGTTCCTCTACTTCTTCCGGCTATTTCTTCAGAAGCATCTTTTGTAATTTCAATATTTAAAATTGAGGCTGATCGGGTAATGATCTTACTTAATAAAACAGCATCATAATATTTAAGCCTAGCGTTGATTCCGAAACGAGCCCGCAAAGGAGATGTTAACAAACCCGACCTTGTTGTAGCACCAACAAGCGTAAAAGGATTTAAATCAATCTGAACACTACGCGCATTTGGTCCCGTATCGATCATTATATCGATTTTATAGTCTTCCATTGCTGAATATAAAAACTCTTCAACAACAGGTGACAAACGATGAATTTCATCGATAAATAGTACATCTCGTTCATTCAAGTTGGTGAGTAAACCTGCAAGGTCTCCCGGTTTATCTAATACAGGCCCAGATGTGATTTTTATATCAACACCTAACTCATTGGCTACAATGTTTGCCAAAGTAGTTTTCCCTAATCCGGGGGGGCCATGTAACAAGACATGATCCAAAGCCTCTTCTCTTTGTAAAGCTGCCTGAACAAATACTTTAAGATTTTCGACAACCTTTCCCTGTCCTGTAAAATCTCCAAACATTGCCGGTCGTAACACTTTTTCAATGTCACGATCCGAGGGAGACAAGTTATCATATTTAGGGTCTAAATGTTCATTCATCTTACTTCAAAATTAAGAATCACATTAAACATCTCTATCAATTGTGTTGTATTTAAAGAATACTCTAACTTCACAAAGAGGATACAAAAATGGAATTAATACCCTTCATTTATTTATTCATTGCCTATATAGCGGCATATTCAATTGGAGCAACAAAGAGAATTGGAGTCTGGTGGTCTTTTGTTATTTGTCTATTCATTACACCTTTATTGGGCTCTCTAATAATTGCATGGCTGCCATCGAGAGATATAGCATACTGCATGGTTCCTATCAATGGATTTGAAGTTGGCTTACCATATCACTACAAAAGAACCTTAACTTCAAAAAATAACGTCATTTACACGCTTTATAGTGGAAGAAATATCAAACTTGGTAAAATTATCTTCGATCAACACTTTTCATTAACTACTAATAGTGCTAAAAAGCTCACCCTGAATTACTAGAATTCCTCTAAGATTTCTTGAAGATAAACTTTCATTTTCAACACATAGATAGGTGAAATCAGTTGTCTTCTCGAAAACTTATCTCCTGAAAGGGGTAATCTATAACCAATACCAGCTCCAACACCAAAATATTTTAATACTCTATACTGAGCTGTCATATAGGGTTCCCACAATAGCACAAATGATTTATCAGTAGAGTAATTCACACCATACTTATCCTGATATTTAAAATGACTCGTACCTCCTCCTACAAGGGCTAAAATGCTAATTTCCCAAGGATCTTCATTATAAAAAACATACTCAAAATAGGGAGACAAATACCAAAATTTAAACGTTGCGTTTACACTTTCTCTTTCATTCTTAGAGTTAATAATTGTACGCTCGTTTTTTACTTTCGACCATAAATAATTATACCCTAAACCAAACTTTGTTGTATTGGCATAGGAAACGCCTACTTTAACGCCTAAAATTTTAGCAACTCTTGCCGAAATAAAAGAATGCCTAGTATCTACTTTAAAATCAAATTTGGGTTTCTCTCGCAAGCTTGTTTCAATCGCATCAAAGAATTGGGCATTACAAGAAGAAGAAGAGCAATAAAAAAGTACTAAAACAAAAAAAATGCCCTTTAAATTAAAGGGCATTTTTATAAAAGAATATATCGTATTTCTAATGTTCTCCATCCGATTCTCCTTCGGCTAAAGGCACATTTTGAGGGACAAAGTCTTCTTCTTTTCCTGGCTTACTATAATCATAAGCCCATCTGTGAACCTCTGGTAAAGCTCCTGGCCAGTTACCATGAACATGCTCAACCGGTGTAGTCCATTCAAGCGTATTTGCTTTCCATGGGTTTTGAGTTGCTTTAGGACCTCTATACATAGAATAGAAGAAATTGAAAAAGAACAAAAACTGTCCTAATGAACCAATAATGGCAAATACTGTCATTAACACGTTCATATCAATAAAAGCATCAAACAATGGAAATTCAGAGTTGGTATAATATCTACGAGGAATACCTGCCAATCCTAAAAAGTGCATCGGGAAGAAAACACCGTAACCTCCAATAAATGTTAGCCAGAAGTGAGCATAGCCCAATCCTTTGTTAAGCATTCTTCCATACATTTTAGGGAACCAATGATAAACTCCAGCAAACATTGCCAATACAGCAGACATTCCCATTACAATATGGAAGTGAGCTACTACAAAATATGTATCATGTAAGTTGATATCCAAAGCCGAATCTGCAAGGATAATACCTGTAAGACCTCCTGAAATAAAGGTTGATACCATCCCTACTGAGAACATCATAGCCGGTGTAAAACTGATATTACCTTTCCACAAGGTGGTAATGTAGTTGAACGCCTTAACAGCAGAAGGAATAGCAATCAATAATGTCGTAAATGTGAACACAGCACCAATGAAAGGATCCATCCCCGTAACAAACATATGGTGCCCCCACACGATGAAAGAAAGGAAACCAATTGCTAAGATTGAACCAATCATCGCTCTGTAACCAAAAATTGGTTTTCTTGAGTTCGTTGATATAATTTCAGATGTCAATCCTAATGCTGGTAATAAAATGATATAAACCTCAGGGTGACCAAGGAACCAGAACAAGTGCTGATAAAGAATTGGCGAACCTCCTGATTGCTCTAGAGCCTCACCAGCAATGTAGATATCAGAAAGGTAAAATGAAGTTCCAAAGCTTCTATCAAAAATAAGGAGTAAAACAGCTGAGAATAATACAGGGAAAGACAATAATCCAAGGATTGCAGTAACAAGTAGAGCCCAAATACTCAAAGGCAATCTTGTCATTTTCATTCCTTTAGTTCTCAAGTTTATTACTGTTACAATATAGTTTAGACCACCAATTAACTGAGAGGCAACAAACAAAGCCATTGAAACCAACCAAAGTGTCATTCCTAATCCAGAACCCGGTACCGCTTGTTCTAGAGCACTTAATGGTGGATAAACAGTCCAACCCGCTGCCGCAGGTCCTTTTTCAACGAACAATGAAACTATCATTATTACAGAACTACCTGCAAATAACCAATATGATAGCATGTTCATAAAGCCTGAAGCCATATCTCTGGCTCCAATTTGAAGTGGAATTAACAAGTTTGCAAATGTACCACTCAAACCTGCTGTAAGAAGGAAAAACACCATGATGGTACCATGGATAGTACCTAGTGCTAAATACATATTAGGGTCTAGAACTCCATCGGGAGCCCATTTATCTCCCAAGAAAAAGTTTAAGATTCCAAAGCTTTCACCCGGCCATGCTAATTGTAAACGGAACAAAACCGACATTAACATACCAATTGTTGCCATAAACATCCCTGTAATCAGAAACTGCTTAGCAATCATTTTATGATCATGACTGAAAAGATACTTAGTAAAGAAGTTCTCTTCGTGATGATGTTCAGCTGCGTGTGCTTGACTTCCCATTTTCTCTTCTAATATTTAAAAATTACTTCTGTGCTAATTTATCATTTGAAGCGGTAGGCACTTCTGCTGTTGTATTTTCTTCAAATGACTTTTGTTCAGCAAGCCATTTGTTATAGTCTTCCTCAGATTCAACTATAATATTCATCTGCATGTTGTAGTGTGCTGCACCACAAATCTTGTTACACAAAAGAAGATAATTGAAATCAGGATTGCTTGTTTTCTTACGCATCTCCTCAGTAGTAATCGTAGGAGTGAATTTAAATGTTGTTACAGTACCAGGAACTGAATTCATTTGTGCTCTGAAGTGAGGCATGTATGCACTATGTACAACATCTTGAGATCTAAACGAAAAACTTATTTCTTGATTAACTGGAACGTGAAACTCGCCAGCCATAGCAACTTTATCATCAGATCCTGCAGTATATGGATTCACTTCATTTTTCTTCTGATAAGTTTTGATTTTTCTCAATTGACGCACTTTCCAATCAAGATCTTCAGTAAGTTCCTTTTCTTTTAAGCCATCCTCAGGGGCTTCTTCAATTGCTTTTTCAAGCTTTACAATATCAGCTTCTAATTCAGTTATTCTTGTTTCAATTGTAGCTGGAGTGATCAGCCCAAGAGGGTTTGTTCCGTTTAAGAACAGATAATTAGCTTTACCTAGCTCATTATCTTCACCTGGATATCTTGCAATCCAACCAAATTGTTTTGAATAAAGTTCAACTTTTATGGCTTCTTCTGAAGGTTCATCAGTAATGTCTATCCAAGCTGATAGACCATAAATAACAATAACAGCAAGAACTACAGCCGGAACTGTTGTCCAAATTAATTCCAGTTTATTATTATGTGTTACATATTCAGCTTTTCTATGCTTGCTACCAGCATACTTACTTGCAAAGAAGAACAACAATATATGGGTAATAACAAATGCAGTAATGATAATGGCAAAATTCAAATTAAGTACCATATCAATATTTGCTCCGTGCTCTGATGCTGCTTCGGGTAGCAGGTGAGGCCCGTACTTCACAACAATGTAAATGAAGAAGGCAAAATAAGCTACCATAAAAACAAGGAATGATGCTCCATGGAAGCGGTTTTCTGCGTCAGACACTTCTGTCTGGTTATTCCCTTTTAATTTTCCCGTGATTTCAAAAACACGTACTAACTGAATAAGCGTTAAAATACCAAGGATTATAACGATATATGCAATAACTGTCATGCTGTTAAACTTTTAGACTAGCTTGATTGATTTCTTGATTAATTGATGTGGTGGTGAAGACTTTCATCCAGCATTGGGTGATTTTTCACCATTACACCTGCTTTTGTCATAGCATTCAACACTACAAAGATAAATGAACCTACAAAACCAAGTGCTAAGCCAATTTCAAACCATCCTAGGTGACCTTCAGCTTTCATAACTCCTGGAGTAATCAACATGTATACATCTAACCAATGTCCTATCAAAATGATAATCGATACAAATGTTAAAACACCAATGTTTCTTTTTGTGTCTTTTGACATCAGAAGAAGCATAGGAAAAATAAAGTTTATCAATACCATTCCCCAGAAAATTAAACCGTAATCTTCAATTCTAGGAATATAGTATGTTACTTCTTCAGGCATATCAGAATACCAAATCAACATAAATTGAGAGAAGAAAAGGTATGTCCACAAAAATGAAACTGCAAAAATCCATTTTCCTAAATCATGAATATGGCTGTCGTTTACTTGTTCCAAGTAGCCAAGTTTTTTCAAGTATGCTGTCAATAAGTACATACAAACCATACTACTTAACCAAATACCTGAGAAAAGATACCACCCATATAGTGTAGAAAACCAGTGAGTGTCAATTGACATTAACCAATCCCAAGTAATAACGATTGAAGAGTAGCCAAAGAATACTAAGAAGATAGCACTCATGGTAATACTCTTTTTATAAATACCAACACCTCCATTTAGATCTTCTTGAATTGATTTTTTTCTGAACCAATAAGTAAAGAAGATAAAAACGCTTAAGAAGATGATTACTCTTGCCCACCAGAATGGTAGATTTAAATAAGCTTCTTTGTTTGCTATAATTGGATCGTAATGATGAGAAGACGGATCATACAATGCTGAATCCATCCAGTGATAGATATGATTCCAATGTAAAGATGAAGCAATGAATACAAGAATCAATATTCCAGCTCCAACATAGGTATATTGGCTTATTGCTTCAAAAACACGCTTAAGTACAGTACCCCATCCTGCTTGAGCTGCATATTGTACTGCAACGAAAAAAGTACCAATAACGCCAATCCCAAAAAAGAACCATCCGTTAATTAACACATTAGACCAGATACGATTACTATCATATCCTAATACTACTCCAAGAATTAGCGAAAGTATCCCTACCCCCATAAGGATGAATGAGATTCTTTTTGCTTTAGCTGGAAAAACAAATTGTTCCATCAATACTGTTTTTTCTTGTTTAAAATAATTTTTGAAGCTTATGCTTCTTCGTTGCTTTCTTCCGTTTCATTCACTGTAGCAGGCGAATCTTCTGTAGAAACTTCTGCTGTTGAACCATACATTTTCTCAAGATCATGTCCTTGAAGCTGTTGTACGTAATACACCAACTTCCAACGATCTTCCTGACTAATCTGAGAGGCATGAGATCCCATCATGTTTTTACCATAATGAATCGAAAAGAAAATCTGTCCTTCTGGCAAATCTTTTAAACGACCATCATAGGCAGGAGGAGGACCTGGCCATCTTGGGTTTGAAGCAACCGGACCATCACCTTTTCCTTTCATACCATGACATTCGTAACAGAAAGTTTCATAAATCTCTTTCCCTTCTTTCACTACAGCTTCTGAATAAGGAATGGGATTTTTTAGTTCTTTCCCTGCTAATTCATACCCTTCGGCAGTATTAGGATACTCAAAAGGCATATATCCTCTAGGAATCGTATTTGCTACGGGCTTTCTTGTAGCCATACTGTCTAACCAAAAATCGCTTTCAGAATAAGCCTCTAATGCTGGAGACCTATACATATCTGGCATGTATTCTAGTCCTGGACTATTTGGATCCTCGCAAGAAGATGTCAAGAATGCTAAACTTGCCGATGCTATTAAAATAGCGAATGAGAAGTACTTTTTAATATTCACGTCTCTTCGTTTATATGAATTTTACAATTCGTTCTTTTTCAAAAATCTCAACTACACCAGTTTCTTTCAACATTTGCTGCAATTCTTCTTTAGAATACTTTGCATTTTCTTCTGGTGCAATTTCAATCGCAAAATGATCATCCGTAGTTCTTGGATGAGGGTTTCTTGCAGGAAGACCTGGTAAAGTCATATTACGCAAGAAATAAGTAATTGCCATACCGTGTGCTGCACTCAATACTGTAAATTCAAACATAATTGGCACAAATGCAGGCAAGTTTTGATAAAAATCCATACTTGGCTTACCACCAATATTCATTGGCCAATCAACTACCATGAAGTAATTAATTGCAAGCATTGCTAATGTTAAACCAGTCAGACCATAAAGGAACGCACAGATCGCGATACGCGTCCATTTAATTCCTAAAACATTTTCAAGACCATGAACCGGAAATGGAGAGTAAGCATCATTTACCTTTACTCCTTTTCCCTGGATTTTTTTGATGCCAGACACCATGATGTCATCATCATTATAAAGGCCGTATAAAAATTTCTGTGTTGTCATATCTCACTAATAAATCCGGTTATGCTTCAACTTTTTCTTCATCATGATGATGAGCATCTTTTCCTCTGAATGCTTCACCACTAGATTTCAAGATTGATTTCAATTCGTTCAAGGCCAATACTGGGAAGAACCTTGTAAACAATAAGAACAATGTAAAGAACAAACCTATTGTACCAAGGTATACTCCTATATCTACCCATGTTGGGTGAAACATTGCCCAGTTAGAAGGTACATAGTCTCTGTGAAGCGATGTAACAATAATTACGAAACGCTCAAACCACATCCCAATATTCACGAAAATTGAAAGAATAAAAGATGCGATCAAACTTGTTCTAATCTTTTTGAACCAGAATAACTGAGGAGTGATTACGTTACATGTCATCATTGACCAATAAGACCAAGCATAAGGCCCTGAGAAACGGTTAATGAATGCATAAGATTCATATTCAACTCCAGAATACCAGCTAATGAATAATTCTGATAAATATGCTGTCCCAACCATTGAACCTGTGATTACAATTACGGTATTCATCAACTCTATGTGCTGAAGTGTAATGTAGCGTTCAAAGAAAAGTACTTTACGTGCAATTAAAAGAAGTGTTTGTACCATCGCAAACCCTGAGAAGATCGCACCTGCAACAAAGTAAGGAGGGAAAATTGTAGTATGCCATCCTGGAATTACTGAAGTTGCAAAGTCCATTGATACAATCGAGTGTACTGAGAATACAAGAGGTGTTGCTAATCCGGCAAGTACTAAAGAAACCTCTTCAAAACGAATCCAAGCTTTAGCATTCCCCGTCCAACCAAAACTCAAAACTCCATATATTCTCTTGGCTAATGGACCGGTAGCTCTATCACGAATGGTAGCAAAATCCGGAATAAGACCAATGTACCAAAACACTAATGATACAGAGAAATAAGTAGAGATCGCAAATACGTCCCACAAAAGAGGAGAGTTAAAGTTGGGCCACAATGATCCAAATTGGTTTGGAAGTGGCATTACCCAATAAGAAACCCAGATACGTCCCATGTGAATTCCTGGGAAAATTGCAGCCATCATTACCGCAAAAATTGTCATCGCTTCTGCTGCACGGTTAATGGCCATTCTCCATTTCTGACGAAAAAGAAGAAGTACAGCAGAAATAAGTGTTCCTGCGTGACCAATACCAACCCACCATACAAAATTGGTAATATCCCATGCCCATCCTACAGTAGTATTCAACCCCCAGGTTCCAATACCACGACCGATAGTATATGTTATACATCCTAATCCCCAAAGACCTAAAATAAGTGCCAGAGTAAATACTCCCCACCAATATTTATTTGCCTTTCCTTCTACTGGGGCACAAACTTCTTCCGTTATCTTATGGTAAGTAACATCTTTACCTAAAATCAACGGGGTTCTAACTTCTGCTTCTCTAACCATTCGTATTTAGTTTAAAGCACTATTTTGTTTATTAATGAGCGTTTTCTTCGTGTGACTGATGAGCTTCCTCACCATGTGATTCTTCGTGACCATGTTCCTCATGTCCACCTTCATGACTTGCATGTGGATGAGCAGCAGCTATCGACTCATGGATACGCTCTTCATCTACATTTCTAACTTT
>CERC01013718.1_pt1 | contig 26225 bp, 25 predicted proteins | sample 530921 | NCBI WGS metagenome assembly CERC01 (sample SAMEA2621099, study PRJEB7988) | marine metagenome | isolation source: saline water (ENVO:00002010), including
GTTTCCTTTGTTAAAACATAACGTTCATCTTTAACTTTAGATAACAGGCGACAGGGATAAAGCGATATAAACAAGCTTGCAATAAGCAACAATATAGAAACTAAATTCCCTACAACCCCTAAGAGCAGTACGGATAAATAAATCAGTAGGATAATAATTTTATATAGGAGGACCGCATTTCCATATCCCAATCGAACTGATAAGGTTCCCATCCCTATAGACAAATCATCCTCATAATCTCTTAGTTCATTACTTAACAGCAGCAATGAAGTAAATAGACTGATAGGGATTGAAAGTAAAAAAGCATGAAGAGAAACTGTTGATGACAAGGTGTAGTAAGTACCGACTATCATCATTACCCCCATCAACCAGAACACCAAGACAACGGCCAAGCCTCGCCTTTTATAATTAAGGGGTTCAACCGTGTACCCAACCGCCCCGATTAAACCGATCAAAAATAACAGTAACAACAATGGCCCAACCTGAAACACAAGGTATAAACCAATACAGGCTGCGAGGCAAAAGCAGGTACAGCCTATGTAGGCATTGCGGATTATTTTGAGGCGGGATTGTGCATAGCGATCATCATCTAATTGAGCTAAATCAGATAAGTCATTAATCAGATTAACGCCTACCTGCAGAACTAAACCTGCAACTATGATTAAGAATGCGGTAAGAGGATCAGCATACCCATCTAGATTTGCAATCAAAATACCCGTTAAGCAAGCAAAGAAACCAACACTTAATGAGAAAGGTCTCAGCGCTTTACTGAACCGGTATTTTTCTAAATACATGACTCTTAGATCTGCATCTTCTATTTTTGACTGCTGTACTCTGGCGCATTTGGCAGATCACGCATCAGCAACGCATACTCAGGATCACTTGAGAGCTCCATTGGAATCTTCATAACATGACCGGAGCCAGGGGCTACATCCGCTTGCTTACCTTTCTTATCGATCATTTCATCCAACTTAAACTTATGATTACCCTGCGGCGTCATTAGCTCAAGCGTATCCCCTTTTAAGAAACGATTACGAACATCAACCTCTAACATGCGCGCTTGCTTGTCATACCCCATAATCTCACCAACAAATTGCTGATGAACACCCACAGAGTTACCTGTTTCGTAGTTTTGATACTCATCATGCACATGGCGACGATAGAAACCTTCGGTATAACCACGGCTTGCTAAGTTTTCCAGCTCATCCATTAAGCTCATATCGAATGGTTTTCCAGCAACCGCATCGTCAATCGCTTTGCGATAAACCTGTGCGGTACGTGAAACGTAGTAGTGCGATTTAGTACGGCCTTCAATTTTTAACGAATCAACGCCCATCGCAGCTAAACGATGTACATGCTGAATAGCTCGAAGATCTTTAGAGTTCATGATGTAAGTACCATGCTCATCTTCAAACGCGGGCATGAATTCACCTGGTCGAGTCTCTTCCTGCAATAGGAAAATCTGATCAGTAGGCTCCCCTTCTCCCAGCGCAGGCTTTTTACTTACTTCTTCTGCGCGCGGGTCAAACTGCTCAACGGGTACAACATCACCAGACTCATCAACTTTGGCTTCATGCGCATCATACTTCCAACGACAAGAGTTAGTGCATGTTCCTTGGTTAGGGTCTCGCTTATTGATATAACCAGACAGCAAGCAGCGGCCGGAATAAGCAATGCATAAGGCGCCGTGAACAAAGACTTCAATTTCCATCTCAGGGCAGCGTTGACGTATCTCTTCCACCTCATCAAGCGATAGCTCACGAGAAAGAATCACGCGCTCAACACCCATAGAGTGCCAAAATTTTACAGCCGCCCAGTTCATCGTATTCGCTTGCACTGACAAATGAATAGGTACATCAGGAAAATGCTGTTTCACAAGATGAATCAAGCCTGGATCAGACATAATAAGCGCATCAGGCCCCATCGCAATAATAGGCCTAAGGTCATCAATATAGGTTTTCAACTTACTATTATGCGGCAGAATATTACTTGCTAAGAAAAACTTCTTACCCAGCTGATGAGCCAGATCGATGCCTTCAGATAGATTTTCCATATTGAAATCATTATTACGGACTCTCAGACTATAACGAGGTTGACCGGCATAAACAGCATCGGCTCCGTAAGCAAATGCATATTTCATATTCTTAAGCGTCCCGGCAGGGGACAATAGTTCAGGTGTACGCATAATAGTGAAGTAATTTCTTAAAGTAGAATGAAACGAACAATCCCAGTACTAACTAGGATAGATCCTGTAATGGGATTTCAAAGAGAGGAGTATATATTGAACCATCTTCTCCGGCCTTGCTCTGGAGCAATACAACTGAATCTGCAAGACTAAACATATCAATTACGGGCCAATGGTTCGGTTTCTTAAACTTATTTTTCCCTGGAAGGCGACCTAACGTAATATGAGGCTTAAAGTCTTCTTCCGTATGATTCACGCCTGCCGCATCAGCAACGTTAATCATAAGATCATGTAATGCTTCAAGCTCTTTATGAACCGCTGGAAGCGCTGCAATTAAGGCTAAGCCTTTATTAACACGGTAATATTCAGCAGCATTAATATGAACTTGAAAAGAGGTAAAATCAGCCAACTTCTCACGCGTGCAGCGTTCAAGTTCCTCTACTTGCTCTAGACTGACATCTCCAAGAAAGCACAAGGTTAGGTGATAACGATCCGAATCCACCCAGCTAACCTCAGTTTTTCGGTCATACTCACACAATGTATCAGCATGATCGGCCAACCAACGCACAACAGAATCAGGCAACGTCAGTGCAAAAAAAGCACGGATTTTCATTTGGCTTTTAAGTATCTCATTATATAAACGATCGTGTATTTTGCCTTCTAGGGTTTACGTTGGCAAACCCTAGAAGCTAATTTTTTGAGTATTTATTGAACAACGCTCAATTTTGCTCCAAAAGCAGCTGCATATTATTTAGTTTCTGCTTCACTTGAAGAAGGTCTTGATTCAACTGTCTACGTGTTCCATCAAAGGCCCTTATCGCTTGCTCATTCACAGAAACACGGCGCTCTATAGCAGCATCAGTCTTACTTTCAAGCTTAGCCACGCGTTCTGCCAATGCTTTCTGGCTACTCACTTCACCTTTCTTCTGCTCTTGAAGCTGCCCCTGAAGGCCCGTCTCCAATTGAGTCACTAGCTGAGTAACTTTAGCAATTTCAGCATTAACCGATTTCTTTAAGTTCGCATTATCAGACTTTAAACCTGCCAGCGCCTTAAGTTGTTTATTCTGAGACGCCAAGGTGCTCTTAAGAGATTTAATCGTTTTTTCCTGCGCTTTGATCAAGCTATCCTGCTTAGCTAAGGTTTTACCTTGCTTGGCGATTAAAGGCGCATTTTTCTGATGAGCAATCGCCCATAACTTTGCAATTTCAGAATCCAGTTGCTTATCTTTCTTTCTAAGGTTCTGCTCAAGAGACGAGACATTCCCCTGAAGAGCTTGCCCTGACTGTTCTGCACCTTCCTCTGCCTGCAGCAATAAACCTTTAAGCTTCTCAATCTGTTCCTGCGCCTCTACAAACGTAGCTTCACGCTGCTGCTGAGCTTGGTGCATATCAAAACCAAAGTAACCTAAAGCACTCACCGCAATGATAAGAATAATACTGACGAGCCCTTGAACAACCCCTCCAGATTTAGACGTCTCTTGTACCGCTCCCTCTTCTGCCTTCATGCTAGGCGTTGAAACAGGCTTAGGAGATGCGGAAAAGTTATTGTCCGTTACAGGTTCAGCAGGCCCCATATTTGGCACATTAATATCATCATCACGATTCATGACTATCTATTCACTCTTGGATACAGATTTAAGTTGTTGCTATTTTACGCACAAATAAAAAGCCCCGCAAAAGGCGGGGCTTAATTTTGTAGCTAGACGGGATGTAAACCTTACATCATGCCGCCCATACCACCCATACCACCCATGCCGCCCATATCAGGCATTGCAGGAGCACCACCTTCAGAAGGCTTATCAGCAATCATCGCTTCTGTAGTGATCATCAAGCCCGCAACAGATGCAGCAGCCTGAAGTGCAGAACGCGTTACTTTAGCTGGGTCAAGGATACCCATATCGATCATATTGCCATATTCACCCGAAGCGGCATTGTAACCAAAGTTACCTTCACCCTTCTCACGAATGTTAGATACGATTACAGAACCTTCTTCACCAGCATTGCCAACAATCTGACGTAGAGGAGCTTCTAGTGCACGGAACGCAAGCTCAATACCAACGCTCTGATCATGGTTGTCACCTTTAAGATCTTTAACCTGATCCATCGCACGGATAAGCGCAACACCACCACCAGGTACAACACCCTCTTCAACTGCAGCGCGTGTCGCATGTAGTGCATCCTCAACACGTGCTTTCTTCTCTTTCATCTCTACTTCAGTCGCTGCGCCAACTTTAATCACTGCAACACCGCCAGCAAGCTTAGCAACACGTTCTTGTAGCTTTTCACGATCGTAATCAGAAGATGTTTCTTCCATCTGAGCACGGATCTGGTTAACACGCGCTTCAATCGTATCGCCAGCACCAATACCATCAACAATCGTTGTGTTTTCTTTAGTGATAGATACGCGCTTAGCCTGACCAAGCTGCTCTAATGCTACTTCTTCAAGTGTTAGACCCACTTCTTCAGAAATAACTGTACCGCCAGTTAGGATGGCAATATCTTCAAGCATCGCTTTACGACGATCACCAAAACCTGGTGCTTTAACTGCCGCTACTTTAACGATTCCGCGCATGTTGTTAACAACCAAAGTTGCTAGCGCTTCACCTTCAACATCTTCACCAATGATAAGTAGTGGGCGAGATGCTTTAGCAACTTGCTCAAGAATTGGAAGAAGATCACGAATGTTAGAGATTTTCTTATCAACAAGAAGAATAAATGGCTGTTCTAATTCAACAGACATGCTTTCTTGGTTGTTAATGAAGTATGGAGAAAGGTAACCACGATCAAACTGCATACCTTCAACAACATCTAGTTCGTTATCTAGTGCAGTACCTTCTTCAACGGTAATAACACCTTCTTTACCAACGCGCCCCATCGCTTCAGCAATAATCTCACCTACTTGCTCATCAGCATTAGCAGAGATCGTACCTACTTGCGCAATAGCTTTATTGTCAGCACAAGGCACAGCCATAGCCTGGATCTGTTCAACAACTGCAGCAGCAGCTTTGTCGATACCGCGTTTAAGATCCATTGGGTTCATACCAGCTGCAACTGATTTCAGGCCTTCGTTTACGATCGCTTGGGCAAGTACTGTCGCAGTCGTAGTACCGTCACCCGCAACGTCATTAGCTTGAGACGCTACTTCTTTAACCATCTGAGCGCCCATATTCTCGAACTTATCTTCTAGTTCGATCTCTTTCGCTACAGACACGCCATCTTTAGTTACAGTAGGTGCACCGAAAGACTTATCAAGAACAACGTTACGACCTTTTGGGCCCAAAGTAGTTTTTACTGCATCAGCAAGAATATTAACGCCTGCAAGCATACGCTGACGCGCATCGTTGCCAAATAAAACTTCTTTACTCATTTTAAAAATCCTGTATCAAATTTTTTTATTAATATGCACTAAACGAAAAGTTAAACTGGAAAGTTTAGTCTTCCAGTACACCGTAAATTTCGTTTTCGCCAAGAATAAGTAGCTCTTCACCACCTACTTTAACGGTATTAGCATAACCGCCAAACAGTACGGTATCCCCAACCTGAACAGAAAGCGCTTGACGCTGACCGTTATCCAGAATACGACCTTCCCCTACAGCAACAACTTTACCCTGGTTAGGCTTTTCCTGTGCAGAACCTGGTAAAACAATTCCGCTTGCGGTTGTAGTTTCTTCTTCGTTACGACGAACAACTACACGGTCGTGAAGTGGACGAATTTTCATTTTGTTCTCTCTCCTGATCTCTATCTGATCAAAACAAACATTATGTTAGGAAACTAAGCCGTTAAGACAATAATTAAACGACCCTTTGAATAGCTAAATTGGGGCATAAAAAGTGAATTCAACACCCTCAATTAATTTATTACTTAATAAAGTAAATTTAATCCTTTCGCTTAAACTCTCCATCAATCACATCACCCTCGCCACGAGGGGGTATGTTCTGCTCATGAGCTGATTGCTGGAATGGATCGCTAGAATAAAACTGAGCGCTGCCTGCACGACTTTGCTGAGCGGCTACGATTGTAAAACGACTCATTAATTTAGCCGCAAAGGTTTTTCGGGTGAAAGGCAACAAACAACTGAAACCGATGACATCAGTCACAAAGCCAGGTGTTATCAATAAAGCACCGCCCACCGCCAAAACGATACCTTCTATCATCTCTTTACCAGGGATCTCTCCTTGGTTAGCTCTTTCTTGAGCTCTCGCTAAAGTAGAAATCCCTTGGTAACGAAGCATATTTACACCGATAAATGCAGAAAGTAGCACTAAACCTACCGTGTTCCATGCGCCTATTGCCTCACCTACATTAATAAGAACAGTGATCTCTATAATAGGAATGATAATAAACAGTAAAAAAAGAAACTTCATGCAGCGCCTCGTTAGCCATAAATAAGTACCATTCAGTAGAGTTAGCCTCTCTATTAAACAGTAACATCTACTATTCGTATGGGTTACTACCCACTTTTTCAAGTTTTGAGCGCTTTTTAATTCGCTTTACTTAAAAAAACCACTCAGACCACACCAAGAAAACAGGCTTAATACTTAAGTACAGACCTATATTGCAACGCAATAAAAAAGCGTAAAAACATATACTTACATATATGAAATCACTAATAAAAATACCCCTCAAAAGTATATAAAACTTATAGATATAGCAATTCATACAGTCAATATGTGGACATTTCCGCAAAAGCATTATAAGTTTAATTTCTGCACAATGACGCAACGCACAATAAATTCAGAGTCAACCGAAGTAAGGGTAGTCCTAAATGGAACTCAAAGATAAAGTAATTGTTGTAACTGGCGGTGGCCGTGGTCTTGGTCGCGCAATGGCGCTTGAACTAGCTTCTCAGGGCGCAAAATTAGCATTGGCTGATCTAAGCCAAGAAGACTTAGACACTACTGTTGGCCTTTGCATGGAGCAAGGTGTTGAAGCACGCGCTTATGTTTGCAACGTTGCAAATGAAGACGAAGTAGAACAGATGTTCAAATCTGTAGTAGCAGATTTTGGCACACTAAGTGGTCTAGTAAACAACGCTGGTATCACTCGTGACGGTCTTTTCCTAAAAGTTGACCGCGAAACAGGCAAAGTAGCTAAGAAAATGTCTATGGATCAGTGGAATCTGGTTATGGATGTTAACCTTACTGGTACATTCCTATGTGCACGTGAAGCTGCTGCACAGATGATCGACCTAGGTGTTGAAGGCTGCATCATCAACATCTCTTCTATCTCTCGTTCAGGCAACATGGGCCAGACTAACTACACTGCAACTAAAGCAGGCGTAGAAGCAATGGCTGTTACTTGGGCTAAAGAACTTGCACGTTACAAAATCCGTGCTGCTTCTATCGCTCCAGGCTACATCGGTACTGAGATGGTAATGAGCATGAAACCTGAAGCACTTGATAAAATTGCTGCAGGCATCCCAGCTAAACGCCTTGGTACTCCAGCTGAAATCGCTAAAACAGTTACTTTCATTCTTGAAAATGACTACATCAGCGGTCGCTGCTTTGAAGTTGATGGCGGCCTACGCATCTAATTCAAAGTTATTTAAAAAAACCGGCTTATGCCGGTTTTTTTGTTTCAGCAAAGCACAAAAAAAGGAAGACAACCTGTCTCCCTTTTTTAACACGCAGCAAAAATCACACGCTAACGTTACGCGCCAATCACCCCACCATCTTCACGAGTGATCATCACGATAGTTGAACGAGGCTTGCTTTCCCCACCCTCTGGGAAGTGAGAAGGTTTACCTTTTTCACCTGGATGCTGGATACCTACAAACATAGTCTTCTGATCAGGTGTGAACGTCAAACCTGTAACCTCACATGCGATTGGACCCGCAAGAAAACGATGAATTTCACGCGTTTCTGGATCACCACACAACATCTGGTTGTTACCCATACCCGCAAAGTCATCTTTATTAGAGTACTTACCATCAGTCATAATCCACATACGGCCCGCGTTATCAAAACCGAGTCCATCAGGGCTATTAAACATATTCTCAGACGTAACATTACTGCTACCCGCTAAAAGCCCCTCTTTATGGATAGATGGGTTGCCGGCAATGACATAAAGATCCCAATCAAATTCAGCGGTGGTGTGGTTACCATTAGCAGGCATCCAACGAACAATCTGTCCGTACTTGTTAGACCCGCGTGGGTTTGGTCCACCAATTGGCTGATTATCTTTGTTACCACGATTTTTATTGTTAGTCAGTGTACAGAAAGCGCTCTTCTTACTTGGGTGAATCGCAACCCACTCAGGACGGTCCATCGTCGTTCCACCCACCTGAGTTGCAGCAAGGCGAGTATGAATCAACACTTCAGCCTGGCTGTTGAAACCGTTCTCAGGAGTCAAACCGTTTTTGCCGAATGTCAGTTCAATCCAATGCCCTTTACCTTTCAACTCACCTTCGTTAGCAGTGAACTTAGCAACATATAACGTGCCTTCATCCAGCAGCTTACGGTTATTAGCCTGGTTGTTAGCATCGTATTTGCCTTTAGAAACAAACTTGTACAGGTGTTCACCACGCTCATCATCACCCAGATAAACAACAACATGACCGCTGCTTTCGATCATCAGCGCAGCATTTTCATGTTTAAAACGCCCCAATGCCGTACGCTTCTGGGGTTTAGACTCTGGATTCTTTGGATCTATTTCAACAACCCAGCCATGACGGTTTGGTTCATTCGGGTTTTTAGCCAGATCAAAACGCTCGTCGAACTTGCTCCACTGATAACGCTTATCAGCCGGCTTGATACCGTAGCGCTTCTGTTCAGCAGGAACATCGTAAGACTCATCTGGCGTACCGAAGTAGTTATGGAAGTTCTCTTCACAGGTGAGGTAGGTACCCCACGGGGTTTCGCCATTTGCACAGTTATTAAAAGTACCCAACACTTCGACACCGCTCGGATCTGCAGCAGTTTTCAGTAGATCATGGCCGGCAGCTGGCCCCGTCAACTGCATCGGTGTGTTAGCGGTGATACGACGATTCAGCTTACCGCTGCGATCAACCTCCCAACCTTTAGACGTCTTCTTGATCTCAAATACAGACACACCATGAGCATTCTGTGCTTTTTTAACATCATTCGCTGTCATGCTTTCGCCCTTGTGGTCAAACAGCAGATCGTTGTTAGTGTATTCGTTATTAACCGCCATAACTGCACGGTCATCAGACAACGGGAAAAGCGTCATACCATCCGTATTATCACCAAACTGCTGGGCCTGACTAGAAGCTGGAGCTTTACCTGATGGATCAAATTCAGGCGCATTTGCAAAGATTGGATCACCCCAAGAGATCAGATTGGTTGCTTTATAGCCTTCAGGCACTACGACTGAATCAGCAGTACTGGCAGGCACGGGCTTAAAACCAATCAATTTACTTGTAACTGACGATGACATCGCAGCTTGAACAGACTTTGCAATAGGTGACAAGCCAATAAAAGCCCCAAGACCCAGCGCCCCCATACCCGCCATAAAACCACGACGACTAACCACTTTGTCAGTCATACGTGTAAATTCAGAGTCCTGCTCATTTTTCAAATTACTGCAAATGTCATGTGAATTGTCGTAACCCATTTTTATTCACCCATTGTATTTATAAGTAAAGGCTAAAGCGGACTCGCTTTTTATAACCAAAGCCAAAGATGCCTTGCAACCGATTAATCAAAGTGGTGAAAGTAGAGTGTTTGAGTGACAAAACAATGACAAAACAAGCATACACAGTAGACGAAACAAAAACTTCACCAATCTTTAACATGACAAAAAAAAACCCAAATATAAATCAAAATAACACCTACAATTCAACAAGTTAACAACACAAAAACCCAACCAAAAACTTTAAAGAAAGCTTTCCCATCACATAACTGTCATAGAGCCCCCATAGGATCGCGCTCCTAATCACTGACGCACCCTATTAATAGGAGTCTAAAAAATGTTTGGCCACCCAGGTAAACACACCCTCATTGCATTAACCTTAGCCTCTGCTGCCGCAACCGCTCAAGCAGACACATTTAACCGTATTGCCACTTTCGCTAACATTCACAATTTACCTGCAGGTTCCGCAGTTACGACTGAAACATCCGCAGAAATTATCGCCGCAACTAAAGATGGTAATACCCTTGTTTACTCTGATAGCCCTTTAGGTGGCATTGGCTTTATTGATATTAAAGATGCCTCTAAGCCTAAACCGGGTGGTTTCGTAGCTCTGGATGGGGAACCTACCGCCGTAGCCGTGACAAGTAAAAGCGTACTCGCTGGCGTAAACACATCAGAAAGCTATGTTAAGCCAAGCGGCAAACTAGTGTCCCTAAGCCTTAAAGATCATAAAGTAACTGGAAGCTGCGACTTAGGGGGGCAACCCGATTCAGTTGCCGTATCTAAAGATCAAAAGTATGTTGCGGTTGCGATTGAGAACGAGCGCGACGAAGATCTAAACGATGGCGCACTACCGCAGCTACCGGCGGGTTACCTAACAATCGTTCCATTAGACAATGGAAAGTTAGTGTGTAACAAAATGAAAAAAGTCGACATGGCCGGCATGTCAGAAATTGGCTCAGACGACCCTGAACCAGAATTTGTTGACTTTAACGACAACAACGAGATTGTCGTAACACTTCAAGAGAACAACCATCTTGCCATTGTTGAGGCAGCAACAGGAAAAATCATCAACCACTTCTCAGCAGGTTCAGCTGAGCTAGCGATGATCGATACAAAGAAAGATAAAGCGTTGGATTTCTCCAACACACAAACACGCCTACGCGAGCCAGATTCTGTTAAATGGATCGATAATGAGCGCTTCGTTACAGCAAACGAAGGAGACTTTAATGGAGGTTCTCGCGGCTTTACCATTTTTAATAAAAATGGCGAAGTCATGTACGAGTCAGGTTCTGATTTCGAGCACAAGGTAATTGCAACGGGTCACTACCCTGACAAACGCTCAGGTAAAAAAGGTAATGAACCTGAAGGCGTTGCTATTGGTAAATTCGGAAAAGACACTTACATATTCATACTGTCTGAACGCGCTTCAGTTATTGGCGTATACCGCGATACAGGAAAAGAACCAGAGTTTGTGCAGATGCTACCGTCAGGTATTGCACCAGAATCTGCAGTCACTATTCCTAGCCGTAACCTTCTAATCAGCGCTAATGAAAAGGACCTTATTGAAGATAAAGGCCCTCGCGCACACGTGATGATTTATGAACTCAGTGATAAAGCAGCAGCCTACCCTCAACTTGTCTCTAAAACTGACGAGAAAGGTATGCCAATTGGTTGGGGCGCGCTTTCAGGCCTTGCCGCAGATCCTAAAAAAGCAGGTCAACTTTACGCGGTAAATGATAGCTTCTATGCCAATCAGCCAACGATCTTCAGCATTGATGCAACGCAGACACCGGCGATTATCACTAAAGCACTACCCGTGACTCGCGATGGTGAACCCGCTAAGAAACTAGATTTAGAAGGAATTTCCGTCGATGGCGAGCATGGTTTCTGGTTGGCCTCTGAAGGCAATTCAAAGAAAAAAGTTCCCCATGCTATCTACCATATAACCCCTAACGGAGAGATTGATCAAACCATCAACTTCCCAGCGAAGTTAATGGCTTACGAGCAACACTTCGGTGCTGAAGGTATAACTCAAGTTGGCGATACACTTTGGATTGCAATCCAACGAGAGTGGGCTGACGATCCAAAAGGGTTAGTAAAACTGCTTGCATACAATTTTAAAACAAAAGAATGGCGCGCAGCACACTATCCCCTTGAAAAAACGAATACAGGCTGGGTTGGTCTATCAGAAATCACAGCCCATAACGACGCGCTGTACTTAATTGAGCGTGATAATCAGCTAGGTAAAAATGCCAAAACAAAACAGCTAACCCGTATCCTCCTATCATCACTATCAACCGCGCCGCTCGGGGAGCCTCTCCCTATAGTGAACAAAGAAATTGTAAGAGATTTCATCCCTGACCTTAAGTCGCTCAACGGTTATATCACCGACAAAATCGAAGGATTTACCGTCGATGTTAACGGTACAGCATTCGCCATTACCGATAACGATGGTGTCGATGATAGTTCTGGTGAAACACTTTTCTTCTCAATCAACAGCCTATAGTTCCCAATGAATCTTATAGCCCCTTGCTTATCAAGGGGCTTCCTCCCACAACAACCAACCAAAGTTTATAATAACAATCAACATAAAATAAACGCTTACCGTATTGCAAATCATTATCAACACTATTACAATCCACACCCTCGCGGATTTAGGTGTATTTTTGATAAATTAAAAAATTATCAAGAAAGAAATATTTCTTAAATACAAATGAAATATTAAGCCGCTAATATTCCGCCGCATAAGAAATCAAACAACGAGTAAAGGCAATTAAGTTGAATTTATTTAAAATCATAAAAAAAGAAATATTACTAGGCAGTTTATTGTTGATAAGCGCTTCATACGCGTCTGCTGATAATATTTTAAATCTTGGCGAAGGTATTAACTTAATTGCTAGTAATGGAAAAGAAGTAAATACGGATAGTTTTTTAAATAACTCCACTACGTATAAGTTACCCAATGGAATTAACCAAATAATGGTTAATTATACGGCTGAGATAAAAAGAAGCGGCGAATATGAATTAGAACATTCAAAGTCATTTGTATTGCTATTTGAGCAACACGATAAAAACTTAAAATTATCTGCACCTGAAATAAAAAAACTTATTGATATCAAAGAGTTTGAAAAAAAATCAAACTGGGCATTAACAACAAGCTCAGGAAAAAAAGTCGATTTTAAAGCAGCAATAATTGAAAAAAACGGTTTTCAATTTGGTCGTGACTATGAACGTGAGCTTGAAATATTCAACAAGTCTAACAACCCAGCGTCCCTACCAAAAAAACAATTTTTCACCCCTACAGATATAAAGCCAATAAATTCGAATATGGCTAACAAATCAAGTGATATAAACAAAGAAAATACGCCCGCTAAAATGCTGATTTTTTGGTACAACCAAGCAGATCAAGAAACCAGAAATTCATTTAAAGAATTAATAAAAAATCATTAATTAAATTTTCAAAGAATATCCATTTATTTAAATCTCCCGGAGAGTATTAAAATGAAAAAGTTAATCCTTGCAACGGCTATCGCTGCAATTACAGCTAACTCTGCGTTTGCAGCAACTATTTATGAAGACAATGGAATCACCTTTAAAATGAAAGGTGATTGGCAAGTTCAACTGCGCGATAACGCAAGCAAATCCAAAGATGCCGAAGTTGAGTTTGACGACCTAGAGATTAAGAACTCTATCGCATACGATCTTGGTAACGGTTTAACTGCATATGGCCAACTAGACTTCGGTTTCAAAAACGCTGCTGAAGACAAACAGTCTGGTGACGATCTTGAAGAAGCTTACCTAGGCATGAAGGCACACAACATGTCTTTTCAAGTTGGTAAAATGGACAATGCAGCGTATGATTTCGGCGTTGAAAAAGCTATCGAAGAATCTCTTGGCAAAGACGTATTCCATGAGTTTGGCTCATATAAAGGTGATGACGTAATCCGCTTCGATGCTGACTTCGATGTTGCTCGTGTAGCTATCTCTCATGAACTAGAAGCTGACGGTGAAGATAGTTCTAATAATGAATCAACTGAAATCTTTGTTGAAGGTGGCTTTGACACAGTAACACTAGGCGCAGCTTTTCAAACGCTTAAAGCTACACCAACGTCTGACTCTGTTGATATTTGGGGTCTAAGCGCTGAGTTTGATGCAGGCTTTGCTAAGCTAGGTATGGACTACGGTGTCTCTGACCAAGGTACTAGCAATAATGACGTAGCTATGACTAACCTTGTTGCTACATTCAAAGCAGCGAAAAGCACTAAAGTTTCCGTAGGCTACATGGAGCACGATTACGATGCTGCTAACATGGATGAAGATGCAATTTACGGTAACGTAACTTACAAATTCCCAGCACAGAAAAACGTTTCTGTATTCGCTGAAATCACTCACCGTGATGATGATGCTGGTACTGATTACGACCTAGATCTACTTGCTGGCATGCGCATTAAGTTCTAAATCGCATTCAAACTCAGATTTAAATTCGCCCCCTTCATTTAAATCTGAGTGCGAGACCCCAGGCCCGATTTATCGGGCCTTTTTTATGGCTTTTAGCCTCTCCAGCCAATTCGACATTGCCTTGTAAACAAGAGACAGGGACAATAAGCGCTTATTCATGGAAGGCGTGCAAAATGTCATCAGTTGGTTCTCAGTCTAATTCCTGGCTTTCATCCGCTAAAGTTTATTTACACCCCAGAGCAATCACTCTGTTATTACTGGGTTTTTCTTCAGGCCTTCCTATTCTTTTAGTCTTTGGCACTCTCTCTTTTTGGTTAAGGGAAGCCGGTGTCGAGCGTAGCTTAATTACTTATTTCTCCTGGGTTGGCCTAGCCTATGGCTTTAAGTGGCTCTGGGCGCCCTTAGTGGACCGACTCCCTATTCCATTACTCTCTAAATGGCTCGGGCGTCGCCGCAGCTGGCTATTATTAGCTCAAATACTTCTCTTAGTCGGGTTAGCCGGATTAGCCTTCTCTAATCCCCTAGAAAACTTACAGCTCATGGCTCTGCTTGCTGTGGTGGTCGCATTTAGTTCCGCCACACAAGATATTGTGATTGATGCATACAGAATAGAATCAGCGGAAGAGAACTTACAAGCAGCTATGGCTGCGACTTATATGGCAGGTTACCGTATCGCCATGATCGTTGCGGGCGCAGGCGCCTTAGCGGTTGCTGCTTGGGCAAGTCTAAGTCCGGAAGTATACGATCTGACCTCATGGAAAACTGCTTATTTAGCGATGGCCTCTTTAATGCTTGTAGGGATCAGCACGACCTTAGCGATCGCGGAACCTAAAGCCGTCGAAATGGATGAAGCAACCAAAGAGCAGCAGAATAAAGTCATCGAATACAGTGAGAAATACGCTCATTTACCTCAATTTATTGCTCGCTTTATTGGTTGGTCATATATCGCTATCGCCTGCCCTTTTATTGATTTCATTCAAAGATACGGTAAGCAAGCCATTATTATCTTAGCCCTAATAGGCACCTATCGCATATCTGATGTGATTTTGGGCATCATGGCGAACGTATTTTATGTAGATATGGGATTCACGAAGGGTGAAATAGCACAAATCATTAAAATCTATGGCGTAATCATGACCATTGTTGGCGCAGGCTTAGGCGGTATTTTAGTCAACCGCTTTGGTGTAATGCGTATCTTATTTATGGGTGCATTACTGGTTTCAATAACTAATCTACTTTTTGCTTGGCTCGCAACGCAAGGTAACGATACAACGGCTCTAACATTGGTTATTTCTTTAGATAATTTAAGTGGAGGCATCGCCACAGCGGCGTTCATCGCTTATCTCTCTAGCCTGACCAATATTCAATATTCAGCCACACAATATGCTCTTTTCAGCTCTGTGATGCTGTTATTCCCCAAGTTCTTAGGCGGATTTTCCGGTGGTTTTGTTGATGCTTACGACTATGAATGGTTCTTTATCTGTGTCGCCTTGCTGGGACTTCCTGTTTTGTTGCTTATATCCCTAGCAGCAAAAGCGGCCAAAGAAAACATTGACCAAGCACAAGAAAAGACCATGGACATAAATGATAATTAATATCATTTACATTTAGATTTTATTAACCTATGATCTCTTTACTACTTAAAAAGCTAAGGGAGAATAGGGAAATGACATATATGATTGATGCGTGGTTTGAGAGAAGTAACCCTTACCTTAAGGTTATTCACCGTTCAACCGGAATCCCTTTGGTCAGCTGGCGTGGCGAAACGCTTTTAAACAAATTACAAAACGGTGCTATTTGTGTTGAGGATTTTGAAGAAACTCCATCACAAGAATTAGTAAAGGAACTGTTTCTACTCGACTGCCTTGAAGAGGAAGGTTAAGTATTCAAATAACAATCGAGTAGAGAGTGACTAAGCAGCCATGTTTTGGGAGGGACGACTAATCGCGAAAGTTATTAAACTGCAAAGGAAGCTCAAGGTCCGCTTCACGTAAAAAAGCCATGACTTTTTGTAAGTCGTCTCTTTTTTTACCTGTCACACGTACCTGTTCACCTTGTATCTGGGACTGAACTTTGAGCTTCGCATCTTTGATCATCTTAACGATTTTCTTAGCCAGCGGTTGATCTAGTCCCTGCTTTAATACAACTTCTTGACGCGCTCGCATGTTTGCTTTTTCGGGGTCTTTAACTTCTAAACAGCGCACATCGATTTTCCGTCCAATCATTTTTGTACGTAAAACATCAAGCAGCTGTTGTAACTGGAAGTCTACCTCCGCATGCATAACTACCGAACCATCACTCTGCTCAAAACGGGCATCAACACCTTTAAAATCATATCTCATCTCTATTTCACGATTCGACTGATCAACAGCGTTAGAGACTTCGTGCATATCCAATTCAGATACAATATCAAATGATGGCATTTTCCCACTCCTAAATTTTTTTACGATTCTAGCTGACCTACACAGCCTTTTCACGTCACAATAGCGTATTGGAGGGTAAATAGATGAAACAACGTTGGCATATTCTTGGTGCAGGTTCTATCGGTTGTTTATGGGCTTGCCATTTGACAGAGTCAGGCTATCCCGTCTCTTTGATTTTGCGTAATCAACAACGGTTAACCCAATTCTCAGAAAAGAGCGGTATCCAAATCGGTAATGATTTTTTCGCTGTATCTGCTGAATTAGCTGACGGTCCCCTGCCGATACAACAGTTACTTGTCACCACAAAAGCTATTGACACTATAGACGCCTTTAACAGTATTAGAGAACGGGTCGCCGATAACGCACGGGTAGTGGTTCTGCAAAACGGTATGGGGAGCCAGCAATGGATTAAAGCACAACTACCAAATGCAGACGTCACATGGGCATCCACTACCGATGGTGCGTGGCTAAAATCGCCATTTTCACTTGTACATGCAGGTAAAGGCTTTACTCGGATCGGGTCACCCGATACTAATTACCCTTGGTTAATGTCGTTAGATAATGGATTTCTCAACGTTGAAATCGATGACGACATATCCGGAACATTGTGGCGAAAATTAGCCATCAACTGTGCCATCAACCCTCTCACCGCAGTTCACCAATGTAAAAATGGTGACCTCATTAAGAATCCTGATTACTTAGCAACAATGGCTGCGATATGCACAGAAGTTGAGCTCGTAACAAAAGCAGAAGGACTTAGGTTGTTTGAGGGACCTCTAATAGAGCAAGCGTGCCAAGTAGCTGAACTTACAGCCGATAATTTCTCCTCAATGTTGCAAGATATTCGCCACCAGCGAACAACAGAAATATCACATATAACCGGATATTTGTGCGACCTAGCAAAACAACATCATCTACGAATCCCAACAAACCAGCTATACCTAAGAAAAATTGAAAAAATTCAGGATGATATCAAACTTAATCAAGCTTTTTAAAAACAGCTTCCTATTTCAACACCTTACTTGATGTATATCAAAAACGACTAATACAACAGGCGCATAATTGTAGGCACCAATTAACTACTTTAATAGGAAAGCCTATGAACCAGGAGTTACAGACACCCACCCCACTTTTAAATGATACAGTGGTTAAACCTGAAGAAGACCATTGTCCATCTGTACTGCTGGATCAGGAAATGACTGATATTTTCGAGGCTAGCGACTACCCGTACGATACAAAGATATCGCGTAGAGAATATGAGAAGCAGAAAAAGGAGTTACAGATTGAACTCCTGAAAATGCAGAACTGGGTAAGAGATACTGGGCAGCGTGTCGTTATTTTGTTTGAAGGTCGAGATGCTGCGGGTAAGGGTGGAACAATAAAGCGTATGATGGAGCACCTTAACCCTCGTGGTGCGCGCGTTGTAGCTTTAGAAAAACCAACCGAACAAGAACAAGGCCAGTGGTATTTTCAACGTTATATCAACCACTTGCCAACAGCCGGAGAGATCGTTCTTTTTGACCGTTCATGGTACAACCGAGCAGGCGTAGAAAAAGTAATGAACTTCTGCTCCCCTGCTGAGTACCTTGAATTCATGCGCCAAACTCCTGACTTAGAACGTATGCTAGCGCGTAGCGGCATAAAGTTGTTTAAGTTCTGGTTCTCTGTCAGCAGAGATGAACAATTTAAGCGTTTCCAAGCACGACGAGTAGACCCTCTTAAGCAGTGGAAATTATCCCCCATTGATCTAGCGTCTCTAGACAAATGGGATGCCTATACCGAAGCAAAAGAGTCAATGTTTTTCTATACCGATACGGCTGATGCGCCATGGACTGTTATCAAATCCGATGACAAAAAACGTGCTCGACTTAACGCTATGAGGCACTTTTTAGGACGTATGGCTTATCCTAATAAAAACCCCGATATTAAATTACAACCTGATTCACTGATTGTTAGCAATGCACAAGATTCACATATCGACCGTCATCCAACTCACAAGTAAGGGCTAAGGATAAAGATCATGACTATGAAACAAACAGAACACGCTAAACATGTCGTCGATTCATTCAAAGCTAAGTTACCTGATGCGATGAGTAACGATATCGGCGATGCCCACTTTGATGAATTAGCCTTAATGATTGAATCAGCAATTAGTGCTGCTGTACTTACTGAAATGGAAAAGGCGGCCGATAAAATTGATGAATTAGCGCATAATATTCGTCACTTCGCTGAACATTTTGATACCTAATTATCGATGCTTAATTATCGATAGCTAAACCATCATCAAAAAGTAGCAAAAAGCGGGATTTAGTTCCCTATCTTGTTAGGCTTACAGTCACTCCCCTTCTGTAAGCCTTCTTTTTACCGTTATATTCTCTCCTACATGACCTTATTGCTATCTTTGCTGAACCATTTATCCTGACGGGACTCTACATACTTATAGATTATCTCTTAATTCAGGCTACCTTATGCCCAATAGACTCAGCAAAATATATACACGTACCGGCGACAAAGGCACAACGGCATTAGCCAATGGCAACCGCGTAGAAAAAACCGCTCAACGTATTGAAACTTTGGGCACACTCGATGAACTCAATTGCAGTATCGGTCTTGTCATTGCTCATTTAAATATAGACAAAGACCTTCTATCACTTTTGACAACAATTCAGCATCAGCTTTTTGATATAGGTGGCGAGATAGCTGTTGCAGATGAAAGCTATACTGTTATCGATCAAACAGAGGTAGACTATCTCGAAGTCAGTATCGACACCATGAATGCTGAGCTTCCCCCTCTCAAGGAATTTATTCTGCCCGGTGGGAGTGTTTTAGCTAGTCATACACATTTAGCACGCAGTATCTGCCGACGTGCCGAACGACATTTTACAGCCCTACTAACAGACAAATCGGAAACAGTTAACCCTCTATCGGTGATCTACTTAAACCGCTTATCTGATCTACTTTTTGTGGCAAGTAGAATAGTTGTGCTGAGACAGGGCGGCGAAGAAGTGCTTTGGAAGCCCAAAGATAAACGTTAAAACTATTCGCCTTTTTCAGGAGTTAGACAATGAGAATACTATTCACCTTATCCCTTGCTTTAATTGCTACTTTTGCAAATGCAGACTGCTCCACTGAGCAAACACTATGTGAAACTCAGTGTGCCATTACTTATTTTACCGATGATGCCGCCGAATTGGGCTGTAAATCAAAATGCGTTGCCAAACGAGCTGTATGCTCCACCGAATCAGGAGCGGAAACAGCAGTTGAAACGGGTGGAGAGGTCATTGATTCAGGTGTCGAAGTTACTAAAGAGGCCTGGAAAGACACCAAATCATTTGTCAAAGGTTTAACTGAATAGCTCTTTCCTAAAACTCTTTTCGGATTTAAAACAGAAGACTTATCAACGTTTTGCTTTACTATCGGCATACATCAAAGCTAGGCGAGTTTGGGTAGCAAACTGATTAAAGGTATTAAAATCATCTTCAGTCACCGGACCCGCCCTTTTTAATCTGTCCGCATATAACATCCCGATTACACGCTTTCCCATCACCAATGGGATAAGTACAAACCCCTGGCACTTAACCTGATCCACAAATTTTTCAGGGAGCCTATCACTCCAGCCCTCTTCATCTAAATCATTAACTAACAATGTGACCTGTTTTTCCAAAACCCTAAAGAAAAGATCGTCTGCTTTGCCACTTTTATCACGCTCAAAATACGCTTGCAGAGGCTCGATCAATTCACCTTCTATCATTTTTACCGATAGATGTTTTTTCGAATTAGCCAGCAGGCACAACATGCTTCGATCGAAATTAGTACACTTGCGTACAGCCTCAATCACTAATTTTAAAACATCATGAATATTCGCTTCTGCAGCAATCAATTCCGTTAGCTGTTTTAAGTAATCTAACTGCTCTTGACTACGTATCGCCTTTTGTTCATGTGTATCAGCATTCGCTGCCTGAGCGATCTCTGGCTCATCTTGCTCAGCTTCACCATGCGCGAGAAAAGCTAACTTCCTGACCATATCGTCTTTTGTTACATCGCCCGTTTCAACATACTCAGGGATTAAAGACTTAGTTTTAAGTCCATAATTACGGCTGACTTTTGCTACCTGACGAAAACATTGAATAGCCACATCACCTACATCATCAAATGGCACCGACCCCACGCTTGAAATGGAATCAATTATTTGATCATATGAAGGCTCGTGTTTAGAATCCTGTCCGTATAATTTCTGTACTAAGCCATTACTCAAATACGGGAGGCATGTAAGCAGGTCGCTCCGGTCATCCAAACGCTCAACATCGATTTCAGCCATCGTGTTTAATATCTGCTTAGGATAACCCCAGCCAGCAGCCATCTCTCGGCCTAAATCACTAAAACATATACCTAAAGCTTCCGCTTGAATAAAAGACCATTTTTTATTCGTCGTATCTTTTAAACGTAACATCTCTCGGTACTGATCCGGTAAAGTGCAAGCCACCATGACCTCACCTAACCCAAACAATAATGCCCCCATGTAGGCCTCTTCCGGATCGACATTTTGCTTACTTCTCAAGGCCAGTTCTTTAGCAATATTGGCACTCAAAAACTGCCTCATCATCATACCCGGCACATCCAAATCCGGATGATCATCATGGAAACTTTCGATCAATTTAAGCGTTAAGCAAATGCTTTTTATGCGGTTGAAACCCATCAAGACAACCGCTCTAGACACGACACTGACATTTCCTTGGCCGCGTTTATAAGTCGGGGAGTTGGCTAATTTTAATAAACGAGCTGATAAACCTGTATCTTTCATTATGGCCATCGCGAGTGCCATCGCGTCACTTTCATCTGAAGCACTGATCTGCTGAATTCGATTTATAGTGGCACTGAAGATAGGTAGATCACCTAAACGATCTAGACTCTTGTGAATGTTCTTTAACGTTTCAGTATATTTCATCGAAGCCCTTAACTGACACAAGTTATAACGGCGAACGGCAGTTACTACTCAAAAGATGAGGCCAATATTGTTTATTGGCATAATCAAACCTTAGCTGAGTAAAGTGAGAATAGTCCACTTTTATTCTTCCCCAGTACTTCGCTTCTATTCCCAACAATGAAGCCAGTAGACACCTAATCACGCCGCCATGGGTGATAATAAGAACTCTACACTCCTTCCTTTCTAGAAGAATTTGTTTGGCCAGATCAACACGCCCAATAAATCCTTCTATAGTTTCTCCGTTTGGAGGCGGGGTTATTTCAGGATCCTTCCAAAAACGATCGGCCCATTCAGCCTGTTCCATATAGACCGATTCAAACAATCGTCCATCCCAATCTCCAAAATTAAACTCTTGAAGCTCATCTAACACCAATAACTCTAGATCATGTTTTTCAGCAGCCCATTTAGCGCTCTCTAAGCAACGCTGCAAAGGAGAAGAAACCACTAAATCCCATCCGGGATTTTCTCCTACAACTTCCGCACTTTTTAACCTTCCTTGTTCGGAGAGTAAACAGTCAGTACGACCTAAATAAACCCCACTTAATTCAGGTTCTCCATGGCGAATTAAATCAAACTGTTTACCCTTCAACATACCTTTAACCTTCTCACCTAAGATTCACTCACACCCGCATCAGAGAAGGTAGCCATATTACGATGAAGCTCACAAGATGACCTTAAGAGAGGTATTGCTATAGCAGCGCCACTTCCCTCCCCTAAGCGCATCTCTAAATCAAGTAAGGGTGTCACCTGTAAAGCATCCAAAAGATGTTGATGAAACTGTTCAGAAGAGCGATGAGCAAAAAACATCCACTGCAGCGATTCCGCATTTATTTTTACGGCGATATAGGCCGCAATAGTACTAATAAAGCCATCGACAACAATACCGATGCCTTTATGAGCCGCCATTAAATACGCCCCGACCATTGCACTAATTTCAAAACCACCTAGGCAGCGCAATATCTCTAATGGGGATGAAAGTATATCAGCATGCAGGGCGAGCGCTCGGTCAATAACCTCCGCTTTATGCCTAACCCCTTTTTCATTGATTCCGGTGCCGGAACCGGCAACTTCCGCTCCATTGAGATTAAGAAGTGCGGCAATAAGGGCAGATGCTGAGGTTGTATTTGCAATCCCCATCTCCCCTGCAACAAATAGATCCGCTTGTTGGTTTTGCGCTCGCGCAACCGCTTCAGCACCAACATTTAAAGCACTCTCTAACTGTGCTGCCGTCATAGCCTCGGCTTTTGTAAAATCAGTCGTGCTCTGAGCGATAACGCTATCGATGACTGCTTCATGCTCTACAGGAGAAACTGTACCGAGGTTTACCACCTCAAAATCCGCATTAAGCTGTCGAGCTAATACGGAAATGGCAGCGCCGCCTGATGCAAAATTGAGAATCATTTGCGCCGTAACTTCTTGCGGGAAAGCAGATACACCCTGCTGGGCTACACCATGATCTGCCGCAAATATACAAATACTGACCCGTTCACAGCTAGGTAATTCCAAAGATTGCATTGCCGCAAGTTGGACAACGATGCTTTCAAGCTGGCCCAATGAGCCTGGTGGTTTAGTCAAGTTAGCTTGTCGCTGTAGAGCTTTATCAGCCGCCTCAACACTCAAAGGGTGAACCGTTAAATCTAACCAATCTGTAATTTTCACAACTAAACCACACTTTCCGCTTTAATCACTAAAGGAATTCCAGCCACACTCAGAGTAACGCCCTCTACAATCTGAGCAAGGTCCTGATGTAAGCGTCCGGTATTATCTTGAAACTGGCGACTGAGCTCCCCCATTGGCACAATTCCCCAGCCAACTTCATTCGACACCAGAATTAACTCACCTCTAAAGTTGGCCACCGCTTCAGTTAAGTCTTTCATTCCTTTTTGCATGACCGAGAGATCTTGCAGCAATAAATTCGTCAACCATAAGGTCAAGCAATCAACCAACACCGTTTTTCCACTACCACTGAGAACGCTAAGTACTTCCGGTAGCTCTAGCGGAACCTCTAACACTTCCCACTCTGATGGTCGATCAGCTTTATGCAAAGCTATGCGCTGTTTCATTTCACCATCGCCGGCATCCGCTGTGGCGATATAAACTACTGACTGCCCAAGCTCAATTGCACGATTTTGTGCCAACTGACTTTTACCAGAACGCGCACCACCTAAAATTAATTGCCGCACACACAGACTCCATAAAACTACGCTAGATCAATAAATACAAATTTAGCCATGTATTAAAATGTATTTTTAATACATAATATAATCAAATACCATATTGTAACACTTGCAGCATCCAGGGGAGACAAGATGATCCAATTACAAGAGCGAAGAGAACCGTCGAGCTTTTCTCTTTTCAACCTAGGGTTCCGCCCCTTTTTTCTCGCCGGCGCAATTAGCGCAGCCGTGTTAGTAGGGTTATGGTTAATTGCCTTAAGCCAAGGGTATCAACCAAACTACTACCAAATTGGTGTGTATTGGCATGCACACGAGATGATCTTCGGTTTTAGTGTTGCAATCATTGCGGGCTTTCTTCTAACTGCAGTCAAAACGTGGACCAACGTTCAAACATTATATAGTTGGCCATTAGCAGGACTTTTTTTACTCTGGTTGAGCGCCCGTATATTACCAATATTTTCTGAAACCCCAGCCACAATTGTCGCGGCTGTGGATTTAGCGTTCCTGCCACTTGTCGCAATCAGTATTGCTTGGCCCATCATACGATCAAAAAACTATAGAAATTTAGTTTTTGTTCCAGTGCTAACCGCTTTTTTTATTGCCAATTTACTTTTCCACCTTGAATTACTGGGCATAGCTGAGAGTACCGCCGAGCATGGCATTCAGTTAGGTCTATTGCTTGTCATTATGGTCATTACAATCATTGGCGGGAGAGTTATTCCTTTCTTTACTGAGAGAGGGGTAGAAGGTGTAAAGTGTAAGAAATACCCTCTTTTGGAGAAAATCATTATTCCTACAAGTATCCTCTGGATACTCATATCCCTCTCTGAATTTAAGACCGCAATAGCCGCTATAAGTCTAATCTTAGGATTAATGAATTTAGTCCGAATCTCGGGCTGGATGAGCCCTAAAATTTTTAAAGTTCCCCTAGTGTGGATCTTACAAGTCAGCTACATGTTTATTGTTATGGGGTTCTTTTTATATGCGCTGAGTTTATTTGAGATAGTCTCTCAATCTGTCGCTTTTCACGCTTTCGCTACAGGTGGAATTGGAGGGCTTACCTTGGGGATGATGGCGAGGGTTTCTTTAGGACATACCGGTAGAAAACTGGCTACGAGCCCGATGATCGTGACAGCATTCATACTAATGATTATTTCAAGCCTCTTACGCGTAGGAATCGATCTGATACCTCTACCATACATGAGCACTCTACATCTCGCGGGCAGCTTGTGGATATTGGCTTGGATACTCTTTGTTATTAAATACACACCTATCCTGATCAAACCCCGTGTAGATGGCGTTTATGGCTAAGAACAAACACTACCCCACCCCAAAGCTCTCACTTTTTAAGCATAAAAAATCCCACTAATGTGGGATTTTTATCTTTAAAGTTTAATTAGGCGTTTAAATCAATAACAACTCGCCCCTGAACTTGGCCGTTAGTAATCTTCTCAGCATATTCAGGAACCTCCGCCAAAGCAATCAGCTGCGCAATATCACCTAACGCACCTTCAGGTAACTGTGTCATCAGGCGCTGCCAAGCAATCTGTCTTTTAGCATATGGGCACATTACAGAATCCACTCCTTGTAAACGCACATTTCTAAGAATAAATGGCATAACCGTAGACGGTAGTTTAAAACCAGCCGCTAAACCACACGCGGTAACGACACCATTATAATCCGCTTCAGCAAGAATTCTGGCTAAAATGTTATCTCCTACAGTATCGACTGCACCAGCCCACTTTTGTTTTTCTAGCGGTCTAGGTGGAACAGACATCTCATCACGGCTTAATATTTCAGCAGCCCCTAATGCTTTTAAATAGCCTTCCGTTTCTGGACGTCCCGTAATTGCATGAACGCTGTAGCCTAACCCCGATAGAATAGACACCGCGACACTTCCCACGCCTCCAGCAGCACCACTCACAACAATAGGGCCGCTTTCTGGCGTTACACCACCCTCTTCTAATGACATAACACACAGCATTGCGGTTAAGCCCGCGGTACCAATTTGCATCGTACGAATAGGGTCCATACCCTCAGGAAGAGGCACCAACCAATCAGCCTTAAGTTTTGCATATTGAGAAAAGCCGCCCCAATAATTTTCACCTACACCCCACCCAGTTAGAACAACCTTATCACCAGGCGAATAGCGAGAATCGGCACTTTCCTCTACCGTACCGACCATATCGATACCAGGCACCATAGGGAAATTACGAATAATTTTACCTTTGCCTGTCACCGCTAGACCATCTTTGTAATTGAGTGATGAATAATCAACCTTAACGAGTACATCCTCATCAGGAAGATCACTCGTCGACAACTGCTCGATAGTGGCTGTTGTTTTCTTATTTTCATCCTGATTAAGTACTAGTGCATTAAACATACTCTCTCCACTCAGATTTTT
>CERC01066636.1_pt1 | contig 26119 bp, 26 predicted proteins | sample 530921 | NCBI WGS metagenome assembly CERC01 (sample SAMEA2621099, study PRJEB7988) | marine metagenome | isolation source: saline water (ENVO:00002010), including
CATTAGTCAAAATAGGTTATTCTCAGAAAGAGATTGCTTCTACACTAAACATTGCTCCAGACAGTGTAAAAAAGGCTAGAACTAGAGTAAGGAAAAAACTAAATCTACCCGACTCTACCAACCTCAATGAGTACCTATCGTCATTTTAAGTTTTTTCGCACCATTCATTATATCACTGATATCCAATTAGATTAAAACAGTGTCCCCCTTATTGTCCCCTGCTTAAAATTAACATGGCATTCGTTTGAGTCTATGTTTGTAAGCAAACATTATACTTACGTGTCATGAAAAAACAGTTACTAAACCTTATCCTATTAACGACCCTTAGCCTAGGAGCAAATGCACAAACATTGGTTCAAGACATTTATCCGGGAGCAGATGGCTCCATTCCTTATCAGATGGCAAAATTTGGCTCGTTCCTTTATTTCGAAGCCAATGATGGAACAAGTGGCAGAGAACTTTGGAAGACCGATGGAACAACGGCTTCATTGGTTATGGACATTAATCCTGGAAGTGGTCATTCATACCCATCAAATCTAACCGTTTTCAATTCAGAACTCTACTTTAGAGCTAATGACGGTACAAATGGATATGAACTTTGGAAATATGACGGAACAACTGCTAGTTTACTCCAAGACATCAATCCAGGAAGCGGCAATTCTTCTCCTTACGCTCTAACAATATTCGGTTCAAATCTTTATTTCGCTGCTGATGACGGAACAAACGGAACGGAACTATGGAAATATGACGGAACCACTACCACGTTAGTACAGGATATCAACCCCGGAGCTGGTAGTTCATCTCCTAATCATCTAACCGTTATGGGTTCTGACCTTTATTTCTCTGCAAATGACGGGACAAATGGTACTGAACTCTGGAAATACGATGGAACCACGGTTGCTATGGTTCAAGACATCAACCCAGGTTCAGCCAGTGCAGGTCCTGACCAGCTTTATGTACACAATTCAACGCTTTATTTTAGAGCTGATGATGGAACAACAGGAAGAGAACCATGGAGCTACGATGGAACAGCTGCTTCGCTAATTGAAGACCTTTATCCTGGAACAGCTGGAGGATCAGGTTATGATTTCGTATCGCTAGGAAACGACCTGTATTTTGGCGGCAGAAACGATGTAAGCGGCTGGGAATTATGGAAATATGATGGTACCACAACAACACTTATCGACATCAATCCAACAGGAAGTGCCGATGCTGAAGAATTCACAGTTCTGGGTTCAAGCATTTATTTCGTTGGCGAAGATGACGGTACTTACGGCTGGGAACTGTGGCAATACGATGGAAACACTGTAAGTGTGGTACAGGATATTTTTCCTGGAATAGATGGCTCTGATATATCTGACCTGACCGTAATTGGTAACGACCTTTATTTTGAAGCCAATGACGGAACAAATGGTACTGAACTTTGGAAATATGATGGAACCACTGCCACATCGTTTGACATTAACCCAGGATCAGGAGGCTCCGAACCTTATGGTTTTACGGCCCTAGACAACTACATCTTTTTTGGTGCTGAAGATGGAACCAACGGGCAAGAGCTTTGGAAAATAGAAGGTACGTTTGGGGTCAATTCAATTACTGTACAAGGCCAAGGTGGAGTTGATGTCATCACCACATCGGGAGGTACACTTCAGATGGAAGCCACCGTATTGCCTACCTATGCCACTGATGCCACTTACACTTGGAGCGTAACCAACGGAACCGGAAGTGCAACAATAGACATCAATGGATTATTGAGTGCCATTTCTGATGGAACAGTTACCGTTACCGCAACGGCTAACGATGGTTCTGGTGTAACAGGAGATGAAATAATTACGCTCTCTAACCAAAACAGTATTGGCATACCGGAGGAAGAAATGCTTGACCACTTAACGATTTATCCTAATCCGGTAAAAAAACAGCTTACCATAGACACTAAAGCAAATATTGAAGCGATTGAAATTATCGACATTTTGGGAAAAACGATTCAGCATATACCCAGCTCAGGGAATATAATTGAAGTCTCCCAATTGACAAAAGGTATTTACACATTGTTAATCTATACGAATGAAGGTTTAGTCAACAAGCCGTTCATCAAAGAGTAGTATGCTTTAACGTCAAGCAAGTACGAAAAACATAAGGCTACAGTATGCATAAAAAGGAACGGTTTAGAAGCTCATCTAAACCGTTTTTTTATACCTAATTTGGGGTATAATACTATCTTTTCACTTATCAAAAATCATTCACATTCAAGAAAACCCCATCATGAAAAAACTGCTAACCTTCTCATTTATGATCGTATTAGCAGGCTGCCAACAGTCTGAAAAATCCACGAGTATTGTAACTTCAGATATCCAAAACTTCTGGGAAGCTTACGACAAAATAACTTCGACTCAAGATTCGACTTTACAATACAAATACCTTGACAGTCTTTATCTCCAAAGAGGAACAGAGGGATTAAAAGCAATTAGAGAAGCCAGAAACTATACTGCACAAGAATATTTAAATGCAATTAACAACTACCCTGATTTTTGGACTTCGGTAAGAGAAAACACTTTAAAAGCTGGCCAATATAGTTCTGAGTTAGAAATCGGGATTAACCATTTAAAAGAACTTTATCCTAACCTAAAACCTGCAAAAATTTATTTTACCGTTGGCGCTTTAAGAACGAATGGAACTACTTTAGACAGCCTCGTCTTAATTGGTTCTGAACTCGCGTTGGCAAATCGGGAAACACCAACAAATGAGTTTTCTGAAAACCTACCGCACTTAAGGAGTTTTTTCGATTCTGAGCCCAGTAAGAATGTCGTATTCTTAAACATTCACGAATACGTTCACACCCAACAAAAAACAACTATTGGCAATACTTTATTGGCGCAAACGGTATTAGAGGGAGTTGCTGAGTTTATAGCTGAAAAAGCATTAAACACAAGCTCGCCAAACCCTCAAATTCAATTTGGTAGAGATAACGATGCTAAAATCAAAGCCAAGTATGAACTGGAAATGTTTTCGCCCAATATTTACAACTGGATTTGGAACAGCTCAGACAATGAATTTGGCATGCGTGATTTAGCCTACTATGTTGGTTATAAAATATGTGAAGATTATTACAACAGCTCAAACAACAAAGAACAAGCTATTAAAGAAATGATAGAGCTCAACTACAACAATGAAAAGGAGCTCATTGAATTTGTAGAAAAGTCAGGATATTTTTCTACCCCATTAAACACATATAAAGAAGCATTTGAAAAAAGCAGACCCAAAGTTGAAAGCGTAGATAAAATTCAAAACCAAAGCACCAACGTAGAAACAAACATTGATGTGCTAACAATTAACTTTTCGCAGAGGATGGATCCACGTTTTCGAAATTTTCAATTGGGCTCTCTTGGAGAAGAAAACGTCATTAGAATTAAAGACTTTCAAGGATTTTCAGAAGACAGAAAATCAGTAAGCTTTGGAATAGAAGAATTAGAACCTTCCAAAAAATATCAATTAATTGTTGGCTCTGGCTTTAGAAATGCAAACGGAATCCCATTAATTCCATACTTAATTGAGTTTGAAACGACTGAAAAATAAAAGCGCATTTACCACTAGCAATAAAGCTATCTGGTTACTTTTCATTTTGTATTCTAATCACTACTCTAGTGGGAGTATTCTTCTTCAGTGGAACAGTGTTTTTTCTACTTAGATTAGAACATATCGATACTTTTGACATCATCGCCCAAAACAAAAAAGCTTGAATCGATTACGTGATGTACTAGATATTGAATGGGTGTGAATCTGCAGATTAGTTCAGTTACTTCACCCTGCTAATCAAGTAAGGATAGGGTAAGCGCCACAGAATTGGTTAACTCTTTCTTATTGGGTTGAACTTTTGAAACCACTTTTAAGCCACTATATAATGTAAAAAGAAGTACTGCAATTGATTTCAATTCCTTCCCTTTTTTGATTTGTCCTTCAGTCTCCCCTTTTAGAAGATACTCGTATAATATCGCCTCAAATGCTTTTTTGTTTTCCACCAACAGGTTTAGCATTTTTTCATCTCCGGGAACTAATTCTGTTGTGGTATTTACCACAAAACAACCTTTTTTGTCGTTGTCTACAATCGACTCATCTATAGCCCTTTCAAAAAGTTTTTGAAGTCCACGTTTTACATTTGGTTCACTTTGAAAAAAATCTGAAACACCTTTAATATTCGTCTTTCTATAGTTTTCAAATGCTCTAAGAAATAGCTTTTCCTTATCGCCAAAAGTATCGTAGATACTGGCTCTGTTTATTCCTAAATGGGTTACCAAATCTTGAACAGAAGTAGCAGAATAGCCCTGTTTCCAAAACAAATGCATTGCTTTGGTTAAGACTTCATTTTCATCAAATAACTTTACTCTTGGCATATCAAATATAAATGTGGGAGCATGATTACTGCTCCCACAAAAATAATCAATTTGGAATTTTCGTTCCAGATATAATTAAAAAAATTTTAGCCCAATAGTGGATTGATCCCAATTCCACCGTCAATGTTGTATTCGCTACCGGTAATAAATGTGGCATCATCTGAAGCCAAGAAGGCAACAAGTTTGGCCACATCTTCCGGATGTCCCAAACGCTTGAGCGGAACTCTATTTTGCATAGCGGTTGCAAATCCAGTCAATTGCTCTTCAGACATCCCGGTTTTACCAAAAATGGGAGTACTAATCGGACCAGGGTTAATCGCATTGATTCTGATTTTTCGTGGAGCCAGCTCTGTTGCTGCCGTTCTTGTATAAGCATTTAAAGCCGCCTTGGAAGCAGCATATACAGCTGTATTAGGCATTCCTGCATAAGCATTAACAGACGACAGGTTAATGATAGAACCTCCATCACTCAAAAGGGGTAAAAATTTCTCTGTGGTAAAAACCGCACCTTTAAAATTAATGCCCATTTGATGATCAAACATTTCTTCTGTGATTTGTCCAACCGGGGCTGGTTGAAAAATACCTGCATTCACAAAGAGAATATCTACACTGGCAACCTCCTCTTTAACTTGAGCTACCAAATGCTCTATTGCTGAAAGGCGACTTACATCTGCCACTATTCCTGTTATGCCAAGCTCTTTGGCTGCTGCTTGTACCTTCTCTGAATTTCTACCTGTAATAATTACAGTTGCACCTTGATCTTTGAGTTCCTTGGCCGATGCGTAACCAATACCGCTATTGCCTCCTGTAACAACAGCTACTTTACCTTCTAATTTGCTCATTTTTTGATTTTATATGTTTACAATTCAATTTCAGAACGATCGTTCCGATTACAAACATAACGATACTAGAACTATCATTCCAAATAAAAAATAATAGAACTCTCGTTTAAAAGAAAAATCAAACCACGCTTACAATTATTTTCTTCTTGGGTTTAGCAGCTAAATGGTTTAGTTTTAACCTCATAAACAAAACCAACCCTGAACCCAATTACATCATGCATACGCACGCTGAACCAACACCCGAGAATAAAAGTCAGGCAACATCAACTATTGCTCAAACGAAAAGCCATACTACCACTGGCCAACAATTTAAAGATCAACGGAAAGAAACGGTTCAGTTACAACAGCTACAAAACATAGCGAATAGACATGCTGCCAAGCAGCACAAACCCATTCAAAGAAAGCCCAACAAAACCGGTTTGCCCCACAACCTTAAAACAGGGATGGAAAACCTTTCCGGAATAAGCCTAGATCATGTTAGGGTACACTACAACTCTCCTCGACCTGCTCAAATGCAAGCTCATGCTTATGCCCAAGGAAGTGAAATTCACCTTGCCTCAGGACAAGAAAAACATTTACCCCACGAATTGGGGCATGTTGTACAACAAGCACAAGGTCGCGTAGCCCCAACTACAAAGGTGAACGGACTCCCCGTAAACGATCATCCCAACTTGGAAAAAGAAGCAGATGCTATGGGTAATAAGGCTTTGCAGTTAAAGTCGAAATTTCCTTCTAGTGACTATCATCAACCTGCAAAACAGAATGGTAAAGTAATACAGCCTAAAAAGAGTGTTATACAATTACGCACTTCATATGAGCAGCAAATGCAGGCAAGAACAGATGCTAATTACATTGTGGATAATACTACAGCTGATCGCATGGTTACATTACAAGATCGAATGACCTTTAACGCTGATCCCGGAGGTGATGCTGCAATTTTTGCTAATTTACAGGCTTACAGAGCAAATGCCTTACAAATTTTACATGATTTTGGAAATGTACTGGATATAGCTCATCATAACGGGTTCACCAATTATTTCAGTAACGGACTTGATGGCGAAATAGCAGGTTTGGCAAACCATGCTGAGAGATTGAGAGAATTACGAGACAGGAATAACAATACCATGGTAGCAGCTAGAAAATTAGCCATGTTTGATGCTGTAGCCTCAAGGGTCATAAGACAGCGTGCCTATGATTACAACGGTCAGGCATTTCGTAATGCAACTACTTTTGCAGTAGCCAACCATGCACTCCAAGAGTGGGAAAATCGGTACTTTTCAATCTCCCGAGCACAAATCATAGAAGCGGCCAAGAGACGAGCCATTAATGGACATCAAGGAAACGCAACAATATGGCAAGGATTAAGTGCTCCAATAAATAGAATAAATACACATATGACTATTTACAATGCTGACATCCCTTTCTTTCATCAATACCTTGTTACCAGACATACAGATAGGGTAAATTCCAACACATTAGCCAATGATGTACTTGCTAATGGTGTTGGACAACGGGGTATCCATTTAACCGCAGAGATAAACCCTGCCGGTAATGCCAACCCAAGAGTTTTTGGAAACCCACCGAACCCGGCCAGGCACTCAAATTATAACTTACCCAATGGGATGGCCTGGAACAATTTTGCGGCACCATTAACAACTGCTCAAAACCATGTAAGAGATGATGTTTGGAATTTTGTACGCAATAGGGTTATAGATAGAGGATAATTTAAAACGCTAAAAAATCACTTTAACAATGACTAACTACCGCTTCTTTTTACTTACTGTTTTTTTGATGTTAGGATGCATTTATACTTCTTTCGGTCAATCCCAATCCATTGAAGCAATCAAACACATTGTAGCCAAAATTGATACTGATGGCACATTAACCGTGAAGGAATTTGACAACGAGAAAATTTATAATCAAACATTTGATGGTGGTGGACGCATTGTCATTGGCTACAACCAAAACGAACTTAAAAAGGTAAAGGAAGAAATTGGTACTTCTTTCGGAAGGGTTACAACAATCATTTACCTCAACAATGGAACTCCGGTTAAAATCATCGAGAGGGAAGAAAACTTCAAATGGAAAGAAGACGACTCAGGTTGGGATTACTCAGAGCTTCATCAGGTCTTTCAAGCAGACTATTTTATCTTCAACTGGGAAATGGATGAAATGAAAATCATCAAAACCGGTCAGCCCAATTTATCAGATCGAACCTGTGCAGTTTATGAGCATGCTCCTTTGATTGAGCGTGCACTGGAGTTGATGAAAAAGTAACGCTGAATTTTGATCGCTGGAAAAGAGGTTTTATTAAACCAATCCACACGGAGTGGAGAATTTAACGGCAAAAACCAAAAGTTTTTTCAAAACAATATTGATCATAGAGGTGCGTTTGATACACGAACCCACAAAAGCCTATGATTAAGATTTACTCATTTTCAATTCTAATTTTTAACTCTAAAAAATCAAAAAATGAGAAATCTTATAGGCATTACAATAGCCTTAATCTTCTTCACCGCTTGTAAAAAAGACGATGATTCAACTTCTAACAAAAGCGCTTCTAAAAACAGCTACTTCCCTTTAAAAATCGGCAATTACTGGGTCTATGAAAATTACGAAATAGACGCCAACGGAACAGAGACAAAAACTTCTCAAATAGATATGATTACGATTGAAAGGGACACCATCATTAAAGGGAATAAATACTATGTTTTAGAAGGAACACAATACCCTTTATCGTCCAAAGAGTGGAAAACACTTGAATTTTTAAGAGATTCAAGTGGATACATTGTAGATAACGATGGTAGAATCCATTTTTCAAAAAATAACTTTACTGATGTTCTTCTTGATTCTGAAGACGACTCCGTTTACATTATCACCTATCAAATGGAAGAATTAGTTGACCCAATAACTGTTTCTGCTGGTCAATTTGAAGTGCTCAACTATAGAGGTACATACACCTCTGACTATTTCCCAGATGATGAAAGCCCTCGATATATCGATAATTATTACGCTAAAGGTGTTGGAAAAATACTCTACTCTTGGTTTTACGTATCTCAACCTACCATCTACGAAAAAAGGCTTGTTTCCTATTACGTTGAATAACGATTAGCCACATAAAAGCAGATTCCTTTTTCATTAGTCCACCATAAAACTCACATGAAGATTAGTCTTTTCTCCTCAAGGTCTAACCTTCATTTTCTTTAACGTACTCAAAAACCAGTTAGGGTTTAATTAAAGACGACCAACTTGAATTTCAAAATTCATCTGAACTATATTTAGCAAACAAAATAAATCCTCAACAAAATGATTCATAAGCCATGCCCTATTCATCACAATTATTATTTTGTTGTACCATAATGAGAAAGGCATTAAAACTATCTACGCTTTTAAAACAGATCTCACTTCTAATCTTTACGTTGTTCACCATAGCCTGTAAAACAACTCAACATACTTCAATTCCTAAAACTCTTTTAACATCAGAAAAAGGTAGCATTCAACTCACAATCGAAGCCCTCGATTTAAGTGAAGACATGAGCAAGCTTTCTACCGGAAATGATGAGTTACTGATCTTTATATATGCACTAAAAGACAGTTCTGTGCTTGATGAATATCTCTTTAGTCAACACTTTAAACTTGATGCAAAAAAGAGCTCTATTTTCCTACCTCAGAAACGTTCTTCACCGACAACTTGCTTTTCTTTCTCATTGAACAAGATGCTGAAACGCCTGTAGAACAACTTGACCCCATCATCAGAATGTATTACCAGAAACTCATTACAGCTTTTGAAAACAGGGATTACATCCAAATTGAAAAGTTATTGGGTGATGAAGATTTACTGAATGTACAAGTCATTTCTGATTTTTCTCACAACACTCCTGTAGAATTCAACATCAATGGAATTCACAGGCTGGACAAGTATGCTTATACTGTGAGGCTTGAATAAATCAAGCTCAAAAAAACATAGTCTCTCATTCAATCCTTTTCCTCTTTTTATTTTCTCTTGCACCACCTTTTTTACCAATTATCTAACCCTACTCACCTATAACAAACTAAGATTAGGCAGCCTCTATTATTTTATTTAAATTGACTGAAAATCATTCAATTACACTAAATTCAAACTCATGGGAAACTTTATCACAAAGGGGAATTTTATTGCCCTATTTACACTTGTTGCTTCAACACTAAATGCCCAACCTTGGTTTCAAACCGTCTATCAAAACAAGGGAACAGACGAAATTCCGTATGATCTTGAAGTACTATATGGAACAGGATCTCCTTACCACTACTCTATCTACATGACCGGAGCTTCAGGAACAAACTCCTCTACCGTTTCTACCTTAGACCTGTTAGTAATGGAAACAAACGAATACAGTAACTTACTGTTTAGTGAAACTTTTGGCAATTCATCAATAAGAGACGTTGGCCAATGTGCTGTTTTTGATAATCAAACCCTATTCATTGGTGGACTTGTAGGTCCTTCTTCAGGCAATGATGGAACGATGTGGCGTTTTGATGCGAGTTCAAACACCATGATTGATTATACCTTTTACAATTCAGATGGAGCTACAAATTTCAGAAGCATTGTTCATAACGGAACCAGTTGCGTTATAGGTGGCCCAACAATGATGACCAGCGCACCCAATGTAGTTCGCGAATTTGGTTTGCTAGAAGTTGATCCAAGTAATCCGTTAAACATTACAGGAGGCGTGGCAGCCGGAGACCCTACTCCCTCGAATAAAATTCACTCGGCAAGAAACCATATTTGGAATGCGACTACAAACGAATACTTTCAAGTGGGATACGAACAAAGCAGCAATGATGCTTGGTTTATGCGAGCAGATGGGGGATATGGCGTACTTGATTTGGTACGTTACAATTATCCGCTTTGCAACAACGACATTTCCTTTGCGGGAATTGAGCAACTTACTACTTCTACCTATTTAATTTTAGGGCAGATAGAAAACTGTTCTCTCCTGTTTGGAGGAAAAGACATTTTACTTTTGGTTGTTGATGATAGCGGGAATATATTGAATCAGGCCATCTACGGAGAAGCTGGAGATGATATTCCAAGAGCAGTGCGTATATCTACTGCTAACGGAGTTGCCGTTATTACCGGAACGACTAATTCATTTAGCTCTGGCGGAGACCATGATGTGTTTATGATGGCCGTTGATCCTACTCTAACGATCACCGTTGCAAAAACTTTTCCTGCTAGTAGTGACGATGAGCTAATGGCTGGCAGCAACACTCCCATGCAATTGGTTGAAGACTCTCTTGTTGGCGAAGCTGTTCTTATTGCTGCTTATCAAGACAACAGCAGCACGAACGAAAAAGACGTCTTACTCATTAAATCTCCGTTACAACTTTATGCTGATGAAAGCTGTGTTGAATATCCTGTTTTTCAATCTACTCAACCAAGCATTTCTGCTACTGCTGAAGACATTGTGTCTACCCCTTGGGGAAATGCTATCAATAGCAACTACAACAATGTTGACCTAGCTTTAAGCGAGGCTGAGTTTTGTGTGCGAGCAAAAACAACGACTTCTACAGGAAATAGCATTACAGATGAAAACACCATTAAACTGTATCCGAACCCTGCAATCGACATTGTCCAAATCGACTTTAGCACACCTACCGAAACATCAGGGACAATTAGTTTATTCGACATTAGTGGAAGACTCTTAATACAAGAACAATTAAGTGCCAACACAAGCTTGAAAAGTATGGATTTAACTGCGCTTTCAAGCGGAATGTATTTTGTAAAAATTCAATTTGACAATGGAGAATCGCAAGAGCTGCGCATTCAAAAAGATTAATTGATTTCATTCACCTTTATACAAAAAGCTGTCTCAGGTTGAGGCAGCTTTTTTTGTTTGATATCATACCTAATAATAACCTTCTTCGCTTTATCTTGCCCTAACACATACTCAAATGCAACTAACAATACATGAAAAACAACTTCGGAAACTTCCTTTTTACACTTCTACTTCTTCTACTTTCTAACCTTGGCTGGAGCCAATCAAACGCAATCAAAATCAAATTCATTGGCAATTGCGGACTGTATCTAACAGATGGAACAACCAACATCTACACCGATTTTCCGTACAAATCTGGCGCTTACAATTACATGGAATACGATGCTTCGGAACTGGACAGTATTCGAGAAAACTCCATTTTTATTTTCACCCATCGACATGCAGACCATTATTCAAAAAAGCAACTGAAAACTGCCCTCAAAAGCAAAGGCGGAAAAAAATACGGTTCGTGGAACATTGCTGAACTGGAGGCACTAGGTACTCATCTTCCCGAATTCTCCATCCAAACGTTTAAAACCAAACACCGTTTTTCCATTAGTCATTATTCTTACCTGATTACTTGGCACGGAAAGAAAATATTCCTTTCGGGCGATACAGAAACGGCTGAAACCATCCGACATCAAAAGGGATTAGAATGGGCATTTGTTCCTCCATGGGTTATTATTGACGCTATGCGAAAAGACATTAAAATCGACACCAAAATGTTTGGAGTCTATCACCTTTACCCCAATCAAAAAATTAACAACGACAGCCCAGAAAAGATTAAAATAATGGATACGCAAGGAGAGGTGATTGTTATTCCTTATTAAAACATATCACCTCCAACTATTTTTTCATAAAGCCTCCTATTCCCTATTTTCAGTTTAGGAAACTTCCACATAGCCATACACATAAAGTTAAAACGGATATAAACTAGATAGCTATGAAATTCAAAGGATCAATTGACATCAACAAACCACAAACAGTAGTTGCTACCTATTTTTCAAATCCAGAATACTTAAAAGAATACCAAGACGGTTTCCAGAGAAAAGAATTGGTAAGCGGAGAACCCGGTCAAGAAGGAACTATCTCTAAAATGTATTACAAACAAGGTAAGAGAGAGATGGAACTAACAGAAACCATTACTAAAAACAACCTCCCTGATTCTTTTGAAGCTTTCTACCACCATGAGCATATGGACAACACCATGAAATGCACTTTTGTGACACTTGGTGAAAATAAAACCCGCTACGAATATGAATTTGAATACACACGCTTTAGCGGATTTGTTCCCAAATTAATGGCTAAACTATTTCCAGGTATGTTCAAAAAGCAAGGTGAAAAATGGATGCAGCAGTTTAAAGTGTTTGTAGAGCAACAATAGTCAATTGACCAGCCATTGAAGAATAGAAAAATTCGATGACTATCTCCATTGTTTTTTAGCAACTACTTTCAATTGATACTCACCCGGTGAAATCAGTTCTTTTCGCTTAAATACTCTGATAAAGTATGAAAGACTATTAAACCCGCACTCTGCATAGACCTCTTTAATTTGTTTGTTTGGGTCTTTCAAAAGGTCACATGCCAGTTTAATGCGCTCATTATTAATGAAATCAATGGGAGAAATATCGAGCTCATTTTTAAACACCTTGTGAAAATTCGATTCACTCATGTGAATCTGATCACTTAACTCTTTTATCGTTAACTGCTTACTTAAATTCTCTTTGATGTAATTGATAACATATGCCAGCCTACTGTCTCCGCTTAATTCTTTTGCATTTTCAGTATAATTTGTTTTCGCCTCGTTTTGCAAGACCCTAATGATCAATTCTCGCAACATAAAGTCGGCAAACATATCTTTTGAAGGATGGTCTTCTGCAAACAGAAACAGCATACGCTGAATAATTTGCTGAATAGCCATGTCATTGGGAATATAGAGGTTAGAATCTGTGAATTGCCATTCGTTATCCACCTTTGCACGCTCCTCATTTAAGTAAACAACAGTGTCTCGAATCATTTCTTCCGAAATGGTCATGGCCAAACACTTCGTTGGCCTGTTTAACGCAGCATCCGGAAAATCAACTCGCATTAACTCATTAGGAGGAAGTATGAGGGTCTCGCCTGGCACAAAGTCAAAAGGAGACATATCTCCCAGATTCATAATCTTTCGACCCTCAATCATAGAAACTAACAACGGATGAGAAAATTCTAACGTAAAGTTCTTGACTTTCTCATGCGTTTCAAAGATGTGCATTTCAGCACTCTCTAATGTATGGGTTAATTTATTCTCTACTAAGGTTTCTAATTTTCTCTTCTTAGTAATCTCAACCGGCAGTTTCATGATAAAAAAGCGAATTAAATAACATTAACATCCTCTTTAGAGCATTCTCCTTATAAAGCTATAACTCTCTTGCGTAATATTTACAGTCCACCCATAAATATTGTTTCACACTCCAGAAGAATGAGAGAATTGTGCACCTGAACGATAGTTTTATTCAACTTCCAAACAAACACTAGCCAATACTTTTACTTGGACATAAAAAACAATACAAATATGAAAGCATTAGTATACTACGGTGATCACGACATTCGCTTCGAAGAGAAAGCGAAACCAAGTATTCAGAATTCCTCTGATGTGATTGTAAAAATCTTAAAAACTACCATCTGCGGTACAGATTTAGGCATCTATAAAGGTAAAAACCCGGAGATTGATCCGGGAAGAGTATTAGGACACGAAGGTGTTGCAGTTATTGAAGAAGTTGGTGACGGTGTAAAGAATTTTAAGGTTGGAGACAAAGTACTCATCTCTTGCATTACATCTTGTGGAACGTGCGAATATTGCAAAAAACAACTGTATGCCCACTGTAAAGATGGAGGTTGGATATTGGGCTATATGATTGACGGGATCCAAACAGAATATGCCAGAATTCCTCATGCAGACAACAGCTTGTATAAAATACCTTCAACTATTGATGATGAAGTAGCTGTAATGTTGAGCGATATATTACCAACAGGTCACGAAATTGGCGTTCAATATGGCGATGTAAAACCAGGTGACATTATTGCTATTGTTGGTGCCGGTCCCGTTGGAATGTCTGTATTATTAACGTCTCAGTTTTACTCTCCTTCGACCATTATTGTCATTGATCTAGACCAAAACCGTTTAGACATGGCGAAGGAATTAGGCGCAACTCACGTAATTAATTCTGGAGACACGAATGTCGAAGAAGCTGTTAAGGCCATTGCAGGAGAAGAAGGTGTTGATGTGGCCATTGAAGCCGTAGGAATACCCGCAACTTGGGACATTTGTCAAAAAATTGTAAAGCCAGGTGGCCATTTGGCCAACGTTGGTGTGCATGGAAAATCTGTCAACTTCGAAATCGAAAAATTATGGATTAAAAACCTAACAATTACTACCGGATTGGTAAACACCAACACCACTCCAATGCTGCTAAAAGCTGCTGCCACCAACAAATTACCTTTAAGTAAACTCATTACTCATCGATTTAAGTTGAGTGAAATCATGAAAGCTTATGACGTTTTTATGAATGGGTCAAAAGAAAAAGCATTGAAAATCATTATCGACAACGATTTGAGTTAGTCTTGTGTTATTAAAAAGCGCCTCTCAGCTAAGAGGTGCTTTTTTACCGATCCATCATTTTGATGCTGAGTCCCTTTTGTGTAGACCATCCTTCTTTATCCGTTAAACTGATAAAGAAATGATAATCTCCCCTATCAAATTCTCCGTTTTCATCACCGCTTGGAATGGTAATCTCAAGAGATGTTTCATACGAGGTTTTCCCTTCGGGGATATCATAATCTACAATAGAAACGTAGGGATTAACCGGATCTTTTATTTCCTCTAAGTCACACTCATTTACTTCTGTAGTGTGAGTATGGTGATCAAAATTATGATGTACATCTATGCTGTATGAACCCAGTTCGGCATTGTCTGAGAACAATACTTTAAACGTAAATGTCTCTCCAAAATACAACGTGTCGCAATTGACAGGAAATGCCCCATCGATTTCCAAATTTATTTTTGGTTTCTCTTGGTCTATTTCATCATCATCTTTTTCACAAGAGTTAAGAAGAAGAATCAAAAACGCGAAAGAGAAAAGAAATTTCAAGCTTTTCATAACCTAAAAAATTAGAAAGGCAGGCTATTAAAGCCTGCCTTTAGACTTCTGAATTACAGATTTATTTCTATTGGATAGCGATTTGAAGTTGCCGCATTTCCATTGGCATCCTTGCTTTTCACCAAGATGTAATAATTTCCTGATTTCCAAGCATTGTCATTTTCAATTGGTGCCGGTGTCATGTTGTTATCATTTGCTGCGCCAACTTCAATAGTTGCTTCAAGATCAAATGAATCAACCTCATCAAAATCATGTGTGTGCAACATTACGATCACAGAAGTATTGCTTCCGCTTACGTCTGCATCTTCAATGTTGTCGTCTTCATATACCAAAGCAACAAGTGCTCCGGCAAGCGAAACATTGTCTGTAATAGTACCTGAAATGCTGATTGTTTCTCCGATTGAAAAACTATTACCATTTCCTGGAGCTGACGAAATGGTAATTTCAGGTGCCTCTTCATCCTCTAACATTTCGATAGTGATCTCCTCTTCAACTGTTGTCTGGTTTCCTTGTTCATCCGTTACTGTCAGGTGAAGGTGATATTCGCCTTCTGCAGTACCTTCAGGGATATCCACATGTTTGTGAAATGTTGTGTTCTTTAAACCGGCATAATCAGTATAAGTAACTTCAATCTCATCGTCACCGCCTTCTTCTTGGTGGATTTCTACTGTTACTTCGCTGATTTTTCCTTCTGCTACAATTTCTGCTTCCAGGTGTAAATCACTACCAATGTACCCTACATGGCTATCGGATATTCCAACTTCAAGATCAGTTATTTTAGGTTTACTAATTACATCACTGTCGTCATCATCATCTTTGCTACAAGATGCCAATGTTCCCATAATAAATACGGTAAAAATAAATGCGAATGTTCTGAACTTTGTGCTCATAATCTTAAAATTTAAGTTACTGTTTATTGTTGTTTTTAGTTTGCTTAGTTGAAAAGGGAATCGAAACGTTTACAATGAAATTTCTACCCGGTTCAGGCACATTGATTAACCTGTAATAGCTGGTGTGATTAAAATATTTTGTGTTAAAGAGGTTTTGTACCTGTAATGAAATATTGATCTGTTGATGGAACAGGGAAATTGTCCCGCCCAGACCTGTATTTATTACCTGATATCCATCAGTAGGTTCTTCCGGTGGAACAATATTATTCTGAGCTGCTGTAGCTTTATAATCAACAAACAAATAAGGCGTTTCAATAAACCTTATCTTTTGTTTTTGATACCTGATACTAAATATGGCTGAAGGCGGAGGTGAAAATGGTAGCGTATACCCTTTTTTCTCTCCTGATAACTGTTTTGAATAAATATACTCTCCTACAATTTCCAGCTGAATAGACTTTATGAGCTGATATTGGAAATGCAACTCTCCTCCATACCGCATAACTTTACTCTGTGTATAATAATACACCTGGTTACCATTACCGTATAACCTATCGTGATCTGAGCTGGGATTCAGGTAAATGTAATTCGGGAAATAATTAAAAAACGGACTTAGACCAATGGACAATTTTCCCGAACCATATGTTACTCCAAGATCAAATTGATAAGACACCTCAGGAGATAATTCGGAATTTCCTACCTCATAGCTAAAACGATGGTAGTTTACCCCGTTTGCTGCAAGCTCTTTGGCAATAGGCATGCGGAAACTTTTTCCCACATTAGCATTCACCAACCATTTCTCCAGACTATAATTATACCCTATTGACCACGATACGTTTGAAAAACTACGGTTTATGACTCCTGCTCTTTGCAGATAAGCAGCAGAAGTATCTCCATCAGTTAATGTCACTGGTGAAGAAAACCAATCTCGGTACGCTTCCGTGTGAATGTGTCCGTAATCATAGCGGACTCCAAACTGAAGCTCACTTCTTTTAGAAAAGGCATGGCTTACAAAGGCATACCCTCCAATGGTTAATTGTTGATAAGCCGGAATAATAAAACCGCGACCATCAATTCGATTATCTTGATACTCGCTGCTCACTCCGGCCTTAAGATTTGCCTTATCATTTAACTCATAAGACAATTTCAGATTCCCCGTGTACACATATTTTTCAAACTGTCGTTCAAGATCAGGGTTAAAGCTTAACGTATCAGGAAAAACAGCTGGCATATAGCCATGACTAACATACTGACTCCATTCTTGCCTAAAATTGCGCTGTCCTCCAAGATCAAGTTCCAGTTGTAAACGATCGTCCCATTGGTAATAACTGGTATTGATCAGTTTAAAATGACTGACCGTTTGATAGGGGTAATGAATATCTCGGCTTGACTTATCGTGCAAATCCGTATCTACACTTCTGGGTTCAAGTCCATGAGCATTGGCAAAGAAGCCACTCTTGCTTGTCACATTACTCACATAAAATTTACTCTGAATTTTTTTCTGAATGACCCCAAAGAATGCATGTAGATTTTGCTCTTCTCCGGCTGTATTTCGTAAGTGATTTTTATGCAATGCTGCGCGATAGGAATAAATATCAACGCTGTCTGTAGGCACTTTGTAATCGCCATAATCGAGCAGAGTAGCGCGAATACTGGCAAAAAACCAGTTTTTCCGGCCTTGTAATGCAAGAGATGTCCCCAAGAAATCGTTATTGGTTTTACCCGTTAGATCAATGGTGCCTCCTAGAGAATTTACCTCAGGTAGTTTTCTGTTTTTCAAGTCTATTACGCCCCCTATGGCATCAGATCCATACATGAGTGAAGCCGGCCCTTTGATCACTTCAATACGATCAATGGCATATTGATCAACTTCCAGTCCATGGTCTGCTCCCCATTGTTGAGCTTCGTGTTTGATACTATTTTCTACCACCACAACCCTATTGAAACTCAACCCACGGATAACAGGCTTGGAATGTCCGGAACCAATATCAAGTGTTGTTACGCCCGGTAGCCTATCCAAGGATTTCATAAGGCTTCCTCCAAGATTTTGCCTGACGTATGCATCATCTACAATTTCAACATTAAGCGCAGTTTCTTTTTTCCGCATTTCTTTGTAATTATCCTTCACTACTACTTCTTCCAGATAAACTGGGCTTACTGAAAGTTGTGCGTTATAAACTACAGCTGCATCATCCAGCCAAATGCTGTCGCTTATTGGTGCATATCCTACAAATGTTATCTTGATGTTATACCTTCCCTTATCCAACTTCCGGAATTCAAATTTCCCCGCTTCATCGGTAATGGTTCCTTTATTTACAGGCTCCAGAAAAACAGTTGCTCCTGGCAATGCTTTACTATTTTCATCTACGACTACTCCTCGTATAGCAAATTGGCTTTGGCCCAATGAAAGGCTGTAAAGAATATTTGTGCAGAGCAACAACACAAATGCTTTATTCATTATAAAAGAATTGAGGTTGGAATAATCAAAAAATCAACTGTATTAAGCGCCCTACAGAACTGCCTGTTGCCAACAACTGATCTTAAACCATTGAACAAACGCTTATTAACAAATCAAAATAGCCGGAACAACAAATGAATCGGGAGAAACGGTTTAAACGATACATTTCATTCCCAATGATCCAGCCTATCAATCGTTTTCATCCATTGAATAAAAGCACCAGGCAGTCTGTTGTTATTGAAAAGGGGGCGCACGTGAAGGTTCCACCGCAAATGCTTTACGGTAATGTCTTCTAAGAACCTCATTGAACCAATGCTTGGTATAAGGATAAAGTGCTTTTAAAAAGCTAAGTGGGAGCATTGCATGTACCGAGAACCTAACCTTACAAAGCGGACAATGCACCTCTTTTTGATCACTGAATTTTAAGTCCAAATAACCCAACCCATTGTGGGTGTTTTGAGTTACATGCAATATTCCTTTAAGCTCATCAAAATGGTGTTCGATAACATGAAAAGTCTGGAAGAATAATGAATAGAAAAACATTCCCAATATTACTATTGAGAAGTGCCTCTTGATATCCAACATCCCTTTATGTACCTCTATTGCTTGCACTATTTTATAAATTCATACGGTACTTATTCCGCTCTTTTTGGAGTAATGTAAAGCAAACTAACTGTTGTTTGGCATTACTACATTATTTGTAAATTCTTATTCTGACAGTCAGCTCTTGAAAGAAATTACAAATGCAACAATGTTGCAAATGTAAAAAGAAACTTCAGCGAAAAAAATAGCATCCAATTTTACCCGGCATATAGAACGCCTGCTTTTCTATAGAAAAGCCAAGGAGCAGAGTTCTTTAATCAGAAATACTGTCTTAAAATTCCAAGAGCAAATCGGTAATTGTATTCTGCATTCTAAACCGATCCTTATATTTGCAACATTGTTGCATTTAATAATTAAAATCACTTAACTCATAAAACTTAATATGGCATCTATTAACGTAACCTTTTCAAATGCAGCAATGGGGAAGTCTCCCAAGGTAATGCACAAAATACACGCAGAAAATAAAAACATTGGCATTTATAAACGAGATATATCTCACCTACAACCTGAAGTGAAACAATGCCTTGATAACAACATTGAGTTTCATCAAAGTGGTTCGATTCAAGAAATTGAATTGGCACTCAAAAAGCAATTAAATACTTACACGCCATTAATAGATGACGTTATGATGCTGCTTCAACTTTTTCGAGAAGTATCACAATCCAAATCGTTTAAGGTACTGTTGGCCAATGTAAATACAAATATGTGCAGGCGCTTTCACACAGACACAAATGATTTGCGGTTACTCTGCACCTATTTTGGACCGGGAACGATTTGGCTACCAGAAGGTGGTGTCAATAAAGAGGCATTAAAAGCGTATCGGGGAAACTCTCACATTGTTACAAACACAAGTCTTATTCAACAAGCCAATACCGGTGATGTTTTACTTCTCAAAGGAAGTCTTTATCACCATGATGAAGCAAGAGCAGTTGTACATCGAAGTCCTACCATTGAAGAGAGTGGAAAAAAGAGATTACTCTTGCGAATAGATACCAATTAACCCTCATTGAGGATTGAAGAACAAGTGTGAATACGAAAAAGTATAAAATACCAACCTATACAGGAATATCACTTGTAGTAGCCAACATGATAGGCACAGGCGTATTTACCAGTTTAGGCTTTCAGTTGAAAGACCTAAGCAACCCTCTAACAATTCTCACGCTCTGGATTTTGGGAGGAACTCTAGCCTTATCAGGAGCTTTCAGCTATGCAGAGGTTGGAACTATAATCAAAAAATCAGGTGGAGAATATGCTTTTCTTTCCCACATTTACCATCCTGTTGCCGGTTACCTTTCGGGTTGGATTTCTTTATCCGTAGGTTTTGCTGCTCCAATTGCCCTGGCGGCTATTGCCTTTACAGAATATTTCCCTTTCTCAGGCTCAGTCTCTTCATCAAAGTGGATCAGCATTGCGCTGGTAGCTCTTATTACACTAATACATACACAAAGCCTAAAGTTCAGTTCCGGGTTTCAGAATATCAGTACACTTTTCAAAGTCACGCTTATTGTGATTCTAATCACCATAGGACTTCTAATTCCTGCATCTTCAGGCAATACTTTTATTTTTGAGAGCAGTTCTTTTCAGGAAATCACTTCAGCTCCGTTTGCCATTGCACTGATCTATGTGAGTTATTCCTATTCAGGATGGAATGCAGCTGCCTACATTACCGAAGAATTTAAACATCCAACAAAGTCATTGCCTATTGCTTTAATTGGCGGAACTCTACTAGTCACCATTTTATATACTTTATTGCAATTTATTTTTTTAAAACATGTTCCTGTAAGCGAACTTGCCGGGGAACTCAATGTTGGTAGTATTGTAGCAGAAAAAATACTGGGTAAAAATATTGGTAACTTATTTGGTTTAGCCATTTCAATCTTCTTAGTATCTAGTATCAGTGCTATGGTGTGGGTTGGGGCAAGAGTCACCTCAAGTATTGCGCGAGAACACCGATTATGGCATTATTTCCAGGCTGATCAGGATGCTGTTCCGTATAAAGCTCTGTGGCTACAATTCGGCATTAGCACTTTTTTACTGCTCACTGGAACGTTTGAACAAATCATGATTTATTGCGGCATCTTACTTTCCCTATCCGCAATGATGACTGTCATAGGAGTTTTTTTCCTGCGAAGTCAAAAAAAATTCCGATCGGAACAAGGCTATAAAAGTCCGTTTTTTCCACTATTTCAACTGCTATTTATTCTCCTTTCATTGTGGATGGTTGTGTTTGCCTTTATCCAAAACACATACGAAACACTTCTGGGAATGACCAACATAGCCATTGGTTTAGGAACTTATGTTTGGAGTAAAAAATTAACATAATAAGATGAATGACCTTAAAATTAATTTAATCATGAAAAAGCAAACCCTATTGGCAATCATTGGAATTGCCTCAATAACAACAGTTATGGCTCAAGAACATCCACATCAAAAAAAACACGGAGAAAATACTGCAAATGAATACATGCATCAAGCTTCCGTAGAAGAACTCGCCAATCGTTTTGAATCTCCGGAAAGAGATGCCTATCAAAAACCGGAAAAAGTGCTGGAATACCTAGGAAAATTAACGGGTAAAACCATTGTTGATATTGGTTCCGGTTCTGGGTATTTTTCTGTAAAACTAGCCCATGAAGCAACAAAAGTTATTGCCGCAGACGTAGATGAAGAATTTCAGCAATACCTGAAAAAGCGCATTGAAGACAATCAAATCAAAAACATTGAATTGCGTAAAATTCCATTTGATGATCCCTCACTAAAAAACCAAGAGGTAGATATGGCATTGATTGTAAACACTTATCACCACATTGAGAACCGTTCGGATTATTTTAGTAAAGTGAAGAACGGGCTTAAATCGAATGGAGAATTGGTTGTCATCGATTTCTTCAAATCAGACACTCCCGTTGGTCCTCCTCAAGAACATAAGGTCTCAATTGATAAAGTAATTGCAGAACTACGTCAAGCCGGATTCACTTCATTTGAGGTGGAGGTCAATTTATTGCCCTATCAATACATCATAAAAGCCAGCTAATTCATTCATTACAATTAAAAGTCACGACTATGAAAAAGATTACAAACCTCTTCACTCTCACAGCTATTGTCCTCTTCATTAGTGGGTGTAACAGCTCTCCAAAAAGCAACGACACTGCAACAGAAAACAATGATGATCATTCATTATCAACCGTATTCGAAAACGATTACGCTGCTGTAGTTACAGTGACTTTGGAGCCAGGGGAAAAACAAAAACTACATGCAGGTAATGAACGGGTCATCTATTCACTAAACAACTACACCATAAACTGGGAAGAAAACGGAGAAGATCTTGGAGAGAAGAAATGGAAAAAAGGCGATGTTCATTTTCATTCTTCCGGCAAGCACAAAGCCATTAACACCGGAAAAGAAACCGCAGAATGGTTGGTCTTTAGTAAAAAAGCAGAAGCACCAAGTCCTTGTGAAAACGGACTGGAAGATGATATTACTATTGTACGTCCGGACATTACTACAACACTACTAGACAATGACCAATTCAAAGTTGTGAAAGTTACTCTACCTGCCGGAGACTCGATTCCCAAGCACAGCGGAACAAACAGAATCATCTACTCGCTGAGCAATTATTCCATCGAATATACATCCGATCAGCAAGATGTAACACTGAAAAACTTTAAGCCAAACGATATCCATTGGCACAACGACTGCTTCCACACCTTAAAAAACACAGGAGAAACTCCTGCTGAAATGTTAGTGGTTTCATTCAAATAGATGGATATTATTTTGAACAAAAACCGGACGATCTAACATTTAGAAACGTCCGGTTTTACTTTTCTCATAGAACTTCCTGCTTTTTCCCCCCAGCTTGAAAGGCCTATCCCAATATGCTTTGCTGCATCATTTTTAACCTAAAAAGCATTCAAATAAGCAAACCGATTTTAATTAAAGAAGCATCATCAAGGTTTAAAAAGGAATCGTTAAAACCTATCTTCCTGAAGTTGAAGCCGCTAATGGAAAACACAAAATCATTAGCATTTAGATTTTCACGCAATTGAATAATGATCGACAGTTAAATCATTTTATTATTCAAATAAATCAGCATTTTTGAATTCCATGCCAGAACTGATACTTCTACTCATTATTGTTATTGCGCTAACCAGTTATGTAGGCATTCGTAACCCTGCTTATGAAGAGCGATACATTTTCGATGTTGATCGAATTTTGATCGACAAACAATATTATCGCCTTATCAGCTCTGGCTTCTTACATACTAATTGGTATCACTTAGCATTCAACCTGTTGCTATTTATTCTTTTGGGGAATATTGCATTTCCATTTTTGGTGTTGTCAATTTTTTCGTGCTTTATTTCAGCAGCTTAATCGGAGGAAACCTGCTTTCGCTATATGTTCATCGCAATCATGGAAAATACAGGGCACTGGGAGCTTCAGGTGCTGGATTTGGGCTTTCGTTTGCTACCATTGTTTACGACCCATTTTCTGAAATCTCTTTCTTTTTTATGTCCGATGGAATTGATGCTTGGATCATTGGTTCACTCCTGATTTTCATTTCCATCATTGGAGTCAAACGTCAGGCTGGAAACATAGGCCATGATGCCCATTTAGGGGGAGCTATTGTAGGCATGTTGCTCACATTAGCCTTTGCACCACAACACATGCTCCATTCACCTTGGACACTTTTATTGTTAGGTATTCCTAGTATTGGGTTCGTCATTTTCATCATCAAAAACCCATCTTATTTAATGGTTGATTCATTTGCCATAAAGCCTCACTTCAACAGCAGACACCTTAGAGTAGAAACGAGCTCTAAAGAAGAAGAGGTCAACCGCATTTTAGATAAAATCAGCAAAAAAGGTTACGATAAATTAACTGCTAAAGAAAAAGCCAAACTAGAGCAACTTTCGAAGAAGTAACTACTTAAGACATTCCTACTCTTTGTATAAGAGTGAAATATTTTTAGACGTTAAAGACTCAACAAATCCAAAAGGCTGTACCCATTCACTTTTTATCATAAATTAATTTTTATGAGCAAAACTTAATTTACCTCCATCTTATTTAAAGATAAATGCACTTTTCTTAAATAAGAAGTACCTTTGTTAAAAACAACATGAAAAACTTTAATGCTGGAACCTATATTAACCAAGGTACTTTTAAAAGCTTTTTCCCAGAAGAAATAAATCGCCAATGGGAACTTGATGACATTGAAGTAATCAATCTGTTAAGTAAAGCTGATCGACAACTTGGCAGGTTAGATATGTATTCCGAATACACCCCTAATATTGATCTCTTCATTTCTATGCATGTTCTTAAAGAAGCGACTAAATCAAGTAAAATAGAAGGAACTAAGACCAACATAGAGGAAGCTCTTCAAGACAAAGAAGAATTATCAGAAGAAAAAAGAGATGATTGGGAAGAAGTCCAGAATTACATAACTGCTTTGAATAAAGCAATTAATTCACTCAAAGATCTTCCTTTCTCTTCACGATTAATAAAGATCACACATAAAGTTTTGCTTCAGGGGGTTCGGGGTAAACATAAAATACCTGGTCAATTCAGAACAAGTCAAAATTGGATTGGAGGAGCTTCATTATCTGATGCTACATTTATCCCTCCTCCTTTTTCTGAAGTAAATCGTCTTATGAGTGACTTAGAAAAATTTGCCCACAATAACGAGTATATATTTCCTGATCTCTTGAAGATTGCTCTTATTCACTATCAATTTGAAACAATTCATCCTTTTCTAGATGGAAATGGTCGAATTGGTCGCCTTCTCATTACTCTTTATTTAGTAGAAAAAGGCATTCTGAAGAGCCCCATCTTATACCTATCAGATTTCTTCGAGCGCAATAGGGAGCTCTATTATACCAACTTAACAAGTGTTCGTGAATCCAATAATATTAGTCAATGGTTCAAATTCTTCCTTGTTGGCATAATTGAAACCGCAAAAAATAGCATTGAAACATTTGATAACATAATGAAACTACAAAAGGAAGTCGATGAAAAACTACAAAATTTAGGGTCAAGAGCAAACAATGCAAGAACCGTAGTAAATCATTTATATGTACGCCCTTTAATTAATGTTCAAAAAGTTGCAAAAATCACTGAACTATCGACTCCTTCTGCGTATAAGTTAGTTTCAGAATTAGAAGAATTACAGATTATTAAGGAAATTACCGGTGCAAAACGTGGAAAGCAATATTGGTTTGAAGATTATATTCAACTATTCAGATAACACCACTCTTCTCAAAACAATCCAGAGATAAAAAGATCCTAATCGATTAAAGACTTCCTCATCAACATCAAATACAGAACTCCACTGAGCAACCAAGCCGGCAGGTAAGAAACGAAAGAAAAGTCCCCATTGAAACAGAAATGATGTAGAAAACTACTGGAGAAACAACCCACGCCAAGAGGACTTTCCAATTGATACCAGTTCCAGTGTAATCTCTTAGCTTTTGTCTTAACCCAAAAAATGATCAAAGGCAAAAATAGCTACCATTGGTGCTAAAACGTATCCATAAATCGCTACAAAATCCAACAACTTCATGGCGAATGCCGGAAACACCCCTGCAACCGTAGCCAAACCTCCTACTAAAACCGTAACCAAAAAACGAGAGGCTTTAGGAATAATGGCTTAAAAAGCCAATCCAGCTCTATAAAAAGTACGACCAATAAATTCCCAAGGAGTAAGCCCACAATTAAATCAAATGCACTTACACCAGCCGTTAGAAACAATGGACCAATTACAAACTCAGTTCCCGCAGCATGCTCATCAGCATGCATTTCCAAAAAAACTTTTCCAGCTTTTAAGGTGCGATGCCGGAACCGGAGTTCTTTCAAATTCATTAGGGACATTGTTTCCTGTATTCTCATTCATTTTAAAAATGGGTTCTGCAATAGGCAGCGATAAAGATTAGCTCTTGACCAAATGATCTTTTAGAGAAGCCACATCAGGACAGCAAACCTGGTTTAACACCTGTGTCAACTGTTTGCGTAAGATC
>CERC01066528.1_pt1 | contig 26060 bp, 25 predicted proteins | sample 530921 | NCBI WGS metagenome assembly CERC01 (sample SAMEA2621099, study PRJEB7988) | marine metagenome | isolation source: saline water (ENVO:00002010), including
GCTTTTTAGCTGCTTTTTTCGTTTTTTCATCAAAGTTCTAGGGAAACTGGTCGATACTATTAAGTCTAAACGTCACGCCAGGCAAATATGTAACTCAACCTGCATCTATCTGTCATTAGATCGTTGAAAAGGGTAATTATAAAATGGTGTACGTCTCAGCCCCTGTTTTAGGACTTATATGTTGCAATACACTGTTTACGCCGACCTCAACTGCCCTTTTTGCTATGCCCTGCATGAGCAACTTGCTCAGTTTGGTCTTTTACAACAGGTCGATTGGTGTCTTGTAGAGCATGCTCCTGATATTGCCATTTATAATAAAACCGCTGAAAGCCAGGCAGAACTCGCCAGTGAAGTTTTTGTAGTACGTAGTCGCGCTCCGAGTATTGATGTAGCTCTGCCAAAAAAGAGAAGCGATAGCCGCTTTGCTAGCCTCTGTGTCATTCAAGCCGCCGAAATAGATCAGCAAAAATCAATCAAGCTTCGTCATCTACTCTATCGAGCCCTTTGGGTCGACGGATTAGATATCTCTGATATCTCTGTTATTTATGATTGCCTCGTCGCTGCTGAACTCCCAGCAGAGGTCAGCATAGAGGAAAAACAGGAAGATACACTATCGCTCTGGCAACATAACTGGGAGAACGGCGACTTTAACCTCAGAATACCTGTTATCTGCAGCTCTGATGGAAGGACATCGTTAGGCCTACCAAGTCCTGATGACCTAAAAGCATTTTTCAAAGGTGAAGATATAAGCTCACATGAGCTAAATATGGAAAGCTGCCCACAACCCGTTCAGCAAACAATCGCTATCTACAACGATCATAAAACGGAAACCATTTGGCCCATCATCGCGACTCTACGTAACGACTACAATATATTATTACCATCTAGCCTGAATGAACTTAAAACATTACTCCATGAAGATCCGCCTGCGCTGCTGTTATTAAGTACAGAACAACAATGGGATGAGATGTTTGCTCTATGCAAAGAGATAAAGAGCAATCCGGAAGAGCTGCCACTTCCGATCGCATTTATCAGCCAAGAAACAGATGATCGATTAGAGCTAGGTGCTTATAATTCTGGAGCATCAGACTTTTTAACCCTAAATCGCGCCCCCTCTATTTTACAATCTCGTATCCAGCTATTGATGCAGATGAAACACTCTCAGGATCAACTAGCGCGCTCTGCACGGATTGATGGTTTAACCCAAGTAAACAATCGCAGAGAGTTTGAACGCAGCATAGAGACTGAATGGCGAAGAGCACAGCGTTCTAAGCGTAAATTAGTGCTTATTATGCTTGATATAGACCATTTCAAAGTATTTAACGACCTTTATGGTCATCTAGCTGGTGACGGCTGCTTACGTACTGTTGCACAAACCATTAAAAGCACAGTTCAGCGAGCAGAAGATAGTGTTTACCGCTACGGCGGAGAAGAGTTTGCTGTAATACTGCCCGAAAGCGACCTTAAAGGGGCACAGGTACTCGCCGAGAAAATTCGTACGAATGTTGAAGCACTGCAGATAAAGCATGATGGATCAGAAAGTGCAGAGGTTGTAACCGTAAGCTTAGGGATTGCAAGCTATAGCCCCTCAGAAGAGCTCTGCCCGAACGAATTAATCGAACAGGCAGACCAAGCGCTCTACAAAGCAAAACACCAAGGGCGTAACCAAGTCGCTATATAGTTAACACCTATAACGCAGGCATTGTAATAAAGCCGGGAAGCCCCTTAATACGATCAATCCATGCCCGAATATTAGGATAGCTTTCTAAAGATACTCCACCTTCGTGAGAGATACCCACATAAGGCATTACGGCACAATCCGCGATGGTCGGTCGATCCAGAGCTAACCAGTCATGCTGTGCTAACTGCGTTTCGAGTATTGGCAAAATCCGATCCGCCGTAGCAAGCGCTGTAGCTTTATCCAGCTCAAAACCAAATTTGTCTACTAAACGCGCAGCACCTGGACCATGCTGAATTTCATTGGCTGCAGTAGATAACCACTGCATCACCTCAGCTTGTGCGATGGGCTCTTTAGGAAACCAGCTTTCATCCGCATATTGACCCGCTAAATACACCAAGATCGCCTGCGAATCCCAAAGCTTTACCTCGCCATCACAAAGAACAGGCAACTGGCCCAGCGGGTTAATCCCTATAACCGGTTCCTGCTTATGTTCACCCGCCATGAAATCTACAGGAATAAGCTCTAGCTTAATCCCAGTCAGTGCAGCGAATAACCGAACTTTGTAGCAGTTACCTGATACTTCAAGATCATATAACTTCATTTAATATCTCCTTGTTTAATTAACCCGAGTTCCAGTAGTTGAGCTTCACTAAAACGAGGTGTCAGGTGCTGAGGGCAGTTCCAATCAAAAGCATCCAATTCAATTTCCACTACCGATTCAATTTTCACTCTTGAATCCTTTTTACTCAGCGCTTTATCAAAAACAGCCACTAGATCTGTAGATAGATCATTTAAAAAATATGTCCGCGCGCGCCCCAGTATTTTTAAGCGACGTTTGTTAGGGTAATCCACCAAAAAGAGAGACACTTTATTGTTATGGTTAATATTTCCTAAGCTCTGATACTGAGCATTGCCGGAAAAGTTCGCAAAGGCTATTCGCTTAGCAGAAATAACATGTAAAAAACCTTTTTCGCCGCCGCGATGCTGAATATAAGGCCAGCCACTTTCAGAAATCGAACTCATATAAAAGCTATCACGATCGGCAATAAAATTGCTCTCACGCTCACCAAGTTGATCAAAATCAGGCATCCGCTCAACCAATTGCTGCATTCGTTCTGAACTTCCAAAGTGCATCTGCATGGATTTAACCGCTGGCGTAAAAGTTAATTCACTAAAGCGATGTGTCATTGACTTCCTCCCCTCTCACAATTGCACGAAAAACTAGAACCCATTATGGAGAAAGCAACTAAAGCAATAAACATGCAAAACTGACTTTGAATAATGCAAATTATGCATTAATCTTGAAGAATGAATAAACTCAAAGCGATGGCTATTTTTGTCAAAATAGTTGATTCAGGCAGTCTTGTTGGCGCCGCTGATAAACTGACAATGTCACAATCCTCGGTGGTCAGGGCCTTAGCCTCTCTAGAAGATGAACTCGGTGTGCAACTTCTCTATCGCACCACCCGGCGCCTGACCTTAACGGAGGAAGGCCGTGACTATGCCCAACGCTGTAGGCAGATTCTATTGGAAGTAGAAGATGCAGAAAATGCGCTCACCCAACGCCAAAGTACCCCTCGTGGAAAAATACGCATCACTGCTCCGGTCACTTTTGGGCGCTTGCATTTAGGGCCGATTATTAATGAGTTTCTAGCCACCTATCCGGAAACCGAAGTTGAGTTATTACTGCTGGACCGTGTCGTAGACCTAATTGAAGAGGGCATGGATATTGCGCTGCGTATTGGTCCTCTCCCTGACTCAATGCTGATCGCTAAACCGATAAGCCATGTTCACTATAAAGTGTGTGCCAGCCCAAGCTATATTAAAAAAGAGAGCATACCGCTAGAGCCTTCTGAGCTATTACAACATCGCTGTATACGACTTACCGCACTCAAATCACATGCAGAGTGGTCATTTAAAAGTAATGGGAAGGTGAATAAAGTAGCGATCTCTGGGGCATTAAAAACTAATCACATTGAAACCGCTTTAGATGCCTGCGTGCAGGGGCTCGGCTTCTGTCAGTTTTTAAGTTATCAGGTTGATCCTAGAATCGAATCCGGTGAGTTAGTCCCCGTTTTAGAGGATTTTGAAAATACGCCAGTGCCCGTAAACTTAGTCTACCCTTATTCACGGTTACTCTCCTCACGTAGCCGCCACTTTATCGAGTGGGCGGCTCCTAGACTTGCCAAACGGCTACAGTCAACGCTAAAAAGTCACAAATAAAATCATGATCAGTCAGGATGCTTATACCTAATTTTGATCTTGGCCCTGATAAATCCCCAATGGCGAGAAACGCTCAATTAAGCCTTCACGGCCCAGCTTTTCCATCAACGCCATATTCCGCTCAGGGATCTCTTCAGGTGTTTTATAATGCACTAACACCCTGCTCATCTGTCCTTCTCTGATAATATGAATCGTTGGGAAAGGCGCTCTATTGGTCCAATTAGTGATGTCATCAGGATTAACACCTGAAAAGCAGTATTGAGGGTGAAAACTAGCTAATTGAAAAACACCTTCTAAACCCGCCGACTCAAGTGCACTCTGGCACATATCTAATAGATCAAGGAATGCCTCAAACTCAACAGCCGTGTCTGTAAAATTCACCAAACTGGTCGACAACTCTGACTCATCACTTTTTTGTATAATTTGTAATTCTGCTAAAAAGTCTTGAGTGGCTTCTTCTAAAGAAGCAGCATGTGAGGCCACATAACGAATGGACTGATTACGTACCTCAGGTGCTGCAAACGGACATAAATTTAAACCAACAACAATCGCTTCAACCCATTGTTGAGTTAATTCGACAGCTTGTTCTGCAGGAAAGGCAAATTTTTGTATACTCATAACCGGCATACTACCCCAGGCTATCGGTAGGAGATACTGATGCGTGTTAAGATAACCTCAATTTTTAGTGTTTAGCTCAGGACAACCGTCAGTGCCAATAAAAGCCGCCCTTACTCAGCAAAGCTTCAATACTCGTTGGATCTCTCTTAGGCGCCCATATCAACAAGCGGCTCCCCAAGAGTGGCGCTCTTGGCTAACGGATAGCGGGTCACTCACACAACGCCTCGTTCAATTGAGTAAAGGGGACTTTCGCGTAGAAGTTGTTCGTCAAGGTTGGTACCGGCCTACCCGCTCTGAAGCCAAAGCACTCAATATGGACCACCGCCAAGTGGCACTCATACGAGAAGTTCAGTTAATAGGAAAAGGGCAAGCTTGGGTTTTCGCACGCTCAATCATTCCTGCTCAAACACTCACCGGCTCACAACGTCAGCTCAAGATGCTTGGCACACGATCGTTGGGATCTCGGCTATTTTCAGACCCAAGTATGCGACGAGGACCCTTAGAGATCAGTAAACTACGCCTAACCAATAAACGTGAAGTTTGGGCGAGGCGCTCTGTGTTTTTTTTATCCGACAAGCCGCTTCTTGTCTCAGAGGTTTTCCTGCCACAGCTTCTACAGGTAAACTAAGCATCTGTTTTTAATTTCTGAATCCCTCTATCGTGTATTTGGGGACTCTAGCCACCAGCGCAGATAAATAACATGCCTTCTGAAACTCAACGCACTCCTATTTCCACCGCCGATAAAGTTCGAGCTTTTGGCCGCCTGATGCGCGTCGAGAAGCCTATTGGCACCTACCTGCTTCTATGGCCAGCTTATTGGGCTTTATGGATCGCTGCTGAAGGTATTCCTAGCTACGACATACTCTTTATCTTCACCTTAGGCGTTTTTCTAACCCGTTCAGCAGGCTGTGTGATCAACGATTATGCGGATAGGAAAATTGATGGGCATGTAAAACGCACCGCTATGCGGCCTATCCCTGCGGGTTTAGTCTCACCGAAAGAGGCGCTGATTCTTTTTGCAGCATTAATGCTCTGTGCATTTGTATTGGTGCTCTTTACAAACCTAACAACGATTATACTATCAGTGGGTGGCCTTGTACTCGCGGCATGCTACCCATTTATGAAACGCTATACACATCTTCCCCAAGCTGTCTTAGGGGCTGCATTTGCATGGTCGATCCCTATGGCCTTTACCGCCGTAACAGAGACCGTTCCGGCTTATGCTTGGTTGATCTATATCGCAACGATTTTATGGACCATTGCCTATGACACGATGTACGCGATGGTCGATAGAGATGATGATCTTCGTATCGGTGTAAAATCCACCGCGATTCTTTTTGGCGATGCCGATAAATTAATCATCGGTATATTGCAGGTTTCAACGCTTATTACATTAGCGCTTGTCGGTAAACAGGTTGATTTAGGCTGGGCCTATTATGCGGGATTACTCTGTGCGGGTGGTTTCTTCATCTACCAGCAATTTATTATTCGACACCGAGAACGCGAGGCGTGCTTCAAAGCTTTTTTAAACAACCATTATGCCGGTTTAGTTATTTTTATTGGGCTTGCGAGTCAGTATTTGATCGAAAACGGTTACTTTTTTAAGTAATAACGGGCTATTTAACACCCTCTGTCATATTTGTGTAACACTATTATCATCTAATAGCCCCGTTGATTAATTGAACTAGAAAGGGCAATAACACGATGTCTGCTTCCAAAAGCGTTCTTATCGTTGACGATGAATCTGCTATCCGCGAAATGATCGCGGTTGCGCTAGAAATGGCTGGTTATAGCTGTTCTGAGGCTGCAAACGCCAACGATGCTCATAGCCTGATCGTAGACAATAAGCCAGATATGGTTTTATTAGATTGGATGATGCCCGGTACAAGCGGTCTAGAATTTGCTCGTCGTCTTCGAAAAGACGAGTCAACTGCTGATATACCCATCATCATGTTAACGGCTAAAGGCGATGAAGATTGTAAAATCAAAGGGCTTGAAGCTGGCGTCGATGACTATATTACTAAGCCCTTTTCTCCCCGTGAGCTTGTTGCTCGCTTAAAAACAGTGCTTCGCCGTACAACACCAAAAGGGGTCGAAGAACCCGTAACGGTAGACGGGCTAACGCTGGACCCTATTTCACATCGCGTTGTATCCGATCTTAATCCTATTGACTTAGGCCCTACTGAGTTTCGCCTGCTGCAATTTTTTATGACTCACCAAGATCGCGCTTATTCTCGCGGCCAATTACTTGATATGGTTTGGGGTGGGAATGTTTATGTTGAAGAACGCACGGTAGATGTACATATTCGTCGTTTAAGGAAAGCACTAGGTGATCGACACGACTATTTAGTGCAAACTGTACGCGGCACTGGTTATCGCTTTTCTACCAGCGTTGCCTAATACTTCGTATATTAAGGATTAACTATGCAAAGAAATCGCCACTCAATGCTAACCAGCCTACTGCTGGTGGGTGGTATATCTTTAATTATTGGGTTCATTAGCGGTTACCCTGGTTGGGTAATCAGCATTACTCTTTTTTGTTGGGCCCTTGTTCAAATTCGCCAATTTAATAAGCTGGTCCATTGGTTTCATACCCGAGATGAAGAGCTAGAACCCCCTGAAGCATCTGGACATTGGGGTGAGTTGTTTGACGAATTCTCTCGCCTCCAGCGCCGCCAAGCCTCTCGAGAAGCATTACTTCGTAATGTGATTACTCGTTTCCAAGATTCAACATCAGCCTTACAAGACGCTATCATTATTATTGATAGGAATAACAATTTGGAGTGGTGGAACCGTTCAGCAAACCAACTTCTAGGGCTTGATGATGCGGCGGACCGCGGTAAGCCTGTAATGAACTTACTCCGAGACCCTCGTTTTGTTCGTTACTATAAGCGCGGACAATATTCTGATCCCATTACGCTCACCTCGCCTACGCGTGATGATATAAAGATCCAATATCATATCACTCGATTTGGTGAAGCTGACCGATTACTAGTAGCCCGAGACGTCTCGCGGTTAATGCGCCTTGAGCAAACTCGTCAGGACTTTGTCGCAAATGCTTCACACGAGCTTCGTACCCCGCTCACAGTTATTAGGGGCTACCTTGAAACCTTTCTCGATCAAGAACTACCTAAGCCTCTGAGTCGTGGTTTAGACTCAATGCAGCAACAAGCACGCCGAATGGAAAATCTAGTTTCAGATCTTTTATTGTTATCAAGACTCGAAGCTAGCTTACATATTTCTGATGAGCAGCCTATCCAGATACATAGCGTTATTCAGCATATTATGGAAGGAGCCGAGCAGCTTGGACGTGACAAAGGCCATCAATTTAACGTGGATATAGCACCCAATTATGACCTTGCAGGCCAAGAGATTGAACTCCACAGTGCTTTTTCCAACTTAGTGTATAACGCCGTGCGATATACACCCGCGAATGGAATAATTAAAGTACGCTGGTGGGTAGATGAGCAAGGCGGGCATTTTTCAGTTAAAGATAATGGTCCTGGAATAGAGTCTATACACCTACCTCGCCTGACCGAACGTTTCTATCGTGTTGATGAAAGCCGTTCTTCCGCAAGTGGGGGTACAGGTTTAGGCTTAGCCATAGTAAAGCATGTTTTAGCACGGCATAACGGACAGTTAACGATTAAGAGTAAGGTTGGAAAAGGAAGTACATTTGCATGCCACTTCCCTTTGGAAATCGTTACACAATTCGAGCTTGATGAAAGCTCGGTTGAATCCTTGAAATAACCCGAAAAAACTTAGGACAGATAACATCGTTGAAATCGTTACCTGTCCTTGGAGCCTTCGAAAAAACCTAAACTTATTGCGTGCTTTCCAACACAACAATTAGGCTATCTTCGTAGGCTTCCTCCTTACTTCTCTATTCTTTTCTGATCAAGATCTATTTCAATGGATGAGTGCTCTTCAACCCAATAAATAGTCGCCCCCACAACGGCCGCAGGCATTAAGATCAAATTGATTAAAGGGATCATCATCCCTAATTGAATCAACCCACCAAAACCTATCGAAGTCAGTCTATCCCCTTTCAACATCAGCTTCATGTTTTTGAAACTAACCTTATTGTTATCCATTGGGTAATCGCAATATTGAATCGCCATCATCCATGCGCCGAATAACAGCCATAAGAAAGGTGCGATAATATTGATCACAGGAATAAACGATAACAGCAGCAGAAAGAATACTCGTGGCAGATAATAAGCCAGTTTAGACAATTCTCTTCCGATTGCTCTCGGAATCAGTGCCATCACCGCTTGCCAGCCTTCATCTGTAATCAGATCTCCTCGTAACCGCTTCTCTACCTTCTCTGAAAGAAAACCATTAAAAGGGGCCGCTATGATATTCGCAACAATAGAGAAACCGTAGTAGACCACCACAATCACTAGAACGGCCATGAGTGGCCATAATAAATAATGCAGAAACGACAACCACTCCCAATCAGGCAGGAAAGCACCGATCATATAATCGACCCAACCACCGAAATTACTGAGCAATAGCCAGATAGCGCCGACAAATAAAACAATATTGATAAGCAGGGGTACTAAAACAAAAGGGCGAATTTCTGGATCAGGTAGCATCTGCAGCCCACGCAGTAAATACCCACCGCCTCTTACTGGATTACCTTTCATAATTACCTTTAATAAATCAAAAACAAAGCTATTTTAATGACAACTGCGCCAATCATCATGGTTAAACCCGCACGATTGACGTTAAATTCACGTTTTGTCATTAACATTGTTGGCTTCCAAAACTCGATCAATGACTTGTAATCCTTAGTTCTACCGGCATAAATAGCCAACGAGATAAGAAACACTAACAAACCACCCCAAAATAAAAACTGTTCTAACATTGCCAGATACATCACATTCGCCTTTACTTATTGCCATCAGAGATGAACTAGGTTTAATTTTACCTGTCTCTTAGATAGCTCTTCGATATTTTTATTAAGAGTGCTAGCCTACCAAAAAACAATGTTGTCGGCTGCACTGTATTAGTCATATTCAACAGTGATGATGCAGCCACTGGAGTCGTAAATGAAAGCAATACAGATCCGTGAGTTTGGTTCCAACGATTCATTACTCTACACCGAACTTGCCGAACCCAAACTTAACCCCGGTGAAGTACTGGTTAAAAATAAAGTGGCGGGGGTTAACCCTATCGATTGGAAAACCTGCAGCGGTGGCGGTGCCGCCCCTTTTATTGGTGATCTACCCTTTATACCGGGTTGGGAGTTTGCGGGTACCGTAGAGCAAGTAGCAGAAGATGTAACCGACTTTTCCATTGGAGATGAAGTCTTCGGTTTAATCCGCTTCCCCGAACGCGCAGGCTGCTTCGCCAGCTACGTAGCCGCTCCGGCTGAGCAAATTAGCTTGCGTCCTGAAGGGATGTCTATAGAAACAGCTGCCGGACTTGGTCTTGCCGGTTTAACCGCTTGGCAGGCTCTATTTGATAAAGGAAACCTTCAGGCATCACAACAAGTAGTCGTTCTAGCCGGGGCAGGCGGTGTAGGCCATATCGCCATTCAGCTAGCTAAATGGATGGGCGCCAAAGTTATAACAACAGCGTCAGAAGAAAACCACGCCTATCTCTTATCGATTGGCGCTGATATCGTGATTGATTATCACAACCAAGAGATCACTGATCACGTAAATAATGTTGATCTTGTGATTGATGGTATCGGAGGTGATGTAGGTATCGACGCGCTGCGTTGTGTTAAACCTGGGGGGCGTTTAGTCACCCTACCTTCAGTGACTAAAGACGAAGTCATTGCTGCGGGTAAAGCCATGAAAGTTACAGTTGAGCCTATTCGTGTTGAACCAAACAGTGAACAACTAGAGAGACTCGCAGGACTATGTGTCGATAGAAAGCTTCAGCTACGTATTGCGGATAGCATCCCTATTGAAGAGCTTGGGAAAGCATTTGATGCCAGCCGCACGGGACGCGTTAAAGGAAAAATAATCGTCACCATATAAACAACGATCAGGGGCTTAAAAACTGAGCCCCTGATACATATACATCGCAGTCACTTTATCCATACTCTTAGTAATTTTTTCTGATGAGCGAGCTATAAGCCCTAACATAGCCTTAGTCGCCTCTTGATCAGAAAGCTCTTTAAAACGTTTAAAGTCGCGCTGAATTTTACCCAGTTCACCTTTAATCTGTTCATTATTAAGCTGGCTACTTTCTAATTCAGTTCTTTTTTGTTCAAACAACTCAAGTGTACTGACAAATGCTTCAGCATAGCGCTCATCAAATCCCCATGCACGTAGTGCATAGAGACTACTCACCCGCTGAGAAAGCATACGAACATGACCTGCTGTACTCACTAAAGGGCCAAAATGGGAGTCTGTGTTCTCAACAATTTGAATCGTCACTAAATTCCATAATTTAAGAAGTAGCTCAGTCTGTTCACGCACTTTCTCAGCATTTTCTTTAGATGGCGTTTCTAGATATAGCCCCTTAACTCTCTTCCACTGCTCATTTGCACTCCGAAGAGGCTCCCTAACAGCATCCGTTTTGACATAAGCGTTAATCTCTTTTTGAGCGGCTTCGTATTCAGTAATCGCAACGCCCAAATCTTGCTCTGCTTTTCTGGCACGCACAGATAAACCGACCAACATGTAATTTTTCAACATGACTTGAGTCAGTTTACCTTGGTTTGTGGAGCTATTAATGAAGGCTTCTGTAGACGTTATTTCAGCTGCAGCACCTCCGCTAATCATTAATAAGCTTAATGTGATATACCGAAATAACTTCATCCTTAGCTCCCTTTGTTAAACACAAGTTTCAGCCAACAAATTATCAATTTGATCAAGCAACTGATTCTCCGACCAAGGCTTTGTTAAATAAGCTGATATACCTGCTTCGAGCGCCTCATTACGATGTTTTTCAGTCGAGCGTGACGTAATCATAATTACCGGGATCTCGCTGGTTTCATCTCGATTGCTGAGCACTGTCGATAATTCAACCCCCCCCATACGAGGCATCTCCATATCCGTAATAACAAGATCCGGTTGACGCTTACGAATCTGGTTCAATGCATCCAAACCATCAATCGCAGTCATCACTTCGTATCCCGTATCTTTCAATAAAGTTTCAAGCGTTTTGCGTGCACTTAACGAATCGTCAACCACCAGTAATCTAGGCAGCTCTAGCTCAGTATCTAGATCCACTAATAGCGGTTTCTCGTAAAGAGATGAGCGTAGATAACGAATTCGACTGGGCAGATCCACAATCGGTGCAGCTTCACCGTTTGCCAAAATAGTTAGACCCGGCAGACCTGGAATATCGGGTATAAAATCACCCATCTGCTTAAAGGCTAATTCTCTATGGGCAATAATCTCTTTCACGAGTAACGCTACACGCTCGCCTTGCCCCATATTGATAATCAAAACGGGGTGAATAGCGCCCGATTCTAAATAGTCATAACCACGTTCATCTAATAGGTTCTCCAACATATAAACCGGATAGGTTTCGTTCTCATGTTGGAAGGTAAACGTGCCTCCCTCATTCTTCAGCTGCCCATCCAGTGAGATCAAACTCTGTTCAACACCGTGCCCGGCTAGAGCAAAAACCTGTTTGCCACAACGCACCAATAAAGTACGAATCATTAGAGAACTTGCAGGCATAGAAAGATGAAGCAATGTTCCTTCACGCGGGCGAGACTCAATATTTAACGTGCCCTGCAGTCGTAGAATCTGTTGATAGACAACATCCATTCCAATCCCACGTCCGGATAACTGACTAACTTCACCCCGAGTAGAAAAGCCAGGTATCAGAATCAGACGGTTAATCTCATCATCTGACAGTTCAACATCTGACTCTATTAATTCTTTTTCTGCAGCTACGGCAAGCACCCGCTGAGCATTAATACCATCACCATCATCTTCACATTTCACATCGATAAGGGAATCCTGCATCGAGAATGTTAGGGTAATAGTGCCCTCAGCAGGTTTACCACGCTGCTGACGTAAACGCGCCGTTTCTAGACCATGATCCACTGCATTGCGAATAATATGCATCAACGGGTCAGCCAACTGGTTCAATATATGGCTATCAACCTGCGTATCTTCACCTTTCACAATCAAGTGCGCTTGCTTATCTGTGGCCCGACATGCCTGTCGCAAAATACGCTGTAAACGGGAGGTAATGGTTTTAACTGGAACCAACCGTGTACTTAATACATTGGTTAATGTTTCTTTCTGAAGGCCTGACTGAGCCATATGCAAAGAACTTAAACTTTGAATATGCCCTTCCATCTCTTGCTGTACTTCTCGTACATCGGCTACAGCTTCATGTACGCGCGAAATCGTCGTGTGAATTTCGTTGTAGCGATCCATCTCTAATGGGTCAAAATCTTCAGAATTCTCATCTAACTGGGATTGCACATTCATCTGTTCATGGAACTGCTGTTCCAATTCAAACAATACTCGCTGCAATATACGATGACGCTCACGATTACTTCGGGTAAACCCACGAAGCTGTGTAACCTCTTCATCAAGCTGAGTGTTTAATGTGCTAGATTCACCTGCCAAACGAAACAGGTTATCCAATACAGTGCGGGGTACACGGAAAACGGGGGATTCATTACGCGCTGTATCAGCGGAAACCTCTTCGCTCTCTATAGCAGCTTCTGCAGGAACGCCGCTTTCTACAGATCTATCAGGCGTAGGTGCACCGCTAGAGTCATTGCTGGCATCAAGCGCATCTAGACCATCGGTTTTTAATCGATAATCCCAATCCATTATCAGCTGAAGCACCTGCACTGCATTATCCGGCGCTGATGCGCCTTCTGTTACGGTTTCTGACATAGCGGCTAAGCAATCAGCGGCTTCTAATAATTCAGCCTGTAAACGCCCAGTCGGCAATTTATCCGCATCCGCTAGATACTCCATAACGTCTTCAAGGCGATGAGCAAGATTTGCTAATCCCTTGATGCCCGCCATATTCGCTAGCCCTTTAAGGGTATGCACAGAACGCTTGGCACTTCGAAGGGCTTCTTCATCAGAGTCAGTAAACGTTTTTTGTAGCTGATTAAGGAAATCATCACACAACGTCGGTAGCTCATTATGTAGCATATCCAACAACTGAGGATCTATCTCGCTGGATTCCTGTAGCTCTACATCCTCAGGTTCAGCCGTTTCCTGTTCAATATCTTCAGCACTTTGCAAAGAAGCAAGTGCTAACAAACCCATAATAAATGAGCCTTGCTCAGCATTGGGTTTACAAGGCAGCTGCGTATCTAAATATTGGTCAAGTAGTGTCTGCTGGCGCTCGTAAATACTGATATCAACAAAATACTCTTCTAGCCCACTTAGGCAGGCTTGTAGCGACTCAATAATCTCAACAGACAGATCAATATCATTGTCTGAAAGGTAATTTAAGTTAAGAATAAGTCCGTTAACTAATACTTTAACACCAACTAAGTTAATCGTTTCTAACGCACGAATGACCGTACTTAAAATTTCAGCTGATTCATTCAAAAGAGAACGATCTACAGCTGGCTCGTGCCACCGTCCTGATAACGCAGAAACAGACTGCGACAGCATCGTTAGTACAGCAGGCTCAATTTGAGGGCCTTCTTGCTGTAGTAGCGTAAAATCGATAGAACAGAAAGCAGGAGGCTCCGGTAATGCTAATTTAGGCGCTTCGTCCTCTATCTGGCGAAGGGTATCTGAAGACGTATCTGTTACCTCATCAGTAGATCCCTCAACCTCAATAACCTCTTTAATGAGCTCGACAGGTTCAATATCTGTTTCAGCATTAGCAGAGGTATCAGCGACAGCATTATCCAGAAGTGGCAGCGAATCTAAACGCTCAATATCTTCAATTAGAAGATCGTATAGAAACTCCGTATCTTCTTCAGCTACAGGTTCCGGCCAACGGCTATCAGACATCAACGCCAATACAGTTTTCACTGGAGTTTCTGCTGGCTGCGATAAAAAAGTTAAAATCGCGTGGTTCAGCTCATTAGCAAATGAAGCATTGTCTACCTCTTCTAGCTGGGCTAATAACTCCCCATAGAGAGCAAGTAGATCAGAGATACCCGACCAATCATTTTCGGAATGGATATCGATCTCTTCATAAAACTGTTCAGTATGCTCTTCAGTAAACGTAGGTAATGAATCACCTATTTGCTCGAGCAATAAGAATAGATTTGGAAATGCCTTTAAGACTGATGCTGAAGGCTTTAGCGCCACCAACGACTCTTCAGCTTCCTCTGATTGAGCCGCTAACGGTGGTTCATCTACGTTAACGGCCTTATCTGTACGACCAACGCTGCTCAGTTGACCACAATCAGCCTCAAGCAATTCAAGTAGAAGCTCACCATCTTCATCAGGCAAAGGCTCTGGCCATTGGCTATTGTTAAGACAACTCACCAACTCCATCGCAGCTAACTCAGGAGATGTATTAAACAACTGAGTTAACTGTAGAGATAGTCGCTGTATAACCGGTATCACCTTATTTAACTGATCCTCTTCTAATGATTCTAGAAGCTCGGCATATAACGCCAAGTAATCAGATAAACCAGGGTAATCATGCTCGCTAAACTGATCGACATACTCGTACAGTTCAGCCACAAGATCGGTTAGCGGCAACTCCATTTCCAGACAAAGTGCTTGCTTTGCTGTTAGCCACTCAATGGCTAGTTTAGGATCAAACATTGATCTCTATCCCATTTAAGAAGTGGCCAGTTTGAATACACTAACAGATCTTTGTAGCTCTTCTGCTGCATCTACTAGCTCATCAGAAAGCTCTGTCTGTTGGCGCATCTCAGCATTGGTTGCTTGTGTTGTTTCATTAATGCTGTTCGCACGTGTTCGAAGATCTTCGGCAACTTTTGCCTGTTTAACCGAGCTATGTGCAATACGGACTACGGAGTCTACAAGCGTTTGAGTAGTTGTACGCGTTTCACCCATACGTTCACCCGCTTCCTCTGCTAGACGTGTACCCTCAACAACGTCAGTAATTACGTTGTTGATTACGTTAATCGTATCAGCCGTTTCCAACTGGATATTATTAACCAATGATTCAATCTCAGATGTTGCTTCACGGGAGTTCTCAGATAAACGTTGTACCTCATCTACTACCACCATCAAGCCACGACCCGCTTCACCTGCTGAGGCAGCATGCATACTCGCATTCAGTGAAAGTACGTGTGTACGCTCTGAGATGTTGTTGATCAAATTAACGATACCACCGATCTCTTGTGAACGTTCACCCAATCGCTTGATACGTTTTTCTGCTTCATGAATGGTCTGGCGAATTTTGTTGATACTATCGATAGTCTGGGATACTGAATCCATCGCCGTTTCAGAAGTTTTAATCGCTTTCTGAGACGCATTGTTTGAGATCACTGCTAATTTAGAGATCAACTCCATCGCTTTAATAGCAGAATCCAAGCCATCGAGTGTTTGACCAATCTCCTCTTTCTCTCGCTCTGCATAGCTAAGTACCGTTTCTGACTGAGATTTAACCTGAACTGATGCGCTGTTAACTCGACCTGATACGCTACTTACTTCCTGCAGTACCGATTCAATAGACGTTACCAATTGGTTAATAGAGTCAGATATAGCACCGGTCACATCTTCTGCAACAGGAACTCGAACGGTTAGATCTCGTTGTGAAATCTGGAATACGTTTTGGATAAGAGAAATAATTGAAGCATTCAGTCGCTTATTCTCTTCCTCTTTAACCTGTAGAGCGCTCTCTTTCTCTTCAAGCATGCTATCCAATACGCCTGAAAGCTGTCCTAGCTCATCTTTACTATCTAATTCACATCGCGCATCAACTTCACCTTCACGAACACGGTCAATCGTATTCTGAACCCTGCTGAGTGGATCGGTCACACCGAATTTAACGATCGACATAGAAATCGCTAAAGCCACAATCATGAAAGCCATTGAGATGAAGAAGTAAGTTGCCATCTCTGTCGTATCATCTACGAGTAATTGGTCATTCTTTATTTTATAGCTGCCAGCTAATGCGGTGACCTGCTCAATCTTAGGTGATAATTTATCGATAATAGATTGAAGGTTTGCAAACTGGGCTTCTTTCCGGTCAATGGCTTCTGCAAGTTCAGCGACTAACGCAGTAATTTTAATGATGTTATTTCCAGCTGATTCACGACTAGCAGACAGGGACTTCACTTTACTTGAATCTAGATGTGCCGTTTCGATCTGTTTTTGAATTTTGTATAGGTCTTCTTGGATAATTTCTAGCTCGACGGTTTTACCGTCATGGGCAATATAATCATCAATATTAATCTGTAAAATTTCTAACTGATCACGAACCCAGTTTCGGTTTAGCCACAATACAAGTGGTTCAGTTTCAGCTATCAGCGTTCTAATCTCTGAAGCCAGCCCCTCATCCCCTTTACTCAAACCAATCTGAATAGATGTTTCTGAAGCATCATAGAAAGTATCTTGATACTGATCCATAATGGACTGGAACTGCTGTACCAACTCTTTATCTTCATCGGTACGCAGATAACCCTGTAAACTCGATATATCAGTTTCTACCGTTGCCATAACATCGTTATACATCGACAGCTGATCCATCTCCCTTGCAACCTGAAAGCTTTTCTCTTGGAAACGAGCCTCAGATACGTTCGCTTGAATATCACTTACTAAAAGTAAAAAGTTATTCAATTGCTGAGAACGTTGCTTAGCTTCCTCTTGAAGAACAATAGTTTGATAATAAGATGCACCCATAAAGACTAAGCCTACGCATAGCAGTCCCAATGCGATTGCAAACTTAATTGGTATCCGTACGTTCTTAAACTCCCAAAACGATTGCATAGGTTTAATTCTCCATTCCTTTAAAACTGTTTCTTTAAGGCTAGAAATAGACGCCGATGATCAATTTCAAACCATTTATTATTTTTATGGCCGTACACATTGGAAACTGTATTTTTAATTATTTCCGGTAACCCGACAGCATGTTCATTCAGCTGTTCTGGGTCGGTAATACTTTGCGGTGCATCCTTTAATAGGATGCCCACCGTATTAGGGTGGTCATCAATCAGTAATACCCACTCCTGAACCTCTTCCTTTTCATTAAGAACCTGTAAATACTTATTCAAATCATAAATAGGTACAGTTTCTCCCCGATGGTTCATAAAACCCGAGAACCAATCAGGCGTAGACGGTATTGCGCAGATCGAAGGTAACTTAACAACTTCTGCGCGGGTTTGTTCTGAGATCAGTAACGGGTAACTACCAACCTCAAAACCATGTCTGATCTGACTAATATCTAAGGTATTCTCTTGATCGATTGTTATCTCTTGAGAATCCATCACTTTACTCTTTAAGCCAGTGCATTAATTTGTACAAGAAGGTCATCTTCAGTAAATGGCTTAGCAATCATCGCTGTAGCCCCCTGAAGTTGTGCCCAAACTTTATCAGCCTCTTCCTTCTTACTTGATACAATTACAACTGGAATATCTTTTGTATCGTCATTTGAAGTAATTTGACGGCATGCAGAAAAGCCATCCATCTCAGGCATAACAATATCCATAAAAATCAAATCCGGCTGCTCACTCTTTGCCTTTTCCAGACCTTGCTTGCCATCACTCGCAACAACTACCTCAACACCACAAGAAGCAAGGACGGTACAAATATGTTTTTGCTGAACAGGATCATCTTCCACTACTAGAACTTTTTTCACCAACGTACTCCACTCACATTAAGCTTTTTGAAACTCATCAACCCAATTAGATACTCTGTTGATTACCTTTTGAAACTCTTCGGGCTCTATAGGCTTCGTCAAATAGGTAGAACAACCTGACATTATTCCTTTCACCTCATCCATAGGGGAGGTTTTTGATGTCAGCATAATAATTGGCGTTTTCTTAAATTCAGGACGCTTACGCATCTCGGTACAAGTTTCAAAACCATCAATACCGGGCATAACAACATCAAGAAAAATAAAATCATAACTATGACTAGCAATCTTCTCTAAAGCTTCCTCTCCAGTTGCTGCAAAATGAACATGCACAGGTAATGGCAGCTGTTGTAACTCTTTATTCAGTGCTTGCTGCATAATCTCATTGTCATCTACAACCAACACTTGGAAGCTCGTGCGACCAGAAGGTGGGAGCTCTTGCTCTACTTTCTCTACTGGTTTTTCATACTTACTAAACTTGTTTTCATCCTCATCAACACTACTCACTTCCATCTCTTCATTTTCACGGGTCATCTTATCTAATGCCCGCAATACACGAGAAGAAACTAAGGGGTAACCTAGATGGGTGTAGCTTTTATCTTTTGGCTTGCCTCTACCGACTAAAATCAACCGTGAATGGTAGCCTGACGGGAGGTCTTCCAGCTCTAGGTGCTCATTAAGATCAAAGCCAAAAACCAACATTAAATCAGGAAGGTCTGAAAAATCCGGTTCAACAAGCGTATATCGCGTTTGTTTAGAAAGCTTGAAGATTTTTTCCAGCTTTACACGCTGATCATCAGGAAAACCGACGGAACCTATCTGCATATACACCTCAATAACCTTGTAAATAACAAGGAAATGAAAGAATGATGAAAGAAAGGGTGACATAGAGATATGTCTAATTTTAAAAGCACTACATTACGAGTAAATGACACTATATGAGAGTTATATAGATATCTTTTAAACGCAGCGGTAGCGTTGCGACAACGTGCTGCACTAGCACTAACAGAGTAAAACTTAGCGTTCATAAATTAGTAAAACTGTCGCGCAAAGTTAATTATTGCGATCAGTTTCAATCCCTACTATTTTTATAGTTATTTTTTATTTTTTTTATAAGTGACGTCCCACGTCACTATTAACTACATATAACTGTACAGCCTTTATGCTAACAAATAACTAAAGTTGTACAGAAACAGCAGCTTATCTTATATCAGAAAATTATATATAAGGGAAAACAAAAAAAGCGAACATAATGATGTTCGCTTTAATTATCTATTACTTAGAGCAGAAAAACTGCTGTTGCCGCATCAGTAATCGGCACCCTTCTCCACGAATATCTCGCCCCCAACAACTCTCCCTTGCCCAGGTTTTATCATCCTCTGAACGCTCTTCGTTGTAGGCAGGAACGTTTTCACAGAAAGACTCCTCAGGCGACGCATGGGCTAAACAAGCGTTAAGAAATTTCCCATGTTTTACCGTGCAGGTAAAACCAGAACATTGATCAAAACTGGTTAACGTTTCTTCTAAACACGCCTGCTGACCTTCAGCTTTTCCTAAAGCCAAACCGCGCTTTTCATACTCTTCCACTTCTTGAGCTAATTCTGCATTCCAACCCGGTAGCCAAGAATCTTGCGTTAACCAAGCGCCAAAAATACCTATGATAATGACGAGAATAACGCCCCATACCAACTTCTTAATCATTAATTGATCCTTGTGGCGGACGCCAGAGTAAACCTTTCATACATAAAAGAAGCCCAACAACTGAAAGTAACATTGACCCATTAACAAGCAATGGGTAACGCGCCATCAAAGGTATAAATGGATGCTTTTGCTCTAGATCACATTCATTCAACAGATAATTGAAAGAGCCATTATTAGCAAGGCAAGCCTCAACAGCCGATTGATCAATAAAGAAAAACGTCATTAGAACCAACGAAGGGACAACAAGAAGGAACAAACCCACCTTTAACATAACTTACTCGCTACTACTGATACCTAAATTACTATAACCATCATTGTGAGCAAGCTCTCTAAGCTCAGCTAAGGCTTCTCTTCTAGGTAGATCATCTTGAACAATTTCTATAATGTCAGCATGAAAATCATCTTCTTGCTGCATCAGGTCATGAGTATTTATAAAGCGTACCAACTCATCATCTGAAATCTGATCATCTGCATTCATTTCGATAAATGTAGCTACCGCTTCCCTAGACATATTCGAAACATTAAACACTTCACCTGCATCTGCAGATAAAACCGTATTGAGTGTGGAATATAACGACACTATGGCATCAAGTGCTGGGGAGGCACCGTACATATCAAACTCTTCTAAGTTCGGCATGTTTGCTTCCACTTTATCAAGCTGAACTTCAAAGTTCATTTTTGCGCCAGTATTATTAAGATGGTCCCAAACAGCATCAAGAATTTGACGCATCTTATTGGTATCACCAAATTCCATAATCCGGGAGAATAAAGCAAAGTTAGGGAACATTCGTTCAGACATCGCCACACAATAAGCAGCTAACTGCCAATCTTTAAGATCGTAGAACTCTTTATCAACCCGCGGATCAGACATTTAATTCACCCAGTCTATTGGAAAGGCCGTATTGTACCAATTTTAAGTAGTTTTGCAGTGAATAATGTCAATCACAGTAGCCTAAGCGTTCACGTTTTATCTCCTAAATAAAAAACATATATGCTAGAAAAGCGACAATTCTCCCTCGGGGATGCTCTGAGTTGTAGAAGCTTGTTATACTTTAGGAAGGGCGCTTACTAATCCTCTCTTTGAGGATGTTTATAATTCTTCCTTAAGTGCACCTGAAATACACTAGAGAGGTGGGTAGTTGAATTCGTTTAATCTGCTTAAGTCCATTGCTGAAGCCCATGCAAACTTAAGAAAATCAGAACAGAAAGTCGCTAATTTTGTATTAGAACACCCAAATGAGGTGATCCATATGCGTATTGTCGACTTAGCCTCTGAAGCGAATGTCAGCGAACCTACAGTCGTCAGGTTCTGTCGTGCTCTACATTACGATGGGTTTCAGGATTTCAAACTGACCCTTGCTCAAGGTTTGGCAAGCAATACCAATTTCGAACAGTTCTCACTGAATACAAAAGATACTGTTATGGAGTTCAAAGAGAAGATCGTTGACTCCATGATTGGCAACCTGCTTAACATAAAAGAGCAGCTCGATACTGAAACTCTCGAATCGGCCATTGATAGCTTAGCCAATGCCAGAAGGGTAGAGTTTTATGGTTTTGGCGCATCGGCTCCGGTTTGCACTGATGCGGCACACAAGTTTCACCGTTTAAAGGTTTCAAGTACATCTTATTCAGATCCACATATGCAAGCCATATCAGCTGTATCTTTGGATGAACGGGATGTTGTGGTTGCTATATCACAAACGGGCCGTACTAAAGACCTTTTACATACGGTTCAATTAGTTAGAGACACAGGAACCACTGTCATTAGTCTATGTCCAAGTAACACCCCATTATCTGAAGCCGCAACAATTCCAATTCATATCGATTTAGAGGAAGACAAAGATTTGAGTACGCTTATGTCCTCTCGAGTTCTTCATTTAGTCGTTATTGACATACTCGCAGTGGGTGTAGCTATGAAATTAGGCCCTGGTTTAATCGACCACCTTAAAACAATTAAGCGTAGCCTTCGTTCTCTCAGGCAAAATGATAAACGCCTTCCGCACCGCCGCGCTTCCGACTTAACCGGTGAATAGTCCTCAACAAAGATATACGTCCGATCTTCATATCAATTGTTGAAAGATCGGGCACTACTCTACTAAACCCACTTAAAGATAAGCCTACTTACAAAATTCTATCTATCATTCAAAATATGATCACCACGACCTAAAGCCCCGGTCGTTCTGCAAATTTTCATCCAGACGGTTTTGCAAGTCATCCATCCAATTTAATCGATCAAGACGATCCTGAAGCTCATCTATGCTCCTATCCAGTCTTGCAGAATCGTCTTCTCTTTCTCTTTTCCTGCGCGCCAAAACATCCCATAACCCTCCGACATCATCTTGGCACTCACAACGTCCTGGAACGCCCCAATTGACGCCACCACTCGCTTCTTTCCATGAGCCATCAAGACTTATGATGAGTTCCTCCAAATCTTCAACATCATTGTCAAACTCATTATCTAAGCAGCGACTATAACGTCTTACTCTCTCAACAAATTTCTTACCGTCATAAGAATCAGCATTAACACTTGGAAGATCCGGCATCTCACAGTCATAATCATAAAAATCGAAGTCACGAATCTTAGCCTGTACATTTCGGAGATATTGTTTTTCCCGCGCTTTCGCCGCCTCAATCCGTACCAGTGCATCATTTCTATTAGCCTGCTCCTGTTTTTTCACCGTAATATCCTGGGTATCATCAACGGGAGGAATTATTGGCTGATTAACAGCAAACTCTTTTATACCTTGTGGCTTTTTATCGAGTAAAGCAGGCGCTTTTGCAGGGGAATGAACAATGTTTTGAGAATTACTCTCATCATCTCGTTCTTGAAGAAGTGATCCATGAATATAGCCACCCGTTTGCTCACTTAACTGAATGAGGTACCAATTAGTATTATCAATTTTTCCAAGAACAGCCACGACATCATTACGAGATAAGGTACCCATTTTTTTGTGATCGGTACTGGGTCCTAATCTGACATTGGCTTTAGACTTCGCGACAATTTTCATCTCCTTATCCATAAGCTCAAACGTATAATGCTCCTCCGCTTTCTCCCTGACAGCGACACGAACAACCGCGTCATTATGCATAACCACAAGCTTTTGAGACCAAGCAGGATCCGCTCCAAACATTGTTAACACCTGAGCTTTAGTTTCTATTGGTAGCACAAACGATGACAATAGATTAGCCACGACAAAAGCCGTTATCGGCCATCGGTAGATACTCTCTTGATTCAACCCAGAAAAAACAAAACGCGCTAAAAATGCGATGACGCCTATGTAGACCAGCATAATAGTTGCAAGAGTCATCAGCCCTTCTGTTAAATATGTGGTTATCCCCATATCCTTAATAACCGGCACCGTAAATCCCAATATAAAGCCGCAGGCTGCTGCTGGAAGAGCGAAAAAAAACGCTAGATACTTTTCCCTTGATCATCACTCATTTAATACACCCTTTTTTACACATCGACATCCTTGATAAACGTACAAATAATACTCAATTTTTATCGAATATATAAAGAAAAAAGCATCAAATATGCAAATTACTGCGCTGCCAAACAATAGGGATAAGCAGGCGTTTGAAGACTCCCTGATCTAAGCGTATTTACCAGATACTGGTAAGCAGGACCTTACGGTTTTGTCACTTTTTTTACATCTTTTCGTCATCTCTTTGAAACAGCCCCTCCCTAAGATAAGCCATCGAAATCATTCAAATTCAGCCTAAATTGTTTGAAATTTAGCCAAAGCTATTATAAAACTAATATTAGGTTGTTTAAAAAAAGAGCATAAGTTTGTTTATCAAACCATTATGTTCACTCACCAGTGCCCTTCTAATAGGTACATTTTCTCCGTACTAGTTGGGCCTTCTGACCGTTAGGATAAGATCAGGAGCTTATAATGCTGAGCAAAACAGAAGACCTAAACGAAACTCAAACTGAAGTATTCGACCTCATTGTAGGTTTTGAAGAAAAAGAACAACTCTCTCGCAAAAAGCTAGCTTCAAGGAGAGCATTAAAAACACGCCGGGCGATAGAACAACGCTTCGAAGAGAAAGAGCTTGCTGCCAATATAGAAGAATGTTGGTTAGAAAATTAAAACGATAAGAAAACGCCAGTCGATAGACTGGCGTTTTTTAAATACCTAAGAGCGATCGCCCTTAGTAAATAGCACTTAGGCTCAGTACTCTGGATACAAGATATTCAGTGGTATAGAACGGCTGCCTTCAACAACAATCGCACAATGCTTACGTTTTAGCTTGCGAGGTTCTGTTACACCACAAGAGTGAGCAATCATCTCGACTTCATAAACTAAGTGATTGTGATAATTTGCTACACGATCAGCTTTGACCTCTGGAACAAGCCCCCTTTGAAGATCAGGATCATGTGTCGTAATACCTGTCGGACAAGTGTTTTTATTACACTGTAGAGCCTGGATACAACCCAAAGCAAACATAAAGCCTCGGCCTGTCACCGCGAAATCAGCCCCCATACAAATGGCTGCAGCAACATCAGTCGGATTAATAAGTTTGCCCGAAGCGATGACGCGTACACGTTTTCGTAAATCATGTGACATCAATTTATTAACGACGATAGGTAAACTCTCACGCAACGGTAAACCTACACTATCCATTAGCGGCATCGGCGCTGCGCCTGTCCCCCCATCACAACCATCAAGGGTGATGAAATCTGGCGCATACTCAACACCTCGCTCTGTCACTTTCTCACAGAATTCGTCTAACCATTCAGAGTCACCTAAAACCATTTTAAAGCCACAAGGTTTACCGGTAACGGTACGAACATGCTCGATCATATCAAGCAATTCATCAATAGAGGCTATATCAGGATGTCTGTTCGGGCTAAGAGAGTCTTCGCCTATTGGAATACCACGTACTGCTGCAATTTCAGGCGTCACTTTCTCCGCAGGAAGAATCCCCCCTTTACCAGGTTTAGCACCTTGACTGAGCTTGATTTCAAACATTTTAACTTGAGGAAGCGCGCCTTTTTCTTTTAGCTTTTCATCACAAAGTTTGCCATCAGCGTCCCTAAGTCCGTATTTAGCCGTGCCTATTTGATAAACAATATCGCACCCGGCTTCTAAGTGAAAAGGAGATACCCCTCCTTCTCCGGTGTTCATCCAGCAACCTGCTTTTTTAGCACCTTGTGCCAAAGCTTGCACTGCCGGCTTCGACATTGCACCGTAGCTCATACCCGATATATTAAAGAAGGAAGCTGCATCATAGGGTTCACGACAATAAGGCCCAATGCGCAAACTTTGGGTTTTAACGGCATCTTCTTTTAAGGTAGGAAAAGGACAATTCAAGAAATAATAAGTGCCCGGTATTCTCAAATCACGTGAAGAACCAAAAGCGATCGTGCTATCAACGTTTTTAGCCGCGCGATATACCCAAGAGCGCTGCGCTCGGTTAAACGGCATCTCCTCTCGATCCATCGCAAAGAAATATTGACGAAAAAACTCTCCCACATGCTCAAAAAAATACCTAAAGCGGCCAATTAAAGGATAATTTCGCCTTATCGTCTGGGCAGTTTGATGTTTATCTATCTGGTAAATAACCAAAGCAACCACTGAAGCGATTACAAATAGCAGAAGAAATGCAATACCAACAAAAGCAATAAAGTTAATCGCAAAGCTAGTAACAGAATCATTCATGCAATAGGCCTCCTATAAGACTATGCATTGCACCTTAAATGGCACTTTTACTTATTTTTTATGATCTTATCACTCAAGAGTAAATAGATAAGCGCAAAATATCTAATAATGTCAGACTTAATCAGCTATTTTCGAACAAAAACATATAAATATAGCTTTATCACGGCACAATCGTTCCCTTCTTCCCAAAATAAGCATTCAACAATAGCCTATTTAACATCTTAAATTTGCAAAAACCCTTTGCCTAGAGGTATTGTACGTCGCTCTAAATCTAAGTTAGTACTTTTTGACTAATTTCAGATGAATAAATTACGCCAAAATGATGAATAACAGCTCCATTCTACATTGCCAGATAGCGCTTGTTTTTAGCTAAAGTGCCCTCATCTAACTATATTGAATGTAGAATGAAGCAACAGTAGCTCTTGAGACGCGTTAACTAAACGCTGTCTGAAATATTGTTTTGAACTCTGATTATTGCAACTATT
>CERC01066697.1_pt1 | contig 25794 bp, 21 predicted proteins | sample 530921 | NCBI WGS metagenome assembly CERC01 (sample SAMEA2621099, study PRJEB7988) | marine metagenome | isolation source: saline water (ENVO:00002010), including
CGAGCTACCAAGCTGCTCCACCCCGCATCAATGTGGGGCGAATAATACAGACCACTTAACTAAACCACAAGGTTTTTTTTCATTATTTTCAATTGGATAGAAAACGATCTATAGACCCTCGTCACTAAACCGCTCTTCTCTCTGCTGGCGAATTCTAGCTTTTTGTATATCAACAATTAACTCTGATAGCGCCAGATGTGCTCGCTGCGATAAACCAACAAACTCAGCACCACAGCGGCCCGATGAGCAAAAAGTTACTTTTAAGGTAGGTTTAAGGCGACAGTTCTTTTTTAAGGTAAAGAAAATCAACGCATTTTCAATCATTCCAGAGAAATTTTGATCCGTTTCAAACGCCACACCCGTTTCGGAAATATCCAATAAAACCACCGCATCTCCTGCGATCGTCATGCTAACCTTTTCATCGACAGGCGTACGATAAGCTTTGCGGCGATTTTCATGCTCATCTAAAGTCAGTCTCAAAGCGTCTTTCATTGTTCAGGCAGCCTCTCTAATACAAATTCTAGGCGTCTATTCTTTTCTCGATTTTCCAAACTATCATTAGGTACTAAAGGCTTTGATTCACCATACCCCGTTGCAGATACTCGGTCTAAATCAATGCCCCCACGTACCATATACCTTAATACATTTGTTGCTCTGATTGCCGATAAATCCCAATTAGAGGGGAAACGTGAGGTTTCAATAGGGATATCATCGGTATGACCTTGAATGCTTAACTTCATCTGCGGGTTTTTCTTTAAAGTAAGCACCATCGAATCAAGCACAGTCATCATTTCACGATTAAACTCAGCCGAACCCGAAGGAAACAGTACATCTCCCTTTACCTTAATAACCACTTTGCCATCCTTAGGCGCCCCGACCTCCACCGCATCTTTAGCAAGCGATACCTGAAACTGTTTTGATACCTCATCTGTTAGCTTTCTTAACTCAGTATCAATTGCAATACTTTGAATTTCAGCTTCAGCTTCATTCAGTTTCTCAGCTTCTTTATCTGCTAAGTCTTGCGCGGGTAGCTTCTCTTCAATTTCTACCGGCACCTCTGTTTTAATAGGCGCTTCATGGGGCAAATCAATAATACTGTTGGCGCCCTCGCCATGAAAAGCCTCATTCAATGAGCGCATAGCCACTTCAAAGCGTTCAGCTTCAATACTCGACAAAGAAAACAGAAGAATAAAAAACACCAAAAGTAACGTCATTAAATCAGCATAGGTATATAGCCAACCTGCTGAGTCATTTTCTTCTAACAAGGATTCCTTAGAACTCATATTCTTAATCCGCCTACTTTTTACCTACCTTAATTTTTTTACGCTTAGCAGCAGGAATATACGAAGAAAGCTGTTCATACACGTGCATATAATGGTCATTTGTTAAGATACTGATACAACCTTCTCGGATAATCTCCAGATTTGTAACCTCTAATAAAGTACGAGACTTTAATTTCCCCGCGATGGGTAAAAAAACCATAGTTGCCAGTAGTGAGCCATAGAACGTCGTCAAAAGCGCAACCGCCATCGCCGGCCCAATAGTATCTGGATTGTCCAATTCACTAAGCATTTGAATAAGTCCAATCAACGTACCCAACATACCGAAAGCAGGTGCGTAAGCAGCCATCTTCTTAAACACATCCTGTGTGGCATGGTGCCTAGCTATTAAAGAATCAATCTCGTTTTGAATAGTATTTCGAATAACTTGTTCCGATGCAGCCTCTGCCAATAACATACAGGCACGCTTTAAAACAGGCGAAGAGCTCTCCACATCGCCAACCTTTAAAAGGCCATGGCGATGACTAATACGACTTAATTCAAGCATCGTATCTATCATCTCCTGCTGATTCGTTTTGTCTTGCGTAAAGACAATAAATGCCCCCTTAAACGCATTCACAACATCTCTAAATTGCACAGTTAGTAAAGTCGCAGCAATCGTACCACCCGCTACAATCATCATTCCCGGGACGTTAACAAAAACATCTGCGCTACCACCCATAACAATGGCTGAAATAATCAACGCTAAACCGGATACAATTCCTAGAAGTGAAGCAAAATCCATATACTATCTCTCAAAATAAGCAGTAATAATAAAAACTAACAGCTACAATCTACACGCTAATAGACCAAAGTACATCAACTACATTTCATGCAAAAACTAACAGTTCCCCATCTACAGCGCTGCTACATTGGCCTGACTCAGTGGCAACATTCCGCTTGGCATGAAACCGTGTTGGCTAGAGGAAAAAAACAACATATCTTAAATGCTTATACACGACATTTTAGTAGCGTTGAAGGTAACAGTACGTTTTACGGCCTACCAAAAGTCGAAACTATTGAGCAATGGCGTACTGAATCATCAGAGCAGTTTAAGTTTTGCTTTAAATTTCCACAATCCATTACCCACCAGCAGCAACTGAGGCATTGCGAAACAGAAACCACTGAGTTTCTGCACCGCCTCACCCCACTAATAGATAAGCTAGGTTTACTGTGTATCCAACTTCCCGAAAGATTTGATCACAATGCACTTCCAGACCTTTCCTTGTTTCTTGAATCACTACCGTCAGCGTTCGAATACACTGTTGAAATACGTAATTTATGCTTTTTCGATAAGGCTGATACTGAAAAGGCCTTTAATCAACTGTTGTTAAAACACAATGTAAATCGTTCAACTTTTGATACACGTGCACTTTTCGCTGATCCTGCTTCAGATCCTATAAGCCTAAAAGCTAAGTCACATAAACCCCAGCTTCCAGTCCATGCGATAGCAACGGGAAACTCACCTATGGTTCGATTTATATCCGCACAAAAGTGGACAGATAGCACCTGTTACTTAGAACCTTGGATCAACAAAGCGATCAGATGGATGGATGAGGGAAAAACACCTTATTTCTTTTTTCATACTCCAGATAATGCAGAAGCCCCAGAGCTAGCAAACTATTTTGTCAATTTACTAGAGCAACATAGGCCTGACTGCTGCCTCTTTTCACCTTGGCAACAACCAAAATCACAAAGCACACTATTCTAAAGCCTATTGCCCCCAACGACTCTTACTCTGCAGCAAGAAGGCCAGCTCTTCAGGAGTAGAACTCCTTCCCAATACAGCATTACGATGCGGAAACCTGCCAAACCGTACGATTTGATCATAGTGCTGATGAGCAAAATCCAACCAATTTTCTACTTGAATTTTATCCCGGCCAGATACCTCTATGAGCATTTGCTCAAAACAGCCAATACTGAGTTCTTGCTTATCTAATTGTTCAGCATGCTCTAAAGGCATATAGAAAAAGGTTCTTTCAACAATTTCCAATGCTTGATCATGGCCAAGTGTCCTTCCCTGAAGGCAAAGTTCAAGTGCGGCAGGATCTCCTGAAAACGCATCTTCAGAGCCCCTAAAGATAGTACGCGTAAATTGATCGAGTAAAATAATCAGTGCTAAACGTCCACGCGGCGAATCAGCCCAGTGGCTCAATTCCCCTCGCAAGGCTTGATGAACCCTATGCCCAAACAGTTCACTGATTAAACGATCATTCTTACCGTCACCGGCCCACCAAAGCGAAGCCCTATCACTGACCGTAAAGCCATCTTTTATTGGACCAAACCAAAAGAAAAGTACTTCTTCAATTTTTTCAATCATACAAATCAATACGTTAGACTAATCTATAACAATATAGCGGAATTTAAAAAGTTTGCTTAAAGAAGCTGTGAAGAAACCTTGGGCCTCCTCATTGGGGCAATAGATCAACTTGATGCAACAAAAGGTATCGCAAGTTACTTTAAGCAATCAGGCAAAGCGGGTAGTCAATTTAGTGCCCACAAGATTCACTGATAAATAACTCCCGATAAAAGTACCCTTGTACTAAATCAACCCCAATATTAACCGCATAAGCCAAGTCCTCTGCTGACTCGACCCCCTCAAGTACTGTTTTTTTACCACTTAATTGCGCATAACTCACAAAGCTTTTTAATAGCTGTTGCATCGAAGGTGTGTTATTTCCATTCAGCCAGTGACGATCAAATTTTATGTAGTCAACATCACTTAGAATATTGAGCGATATCATCGTGTCTGGCGCACCTACATCATCTAATGCGATAGAAAACCCCTGCTCTCGCATCATGTGAGCCACATCATTACTCATTGAAGCATCATTAACATCTGTATTCTCGATCAATTCGATGACAACATCTCTGCTGTTAGTCAATATAGACGCCATCGCATTACCACTTTCATCCTGACTGAAGACAGCAAAAGCATGCGGGTCTATATTCAGGAAAAGGGGGTAAGTATCGGGCCGATATCGAATCTGTAATCGCTTTAAAAGCAGTTCGACTTGAGCCAACATCAAAGGACTTTCATGTAGCACCCGAAACACCTCGAGTGGTGCTATTGCCCCACCTTGGGCATCAAAAAAACGCGCTAAAGCCTCGTAACCCAGTACAGCTCCAGTACAAGTATCGATAATGGGCTGATATTCAACACCAAATCTTTGCTGCTCTACCAATTCAAGCAACGCCAGATTATCTTTAAGCGCCACAGCCTTGTTCACATAATCCACTTAAAATACCAATAAATAATAATGATTATCAATTGTATTACTTATATATTTAAGAATAAAGCAAACCCTATAGGTTTTTAATTGAGAATGTTTTCTTTCCAAAAAAGCAAACAAAGCATTAAGCTGTTAACGAGCTACTTTGGGAATTAATAGCGCTTTCCATGAAGCTAAACTATAAGAAAAGTGCTAGGACAATTTTCCTTTTATTCCGGCCCCAAAGCGGGTCTCTCCACTTAAATAGAGGATGGAAGAATGCAGCGAATTCTACTTACTACGCTAATTGCTGCGGCATTAATTGCAGGCTACCTTTTGCTTAGCAACGAAAAATTGACAGATAAACCATCTGTTGCCGTAAAACAGCCAGCAACAGAAAATATTCAGGCACGTGATCACATTAACCGCTTAACAGAAGGTAGTGAGCAAGCGATCTCAATAGAGAAAGCAGATAATTTCGTAACGGCACAACAGCTTCTTTCATTACCTGCGCCCTCTAAGCAAGCGTTAAAAATAACATCCGAAAATTCACAGACAGTTTCAGGTGAAGAGAGTGATGACGGATCTCAGACGTATGCAGTATCCAGCCATTTACCGACTATTTCGGCACCCGTAAAAATCACATCTGATATCGACAGCACTCTGACTAAAATAACCCCTGCAAACCAAATCAAACTTCAAGAGCTTTTAGATAACCCGGAAGAGTCCAAACAAAATGTCTTTTTTATTCATGCAGTAAACGACCATGATAAAGAAGGTCTCTGGGGGATAATCCAGCACGGTCTCATAAAAACATTTACCGAAGGGCTCACATTACCGGGCCTTGATAAAGCAGTAACGGCCAACATCCCGCAGGACGCAGATGAGAAACTAGCCAACAAGCGTAGTTCGTTTCTAGGTCAGATTTTAAAGAACAAAGTAGATAAGACTTATATCTATAATTACAAAGAAGGCATTTTAGGAGATGATCCTAATCTTATTAAGCCAGGTCAGCAGCTGATTATAGTCACGTTTACCGAGCAAGAACTAATGGGTATCTATGATCACTTTACTTCACGTTAAGGAATCTAAATGATAGATCTATATACATGGGGCACCCCCAATGGGCGTAAAGTTTCAATTATGCTTGAAGCTTTACGACTACCCTACAGAGTTCACCCCGTAGACATTCTTGCGAATGAACAGTTCGACGCTAAATTTTCAAGCATTAGCCCTAACAATAAGATTCCTGCGTTAACAGATAGCGAAGGGCCAAATGAAGAAACCGTCTCACTATTTGAAAGCGGAGCTATCCTCGTCTATTTAGCAGAAAGGTACGGCGAGTTTATCCCTTCAGATCCACTTAAAAGGTTAGATTGTCTTCAATGGCTTATGTGGCAGATGGGAGGGTTTGGGCCCTTTTTAGGCCAAGCCCATCACTTCAATAAGTTCTCTAACGAGAAAGTCCCTTATGCCCAGAAGCGATATAATGATGAGTCAAAACGACTCTGGGGCGTTCTTGATTCTCAACTTGCTGACAAACAGTTTATTGTCGGTGAAGAACTTTCTATTGCTGATTTTGCGATCTACCCATGGGCCATGCGATATGAATGGCAACTGATTGAACTTGAACAATTCCCCCATGCCCATGCATGGATAAAACGCATGGGTCATATTGAATTTGTTCAACGGGGTATGCAGATTCCTTAAGCGCTCGACAAACGTTCCACAAGGAAAGCCACCTCTTTAAAATCCTCGAGCAATAGAAGTACAAAAGAGATTATAACTTTCCTTTCAGCCATTCAGGTTATGAACTATTCGACCAAGCAATTATTACGGTAATCGTTAATTGCTTGCTCTACCTCCTCCATCGTATTCATTACAAAAGGCCCATATTGCGCGACTGGCTCACCTATAGGTCTCCCTGCAAGTACTAACATTCGCGCAGGCTGTTCACTTGTAGCAATAACGACTCCATCCCCCTTCGACAAACAACTTACCCCATCTACGACCAACTCATCCTCTAAAACTGAAGCTTCCCCTTCAAAAAGCTGAATACACGCATTATGCTCCGCAGGGATAGGTAGACCCATCTCCGCTAAAGGAGGAATGGACACATCAAGGTAAAGAGGTTGAGTGCTTTCAGCGCTGCTTTCGCTCAAAATCGGCCCGCGATACACGGAGCCTTCTATTTCAATTTCCCCTGCTATTAACTTAATAACAGCACCATTTTTCAAAACTACTCGGGGTACCTCTTCCGCGGTTATATTCTGATACGCAGCTGGCTTCATTTTCTCTTTCGAAGGTAGGTTAATCCATAACTGAAAACCACGCATAAGGCCTTCGACGGCTATAGGTCTTTCTTCATGAATCACCCCTCGACCTGCAGTCATCCACTGCACCCCACCGGCCTTCAATTCACCCTCATTACCCATATGATCACGATGAATCATATGCCCATCCAGCATATAAGTGACCGTCTCAAAACCTCTATGAGGATGTGCAGGAAAGCCGGCGATGTAATCATCAGGATTTCTTGTGGAAAAAGCATCCAGCATTAAAAAAGGATCCAAGCGAGATTGAGGGTTTCGCCCAATACTTCGCTTTAATTTAACCCCTGCTCCATCCTCACCATCGACCCCAGGAATAATACCCGCAATACAACGCGAGTTAGTAAATTGGTTATGACTCATAAAGCCCCCCTGTTATGCGCTAAAGCAAGATCAAATTCAGGACCAACAGAGATGACACCCGTCGGATTAATCATCGTATGACTCCGGTAATAGTGATGCCTTATATGCTCCATATTAACGGTGTCGGCGATTCCCTGTGTTTGATATATATCTCTTAAATATCCAGAAAGCGCAGGGTAATCAGAGATACGTCGCAAATCACATTTAAAATGAGTCACATAAACAGGATCAAACCGCACTAAGGTTGTAAATAATCGAATATCCGCTTCTGTCAGCTGTTTTCCAACAAGGTATCGCTGGCGACTTAATAACTTCTCTAAAGCATCTAACCCAGCAAACAGTTTTTCTATCGCGCTATTATAAGCATCCTGTGTTGTTGCAAACCCCGCTCGATAAACACCATTATTGATATCGTCATAAACAAAGGCGTTGATCATGTCGATCTCAGTTTGTAAGACGCTAGGATAAAAATCTTTTGTAGGCGCAACTAAGTGATCAAATGCCGAATTAAGCATGCGGATAATTTCAGAAGATTCATTATTAACAATGACCCCTAACTTTTTATCCCATAAAACCGGGACTGTAACCCTGCCACTGTAAGAGGGGTCACAACGGGTATAAACCTGATGCAAATAGTCGTAATCAAACAAACTATCTCCTACTATTTCATCACTGTCTCCGTCAAAGCTCTTATCAAAGGTCCAGCCTTGCTCATGCATCAATGGGTTTACAACATCAACACTTATCACATCCTGAAGCCCTTTTAGTTGGCGTATAATCAATGCACGGTGCGCCCAAGGGCACGCTAGCGAGACATAAAGATGATACCGGCCAGCTTCTGCTTTAAAACCCGCGACACCTTGCTCACCCGCATCTCCGTTTACAGTCACCCAGTTGCGGAACTGTGATTCCTTACGTATAAATTCCCCTTTATTACTGGCGGTGTCATACCATTTATCTTGCCACTGCCCTTCAACTAATAAACCCATAATGGATACCTCAAACTTTTTACAACAAGCCCCGGAAATAAGCCTTAATCAATAGGCTTTAATGAATAGATCCTATCTGCTGATACGCTTCCTTATAAGAAGAGCCCGATATATCAGCCATATTTAAGCCCTCAGCATAGATGACCTCCACCGAATTCAGACCTATAAAGCTTAGGAATTGCTGAACAAAGGGAATCTGAAAATCAATACCATTTTCTTTATATAAACCGCCACGTGTCGCAATAAGATAAACAGGCTTATCACCTATTAAACCGACGGGGCCGTTCTCGGTGTAATTGAACGTGACTCCCGCCCTTGCTAATAGATCAAAGTAAGATTTCATCTGAGAAGGCACCGCAAAGTTATACATTGGCACTCCCATCACTATCTGATCCGCAGCTTTGATCTCGGCTATGAGTTGATCTGAACGATCCACAAGCGCTTGCTGATCATCTGTACGCTCATCATGAGGGGTTGTTAACGCACTAATGACAAAACTATCTAAATGGGGCAGATCATCGGCAACCAGATCCCTGACTACGACCTCTCCCTGCGGATTCTGCATCTTCCAGTCATCGATAAATTTCGTTGCCAGCTGACTTGATTTACCGCTATCACCAAAAATACTGGATTTAATGTGGAGTAAGTTCGCCATGTAATTCACCTTTCAATTGCTGCGTTTAATTCGATGAATCTATTTTTATATTTATTAAAACGATTATAAATAGCTATAATTAGCTCATTAATATCTAAAAAATAGATAAATTATGCCCAAAGTCTCCCTAGAACAATGGCAAACACTGATCGCTATTGTAGATAACAGTGGCTATGCAGCCGCTGCCGAAGCGATGAATAAGAGCCAATCATCAATCAGCTACGGCGTGCAAAAGCTAGAAAACATACTTAACGTACAGGTATTAAAAGTTGAGGGGCGCAAAGCGGTCTTAACTGCCGTTGGGAAAGCACTCTATCGCCGTGCTTTAATTTTGGTTGAAGAAGCACGACAGATGGAGGCGCTGGCAGATCAATTTGCCGAGGGTTGGGAACCCAATGTTAGAATTGCCATGGATACGCTCTTCCCTGAAACCATTATGCTAGAAGTGATTGATCAATTTGCTAAACTAAAGCCACTCACACGTATTGAACTTAAAGAGACCGTATTGAGTGGTACAGACGAAGCGCTATTACGCAAAGAAGCGGATATCGTCATTGGGGGAAGAATCCCGCCAGGTTTTATGGGTGACCCTATACTCGATATTTCATTCATCGCCGTAGCGAGCCCTACACATCCGCTCCACAAAACTAGACACTCATTAGATTATCAGGATCTCCGTTTACACCGACAAATAGTAGTCAGTGATTCAGGTAGTCGAGACATAGATTCTGGCTGGCTTGGTGCAGAACAGCGCTTAACCGTGACAAATATTCAAACGTCCATAACCGCTGCATGCCAAGGTTTAGGTTATGCATGGTACCCCGCATTAAAAATTCAGCATGAACTTGATAACGGTTTACTAAAAGCACTACCCTTATCGGCGGGCGGAAAAAAGAATATTCAATTGTCTATGATTTACGCTGACGGGAATTACGCAGGACCTGCCACGAAGATGTTTGGTGAACTATTACAACAGCGGCTCAAACAAGCGAAAGCATTGGATAAGCGCTAAGAGAATGCCTCTACGTGTATATTAAGCTTATAAGGTATATTGAGCTTAAAGGTATAGTTCAAGACAACATTGAAGGCGTACTGATCGCTTTAGCAACGATAACTCTATTTCTACCTTGGTCTTTTGCCTGATAAAGCGCGTCGTCCGCTTTTTTCATCCAGCTATCTAGCGTATCGTTTTTATCTAAAAAACTTACACCAATACTGACAGTCCTAGAGACAAGTTCACCCGACTCGGTTTTTAACTGGATAATGCTGATACGTTGCCTAATCCGTTCAGCGGCTTCAAGAACTGCATCGGTATCTGCATCCAAAAGCAAAATCCCAAACTCTTCACCTCCTAGGCGAAAACCTTTATCTTCATTTCGACAGAACTTTCTAATACATTCACCCACTGAACGCAGAAGGTTATCCCCCTTGTCATGGCCGAATTGATCATTAACGGATTTAAATAGATCTATATCCAGCATGAGTAAAGCCGGTGCCGCCTTATCCAGCGAATCAGCATTAGCAATATCAGGCATCACTTCAAAAAAGTAACGACGATTTAACAAACCCGTTAGCTGATCACGGTTAGCTTTATTGCGCCAACTATCTCTATCCCTGTTTACCTTAGAAATCAGCTTTCTGTAATCTCGGCTGAGCTTAAACAAACCGACTGTCGTAATCATCATACCCAGCGGATACGCTATATTTTCTAACAAATTCAATAAACTCAATTCATCTAAGACAAACTCATCTAACAAGTCGGCTGTGTTAGCTAAGGTAATGATCGAAAAACCTGTAATCAAGTAGTGATATGTGGCAGCACGTAACTGTGCAAAGGCAATAGTGAGAATCCAAAACTGGACCAGAATCAAGAGAAGTAGCTCCCCAAAAACATCAAGGAAGTCCACCTCATAGAGGTCAGCTCGCAAGCTTTCAAATGATAAAGCCACAACGACAACCAACGCAGGGCACACAACGATTGCGACAAGAGAGATCCAGATTAAACGATCATTCTCAACTTTATTCAATGAGCACCTACTTCAGACTCTATTTACCTAATGAGAACTAAAAACATTTTTTATACTGCCTAATCTCAGTCTAGCAAAAATCAACCTTTAACCTGCATGATAATAGAACCTTTGAAGGTTTACATTTTACAGCCCGCCTAGTTTTTAATCAGACCTTTTGGTAATATTCTTAGGCATAAACATAATAATATTTTGCTCCCCATTTTTTTGAGTTTTATACTGATCATGCCGGTTTTCATTCTATTTTTTTCTCTGCTAATAACCGACAGCATTAGCTCTCATCTTATTTCAGCGCTCAATTTAAAAGCCGAATTTTATTGGTTTGAAGCCATCACCAATGCATCTATTCTAGCCCTTACCTCACTCCTAATCTTACGTTTTATCATGATCGTTTCTCGCCAGATTAGACCGTCTGAAAAAGTACGTGAATGGCTATATTTACAAGTAGGCGTCAGTGTTTTTGGCATAGTGTTGTCGCTCACACTTTTGCAATCAATTACTGGATTATTAGGGTGGGACCTTATTCCTTTTATTGATTTAAAAACCTTCGCTTTTGCCAGCATTAGCTCTTTAGCTATCTATATCTACGTTTTTAAACCTGCTGCTAATTCAATGATACGTTTTCTAAATAGACTAGAGGTGCGTTATAGCACTTCATATCTATTTGGGGTCACTCTACTGATTCTATTTCTGATCAATGTACATCAAACGCAATCCGCAGATGTAGAAGATAAAATGATCCAAAATGAAGCGGAGCAACTCGTACTGATAGACAAAGCATTAAGCTACCGTATCGCTGAAGCTGTATTAGACACACGGACCTTAGCCTCTCAACCCGATTTTGTTAGGCATTTAGCTGGCAATCTGACCGCTACTGAAGAGGTAGAGCTTGAATTCAAAAATATCGTCGATATCAAACACAGCTACGATCAGATCCGTTTCATAGACCACCAAGGCTTAGAACAAGTACGTATCAATAAAGGTGAATACCAAATTGAGATCGTGCCGCAAGAGGAACTGCAAAATAAACAAGACCGTTATTATGTCCCTGAAACTGGGCGTTTAAATCACGGAAAGGTGTATATTTCACCACTAGATCTAAATGTAGAACATGGTGAAATTGAGATTCCTTTCAAGCCAATAACTCGTATAGCCACACCTGTAAAAAACAGCCTAAGTCAGTTGCTAGGGCTGATCATCATTAACCTCAATGCTAGCCATTTAATCCAACATTTAGAGGATGCCCAGTCCCTTAGCCAGGGTCAAATAATGATGTTAAATCAACAAGGTTTTTGGATACATGGTGAAGATAAAGACAAACTCTGGTCCTTCATGTACCCAAATAGTACCCAGCCTCCCCTATCTAAACTGAATCCAGAACTCTGGCAGGCACTTTCTACACAGAATTCAGGTTCACTGAAACAGGAAGATGGTTACTATATTTACCATCGAGTTCAACTCAATCAAGAACCCCGTATAGAGCAATTTGAACAGCACAGTGCTGGCTGGCCGGAATGGATTTTAATCACTCATATAAAACCAGAAACAATTGCTTTAAGCAGCCATCACCGTCTCAAGCTGATGTTAGTTTTCAGTGTGCTACTTATTGTCGTGTCAGGTGTAGGTACCTATTTATACGCCCGCTCACAGCTCAAACGGAACAGCGCAGAGAGTAAAGTAAAACACATGGCCGAACATGACCCTCTGACGGGGTTATATAACCGAAGAACCTTGATGCAGCGGCTAGATAGTACGCTTAAGCGTATACAGTTATCTAAAGAGCAACTCGCTATTCTTTACCTTGATCTTGATAACTTTAAACCTATCAATGACCGTTTTGGCCATGAAGCAGGCGACCAAGCATTAAAACATGTCAGCCAACGCTTAAGTCAGATGCTTCGTAGTGTTGATATCTTAGCTCGTATAGGTGGTGATGAATTTGTCATTTTGATTCATAACCCCGAAAGCCAACAGCACTTAGAAGAAATAGCACAACGGATTATTAATAAATTGAACGAATCTCTTCATATTGGTGATCAGCAATATCATTTAGGTGTGAGTATCGGCATCGTCGTCACTCGAGATCACCATGAGAGCCGCGATGATCTATTAAAAGCAGCCGACCTACTCATGCTCGAAGCTAAAGAAAAAGGCAAAAACCGTTATCACTTCTCTCACCTTTAAGCCCATAGAAAGAAATAGATACGGTTCCTCATTTACGCCCTTGCACGAAGATAACAACCAGACACGCAAGTCATCGATAAACAGATTTACCGGTGACTTGCTCTAGAAAGAAATAAGACCCCTTACGGGGTATAGCCTTTTAGCCTTTTACCCTGCTACGCAAACCTAAATTCCATGCTGCTTTTTACGCCATAGGTAATAAACCGCCGGGACTAAGACCAACGTTAGCACCACGGCGCTAACCATGCCTCCGATCATTGGCGCGGCAACGCGTTGCATGATTTCAGAACCGGTTCCATCACCATACATAATAGGGATCAAGCCAACGATAACCGTCGCTACCGTCATCATCACCGGGCGTACTCGCATACCGGCCCCATTAACAATCGCGGTATGCAGATCTTCGCGGGTTAACTGGCCATTGTTTTGTCGGTAGAGCGCATCATACGCCTGATTAAGGTAAACAAGCATGATGACGCCTATTTCTACCGAAACCCCTGCAAGCGCTATAAAACCCACACCTACGGCAACAGAGAAGTTAAATCCGTTTAGGTATAACATCCAGATGCCACCAATTAGGGCTAAAGGTAGCGTTCCCATAATAATGGCGACTTCTGCAAAACGCCTAAAGCTTAAATAGAGTAAAAACAGAATAATCACTAAGGTAAACGGGACCACATAGCTCAAACGCTCTTTTGCTCTTAATAGGTACTCATACTGCCCTGACCAGTTGATCGAATACCCCGGTGGTAGATCCACATTCTCGGCAACGATTTTTTGAGCATCAGCCACATAACTGCCTAAATCGCGCCCTTGGATATCCACATAGGTCCATCCATTGGGCCTCGCATTTTCACTTTTAATACCCGGAGGCCCATCTTCAATAAAGATATGCGCGACATCGGCTAAGGCTATGCGTGCACCACTGGGCGTTATTATCGGCAGCAAGCGGAGCCCATCCACTGAGTTACGGTACGCTTGTGGATAGCGCACATTAATAGGGTAACGTTCTAGGCCTTCAACGGTTTCAGAGACATTCATACCTCCGATTGCGCTGGTGACTACCGTTTGTACATCCGCAATATTTAAGCCGTAGCGTGCAGCTTTTTCCCGCTGAATATCAACTTTGATATAACGACCACCCGCAACCCGCTCTGAATAAACCGATGCTGTACCCTCCACTTGCGTAAGCACTTGTTCAAGTTGCTGACCGATGCCCTGAATAACACTCAGATCAGGCCCTGCCACCTTTAAGCCGACAGGTGTTTTAATGCCTGTGGCTAACATATCAATGCGGGTTTTGATCGGCATGACCCATGCGTTTGTTAGGCCGGGAAATTTCACCAATCGATCCAGCTCTTGGGTGAGCTTTTTCGTCGTCATTCCTTCGCGCCATTGATCTTTAGGCTTCAAGGTAATGAAGGTTTCGATCATGGTTAACGGTGCGGGGTCTGTCGCGGTTTCAGCACGGCCAATTTTTCCAAATACGCGCTCTACCTCAGGTACTGTACGGATTAACTTATCCGTTTGCTGAAGTAACTCCCTTGCTTTACCTATAGAGATCCCCGGATAGGTCGTTGGCATATACATGAGGTCCCCTTCATCTAAAGGAGGTATAAACTCACTGCCAATCTTATCCAATGGCCAGAAACCTAACGCGGTGATCATTAAAGCAAGGGTGACCGTTACTTTCGGCCAGTTCAGGACCTTGCGAATAACAGGCAAGTAGCAGACGGTTTATCGGTTTTTTATGCTCCGACAGTATTTTCCCGCGAATACAGTAACCCATGAGCACCGGCACTAAAGTGACGGCGAGCCCTGCGGCAGCGGCCATTGCATAAGTTTTAGTGAAGGCTAACGGGGAAAACATTTTTCCCTCTTGCGCTTCTAAGGTAAACACTGGCAAAAAGCTCATGGTGATGATCAATAAGCTGAAGAAAAGCGCTGGGCCTACTTCCGCAGAGGCCTCACCAATCACCTGCCAACGGTTCTGTGGCGTTAACGGTGTACGCTCAATATGCTTATGAACATTCTCGACCATCACAATGGCGCCATCGACCATTGCGCCAATAGCGATTGCTATACCACCTAGTGACATGATGTTGGCATTGATGCCTTGGTGATACATCACAATAAACGCGACCAAGATACCTACCGGCAGGCTCACAATCACCACTAAGGAGGAGCGGAAATGAAATAGGAACAGCGCACACACGATAATGACGACTATAAACTCTTCAAGCAGTTTTTCTAAAAGGTTGTTAACCGCACTTTCGATCAGTCCAGAACGGTCATACACCGTGACGACTTCGACCCCTTCCGGCAAGCTTCGTTTTAGCTCTTCAAGTTTCGCTTTTACATTGGCAATGGTGGTTTGTGCATTTTCACCAAAACGCATAACGACCACACCGCCGACAACTTCCCCTTCGCCGTCGAGTTCTGCAATACCGCGACGCATCTGAGGCCCAACAACAACTTCTGCGAGATCTTTAAGCAAAATGGGCGTGCCATTAAGGTTGGCCCCTAAGGGGATGGTCTCAATCGCTTCAATACCATCAAGATAACCGCTCGCACGGACCATATACTCAGCTTCAGCCATCTCAATAACAGACGCACCACTTTCCTGATTTGCCCGTTTTATCGCTCTGTTTATATGACTCAGTGGAATGTCAAAAGCACGCAATTTATCCGGATCGACTTTGACCTGATATTGTTTAACCATTCCGCCAATAGGCGCTACTTCTGATACACCCGGTACTGTTTGTAATTCATACTTTAAGAACCAATCTTGGATGCTTCTTAATTGCGACAGATCATGCTGCCCGGTTCTATCCACCAGCGCATACAGATATACCCAACCAACCCCCGTTGCATCAGGACCAAGCTGAGGTTTTGCATCAGCAGGTAATTTTGAAGCCACCTGACTGAGATATTCCAAGACACGACTACGTGCCCAATAGATATCCGTACCCTCTTCAAAAATCACATAAACATAAGAATCACCAAAAAAGGAGAACCCACGTACGGTTTTAGCCCCAGGAACAGAGAGCATGGCGGTGGTCAGTGGATAAGTTACTTGATCCTCAACCACCTGCGGTGCTTGCCCCGGGTAATTGGTTTTAATAATAACCTGTACATCTGACAGATCAGGGATGGCATCAATAGGGGTGTTTTTAACCGCAAATGCGCCCCAGCCAATTAAAAGCAAGGTTGCTAAAAGGACAAAAAATCGATTCTTAATTGACCAAAAAATCAGCGCCTTAATCATAACTGTCCCTCACGGCTCTCTTGAAAGGGATTAAGCTGAGGGGTATTCGCTCGAGGCGCTTTAGGACGGGGAAGAATATAATCAGCAACCACTAAGTTGCTCATATTTCCCCCATTCAATAACACTTGTATTACATCGCCCTGAGAGAGCTTGTTGATATCCACACCCTCTGAAACTGGGATCTCCATCAGCATGGCTGATTGCTGCCACTCCCGAATCGCTTCATGAGAAAGTGTGACTAAGCGCTTATCAACATCCACCTCCATGACCATCGCAGCAACCCAAACCTCCTCAACAACACCCATCATTGGAGGTGTCATGCGCATAAAATCAGAACTGATGCTGGATTCAGAGTCCAACAAAAACTGTGCAGATGTGACAACCCAGTCTTCCGGGTATATCCCTGTTAAAATGGCTGTTCTATCAGCAGAACCTGTACCTGTACTTTTACCTACAGTCACAGCAACAGATTTATAGCGTCCATCTCCCAATGAGAGAACAACACGTTTTTGAGAACCCGTGCTGATCAGCGCGGATGTAGGTATATTCAGCATTGGTTTCGAGGGTTGAGTGCTTACAGAAAGACGCGCGAACATATCAGGTTTCAATAACAGTTCGGGGTTATCAAAGCGCAAACGTACCTGTAATGTGCGTGTTGTTTTATCTAATGCGGGGTAAATGTAATCCACCTTACCCTGCCAAACGCTACCCGGCAGATAGTCTAGGGTCATTTCAGCAACATCACCCACATTCACCTGATGTGCCTGGCGTTCAAAAAACTCGGCAGTCACCCAAACTTGGTCTAAAGGCCCCATGCTAATTAGTTTTGTTGCCGGTTTGATATACATGCCTTGGCGTATATTCAGTTCTTTTACATACCCCGCTTTCTCGGCAAACACAGGAACATTTTGCACGACCTTTTTAATGCCCTTTAAGCGCTCGATAAAACCTTGTTGCACGCCTAAAGCTTGTAACTTACTTTGGCTTGCACTGCGTAAATAGCGATTACCGCTTTTCAGCGCTGCAATAAACTCCTCTTGAGCATTCGCAAGTTCTGGGGAGTAAATCTCATAGAGTAGCGCCCCTTTTTCGACATATTCACCCTCGGCATTCACGGCTAAGGTTTCGACCCAACCGGAGATCCTAGAGTGAATATCTATCACCTTTTCCTGATCAAAAGAGATATAACCCACGGTTTCTATTTGATTTTGCAAAGGACTAAATAAAACAGGCGCTATCCGCACACCTAAATTATTTACTACTTCAGGTGAGATGGTGATAGTGCCGGGTGAACTATCACTCGAGCTATCTTCAGCATAAACAGGGACGAGCTCCATTCCCATTGGTGACAAGCCCGGCTGGTCCCGACGATAATTTGCGTCCATAGGGGCCACCCAATAGAGCGGTTTATCGCTATCTTCGGCTACCGTTTCAGCCGTTGAAATTAAGTCACTTTTGGCGAGATAAAATCCAGCTACAGCGCCAATCAAAAGCACTAAGCTAATCAATAACGTATTCACACTACTCTTTTTCATTACTTATACTCCTGCTGAACACTGTGTGATGCCGACTGTATTTGAGTGTCGAGCCCGGACAATAAATAGTTAATTTTAATCTCTGTTAAAGCTCTACGATGAAGAAGCTCTATGTGTACTAACTTGGTTTCTAATTCACTCATCGCAGCAGCCGAAACATCCTTATAGCCAGCATCTGCGGAGCTATAAGCTTTTATCGCAGCTTTACGTTTATGGCTTAATTTATGTAAAAATTGCTGATCGTAGATCTTAATCCGCTGATTAATGCCATTAAGATCGGCTAGCTCTGCTTCAAGCTGAGCCTTAAACGAACGTAGCTTTAACAAGCGCTGCTCTTTCGCTGCTTCACGTTGATTAATTGCAGCATTACGCTTTGCGTCCTGGCGCTTTTCAGGAAAAATAGGCAGATCAAATGTGACCGACATGCTGAAAAAATCATCTCGGTTTACACCACTTTCCATCTCATCCCGATAACCATAATTAGCATCGACCTTGAATCCAGGTTTATATGCTTCGTCGGCAAGCTCGATCCCTTTTTCTCGAATCGCTATCGTTTGATCGACCTGACGTAAGACGGGATGATTTAGCAGAGCATGATTAAGCAGGTGATCCTGCTCTAATTCAGCGATAGATAGTAAAAACGCGAGCTCTGGAAGCGATGTCGGTAGCTGATCTGATAAAGTTTGGCTTTCCGCTGACAGCCATTCTGATAAGCCACGTTTGAGTTGTGCTTTTCGCTGAATGAGCGCCGCTACGCGATCATCAAAACGGGTCAGCTGTAGCTCTGCATCAAGCAGCTCAAAACGCTGAATCTTTCCGCTTCGATAATTACCTCGACTGACCGCTATCAGTTCATCAAAGATATAACGGTAGCGTTTGAGTAATACCAACTGCTCTTGGGTTTGGTGCAGCTGCAACCAGAGCTGGCTCACCTGTTTTTTTATGAGAGCCCTTCGATTTTGACGTTCCAAAGGTTTCAGATCAGCCATGAGATTCAACTGCTGCTGCCGAACCTCTAAACTATTACCCCGCGGGAACTGCTGGGAAAGACCCAACTGCAGTTGGGTCATATTTTCTTGATTAAAATCGAAGCTATCGATCGGCAGATTCGCTAACGCAACCCGCATTTTGGGATCAGGTAATTCACCACTGGCAATCGCATCCGCTCGCATTGCGTTCTCAGAGTAACGATTACTTAACACCCAGTGATCATTATCAAGAGCATCCTGTACCGCTGTATCGAGGCTAAGACTCGCATTAACAGATAAGGTAAAGGTGGCACTGATCACCACAATAAAAAAAGATAAAGCACGCATAAAAAATCTCTCAAAACTATATATAAAGAACTCCACAAAAACAGGGAGTAGCAATACAAAAAAGAGAGGTTTACTTAATTCAGGAAAACAGACTTTTGTAGGTGTATACGAGGATAACTGCGTTGGTAAAACTGCTCACGCGCAAAGGAAAAGAAAGCTCCCCCAGTTTGCAGGCGCAGTAATAAACTTAATATGAGTGCCGTGGTGAATGTTACATAGAGGAAAAAGAAACTGCTTGCCGGCTGGGCATCGGCCACAGGATCAAACACGGGATTAACACTCCACTGACAACCGGATGATTCAGGTTGGCAGTGTTCAGGTACGGTATCGGAATCCATCTGATGTTGGCTATGATCGATCGTAGCTGCCATCGGAGCACCCCCCGGAGCTTTTAAAGTCTAGCTCAATAAATTAGTACACACTCCCACTGAACAGTAGACGATAAAAAACAGCAAACTAAACGCTGCAATTATCCGACTACGTCTTGAAAGAGAGTTTGAATAACCCATTAATTCATACCTTAAGAACCTAACCGCACTTTAACTGAAATAAAAAGCTCAATCTATAGGGCAATCGACTTGCCATAAAGTTCCTACGTTTATGTGCCGTTTTTCAAGCGACATATGATTAATCAAATGTCAGCATTTCAAAGATACTTAGAACGTAAATTCTGCGCTTCTTGAGGCCTTTCAATATAAAAACCTTGAAAAACATGGCACCCTACAGCATGGGCCCCTTCTAACTGGCCTTGTGTTTCTATTCCCTCGGCAATCACTCTTAATTGATATGTTTTAGCAATAGAAGCCACGGCCTCAACAATAGGCTGACTTTTATTTCCTGAGCCTAACTCTTGAATAAATGAACGGTCTATCTTCACTATATCTATAGGCAGGTCTTTGAGATAACTAAGTGAAGAGTAACCGGTACCAAAATCATCCAGCGCTATCTGTATACCGAGCTCTCGAATACTATTTAAGCGTGATACCGCAAAATCAATATTTTCTACCGCCACAGTTTCTGTTATTTCTAAACATACATCCGTTAGCCCAGCGCCAGCCTCCGTGATAATTTTCTCCAAAACGGGAATCATATCAGGCTGATAAAACTGCAGAGGACTAATATTTATCGAGGTATACCACCCCTCCTGCCAAAAACCTTCTTCCTTCCATTTTACTATTTGCCGACTACATTCCGCCAATAACCAGTTACTCACGGGAACAATCATGCCACTCACTTCTAGGCTAGGAATAAATTCAATGGGCGGCATTAAACCGTGCTCTGGATGCTGCCAACGAAGTAAAGCTTCAAACCCTATAATGTCGCCTTTAACTGTCACTAAAGGTTGATAATGTATGCAAAACTCCTCTTTCTCTAACGCTCGGTGCAGCTGGTTTTCCATATCCTGCTGTTTCTCAACAGCTAGAGACATCGCCTGATGATAAAAAGCGTAATTATTACGCCCATTCTCTTTCGCATGGTACATTGCGGTATCTGCAAAACGCATTAAATCATCAATGCTCTTGTTTGGAATAGGAAAGACAACCACACCAATACTGGCTCCAATTCGCAATTGATGCTGTTGGACATCGATAGGTTGGGATAAAACCGTAAGTAACTTTTCACATATAAGCTGCACATCAGACGTCACACGATCCAACTCTTCATGGGTCGATTGGAGAAGAATAACAAATTCGTCACCGCCTAAACGGGCAACGGTATCGCTTAAACGTACCTGGCTACTTAACAATTCCGATACTTTTTTTAACAACAGATCCCCTACACCATGTCCAAGGGAATCATTGATAGTTTTGAAGTGATCAAGATCGATAAATAGAATAGCGTTATGAACTTTATTTCGCTTACAGGTCAATAAGGAGAGAGATAAGCGGTCATTAAGCAGCGCCCTATTGGGCAACCCTGTCAAACTATCATGGTTAGCCATATGGCTTATGTGGTCTTGAACTACTTTCTGATCCGTAATGTCAGTGGCGACAACCAGAGTAACTTGCTCACTTAAATGTAAAAACGGAGCAGCAAGAATTGAGAAATATAGTTTTTTCCCATTAGGCCGCGACCAAGAAAGCTCTCCAATCTCCTCGGATGCATTGTTCATTTCAACACTTCGTCGAACCGAATCTAACTGTTCAAGCTCATCCTTCACAGTGTGGAAGTGATCTAACGGTCTATTGGTGACAAACTCTATCGGTTGGCCATAAAAGTCTGCTACTTGATGGTTACAGAAAAGCAAAACACCCTCTTTGTTGATCGCCATAATCAACTGTGGGATCTGATTTATTAGCTGATGTAACAACTGTTCACTTTGCGTAAGCGCTAAATGACTGCGTTTATTCTCAACTAATAAAGATTGGACAGTTTGAATAAAATCATTGCCTGCGTCACTTAACTGACCAAGTTCTGTTGTTTTATGTCTTAGAGGCACTTTCAGTAATTTGCTTTCACCCTCTTGGAGATTAAGAAGGGAAAACTGCTTAGCCAACAGAGCCAAAGGCTTTGTTAGGAAAAAATGAAAAAGTGATATGAGGCAGATAACTAGTAAAACATTACGAACAATACCAGCAATCAGAACAGATTGAGCCCTTTCAAAAAAAGGCTGAAGCGCTTGGTCATTGTCAACCACGACCATCAACCCACCTGTTACAGGACTGTGATATTCAAGTGTATTGAGGTCTAAATTATATTGCTTTTGATTCACTGAAATGACTTCAGTTAACCATTGAGTTTTACTTCTATTCGCTTGCTTCTGTTTTTCAGCAAGTGTCTCACCCAATTCATCCTTAATCTGAACCCTTGAAATAAAAGGATACTGCGTTAAACCATTAACAACTTCCTGAGCAAGAGCTTGGTCCAATGTATGCACAGCACGCGTTGCGGGCGGTTTACTTGCCTCTAATATTTCATGAATAATTTGATCTAATCGATTTCCATGTTCATGGTAATCTTGCCAGACTTGAAGTGAGCTTAGCCCTAGACCGATTAAAAACGCCAGTAAGACTGCATATTGAGCCAACCTTATAGCTAATCTATGTTGTACTTTTCCAATTTCAGACACCAAAGTTCCAACTCTTCAGGATAAGCTCCACAATCTCCCGACAGAGTAGATGACTACTAGATAGGAAGGTCCAATTGCCTTTATTCATTCTAATTCTAGTTAAAAATAACCGATTATCCCCTTAACTTACTAATAAGGTTGTGAATTAATAAATTTTACAGATACCACTTATATTTCTATATCGTACTTAAGCAATAGACGGGGCAATACCTCTTCTAAATGCTCAATATCTTCGTCATTTATCTCAATCAAGTTAGCATTCATACTTAAAAGCGTTTCTTTCTTTTTCATCTTTAACACTAAATTTTGCTTAATATTGCCCTCACCCCAATACTCGATATAAAGATGATGCTGAGGAAGGTAAAAATCCGCATATAACTCCTCTTCATCTGGAAGGCGACGTTTATACGCATGCATAAGGCCTGCAAAATAAAGCCAATTATCGATCACGCGCTCCGCATTACAATCTACCTTATGGCCATCACAGCAAAGGGAAGCATCTCCCTGGGCTCCCTCATCAAAGGAGCGCAGCCTTTCAGAAAGAACCAAATTTTCAACCAGTTCACTGGGCCACAACACAAAAGGGATACCTGAAACACTATCTTCTCGCTGACAACCACCTACTGAATTACCCGCAGCGGTTAACAACCAACCTTTACGACCCGCTTTAACCCAACCTAGTTCTTGGAGTAATCGCTCAAGCATCTTTGTAGAAAGCTGTAACGATTTAGATAACTCCCGGATACCCATCCTATTAGCATCAGGCTGAACCAAGGCTTTATGCTTAGTAATGCTATCGGGCCAGATGATATAACGACCAAACTTTGTACTCTCCCTATACTTCCCCCCTTCAAACTCACCTTTAGCCGTTAAAGCCCAAGTTTCTGCTTTACGTGCAATCCAACCAAGCTGCTCTAATTCTGAGAACATCTGCTTAGTTGTTTTTCCTAAACGTTTAGCTAAAGCTGAGGTAGAAAGCGAGTGTGATACATCTGGCATTAAAATCTATTCCTAACATAAGCAAACAACAATTCTACCAACACAAGATAATGCTAAGTAATACGCAAAAAGATTAAATATTAACCTGTGCTGAGAAAAGTCACCAGAATTCAGTAATGTACTAGTATAAATAGCTAAACCCTGAAAAAAAAAGATCCAATTTTCTAAACTTTTTTTGGTTGATCGCACAAAAAATGGTATTAATGAATGACAGGGATGTTGGTGGACTGTCTATCGTAAGCCTGCAACTATAGAGATATGATTTTTTATAAAGGAATTCATAATATGGATGTCATGAGGAACCGCCTTTTAAAGTTATCGACTATTTTCCTCTACATTTCACTTATTTTTCCCTATTCGGCCTCAGCTCAAGAGTGGATTTATACGGTAGTGGATGGAGATACTCTCTCCGAATTCAGTGAAAAGCATCTGTATAAAACCTCCTATTGGAAACAGCTTCAAAAAATCAACAATGTTGCCGACCCAAAGCGCATACCGACAAACACAAAACTTCGCATTCCTATTAAGTGGATTAAATCTCAACCCACCTCCGCCGAAGTCATTAAAACTGAAGGTAAGGTTACTTTATACACAAAAGACTCAAACGCACCCCAAAAAAGCACACCGGGCCAGCAAATCAACCTTGGTGACCACCTAGAAACAGGTGCACAAAGCAGTGTACTAATCCGCTTTGCAGACGGCAGTGAAATTGTTGTACTGCAAAATTCAAAGGTCAATTTCAACCATCTTAAAAAATATGGTGAAACAGGCATGGTGGATTCTAGAATTAGACTCATGTCTGGAGATGTTGAAACAAAAGCAAAAACACAAAAAGGCAGCGCTTCACGATTTGAAATCCATACTCCTGCAGCGATATCAGCCGTTCGAGGCACACATTTTAGAACCTCATATCAAGCGGAAAAACATAGTTCGCATATTGAAGTTTTAGAGGGCGGCGTCGCTGTAAAAGGAGCGAACAGAACTCGTTTAGTACGCTCGGGCTATGGTACTCAAGTAGCACAGAATAAAGCGCCTTTAAAACCCCAAAAACTACTCCCTGCTCCCACGTTATTAGCTTACCCAAATCCAATTGAAAAAATAGGTTCACAAATACGCTGGGAAACGATCAAGGGCGCCAAAAGCTATCGTGTTATTATTTCTAGATCAGCAGAATTTGGCTCTGTTATATGGGACAGCGATAGCAGCCGATCGGCAATTACTCTTCCTGACCTAAGTGATAACACCTATTATTTTCAGCTTCGTGCTGTAGACCGGCACGGTATTGAAGGTATCGCTCAACTCACACCTTTTACCCTAAATGCTCACCCTCAGCCTCCCTTTCCTATGGCTCCAAATAATAACGAGACCATTCGAGGGAGTGCGCCTGTACTCGAGTGGACAAATTCAAGTGAAGCCAACAGTTATCACCTAGAAGTAGCGACTGATAAGGGTTTCAAACAAAAGATTATTGACCGCTCTAACATTACAGGCACCCAATTTACTGCGAGCGAATTAGTAGCAACTAATACATACTTCTGGCGCATTAAAAGTATCGCCAGAGATGGAGAGATAGGCCCATACAGTGCGATAAGAAGCTTATCAGTCAAGCCTATTCCCGCAACGCCTGAGCCAGAACTTAAACAAGATGAACAAGAGATAAAACTATCTTGGCTCCAAGGATTACCTGGGGAGTCCTATCAAATTCAAATCGGGCAGGATCGCTCATTTAAAACTATCCTTAATGATATAAACGCATCTAAACCAGAGATAACGATGCCTCGCCCTGAAGGCTATCGTTATATAAGAGTCAGGTCTGTTGCTGAAGATGGGTTTACTGGAGCGTGGGGCGCCACTCAAGAACTTACGCCACCACCCAATGAAAACTGGATCTATATTTTTGGTTCCTATGTGGCAGTTATTTTACTTTTATGATCAGACGCCGAACTCAACAGTTACTTATCTTAGGGTTTATTATCCTAATAGTCGCTGTCGGGGTTAATACCTCTGCTCTTAAGCGTATAGATCTGATTCTATATGACACATGGCTAAGTCTATCTACAACTAAACCGCCCTCTGACGTTGTTATTATCGCTATTGATGAAAAAAGCATTGATAAACTTGGGCGCTGGCCTTGGCCTAGAACAACCCACGCTGAACTATTAGATCAACTCACAGAAGTTCAAACCAAAGCGGTTGGGTTTGACATCATTTTTTCTGAAATGGAGAACATCATTTCAGACCAAGCCTTTTCAGATTCGATTGCTCGACACGGAAATATCATCCTCGCTGTAGCTCCGGACAATATCTCCGAAGATAAAAAAATTGTCGAACTCCTACCGACGCCTATTATTGCTTACAATAGCAATGGGATAGGCCATGTTGATACAGAGCTAGATGTTGATGGAATCTCACGCCAGGTTTATCTCTATGCAGGATTAGGTGATGCACACTGGCCAGCATTTGGTTTAGCACTGCAAAAAAGTGCCTCTGGGAAGTCGCCTTCATTACCATTTGAGCTGTCCCGATC
>CERC01012923.1_pt1 | contig 25792 bp, 20 predicted proteins | sample 530921 | NCBI WGS metagenome assembly CERC01 (sample SAMEA2621099, study PRJEB7988) | marine metagenome | isolation source: saline water (ENVO:00002010), including
AAAGAGAAGTAAGTGCTTCTTAATCAAAGGTTATTGGTTTTTGGGAACTAGCTATCTATATGGTTGTCTGAATTTGAATATCACCCTCTCTATCGATTGAATGAATTTTTTAATGGAACTTTGGTTAGCGTTTTTGGTGTCAAGTTTGGCGCTTATTTCTATCGTAATATCCCGTAAAGTCGATAGTGAAAGTAGCTTTTTTAAAGGCAAGGAAGCTGATGGTGCGGCTCCAGGCCTTTTGACCTTGATCTTTTCACAAGTCACTACGTGGATATTTGCCCGTTCGCTATTAAATGCGGCAATTTTAGGCTTTTACTACGGTGTTTGGGGCACACTCGCCTACGCCGCCTATTATTTGTCCTTTCTTACGGGGGGGCGGATTATTGATCATTTGCGCTTCGAGCAGGGTTACGACAGTGTTCAGTCTTTCTTAAAGGATCGGTTTGGTTATTGGGGGAGTCGTTGCTATAACTTTGTGGTGGGCGTTCGTTTGGTGAGTGAGGTCTTCGCTAACCTTCTCGTTATAGGGATCTTATTTGGCGTTGCTGGGAGTCAGTCTTATACATTGGCGGTTATTGGCTTAGCCATGGTTACACTGGTTTATTCAATGCTGGGCGGTCTGCATGCGTCGTTGCGTACCGACTTTTTCCAAATGTTAGTTTTTATTGTTGTACTCAGCGTACTACTGTTGATCGTTGTAGGTGGAGGTCATTTCAACGCAGAACTTCTGGCATTTAAACCGTTCGACATTAGCGAGCCAGGCCCTATCTTACTTTTAGTTGCGCTGCTACAAGTATGGAGTTATCCCATGCATGATCCAGTCATGATGGACCGAGGCTTTTTAGCGGATAGAGAAACCACGAAACGAAGCTTTATTCACGCAGGCTGGATTAGTAGTTTATCCATTATAGCTTTCGGCTCTTTGGGTGTGATTGCTGGGGCTAATGCCCTGAGTGGCGAGGATATGAATCAAGCGTTAAGTCGCTTGCTGGGTGAGTTACCTATGTTTTTGTTTAGCGCCACGTTAGTGATTTCTGCGATGTCGACCTTAGACAGCACTCTAACAAGCTCAGCCAAAATGATGGTGCTGGATATGCGTCTGATGTCTGTGAATTTACGCAACGGTAGGATTGTGATGGCGGTCTTTATGTTGCTGGGCGTTTTGCTGGTGTTCGTCGGTAATAAAGATCTGTTTAGCGCCGTGGCTGTCAGTGGGACCGCTTCGATGTACTTAGTCCCCGTAATTTTCTTTAGCTTGTGGGGCAATCGACGTGATATACCAGTTTGGAGTTATGTGGCTAGTTTTGCCTTAGCGATGGGTGGCGCGGTGCTGTATTTTACTGAATCATCAGGCCATACCGCTGTGCTAGGTGAGGTTCATAAATACACCAAGCTGCTTTGGATCTGTATTACGGTCATGATTGGTGGCTGCGCTTTATTTTGGGTGGGCGGTGCAAGCCAGAAACAGCCGCAGCCACTTGTGAATAGTTGATAAAAGTTAGGACTAAAGCATGAACCTTGGTCAACTGGATGGCCCCGTATTAGTCTTTGGCGGGCCTTATAGTAATTTGGCTGCGACTGAAGCTGTGAAAGCGGAGACTGAACGTTTAGGTATTCCTGCGAAGCGGGTTATATGTTCCGGGGACCTTGTCGCCTACTGCGCCCAACCTGAAGAGACTGTCGCGCTGATTCGTGATTGGAATATCCATGTTGTGATGGGGAATTGTGAGGAGTCTTTAGCTCAAGGTTCGCTCGATTGTGGTTGCGGCTTTGAGGCTGACAGCGCTTGTTCGTTACTGTCCATTGAGTGGTATAACTATAGTAATCAGCGTGTATCCTTAGTTGATAAAGCATGGATGTCTGAGTTACCGCGAAACCTCAGTTTTAGTATTAATCAAAAGCGATTCATGGTTGTCCATGGCAGCTTCCTGCAGATTAATGAGTTTATATTTCCCAGTAGTTCCGCTGCGTTAAAAGTCCAACAATTGAGGGACGCTGATGTTGATGTGATGATCGGCGGACATTGTGGCCTGCCATTTTCTACTCGCTTAGATCAAGGTGTATGGCTTAATAGCGGTGTCATAGGCATGCCCGCTAATGATGGTACCTCTGAGGGTTGGTACATGCTGATAACGCCCGTAGGAGATCGTATCGATATTAGCTGGCACCGACTTGCTTATGATGTGCAGCGTACGGTTAATCATATGCAGAGAGAGCATGTGAGTGCACCTTATGCCCAATGTCTGCAAAACGGGCTATGGCCCAGTTTGGATATTTTACCTGAGGAGGAACGCTCCCAAACAGGTATTCCGATCGAGCTACCTTCGTTGGCAATTTGATTTTTAAGAGAAAAATTAGCATTGGGCTTTCTTTTGGTCTTATACCAAAGGCACTAATGCTCGATCCAAAGTTCAGTTCTTTTTATTTATCAGTTCTATCTAATGTATCGTCTATAAAAATAAAATAAGTTGTTGATATGAATTCCTATGTTGTACTGGAACGATTGTATTTAAATTCTCTTTTGATGGTCGCGAAAGCCCTCAAGTCTTTATTTCTTTCATTCTGCGTTTTTTTGGTTTGCCTTCTATTTAGTAGTTTGTTGGCCGCAGGCGTCATGGATAAAGCGGCGATGGAGAAAGCTTTTCCCTCACCTTACATAGTGGGTGATAAAGATAGCGAACTACCTATCTGGCCTTTATATCAACAGATTTCAACTGATACGCCACTTGTCGGTTATGCATTTGAGTCCATTGATTTAGCCGCGATACCTGGATTTGCAGGTATTCCATTTAACTTACTAGTGGCTATTGATCCGGATGGAAGCTTTCTAGAAGTGAAGGTTTTGTCACACCATGAGCCTGTTTTCTTAGAAGGGTTGGGTGAAAAACCACTGTTTGATTTCGCGAAGCAATATACAGGCATCTCATTGATGCAGAATGTAAAGATTGATGCCAAACCTTCGCGTGCGGCAGCGAGCAATACGGCGAATGCATATATTGATGGGGTCACGAAAGCGACGGCCTCTGTACGTATTTTGAATCAATCCCTACTTTCCTCCTCTTTAAAGGTTGCGCGTGAAAAATTAGGTTACGCCAAGGGGCGTGATCCCGATCTTATTGCACGTATAAAACCAGATATCTATGAGTCGATGAGTTGGGATGAGCTGGTAGATGAAGGGCTGATTGTTAAGTACAGATTTAGTAACGAAGATGTAGAGAAGCAGTTTGTTGGCACTATAGGTGAAGGCCAAGATGAGGAGGGCCTTGAAGCGCCTCAAGAGACGTTTATCGAGCTTTATGTTGCCAATGTCTCTGTACCGACCGTTGGGCGAAACCTTCTACTGCCAGAGGCTTGGGAATATCTACAGCAGAGTGTAGGCAGCAATGACCAATTGATCTTGATATTGGGTCAGGGGCGTCATTCGTTTGTTGGTGAGGACTTTGTCAGGGGGAAAGTGCCAGAGACGCTGAGTCTTAATCAGGCTGACCTACCTATTCAGATACGTGACTTTGATTTAGAAGATCGTCTGGACCTGTTCGAATTAGATTACAAGTTAAAGCTGCCAAGTGAACTGGAAGAGTTTGAATGGAAGCTTTTTCATGTGATTGGTCAGGCGGGGTTAGATCCAGCTTTTCCTGCAGAGTTTGAACTCAATGTGACCCGTCAAAAAGGTTGGCTGTACCCAGAAGCGGTAACGGAAGGTATTGAGTTTGAATCAACGATCCCTGAGGAATATGTTCTAGCCGCTGAAGGCGACAATAAAACCTGGCATAGCCTTTGGGAAGGACGTAAAACAGACATTATCATTCTGCTGTCTGCTTTGGTCATTCTGACAATTGTGTTGGTTAAATTCAGTGTGCTCACTCAGCCAAAGCAGCGTTTAAGTTGGTTCCGCCCACTCTACTTGCTGTTTACCTTAGTGTTCATTGGTTGGTATGCCCAAGGACAGTTGTCCATTGTTAATATCACGGGTGTACTGCAAGCCCTAGTGGCGGGCCGCAGTTTAGAGTTTTTCCTTTATGATCCTATGACAGTTTTGCTCTGGGCGTACATTGCGGTGACGTTCTTTGTCTGGGGACGTGGTACGTTTTGTGGTTGGCTCTGCCCGTTTGGAGCGTTACAAGAGCTGATAGGCAAAGCGTTAGCCTTCCTGAAGCTTCCTCAGCTAAAAGTATCTGCTAAGTTAGATGCACGGTTGAAGTGGCTTAAGTATGTCGTGCTGCTGGGTATTTTAATTGTGGCGGTGATCTCTGTGCCTTTAACGGGCAGTGTAGTTGAGATTGAACCGTTTAAAACCAGTATTACCTTGATGTTTGACCGGTCTTGGCCCTTTGTTCTTTGGGCTGTGGTTCTGTTACTGCTTAGCTTATTTGTATACAAAGGCTACTGTCGTTATATCTGCCCGCTGGGAGCTGGCATGGCGGTCTTTGGTAAGCTGAGAGTTTATAAGTGGTTACCGCGTAGAAGTGAGTGTGGGCAGCCCTGTCAGCTTTGTAAGCATAAGTGCGAATATCAGGCGATCGAGCCAGACGGCAAGATCGATTATGATGAATGTTTTCAGTGTTTAGATTGCGTTGTTATTTATGACAGTGATGAGCTTTGTGTTCCCTTAATCGTTGAAAAGCGTAAAGGGCGTAAATTAAAAACACGTAACAGCAACGATGACTTAATCGCTTCTAGCAAATAGTTCAGCTGATACAGTGTACTTTGTAATAAGTGTCTTCCCGTAGATCGAACTTTTCCAGAAAAGCGTTACGGGAACGCACTTAGGCACAGAGTTATAGACTTATTCGTAGGTTCTTTTGGTTCCTTAGACGCTATCTGCGAAATAGGCGTGTATTTCCGCTTCTGTCATCTCTTGCGTTTTATTTGAGAAACAATAGTTGTCCGGCCGTTTGTCGCTAAAATACTGCATTGTCATCTCTAGCTTTTCTATCGGCGGGAATAAACCTACAGGCATATTGTATTCTCCTGTTTTTTTCAGTCGATAGAACAGGTGGGTGCCACAGTTGCTACAAAATCCACGTGTTGCCCAATCTGATGAATCATACTCTTTAAGACTCTTCGTATCTTCAAACTGAACGTCAGCTCCACATTGAACGGCAAATAGAGGCCCTCCACCCCATGTTCTACACGTTTCACAGTGACAAACCGTGTATTTAGGATTGATATTTGTTGCCTTAATTTTTACATCACCGCAAAGGCAGCTTGTCTCTTTTGAAATAGAATTGGACATAGTTAGATACTCAAATTTGTGTGAAGGTATTGATGAACCGGCTAAGTGTATCAAGCAGTTTACTTATCATGGCATGAGAGCGTCATAGAAGAAATCATTTATATGTGAACTTGCCCGCCTGATTTACGATGCCTTCTTTGCAAGCACCTCGACAACTTCTGCCGCATTGTTCTGTAAGTTTTTCATCAAGTTGTGTCCCATCAATTTAAATTCTGGGCCGAGAATCATTGCAGGCGAAACCGGTGGAGTGTTCTGGCTGGTCGTCTGTTCTTTAACGCTTTGACGTGTTCGCCACTCAAGTGCCTGCGCTGACCAATTATCAAAGCTGCTGAGTTGAAAACGGCTCTGTTTTAGCAAGTCTCTTAAGTGTTGTTCATTGATTAGGTGAGAATGCTGGGCATCTCGTGCCCATGGTACTGGATAGAGCATCATTTCAGGCTGTGTGCCTTCTATGACCTCATGTAGCAGTATGTGACCACTAGGTTTAAGCAGACGCCAACACTCTTTGAGTACGCCACTATCATCCGGGATATTCAGAAGACTATGTTGAAAGATAATCAGGTCAAATTGAGATTCCATAAACGGTAAGTGATGAGCATCTGCAGTAATAAGCGAAGGGGGCTTTTGTTTGCATATTGAGGAAATCTTTCTGTTTATTTGATTAAAGGGGTGGCAGATATCAACGCCGATAATATTCAGCGGTTGAGAATGCTTGGGTCCAGTTAAATTAGATTGCAGCAAGCGCATTAATCCGCCAAGGCCAGAGCCAATATCGAGGATACGACTGGCATTGAGGTGCTGAATTCTATCCAGCAATTTTAATGAGGCTTTAATTCCACCAATGTGAAGCTGGTCTATGGGTGCGAGCTGATAGATATCAGGTCCTTGAGGGTACGCTTTTTGGAGTGATTCTATGATGAGCTTGGCATCCAGTGCTTGCTCATAGTGTTGCTCGACTGATTCGGTCATTGGTTCAGACATTGGTTTAGATACAGGTTTAGATATAGGTTTAGACATAAGCGGTGTCTACACAAAGGGTGAATGGGAAACTGGTTAACGCATCGCACGAGCGACTTTGGAAGCGCTTGGGCGGCCTAACTGTTGTGAGATCCAATGACTCGTTTGCACCAATTTATCTAGATTAATATCCGTGTGGATACCTAAACCGTTAAGCATATAAAGAACATCTTCAGTGGCAACATTACCCGAAGCGCCATGGGCGTATGGGCAGCCACCTAAGCCTGAAACAGATGTATCGATAACGGAAATACCCTCTTCAAGTACGGCATAGAGATTGGCCAATGCTTGTCCGTATGTATCATGAAAATGTGCTGCAAGCTGAGTGATAGCCACTTTCTCGGTCACCGCTTCAAGCATTTTTTTAGCCTTTAAAGGGGTGCCGATACCAATCGTATCGCCCAAAGATATTTCGTAGCAGCCCATATCTAACATCTCTCGACTAACAGAGGCTACTTGCTCGGGTGAAATGTCTCCCTCATAGGGGCAGCCCAGAACGGTGGACACATAGCCTCTAACGGGAATGTTCCTAGCTTTAGCGGCTTCGATAATCGGTAAAAAACGATTTAAGCTTTCAGAAATAGAACAGTTAATGTTTTTTTGCGTAAAGCTTTCAGAGGCCGCACTGAAAACAGCGACCTCTGTTGCGTTGGCATTAATGGCTCTATTGAGACCCGTTAAGTTCGGTACTAAAGCGGCGTAGCAAACCCCTTTTTTTTGCTTAATCTCAGCCATTACCTCTTTGGAATTCGCCATCTGAGGCACCCATTTCGGCGATACAAAACTAGCGGTTTCAATATGTTGAATACCTGCATCGACTAAACGATGAATGAGCTCCACTTTAACCTGTGTGCTAATCATTTCGCCGGGTTCATTTTGCAGGCCGTCTCTTGGGCCTACTTCAACGATCCGAACATGGGAGGGGAGTGTCATCTGCTAACGTTCTCATCTGTATCTTCAAGGCTTGTCAGGTTTAACGCTTGTGATTCAAGTTCAATGAGTAGAGCGCCCTCGTTTACCTGATCGCCTTGAGCAAAGTAAATGTTTTTTACAACACTATCACAAGGTGCGGTAATACTATGCTCCATTTTCATCGCTTCCATAATGATGAGGCAATCTCCTTGCTTTACCGGTTGTTCTTTTTTAACGCTGATTGCGACGATAACGCCATTCATGGGAGCCGCCAGAGCGCCATCTGCGGCGGTATCTAGCTCACTCAATGCGAGACTTGGGCGCTGGCATTGAAACTGCTGACCTTGATAGAAGAGTGTTAATTGATCGTTATCTTCAAAGCAATAAACAGTCAGCTGCTGACCATCGATGTTAAGGCAGAGGCGATCCACTATTAGCTTTGCAGTGATTGAATAGCTTTTTTGATCCACCGTGATGTTATAGCCATCAGCTTGAATTATGACTTCTATCTCATAGGTTTCTTGGTCTGTGACAATTACTGTTACATAAGGCTCTACACTGTTTAGTCGCCAGTTATTACGCTGATTAAAAGGGGAGTAGTGATCTCCTTCGATTGTGCCATTTTGTTGCTGCCGTTGTGAGAAATAGGTCGCGGCTATAGCTAAAAACCAGTGATGATCTTGAGGAGGGTGAGTAAATAACAGCTCATGATGTTTCTCTATAAAGTCTGTATTGATCTGTTTCTGCCGAAAAGGCTGTGAATTGGCTAGCTGAAGTAAAAATCGGATGTTGGTTTTTATCCCAGCTATTCGATATCCCCTAAGTGCATCGACCATCCGGTTGATAGCAGCTTCTCGCGTCTCCCCCCAAGTAATCAGTTTTGCGATCATAGGATCGTAGTAGATGCTAATCTCATCGTTTTGGATTACACCGGTATCAATGCGCAGGTAATCATTTTCTTCGGGCGTAGATAGATATTTTAATCTACCAGTCGCAGGTAGGAAGCCATTATCCGGATCTTCTGCATAGATGCGCGCCTCGACGGCATGCCCGTTAATGTTGAGCTGATCTTGGGTGAGAGGCAGTGTTTCTCCATATGCTATTCGTAGCTGCCACTCGACAAGGTCTAAGCCTGTGATCATCTCGGTGATAGGATGTTCTACTTGAAGCCGTGTGTTCATCTCCATAAAGTAAAACGTGCCATCGGGGTTATACAGAAACTCAACGGTCCCAGCGCCTACATAATTAATCGCTTGGGCTGCGCGTACAGCGGCTTCGCCGATGGTTTTACGTGTTTGCTCGCTTAGGTCCGGTGCGGGCGCTTCTTCAATTATTTTTTGATGACGACGTTGCAGGGAACAGTCGCGTTCGGCCAGATAAATCCCCTGACCCTGTTGGTCACAAAAAACTTGCACCTCCACATGGCGGGTTTGCGTCAAGTAACGCTCGATTAACATATCCGCATTACCAAAGGCTTTCTGTGCTTCACGGCATGTTGAATCTAAGGTTGCGTCAAATTCATCTGCGGAGTTCACTATCCGCATCCCTTTGCCGCCACCCCCTGCGACCGCTTTAAGAAGTTGCGGGTAGCCACATTCAATAGACGCTTGTTTTAGTTGCTTCGGCTCTTGGTTTGCACTGTGATACCCCGGCACAATCGGAACATTCGCTTTCGCCATGATCTCTTTTGCGATGGACTTTGAACCCATTGCAGCAATGGCCGAAGAGGGTGGGCCAATAAAGCAAATATCGTTGGCGGCTAATGCTTCGGCAAACTGGGTGTTTTCTGATAAAAATCCGTAACCGGGGTGCACAGCTTGCACGGCGGATTGTTTGCAAATATCAATAATTTTATCGATACAGAGATAGCTTTGTTCGCTAGGAGAGGGACCTAACAGAAAGGCTTCATCAGCTAAGGTGACATGGCGAGCATTGAGATCCGCTTCAGAGTAGACCGCTACGCACTTTATACCTAATCGTTGTGCCGTTTTGATAATTCGACATGCGATCTCTCCACGGTTGGCGATCAGGATTTTAGTAAACATCTGCTACTCCTCTTTCCAAGAGGGTGAACGCTTTTGTAAAAAGGCGTTTAGGCCCTCTTGCCCTTCATCACTGACTCGAATGTCAGCAATACGCATAACAGTATCTTGAATAAGCGCTTTATCAATTGTTTGTTGGCTGACAGAGGCGAGGAGCTCTTTTGCGGCATGTATCGCTTTAGGACTGTTTTGTTGAAGGTGTCCGATGATTTTTGAATAGCTCTCATGAAACAGTTCCGGTGTCGCAACAATTTCATGAACTAAACCAAAAGACGCCGCTTGCATTGCACTGAAGGGCTCTGCGGTTAAAAAGTAACGCCGTGCTTGGCGCTCGCCTATGGCACGAACAACATAAGGGCTAATGACCGCAGGAATAAGCCCTATTTTAACTTCACTGAGGCAGAATAAACTCGATTCTGTTGCGATAACGATGTCGCAGCATGCGGCTAATCCGATCGCTCCCCCATATGCGTTACCTTGAATAAGGCAGAGGGTAGGTTTTGCCAATGTATTTAGGCGCTGCATCAAATAGGCTAGACGCTTAGCGTCGTTGAGATTATCTTGATGGCTGCTAGCGGCCATCCTTTTCATCCATGCAAGGTCAGCTCCCGATGAAAAGTGCTTGCCTTCTGAACAGAGTAATAGCACTTTTATTTGCGGGTCCGTATGGCAAGTGTCTAAGTGCGTTATTAAAGCTTCAATAACACGATCATCAAAGGCATTGTGCACCTCTGGGCGATTAATTCTCAGTACTGCGACGCCATCTTCGCCTATAGAAAATAAGACTACCGAGTTTTCCATTGCCTCTCCTTACATTCTAAATATTCCGAAGTGAGTATCGTCTATCGGTTTATTCAGTGCTGCGGATAAACTCATACCTATAATGTCTCGTGTATGAGCCGGATCGATGATGCCGTCATCCCATAAACGGGCACTTGCATAGTAGGGATGCCCTTGGTGTTCATAATCTGCAATCGTATCCTGCTTAAATTTCTGTTCTTCATCGTCCGGCCATGTGATGCCTTGGCGCTCCATACTGTCACGTTTTACTGTGGCTAAAACACCAGCGGCTTGCTCGCCGCCCATCACGGAGATACGGGCGTTTGGCCACATCCATAAGAAATTTGGATTGTAAGCACGTCCACACATACCGTAGTTCCCTGCACCAAAAGAGCCGCCAATAAGGACCGTCACTTTCGGTACATTTGCACAAGCAACGGCTGACACCAGTTTTGCTCCATGTTTGGCAATCCCTTGTGCTTCATGTTTTTTCCCGACCATAAAACCGGTGATATTTTGTAAAAACAGCAGCGGTATTTTTCGTTGGCAACAGAGCTCAATAAAGTGAGCGCCTTTTTGGGCAGAGTCACTGAAGAGAACCCCATTATTGGCGATGATGCCGATAGGGTAGCCACAGAGATGAGCGAAGCCTGTCACTAGAGTTGTACCAAACAGCGCTTTAAACTCATCGAATTCAGAACCATCGACAAGACGGGCGATTACTTCACGGACATCGTAAGTTTTTTTAAGATCGGTGCCGACAATGCCGTAGATCTCATCGGCTGGATATAAAGGGGGAAGTGGTTTTTTGGTAGCAAGAGTGAGCTGTTTTTTTCGATTGAGATTAGCAATACAGCTGCGGGCTATTTCCAGAGCATGTTCATCATTTTCAGCGTAGTGGTCAGCGACCCCCGATGTTTTGCAGTGCACGTCGGCCCCGCCAAGCTCTTCTGCGGTAACAATCTCACCGGTCGCCGCTTTCACAAGGGGTGGCCCGGCTAAAAAAACAGTACCTTGGTTGCGCACGATAATGGATTCATCTGCCATTGCGGGTACATAGGCACCCCCCGCCGTACAGAGCCCCATTACAACGGCAATTTGGGGGATCCCTTGGGAAGACATGCGCGCTTGGTTGTAGAAAATACGTCCAAAGTGGTCGCGGTCAGGGAAAACCTGATCTTGTTGAGGCAGATTAGCGCCTCCGGAGTCGACTAGATAGATACAAGGTAGATGATTTTGCTCAGCAATCTCCTGTGCGCGGAGATGCTTTTTAACGGTTAGAGGGAAGTAAGTACCCCCTTTAACGGTCGCATCGTTTGCAATGATCATGCACTCTTGTCCGCAGACTGGGCCGATTCCTGCGATAACGCCCGCTGCGGGAATATGGTCTTCATACACCTTATAAGCAGCGAGTTGAGATATCTCCATAAAAGGTGAAAGGGGATCAAGCAGCTTATTGATACGCTCTCTGGCGAGTAGTTTACCTCTTGATTGATGCAGTGCTTGGTTCTTGGATCCACCTCCTTGTTTAATATGTTCGATTTTGTTCTGAAGATCGCAGACGGCATGATTCATCGCTTCATGATTGCTATCAAAAGCGGATGAACCTAGGTTTATTTTACTTTTAATAACCGTCATGAATCTCTCCTAACATACGACCTCCTAAGCTAATTTGTAGGGAAGCTAATCAAAAGGTTATTGGTTAAGGAATAACTCGCGACCAATTAGCATCCGGCGAATCTCTGAGGTTCCCGCCCCAATCTCATAGAGCTTGGCATCACGTAGCAATCGGCCACTGGGAAATTCATTTATATAGCCGTTACCGCCCAATAGCTGAATAGTATCTAAAGCAATTTTAGTGGCGGTTTCACCTGTATAGAGAAGTACCCCTGCACAGTCTTTACGGCTTACTTCACCTCGCATAACGGCGTGTGCAACCGCGTAGGTGTAAGATTTACAGGCATTCATCTGGGTGTACATATCAGCAATTTTTCCTTGGACCAGCTCAAACTCTCCGATCGATTTTCCAAATTGGCTGCGGTCACGAATATAGGGCACGGCAAGGTCCATTGCTGCGGCCATAATGCCGAGAGGACCACCGGCTAGCACAAGGCGCTCATAATCTAAGCCACTCATCAGTACTTTTACGCCAGCGTGAAGCTCGCCTAAGATATTTTCTTTAGGCACTGGGCAGTCTTGAAAAACTAATTCACAGGTATTGGAACCGCGCATACCCAATTTATCGAGTTTTTGATGGCGTGAAAAACCGGGGCTTTCACGCTCCACAATAAAGGCAGTGATCCCTTTCGAACCCGCATCTAAATCGGTTTTGGCGTAGATAATATAAGTGTGTGCGTCAGGCCCGTTGGTAATCCACATTTTATTCCCGTTTAAGAGATAGTGATCTCCGTTGTCACGGGCATATAGTTTCATGGAAACAACATCCGAGCCTGCATTGGGTTCGGACATTGCTAAGGCGCCAATATGCTCTCCACTAATCAATTTAGGTAGGTATTTGGCTTTTTGATCGGGGTTACCATTTCTGTGAATTTGATTAACGCATAAGTTTGAGTGGGCAGCATATGATAAGCCTACGGAGGCCGAAGCGCGGCTAATCTCCTCCATTACGATGATGTGCGCTAAATACCCCATATCAACGCCGCCGTAACGCTCTTCAACCGTAATACCTAAGAGCCCCATATCTCCGAGCTCTCGCCATAGATCATTGGGAAACTCATTTATTTGATCTATTTCAGCGGCGCGTGGGGCTATTTGCCGGCTCGCAAAACTATTTACTTGCTCACTTAACATGTCGAGCGTTTCGCCTAGTCCAAAGCTCAGTCCTGAGTAGTGTGAGATCATATGGATACCTATAACTTACCGATGGGGCATCTGGATATGCGTCATGGTTAGAAAGGCCCTGCTCGGTTCTCTGTAAGGTGTTACGTATAATTTTTTATAATGTCAGGTTAGTTTAGCTTTGGGTTTTCGTAAAGCGGGATCGGGGGGCAAATCGACGTAGATCTTTGTTGGTTTGGGTCATGTAAGCTATTGATTAGTATTAAGTTAATGTGTTTATTTATAGTGTAAAAATAGGGCTGAATTGGCTTGTGCTTACTGTGCCTTTTTGGCTGTTTTATTGCTAATTCTGGTTCCCCGCATATATTTATATAAGGCTTATAAACATTCTGAATAGAGGTTTTTTATCTTTTGATTTCAGAGTGTAGATGAAGGCATGTAGGTGTTTTTATGTGCATAGATCCTGTCGTTATTGTGAGTGCAAAACGTACACCTATAGGGAAGCTTATGGGGTGTTTAAGTTATGTGAGTGCGCCTTATTTAGGGGCTGCGGCAATCTCTGGCGCCATTAATCAGGCTGCTATTGAAAAGGTAGAAATTGATGAAGTTCTAATGGGTTGTGTCTTATCTGCTGGCTTAGGCCAAGCACCTGCAAGACAAGCCTCTCGTCTAGCTGGGCTTCCCGATCAAGTTGGCTGTACCACCGTCAATAAAATGTGTGGATCAGGAATGAAAGCGCTCATGCTTGCCCATGATCAACTGATGGCGGGCTCTGCCAATATTATGGTTGCAGGCGGTATGGAGAGCATGAGCCAGGCGCCTCATTTGTTAGCAAAAGCACGTAAAGGTTTACGTTTAGGCCATGCAGAGATGTTGGATCATATGTTTGTGGATGGTCTTGAGGATGCTTACGACGGTCGTTTAATGGGAGAGCTTGCGCAGGAGTGTGCAGACAAACATCAAATTGGCCGAGTTGAGATGGATGATTTCGCTATTGCCTCATTGAGCAGAGCGATAACCGCGTCACAGTCTGGGGCGTTTGATGCGGAAATATCTTCGCTTAAGGTCGGTGAAATTGTTGTAGACAGAGATGAGCTGCCTCCGAAAGCCGATGTGGAAATGATTCGACATTTGAAAGCGGTATTTAAGGAAAGCGGAACTCTGACGGCTGCAAATTCTAGCTCTATCTCAGATGGAGCGGCGGCATTAATCCTGATGCGCGAGTCCGAAGCTAAGAGGAGAGGTCTAGATCCTCTGGTGAGGATTGTGGCACATGCTACTCATGCTCAGCTGCCAGCGGAGTTTCCTGAGGCTGTTGTTGCTGCGATTGAAAAGGTACTGATGGCCTCTGCTTGGACTCTGGATGATGTGGATCTATATGAGATTAATGAAGCGTTTGCGGCAACGGTGTTGTTGGTTATTAATACGCTTGGCTTAGATCGGAAACGCGTAAATGTGCATGGTGGTGCATGTGCTTTAGGGCACCCTATTGGAGCCAGCGGAGCGCGAATTATTGTCACCTTACTGCATGCCTTAGAGGAGAAAGGCCTACAGAAAGGTTTGGCTGCGGTGTGTATTGGTGGAGGAGAAGCGACAGCTCTCACCGTTGAGCGAGTATAAATAAGTTATCCACAAGGTAAAAATTAGGGAGCTGTGCAGAATAAGTTGAATAGAAAAAAATAGTGCTGTGGATAAAACAGTTATGCCAATCGTCTTGTTGTTAATAATTTACGGTGAATAAAGTTATGCACTACGCTTTTTCGATTAAGAGTACAGTCTAGGATCACCTTTATACACAGCTGCGTCAAAGAACAATATTTGGAGGCCTCTATGGACTTTGAATTAAGTGAAGATCAGATCGCTTTTGTAAATCTAGCGCGTGAATTCTCGGATAAAGAGTTGCTACCCAACGCTGCGGCTTGGGATCAGGAAGAGGTTTTTCCTAGCGATATAGTTAGAAAGGCAGGTGAGTTAGGTTTCTGCGGTTTGTATGTTCCGGAGAAAGCGGGCGGACTTGGACTGAGTCGTCTTGATGCTAGTTTGATTTTTGAACAACTGGCAATGGGCTGCACCTCAACCACAGCTTATTTAACCGTCCAGAATATGGTCGTCTGGATCATTGCCACATTTGCTGAAAAAACAATACGTAAGCAGTGGTGCCAGAAACTCTCTCAAGGAGAGGCATTAGCTTCATATTGTCTAACTGAATCTGAAGCAGGTTCCGATGCTGCATCGCTTAAAACCCGTGCGCGTTTACATGGCAATCACTATGTTCTCAATGGTAGTAAAGCTTTTATCTCAGGGGCAGGAAGTTCTGATCTCTTGGTCGTGATGGCGCGAACGGGTGGAGAAGGCGCGAAAGGCATTTCTGCGTTTGCGGTCGATGCGAAATCAGAAGGCATTATTTATGGACGAAAAGAGAGGAAGATGGGCTGGCGAAGTCAGCCTACTCGTACCGTTACATTTGAAAATGTAAAAGTGCCCGCAACTGCTTTGCTTGGTAGTAAAGGAGAAGGCTTCAAAATTGCGATGCAAGGTCTTGATGGGGGACGCATTAATATTGCGACATGTTCTATAGGCACGGCACAAGCTGCACTCAATCATGCAAGTAAGTACTTACTTGAAAGATCGCAGTTTGGGCAACCTTTAGCTAATTTTCAGGCTCTACAGTTTAAAATCGCAGATATGGCAACTGAGCTTGTTGCTGCGCGTCAGTTAGTGCGTATGGCAGCGGCTAAACTGGATATAGATCATCCTGATAAAACCACTTATTGCGCAATGGCTAAACGTTTTGCAACAGATATTGGTTTTAAGGTGGCGGATGAAGCGTTACAGATTTTTGGTGGCAATGGGTATATCAAAGATTACCCCCTCGAGCGTTATCTACGCGATAGCAGGGTGCACCGTATTCTTGAGGGCACTAATGAAATTATGCGGATTATTATTGCCCGACGGCTCTTAATGAGTGATACGGTGGATCTTCTATAATCGACTGAAATAGCTTAATCGCTGCGCTTTTAGGTTCAGTCTATCGTCTACATTAATGATTGAATATGGAGAGTGGATATGATCGATCCATTACTGCTGAGTAAACAGGGAAATACGGCGATACTCACGCTCAATAATCCACCGGCAAATACTTGGACTGCTGAAAGCTTAAAGCAATTAACGGCCATTATTGCGCAGCTAAATAAAGACGAAACTGTGTATGCTTTAGTGATCTGTTCGCAAGAAGAAAAGTTTTTTTCAGCGGGTGCTGATCTAAAGTTATTTGCTGATGGTGATCGTTTAGTCGCAAGGGATATGGCGCGTTATTTTGGTGAAGCATTTGAAGCGCTTGCGCAATTTCGAGGTGTTTCCATTGCTGCAATTAATGGTTATGCGATGGGGGGCGGCTTGGAGGTCGCTTTAGCGTGTGATCTACGTGTTGCCGAAGAGCAAGCGGAGATGGCGTTACCTGAAGCTAAAGTAGGACTTCTCCCTTGTGCCGGAGGGACACAGAATTTGACCATGCTGGTGGGTGAAGGTTGGACAAAGCGGATGATTCTTTGTGGTGAAACTGTGAATGCTGTTTTAGCTAAAGAGATCGGACTAGTAGAGGAGTTAGTTTCCAAAGGTCAGGCTAAAAGTAAGGCGATTGAGCTCGCTAAACGTGTCGAACAACAGAGCCCCACTGCGGTCGCTGCGTGTAAACAGCTGATTCAGAATAATCGAAGTCAGCATTGGGAATCTGGCTATAGATTGGAACGTGAACTGTTTGTCGATCTATTTCAAACAGAAGACCAAAAAGAGGGGGTAAATGCTTTTTTGAATAAGCGAACCCCACAATGGAAGAACAAGTGATTCATCGCTATGGTGTGCTTTAAGCCTTTTTATATCTTTATTTTTTAGACAGGATTGATAATGAGCTGTGTGTTGTTTCAGGAATATCCAACCCAAGATGGCAAAGTCATTGTAGAAATTCGTCTTAACGCTGAGCGTACACTTAATGCCTTAACGCTTGAGATGATCGATCTTATTCAGCCGAAGCTTGATCAATATAAAACGGATAATCGGATTGTAGCGATTATTTTAGACAGTGTAGGCACAAAAGCGTTTTGTGCGGGTGGTGATGTTGTTGGCTTGTATAAAGCAATTACCGACGATCCTAATTCATCCTTACCTGAAGCGTTTTTTACCCGTGAATATACCCTTGATTATACGCTGCATACTTATCCAAAGCCGATAATCTGTTGGGGTAGCGGCATCGTTATGGGCGGCGGAATGGGGTTGATGAACGGTTGTAGTCACCGAGTAGTGACGCAAACGTCACATCTAGCAATGCCGGAAGTCACTATCGGTTTATACCCAGATGTGGGTGGAAGCTGGTTTCTTAACCGCATGCCAGGCAGAACGGGCCTGTTTTTAGGTATGACGGGTAATCCAATCTATGCGGCTGATGCTCTTTTTCTGGGGTTAGCAGATTATTTTGTTAGTGCAGATTCTTATGCTCTGTTGTTAGAGCGTATGCAGAAGGCCTCTTGGTCTTCAGATCCGGAAAGCGTTGTGAGTGGGGTTCTGAGCCAATTAGAAAGCGAATCCCAAGGGCAGTTTAAAGAGGACTCGCCGGTAAAGGATCACTTTGACTTTATTCAGCAGGTGACTGACCAAGATACAGTCAGTGAAATTATTGAAGCGTTATTAAGTGCTCAAAGTGATGATAGATGGATCCTACGTTCTCAAAAAGCAATTAAGCATGGCAGCCCGTTGGCGCTCCATTTGATTTTCCGTCAGTTAAAGATTACTAAACAGATATCTTTAAAAGAGGTTTTTTGTGCGGAGGCTATCTTATCGGTTCAGAGCTGTCGTCATCCCGAGTTTCCAGAAGGCGTGAGAGCGCTGTTAGTGGACAAAGATGGAGCACCCGATTGGAAATATAAATCCTTAGAAGATGTTGATCCAGCATATGTTGATCAGTTCTTTAAATCACCTTGGGAGGTTCATCCGCTGAAGGGGCTTTAGTTTTATTTAAATGCCAGCTGATGGCTTTTTGTATTTAATCGCTGATGGCTCTTGTTTCATTTACAGCTGAGGGCTCTTATTTGAGTTAACTACTGAAGGCTCAATATCATCAAATCACAGAGAGGTTTAGTCAGATGCAAATACGACAACATGTTTTTGTGATTACCGGTGGTGCCGGTGGATTAGGCAGCGCTATGGCTGAATGTCTAGCGAAGCAAGGTGCACAGTTAGCACTGATCGATCTGGAGTCAGATAGTTTGAAAACGGTGGTTGTTCGTTGCAATCAACTAGGTGGAACAGCACGAAGCTATGTGTGTGACATTACGGATGAGACCGCTGTAGAACGGACATTTAGGAAGGTTAAAGCAGACTTTGGTGCAATTCATGGTTTAGTGAATAATGCGGGCATTATGAATGACGGGTTATTAATCAAAGTCAAAAAAGGTGTGTTAGAAGGAAAGATGAGTTTGGCTCAGTTTCAGTCTGTTGTTGATGTGAATATGACAGGGACATTTTTATGTGCCCGTGAGTGCGCGGGAATTATGGCGGTTCAGGCGAAAGAGGGCATTATTGTTAATATCTCTTCCGTGTCGCGTGCTGGAAATATAGGACAAACCAATTATTCAGCGACTAAATCGGCTGTTGCAACAATGGTGACTAGTTGGGCGGGGGAGCTGGCAAGGTATGGTATTCGTGTCGCAGGTATCGCTCCCGGAGCGATAGAAACCGATATGGTGGCGCAGATGAAACCGGAGTCGCTTGACCGAATGAAAGCCGCTGTGCCCTTACAAAGGCTAGGACAGGCTGAAGAGATCGCACACACGTTGCAATACATTATTGAAAATGAATATTTTACGGGTCGAATTGTGGAGATGGACGGCGGGCTGCGCGTTTAGGGCTGTCTCTTCTGAGTGTTTATATGCAAACGATGCTCGCAGTTTGTTACGGCTATCGAGCTATCGCGACGGACTTAATTTGCGCCCAAACCGTTTTTCCAAGTGTGAGCTCTAAATGGGCAACTGAGCGTCGGGTGAGTCGTGCGATGATATATTCAGAGCCTACTTTTAAACGAATCAGGGACATCGCTTCGTCACTGTCAGGGCCTATATCTGTAACCTGAGCTTCCAGTTTATTTAAGATACTGGAATTCTCATTGGGGGTTAATGCCAGACTGACATCTTTAGCCAGTATGCGTACTCGGACGGATTGATGTAGATCGTCCCCCCGATCGCGCACCCATAATTCTCCCCCTGAAAAAGCGATTCGTGATAAGTGCCATTCAGGGTCACGCTCACTGACCTCTCCTTGTAGAACAACACCGGTATCATCACCAAACCCAAAAGGCAGATCGATACGGGAAAAGACATCGGTCAGAGTCCCATGCGCCATTACCGAGCCCTTATTCAGAACCACTGTGTAGTCGGCTAAGCGAGCGACTTCATCGATAGAGTGACTGACAAATACAATAGGAATATCCAGGGTTGAACCTAAACGTTCTAGATAGGGCAAGATCTCTTGCTTACGTGCATGGTCCAGCGAGGCTAAAGGTTCATCTAACAGTAGAAGGCGAGGTTGGATTAATATAGCTCGCGCAATGGCGACGCGTTGCCTTTCGCCACCGGAAAGTTGGTGAGGGTAATGTTGCAGGATATCTTGGATACCCATGATATCAATCGCAAGGTTATAGAGATCGGTACTGACTCTTTTATCGGAACGCTTACGTGCGTAATTAAGGTTGCCCTCAGCGGTTAAGTGAGAAAACAGGCTCGCTTCTTGGAATACATAACCTAAAGATCGTTTATGCGTGGGAATAAAAATGGAATCGTTCTGCCAAGTGTCGCCATTAATGGTGAAATGGCCATGACTCGGATTTTCTAAGCCTGCAATACAGCGCAAAAGAGTCGTTTTTCCCGATCCAGAATGACCAAAAACAGCAGTAATACCTTTACCCGGAAGGGTTATGTCTACATCCAGAGTAAAACCTTTTGATTTATCATTATGGTGGTTTAACTGAAAGGCTGCGTGGATACTCTTTTCATCAGTGCTAGGTGTACTTTGCATAGAGTTTAATCCTTAGCTGATGAATGAATGGCACGTGGCGTAAACGCCGAGTGCTTGCGTTGGAACCAGTAAAGGCATAGTAATACGCTAAAAGAGAAAATCACCATCGCCCCTGATAGCGAGTGGGCTTGGGAAAACTCTAATGCTTCCACATGGTCATAGATTTGTACTGAGATAACCCGTGTTTCATCCGGTATATTACCGCCTATCATTAACACGATACCAAACTCCCCTACTGTATGTGCAAAGCCTAGAATTGAGGCGGTAATAAAGCCCGGTTTAGCTAAGGGGATCACGACTGTAAAAAAACTATCAAGTGGCCCTGCTCTAAGAGTTGCAGCGGCTTCTAATGGGCGTGTACCTATCGCTTCCATGGAGTTTTGAATCGGTTGGACGACAAATGGCATAGAGTAAAAAACCGATGCGATGACAAGCCCCCAAAATGTAAAGGGTAGGGTACCTAAGCCAAGGCTATGTGTTATTTGACCTATAAATCCACTAGGCCCCATGACGATCAATAGATAGAAACCAAGCACAGTAGGCGGTAACACGAGTGGTAAGGCAACAATCGCTGCGACAGGGGCTTTCCAAAAGGAACGTGTACGTGCCAGCCACCACGCGATTGGTGTACCTATCACTAATAAGAGCAGTGTGACTGTGGTGGCTAAACGTAAGGTGAGCCATATTGCTGAGATATCAGCTTCAGTAAAAGTCATTATTGAGCGGCTTTAGTTGTCAGAGCGTGAGTCGATGGTGCGTAACCGAACGATGCAATAATTTTTATAGCATCTTCACTACGCATGAAATTTAGCAAATTTTGTGCGGCTTCACTATCTTTCCCTTTTTGTAGCAGCACAGCGTCTTGTTTTATCGGGCTATAGAGAGCTGTTGGAATGATCCAAACAGAGCCGTTAAGGAGTTTTCCTTCTCGTAAAATCTGCGACAGAGAAACAAAGCCTAGCTCGGCATTATGGGTGCTAATAAATTGATACGTTTGTGCGATGTTTTCACCTTTAACCCATTTACCTTTAGTTGATTCGTGTAAATCTAAGTGGGTGAGTACTTCAATTGCAGCAGCGCCATAAGGTGCTAATTTGGGATTAGCTAAAGCAATTTTTCTTACATCCTTACTTTTTAACGTAGAAGCATCATTGTTAATAAAGTTAGGTTGGGCCGACCAGAGTGCTAAGGCGCCAACGGCATAGGTAAAGCGGCTGCCGGGTACAATCAGGTTGTCATCTTCAAGTTGTTTTGGTTTTGCTTGGTCTGCGGAAAAAAATACTTGAAAGGGGGCCCCGTATCTTATCTGGGCATAAAATTTTCCTGATGCACCGAAAGAGAGTTTAACCTTATGACCAGTCCTGTTTTCAAATGCAGCTGCAATACTCTTCATAGGCGCTGTAAAATTTGAAGCGACAGCGACATTGATCTCTTCTGCGTCAACATCACTCGTAAACAGGCTCACAATAAGTAGAAATAAAAGCGGGATTGAACCCATTTTATGGCTCCGGACTGGTGATGTTTAGAGGGTTATTGTTAACAAATGGGTATCAGGTCCATTTGAATGTACAGGTTTCTTAGGCCGTTTGGTATATGGCAAAACGAAAGTTCGGTAGGAAGCAATATATAGGGGGATTAATACCTATCTAAATCAGGGTCAATGAAGCCATTTAGGATGGTGATATTTTATAATCGTCGCTTAATAGTTCGGTAAAAACATTGTATGGAACGGGCTTACTATAGAAATAACCTTGTCCGAAATTACATGATCGTGTTGCTAGGTAGTCATGTGGTTCACGGGTTTCAACACCTAAAATACGGGACTTAATCGCAGGTTCCCTAATCGGGGTGACTATTTTGGGCGTCACCGTGGTTATGACAACGCTGGTCGGGCCAGTACATTAAATATGTTCTTGTTTGACCCATCTGTTGGCACCTGTTCAATTAATAGAGGTGTCTAATCCGGCGGTATCAGATCGTAAACTGAAACATCCGTGAGCTCATCTACTGATGAGCTGAACACTGCCTTGGTATTGCTTCTCAAAAGTTCACACTGTATTTAAATTTATTGGCTTATCACCTCGCTTTGAAGCTGTGCTTCTCATTAACTTGGGAGAGCCTTTTCTTCCCCTACAACGCAATTACGCCCTTGATCTTTTGCTTGGTAAAGTGCGCTATCGGCCTTTTTGATTAGCTCTCTAGATGATTGATCTTCTGTCGCCTCTGCTAACCCGAAACTCGCAGTAACTTGATCTACTTCTTCAAATAACTCTGCGGCTATGGCCGTACGTAATTTCTCTGCGAGACGGTAGGCCATTTTTGCGTTGGTTTCAGGTAGTAGAATCATAAATTCTTCACCTCCCCAGCGGCCTATTTTGTCGGTCTTACGGGTGTTATCAACTATGATCTGGGCAAATTGTTTTAAGACGCTGTCGCCACAGAGGTGGCCGTGTTGGTCATTAATTTTTTTGAATAGGTCAACATCCAATAGCAGAATAGTTAAGGGCTGTTTAAATTGCTGAAGGCGGAATAATTCTTCCTCAAGTAGAGTTTCTATATGCAACCGATTGTTTAAGCCTGTTAGAGCATCGGTTGTAGATAGAATCGATAGCTCATCATTTTTGCTGTTCAGCGTTTCGTTTAATATTTGAAGCTGTGTTTCAGCAGTTTCTCGTAGTCCTATCTCAAGCTTTAGCTTTTTATTTAGTCGGGATAGTTTCCAGTTCCATAGCGTGATTGCGGTGATGATAATGATGGCCGCAAAAATGAGCTTCCATATCAGATCATAATTAGTGTCATGCTCAAATTTTACGGATACCCAACGTTGGAATACTTTAGAGTGCTCTTCTTCAGTTATATAGTCTGTCGCCTTATTAAACATGGAGAGTAATTCGGGACTGTCATTACGGATGGCAACTGCAAGCTTCCAGTCTTCATCTAATCGACCGCCGATTTTTAGATTGAGGAAACGGTGTTTGCGTATGGCATGGCCTACAGGCGCAATAGCACCGATCAAACCAAAAATTCTTCCCTCCTCGACAATGCGCAAGCCATCGGCGACATTATCGACCTCAATTATATTTAGGCTTGGATAATCTTGTTTGAACTTATTAAGTAAGCCATAGCCTTTTGGTACACCGACGGTTTTGTCTTTTAAGGATTTAAGGCCATCTACAAAAAGAGAATCTTCCTGTATCGCAATCACTAGAGGAAGGCGAAGGTAGGGTTTAGTGAAATTTAATTGACGGGTGGCTTCTGGTGTTTCAAATGCAGCTGACATGATGTCGCAGCGACGGTTCTGAGCATATTCTAAAGACTGTTGGCTGTTTTCTGTTGGAAGCATCGTCATGCCAATACCGATGCGGTCAGCCATCAGGTTTAGGTAGTCTGCAACCATGCCATCGTGACGCCCCCCAGGACCGATCTGTTCTAAAGGCATCCAATCAGGGTTTGCGCAAAAGGTGATACCAGGCTGCTTTTCTAGGTAGTTTTTCTCAGTAGCCGTAAGACTTAGGCCGCTTCCTGGCCGGGCTATATAGTTTTCATTGCCCATCCAACGTTGTGAAATAGAGGCTACCTCATCCCGAGTGAGGGATTCTATCGCACGATCCATTATACGTTGTAAAATTGGCCAATCGGATCGAACACCTATACGGAGGTTTGCTAAATCAGGTTTTCCAACATCCACTTCGCCAGATACCGTAAGGTCATTCATCAGGTTTTTAGCGATTAAGTGATTAAATACAGCCGCTTCCCCTAGAGCTGCATCAGCCTTACCAATTGAGATTGCCTTAAGGCTTTCTAATGCATCCGTAACAAGGTGGAGTTTAACTTGAGGATATTCATTGGTAAGGATCTCTTCATAAAAAAAGCCCTTTGGGATAGCCACAGTTTTATCAAAAAGGCTCTCTATTGATTCATATTTTGTGCCTTTTTTGCTCACAATCACATTAGGGTTAACTGCGTAGGGCCTAGTAAAACGGATATAATTTCGACGTTCTGCGGTATTAACAATATTAAGCATCATATCCAATTTACGTTCTTTGGACATTTCTAAGAAATCACTCCAATTTGGACCGCTGATATATTGGATGCGGAATCCCGTTTTCTTAGCAATCAGGTTCATTACATCAATAGAAAAACCTTTAGGTTTCCCTTGTTCGTTATAGTTGAAAGGGGGCCAAGCCATCTCATTGTGAACGCGGAGAACGGGATGTGAAGATAGAAACTCTTGCTCCTCCTTATCGAGGTGTAATGCCTGCGTCCGTTGCAACCCGCCTTCAAGCCACCTGCGATTTAGTCTATCCCTCTCTTCTTTAGTCACTGATTCAATTGCTTTCTGTAAAATAGAACGGAAAATTGGCCAGTCTTCACGTACACCTAGACGCAATAAATTAGCAAAACGAGGATCATCTATACCGCCCACCACTTTGAGATTGCTCATTAAGTGTTTACGGATAAGATGATTTTGGACGGCGATACCTCCCATTGTTGCATCAGCTCGTCCAAATGCGACAGCTTTAAGGCTATCGACCTGATCTTTTAAAAGCAGCAATTGAATGCCGGGAAAGTGTTTTTCGATAATCTCTTGGTAGAAGAAGCCTTTGGGGATCGCCAGAACACGGCCATTTAAGTCTCTGAGGTCACGTACAGTGCGGTTATCATCACGCACAACAATACCTGAGGGGTTGTTAACATAAGGGTCTGTAAACAAAATGTATTTGCTGCGATCCTCTGTCTTGATGATATTAAGCATCACATCGAGTTCTTTATGGTCTAGCATATTGAGGAATTCACCCCAAGTTGGGCCTGTTACATACTTGATTTCAATATCTAACTTTGCTGCAAGTAGGTTCATGAATTCAATGGAATAACCCTTTGGGCGGCCAAATTCATGGTAATTGAAGGGGCCCCAGCTAACCTCGTTATGGACACGTACTTCCTGATGGTTCAAAAGCCACGTTTTTTCTTCTTGCGTTAAAACTATCTCATTCGCTTGAGAAACTGCACTGAATACCAGCATGAAAAGGGAGAGGATAAATGGAAGAAGTGCTTGTTTCGATATCACGAGAAGAATCCCTAGAAACTATGCTGTTATTTTTAGTAGGGTCTATCTATATCATTAAATAGTTAAGTTTTAAATTTATTCTCTGAATTGAGGCAGAAAGGTTCTATTTATTAGAAGTAGGGTAGGTTGTGTTTCTTTAAATACGAGGATATTGCTATCTACTGTGCATTAGATAATTCAGGTTGATTTACTTTTACTGGGCATAGTTAAAGCCTAGTTTTAGTATCTTGGTTTGAATGATGATCTCTATATACCCAATTTATCGTTGCAGTTTCTATTTTTGCAGCATATGTCGTGTTTTTTAAGCATATGTTGCATATCGTATTGGCACTTATTCTGTCTCATATCACAATCTACACGTTTTTAATCTTGGGCATACTAGGGGAATGATTCTTGCTTTCTAACTTTGAGTTTTAATAGAGTTTTTGGCTTATAACATTTTTTAATCTACGTGATTAATATTTATTGAAGGTTCTCAGTGGATAAACCAATAGAAGATTTAGAATTTGAAGTTGAACGCTTAACTGTTTTTTCAGAACTTTCATCTGATTGGTTTTGGGAGCAAGATGCCGATTTCAGGTTTAACCAATTCTCGGGACAAAATTTAAAACGCCTTTACGGTATAGATAATGAGTTGATGGGAAATCGTCGTTGGGAGTTAGATATTGTTGCAGTCCCACCTAGCGATATTGATGAGCATATTCGTTGTTGTAAAAAGCATGAGAAATTTACAGATTTTCAATATCAAATTAGAGATGAAAATAATGATATTCAGTACGTATCGGTAAGTGGTGTTCCTTATTTTAATGATAATGGGGCGTTTGCTGGTTATAGGGGAGTTGGAAGTAATATAACTCAACTCTATGAAGCTCAATT
>CERC01065966.1_pt1 | contig 25738 bp, 17 predicted proteins | sample 530921 | NCBI WGS metagenome assembly CERC01 (sample SAMEA2621099, study PRJEB7988) | marine metagenome | isolation source: saline water (ENVO:00002010), including
TGTATCGGGAGGTGTTGCTCCTTATACATTGAACTGGAGCAATGGTCAAACAGGAGTGGATACGATTTCAGGTCTATGTGCAGATACTTTTATTGTTGATGTTGTTGATGCTTCCGGATGTACAGCTTCGGATACAATTGTTTTATCAGAACCAACCCCATTAACAGTACTCATTGGTGTTGTTGATTCAGTGTCGTGTAACAATACATGTGATGCAGTTCTTGCGGCAGTAGTTACAGGTGGAACAGCTCCTTATAATTATGCATGGTCAGGAGGTTTGTCTGGAGATACATTAACAGGATTATGTGCGGGTAGCTATGGTGTAACTGTTACAGATGCTAACAGTTGTCAATCTACTGCTGTTGTTACATTAATAAACCCAGCTCCATTTGTGGCCTCTATCCAATCTACAGATAGTGTAACATGTTTTGGAGGAAATGATGGCTCAGCTACTGTAGATGTTGGAGGTGGCGGAACATCGTTGGTTTGTGGTCCCAATGCAGTAGGTTGTACGGGAACTACAACAGCAATTTCTGTCGGAACAGGAGGTGCAACAAATGGTATATTAGATTTTCCTAGTGTTTATGGAGCTTCATTGGGAGCTGCTCGTCACCAAATGATATACACTCCTTCAGATCTGGTTGCAGCTGGTATGACTGCAGGAACAATCACTTCAATTAGCTTCAATATTCTAGACTTAAGAGGTGTTACCAATGTTCAGAATTTTACCATATCAATGGGATGTACTTCTAACACAAGTTTAAGCGGAGCTTGGTTAGGAGGGCTGACCCAAGTGTACTCTAATTCGAATGTTACATTAAACACAGGAACAAATACACATGTATTGACAACGCCTTATTTGTGGGATGGAACTTCGAGCTTGATTGTAGATATTTGTTTAGCAAATGCTGTTGGAACAGTGTTCAATCCGGAACTTGCTGTTACAACAACTGCTCAACCACAATGTCAATACGATGCAGCGTTCAATAATATTTGTGCCAACCCTACTGTGCCTTCAACATTAACCCAACGTCCTGATATCTCATTTGAATATTGTGCAGCACCACCGTCTACAGGAAGCTCATACTCTTATGCGTGGTCACCGGCTCCAGCTGCGGGGCAGGCATCGCAAACGGCTTCCAACTTAACGGCAGGAACATACATCGTTACCGTTACAGACTTGGCAACAGGATGTAGTGATACGGCAGTTGCTCATATTTACGAACCAACCGAAATTGTTGGTACAATTACCATAGACTCTGCTATAACATGCTCAGGAACATGTAATGGAGAAATAACGGTTACAGCCACCGGAGGAATACCGGGCTACTCATATTTGTGGAGTAACGGGTCAACAGATTCTTCTTTAACCGGACTTTGTGCGGGAACATATACGGTTACAATTACTGATGCTAACGGATGTTTCGATACTGTTGATGTTGTTCTAACAGAGCCGAATCCTGTTCTGGCCAATGGAACTATATTGGCAGGAATTTCTTGTGGGAATGCCTGTGATGGAATAATTTCAGTAATGCCGTCTGGAGGGACAGCTCCATATAATGTCGCGTGGAGTAGTGGCCAAAATGGTATGGACACTCTTTCCGGGCTGTGTGCCGATACTTACATTGTTACCGTTACAGATAGTTTAGGCTGTTTTGATATTGATACCATTCAGTTGTCTAATCCAACACCGGTAACTTCTACTGTTACAATAGACAATACAATTTCTTGTTTTAATGCTTGTGATGGTCAGGCAACGGTTTCTGCTTCTGGAGGAACAGCTCCTTATACAATCACATGGCCATCGGGAACTGTGGGAGGGACGGATACAAACCTTTGTGCAGGTACTTATGATGTGACAATTAGTGATAACAATGGGTGTAGTGATACAGCTACAGTAACTCTCATAAATCCAACAGAACTGATTGCAAGTCCAAGTATTGTTACACCAATATCTTGTTCGGGAGTTTGTGATGCTGAAGTTACTGCTACTGTAACAGGAGGTTCGGGTAATTATACTTACAGTTGGTCAAATGGAGATCTTGGGCCAACAGCTCAGAATGTTTGTGCAGGCACTTTAGTCTTAATTGTGGTTGATAATATTTCAGGATGTTCAGATACGGCTTCAATTCAAGTAATTGAACCAGCTCCTATTTCAGTGTCAATCAATATTGATAGTTTGGTTTCGTGTAACGGACTTTGTGATGGTGCATTGTCAGCAGCTGCAACCGGAGGAACAGCCCCTTATACTTATGTGTGGAATGGCTCAATAAATGGTGATTCTATTAATGGACTTTGCGCGGGGCAATACATTGTTGTGGCTACGGATTCTAATGGTTGTACAGGAACAGATACAATTGATTTAACGAATCCGGGAACGTTGTCAGCAACTGCTTCATTGGTAAATGGAATTTCTTGTTTTGGTGTGTGTGATGCTGAAGCAATGGTTACAGTAAGTGGAGGTAATACTCCTTATACTTATGCATGGCCTTCTGGAAATACAACTCCTATCAATACCAACCTTTGTGCAGGTGCATATGATGTTACAGTAACAGATTCTAACGGATGCTCAATTATTGCAAGCATAAATATTTCCTCACCAACAGAAATTGTTATTACAGATTCAATAACAAACGAAATCACATGTCCGGGATCTTGTGATGGTCAAGCTGTTGTTTCTGTTGTTGGAGGTGCAGGCGGTTATACTTATGCATGGCCTAGTGGACAAACCGGACCTTCTGCTGGAGGTTTCTGTGCAGGAGATGTGATAGTTACTGTAACCGATCAAAGTGGTTGTTTCTCTACGGATACAATTACGTTTACAGATCCGACTCCAATTGTAATTAGTATTACTGAAGATTCATCCATCATCTGTAATGGACAATGCAATGGTCAGTTAACTGCATCAGCAACTGGCGGAGCGGGAGGTTATACCTTCTCATGGAGCAATGGGGTTTCCGATACAACTATCACAGGATTATGTGCTGGTGTATATACTGTAGTTGTTGCAGATTCTAATGGGTGTTCAGATACATTAGCTTATACATTGGTTGAGCCTCAGGCAATTACTCCTGTTATTACTGTTGTAGGTGCTACATGCGGTATTTGTGATGGTGTAATTGAAGTAGATACGGTAACGGGAGGAACAGCTCCTTATACTTATGCTTGGGGAGGGGTGACACCTGTCCCTGGTAATGTAGACTCTATAGGAGGGCTTTGTGTCGGAACGTATTCATTAACTGTTACAGATTCATTGGGCTGTTCAACTCAAATGAATATTCCGCTGAGTAATATTGGTGGGCCAACTGCTTCGGGCATTCTTGGAGTTAATGTTACATGTTTTGATTCCTGTAATGGTATAGCTTCGGTTACTCCGCAAGGAGGACAGGCTCCTTTTACTTATGCATGGTCTACAGGTAATATTGCTGATACAACAGATACGGTAATAAACTTATGTCCAGGTACTTATTTTGTAACGATAACAGATGCTGGTAACTGCGCGCTAATTGACAGCGTTACCATTACTCAACCAACAGCAATTCAAAATAATATTTCAGTAACGAATCTCCTTTGTAATGGTATTTGTGATGGGGAAATTATTGTAGTGACTATAGGAGGAACTCCTGCTTACACTTATGCTTGGTCTGATGGAGCTACAGATAGTGTAAGGACGGGTTTGTGTGCCGGTCAATATGTTGTAACAACTACAGATGGAAATGGATGTAGTAGAATTGATACAGTAACAATTACAGAGCCAACAGCAGTCATTTTAGCAATGAATCAAACTGGGGTTTCTTGTTTTGGTTCATGCGATGGTGTTGCCAGTGTAGCAGCTTCCGGAGGTAACATGCCGTATAGCTATTTATGGAATACTGGAGACACGACAGATACGATTATTGGACTTTGCGCTGGACAATACTATGTTGAAGTAACAGATTCAAACGGATGTGTCGTTTCTGATACGATTGATGTAACATCACCTACTCAAATTGTAATAGATAGTATCAACACAATTAACCCGGGATGTGGTGCTAATGATGGCTCTATTGAGGTATTTGTTAGTGGCGGTTCTGGGAACTATACTTATTCATGGGATGGAGGTGCTTTTGTTGGTAATCCATATACCGGATTGGCTGCCGGGGCATACGCGTTAGATATTACCGATGATAGTGGTTGTACTTTCTCAACAATTATCCCATTAAGTAATCAATCAACTCCTGTCATTAGTACAACGTCAACTGATGTAGCTTGTGGAGGAGATTGTGATGGAGTTGTTACAGTGAGTGCTCCTGTAGGAAATTATCAAATTTTATGGTCTACAGGTAATATTGCTGATACAACAGATACGGTAAATAACCTGTGTGCGGGTATTTACATTGTTTCTGTGACAGATCCAGTATCAGGATGTATTGCCGTGGATACGGCAATTATTAATCAGCCTACTCCTATTGTGATTAATAATCTGTTGGTTCAGGATCCATCATGTGGCTTATCAGATGGATCTGTTGAGGCTTTTGCATCCGGAGGAACAGGAAGTTTGATATATGTGTGGAATACCTCTGATACGATAAATCCATATGCGGGACTGGCTCCTGGTGTTTATGACCTTACGGTAATAGATTCGTTAGGCTGTTTTGCAGATACATCATTAATTCTTGATAATTCAGATAGTATTGTAGTCACAGCAAGCTCTACACCTGTCTCATGTTTTGGAAATTGTGATGGTATGGCAGAGGTCTTAATTAGCACTTCAACGGGGTCTGGCCCTTATGGTTATCAATGGTCATCAGCTACAAATGATACCAACGATACGGTGTCAGGATTGTGTGTAGGGATATACTTTATTACAGTAACAGATAGTATAACGGGATGTGTAGCAATCGACTCAACTGAAGTGATGGCTCCATTGCCAATAACAATTGATAGTGTGACAATAACAGCTCCGGGTTGTGGTGCTACTGATGGTGAAATCATAGCGTATGCAAGTGGTGGTTCTGGAGTGCTTCAATATGTTTGGAATACATCTGACACAATTAACCCGCTTCAGAATATCGGAGGAGGAGTATACAGTTTAACCGTATTTGATACTAATGGGTGTTCTGTTGACTTACTTGTTCCTGTAAGTGAGACTGGAGCTCCTGATGTAGATGTGGCTACAACTGATGCAGGATGTAATGGTGAATGTATTGGAACTGCAACAGCAACAGTTACCGGAGGATCTGGGGTGTTTGGTTATAGTTGGACAACCGGAGATACTTCCATAACTGTTGATAGTCTTTGTGCAGGCTCTTACGGGGTTCAGGTATTTGATTCAATATCTGGGTGTATGGCCGCTGATACAGCATCTGTTATTCAACCCGATTCTCTGGAAATTAATTTTGACGTGACGGATCATTATAATTGTTCGGTTGCGACTATTTGTACAGGAGAAATCGCACCTATTCCTAATGGAAATGGCCCATATACTTATGCTTGGTCTAATGGAACATCTGATAGTGTAGCTATTAGTTTGTGTGCAGGAGTGTATACAGTTACTGTAACAGGAACTGGAGGTTGTGTGGCAATTGATTCGGCAGAGGTGTTTGAAACTCCGTTGCTAAGTATCACAGATACTGTAATTGACGCAAGTTGTGTTAATACAAATGACGGAACAATTGATATTACTGTTGGCGGAGGAGTAGGAACTTATACATACAGTTGGACTGGAAATGGCTTTACTGCTACAACGGAAGATATCGGGAATTTATTAGCAGGACAGTATATAGTTACTGTTACAGATACTGCCGGATGTTTTGTTACAGACACAATAGATATAGGTGTTGAAACAACATTAACACTCGATGCAAACAACAGAGCTTTGTGTCAATTTGTAGATTCGGTTTGGTTATCTGCGCAAGCAACAAGTAATGCTTTGATTACTTATCAATGGCTAGACCTTAACGGGCAGTTTATGGGAGATAGTAGTTCTGCACTAGTTCCGGCAGGTGATTCTTTGGCGTATGTTGTAGTTGCAAATAGTAATAACTGTTTTGCTGTAGATACAGCATATATCACAACTGATAATATTCCTGATGTTGACGCAGGGCTTTATAGTACAATTTTAGCCGGTGAAGAGGTTAGTATTGGAGGAAATCCTACAACTAGTCTCGGAGGTTCAACATATGAATGGTCTCCTTTTGAAACACTAGATGATAATATGTTGGCTAATCCGATAGCATCACCTAGACAAACTACGACTTATACGGTAACGGTAACAAACATTTATGGTTGTACCAATACTGATACTGTAACTGTGTTTGTAGTGACTGATATTGAAGTTCCCACTGGGTTTTCTCCAAATGGAGACGGTGTAAATGATGTTTGGGAGTTAGATGTTCTTGAAGGATATCCTACGGCAACTGTTCAGGTGTTTAATCGCTGGGGTCAGTTAGTGTTTGAATCTGAAGGGTATCAAGATCCGTGGGCTGGAAAATACAATGGTAAAGATTTGCCTGTTGGTACGTATTACTATGTAATCGACTTGGGCGATGATGATGTGATGAGTGAGCCAATTACCGGACCAGTAACAATAATGAGGTAACCATGAAAAAAGTAAGCTGTATCATATTGTTTTGCGTTTTTGGTTGCAGTGTGTCATTGCTTGCACAGCAGCTCCCTCAGTATACGCAGTATTTTTTGAATGATTACGTAACAAATCCTGCTGTTGGAGGAAGTAAGAAAGCATGGATGGCAGGTTTCAACACGCGTTACCAATGGGTTGGAATTCAAGATGCACCTAGAACATATATTTTAAGTTTGCACGGACCTGTTCGCAAAACAAGAGTTGGACTTGGAGGGTATGTCTTTTCTGATGTTACAGGACCTACAAGAAGAACAGGAGCTTCATTTTCGTATACCTATCACTTGCCAATCACAGATGAGATAAAGTTAGGGATGGGAGTTAGTGGAGGTGTGCTCCAGTACGTTGTTGATGGTTCTAAAATCACAACTAAAACATCGAATGATATTGCATTGAGTAATACAGTTCAGTCTACAGTTTTACCCGATGCGGGGCTGGGATTCTACCTGTATAGTGATGAATTTTTTGTTTCGTTATCAGCACCTCAGTTGTTGGGGAACAAAGTACAGTTCTTTGAAGATTATGATGAAACAGATGCTCGTTTGGCACGTCATTTCTTTTTTGCGGCCGGATACAAATTTGAAGTAGTTGAAGATGTAGTAATCCAACCAAGTACGTTCATTAAATATGTGACACCAACTCCAGTGCAATTCGATGCTACTGTTAGAGTGTTGTATAAAGACATGGTATGGGCAGGTGTTGCATACAGAAGTGAGGATGCTGTAGGGTTTATGTTGGGGTATACACTTCAACAAAACATCACTTTCGGGTATTCTTACGATATGCCTACAAGTGAGATAAAAAACCACACGAGTGGCTCTCATGAGGTGATGTTAGGGATAAGATTTAAAAACAGAGCGAAGAAAGTAGCTGAAGACGATGAGTAAGGTATCTAACCTGTAAAAATATAGTTAAGCCGTACTGTTTAGTACGGCTTTTTTTATACCGCTATAAATATGAATAATTATATATATTAAAAATTATATGTATTTTTGTACGTGTAAAATAAGTGAGTTATGGAGACACAAGTAAGATTGTCAATAGACCGAATAGACCGAGCATCGGAAATGCTAAAAGCCATTGCGCACCCAATACGCTTATCGATATTGGATTTACTGGAGTCAGGGCAAAAGTTGTGTGTAACCCAAATTCATGAAACACTTGGTATAGAACAGGCCGTAGCCTCTCAGCATTTAAAAATTTTAAAAGAAAAAGGGGTGTTAGATTCTGAGAAAGAAGGAAAGCATTGTTTTTACTATTTAAAACAAAAAGCGTTGGGACGGATTATCGAGTGTGTCCAAAACTGTGAATAAGAACAAAATTTTAATCCATCATCAATAAAATCAAATCAATTATGTACGTAGAACAAATGTATACAGGCTGTTTAGCCGAAGCCGCCTACTACATCGAATCAAATGGTGAGGCAGCTATTATAGATCCATTAAGAGAAACAGAACCCTATATTCAGAAAGCAGCAAACAGAGATGCGAAAATCAAGTATATCTTCGAAACGCATTTTCATGCTGATTTTGTTTCGGGTCACGTAGACTTGGCAAAGAAAACAGGAGCAGATATTGTTTATGGTCCGAACGCTGAAACAGCTTATGAAGTAACTGTAGCTAAAGATGGACAAGAGTTTAAAATTGGAGATGTAACGATCAAAGTCTTACACACTCCCGGGCATACTATGGAGTCCTCTACATTCTTGTTGATTGACGAAGATGGTCACGAAAAAGCAATTTTTTCTGGAGATACTTTGTTTATTGGAGATGTAGGTCGCCCAGATTTAGCAGTAAAGTCAGATTTGACAACAGAAGATTTAGCGGGTCACTTATACGATTCACTGAGAACGAAAATTATGACTTTGCCAGATGATGTACTGGTTTATCCTGCACATGGAGCTGGTTCAGCATGTGGTAAAAACATGAGTAAAGAAACATTTTCTACTCTGGGAGAACAGAAGGAAAATAATTATGCACTTCAAGAGATGACCAAAGAAGAGTTCATTAAAGAAGTAACTGATGGTATTGCTCCTCCTCCTCAATATTTCCCCAAAAATGCAATGCTTAACAAAACGGGATACGATAGTATCGATAGCATCTTGGAAAAAGGTGTAAAGGCATTGTCTGTTGAAGATGTTGAGCATTACAGCAACAACGGAGCTTTAATACTAGATACACGTAAGCCAGATGTTTTTGCCAGTAAACATATTCCACAAAGCCTTTTTATTGGGTTGGATGGTTCTTTTGCTACTTGGGTTGGAGCACTAATTGAAGACCTTAAAACACCAATTATTCTAATTGCTGAAAAAGGAAGAGAAGAAGAGGCTGTTACACGCCTAGCACGTGTAGGTTATGATAATGCATTAGGCTTCTTAGATGGAGGTGTTGAAGCTTGGGAAGCAGCAGGGAAAAGTGTAGAGAAAGTTGAGCAAGTTACTGCTGAAGAGTTTGCAGAGAAACTAAGCGGAAGCGCTATTCATGTGTTAGATGTTCGTAAAGCATCAGAGTACACAGCAGAACATGTTGAAGGAGCTGAGAATATAGCTTTAGACGATCTTGAAAAGAATTTGGATAAAATAAATAAGGATAAAACATATTATGTGCATTGTGCGGGTGGATACCGTTCATTAATTGCGAATACCATTTTACGTCAAAACGGATACACCAATCTAGTAGACGTGATTGGAGGGATGAGCGCAATACTTAAAACCGAAGCACCGGTTACGGAATATGTATGTCCATCAACATTAAAATAAAAACCTTAGGGGGCTGTTAATCAGCTCCCTTTTTCATTTAAAACAAAAAGAAATGATTAAATTGTTGAAGTCCTTATTTGGAGGAGGAAATGCAGAAATTAAGCGTTTAAGAGAAGAGGAAGGGGCTATTGTTATTGATGTTCGTACCCCAGCTGAATTTAATAGTGGGCATGTTAAAGGAGCGGTGAATGTACCGTTGCCAAGTATTGAAAACAAGGTGAAAAAGTTAAAGGCATACAACAAACCGTTGATTTTTTGCTGTGCCAGTGGAAACCGAAGTGGTAGAGCTGTTTCTATTTTAAAACAAAAAGGATTAACCAATATATATAACGGAGGATCATGGAGAAGTTTAAAGTAAAACTCACATCAATTACCTTTTTTGCATCATTAATGGCACTGTTCTTTATTTCATCGTGTACTAATGCACAACAGAGCAGTACAAGTGAGGGTGGTGCAATTGTGAATGCATCAGCTGAAGAATTCAAGAAGGGGATGCATGGTGAAAATGTGATCTTAATTGATGTTCGAACACCAGATGAGGTAAGTCAGGGGATGATTGAGGGAGCTCAAGATATTGACATTTACAGCCCTAATTTTGCAAAGAGAATTGCAGAGCTGGATACCAATAAAACAGTTTATGTATACTGCCGTTCGGGAGGGAGAAGCTCAAGAGCTGCCCAGCAAATGAAAGAAATCGGCTTTAAGAAAATTTATAACCTCAATGGTGGTATAAATGGTTGGATACAAGAAGGTAATCCTACCGTAAAACCATAGCAATGAGCAAAGTATTGTTATATACCATAATGATTGTTGTGGGTTTGCTGGGAGGTTATGGTTACTGGCATTTCTATGGCTGTATAGATGGCTGTGCAATCACCGGTGTGTGGTATCGTAGTAGCTTATACGGAGGAGTGATGGGCTTTTTATTTGCCGGAATAATCTATGACTTTATTAAACCAAAATAAAGATGACTAAATTATACCTATACCTTACTCTATTGGTAATTATTGCATTAGCAATAAGCTGTAATGGTAAAAAAACAGAAAGTGCTGAAGTTTATGATAAACAGTTTTCTATAACAGCAGAAGAAGAACAGCTTTACCTAGCGAAAGGGAAAGAGGTGGCGCAAACTTCTTTCCAAGCTTTAAGTGGACAATTACAACAGGCTATGGCAGAAGGAGGAATTGGAAATGCCATTGAGTATTGCAATGTTCATGCTTTGCCGCTTACTGATTCACTTACGCAAGCAATGCATGTGGTAAGCATAAAACGCACAACTGAAAAATATAGAAATCCAGAAAATGCTCCTACTTCAAAAGAAGCAGAGCAATTCTCTGAGTACAAGAAATTAAAACTACAAGAAAAGCCATTAAAACCACAGTTAAAACAGTATGTAGAAGGAGAAGTAGTTTTCTATGCTCCTATTGAATTGAAAGGTCAATGTCTTTCATGTCATGGTAGCATAGAAGCTATGGGGGAGGATTATGATATCATCAAAGCAAAATATCCTAGCGATAAAGCAACAGGATATAAAGTTGGTGATTTAAGAGGGATGTGGTCAATTACAATGAAAAAATCATAAGAAGGTAGAAGTAATGTCTAAGTTTCAAGAATTGATTAATGGAGAAGTACCAGTGCTGGTCGATTTTTTTGCTGAATGGTGTGGCCCATGTAAAATGATGGCTCCTGTATTAAAGGAGTTGAAAAGTGATATGGGCTCTGCTGTTAAAGTAATTAAAGTAGATGTAGATAAAAATCAGGCTGCGGCTTTAAAATATCAGGTAAGAGGTGTGCCTACATTGATTTTATTCAAAAAAGGAGAAATGGTTTGGAGGCAATCTGGTGTAGTACCTGTTCATCAATTGGAGTCAATTATACAACAGCACTTGAATGTATAATCTCGGGTGTTAATGCCTTGAATTGGTAGCCCAAAGATGAAAAATAACTCAGCGTTTCCGGCAAAGCTTTTTGTAGTCGAGGAAACGCTTTTTTACTATCGTGGAAAACAATAATGCTTCCAGGCTTTGCATTTAGCTTAACATTATTACCACATTTCTCAGGCGTTATGTTTTGATCAAAATCTCCGCTGAGTACATCCCACATTATAATCTTAAACTTCTGCCTTAATGTTTGACTTTGCTGACGGGTAATTCTTCCGTAAGGAGGACGCATTAGGTTTGTTGTGAAATGTGTTTCGCATTCTAGCGTATTTTTTACGTAAGCTAGCTTGCTCGTTTTCCAGCCGTTTAAATGGTTGTATGTATGATTACCTATACTGTGACCAGATTCTACTACTTGCTTAAAAGTGTCTGGGTGCTTGCGAACATTATCGCCAACACAAAAAAATGTAGCCTTAGCATTGTGTTTTTCTAGTTGGTTCAATACCCAAGGAGTAATTTCCGGAATAGGACCATCGTCAAAGGTTAGGAATAGGACTTTCTCCTCGGTGTCAATACTCCAAACAAAGTTCTTAGCCAAAGGCTTAACGATATCGGGTATTTTGCTCACATACATGTTTCAAAGGTAAGTAAACCAAGCCTCTGAAAATTATTTTGAGATAAATTAGGATAAATTTCAACCGGTTTAGAAAATTTTATATTTTTGTCCGCCCAATTAAGGACTGTCCCATGGTGTAACTGGCAACACGTCTGATTTTGGTTCAGAAGAGTCTAGGTTCGAGCCCTAGTGGGACAACAATAAATGCCTTCAGTAACAAACTGGAGGCATTTTTTATTGTGTTTGTTTCATTATGGGAAATATTTCTAAATAATAGACGGTTGTTTGATATTTGAAATATATAACTAATTGATAATCAGTGTGTATTTTGATTTGGTAACGTTTTGGTAATAAATAGACCAAACAGAACGTTATGAAATTGACCAAAATAGCATTAGTAAGTTCCCTTGCCCTTGTTGGAGTTTCGCTTCTGTTTTCGTTTTCTATAAAAAAGAAGCGGCTAACGAATTTTGACGATAGTAAGTCAAGGTATGTTGAAATAAAAATTGTTGATGAAGGAGATCAGCATGCTAAATATGATGTGTATGCTTTGTCTCCTAAAGATGATCCGGTTTTACTCCTTGAGAAATCAACAACAAGCAACAAATATTTGACATTGAAAATTCCTGATAATGCCAATTATTTTATGATAAACCGGGTAGAGAAAGGCAAATCTCACAGAGAATTGTTTAGAATAGACCCGTTGAGAACCGAGGTTTATTTTTCAAAAAACAGAATAGATATAGATTAGTTTTTAGGGTGATAGGTTAGGTGTGAAACAGGCGTGTATTTGTAATAATACATGCCTGTTTCTTTATGGGTGTGTAAGGCTTGTGTCAAGAAGATTAGTTGAAGAGCTATCAGTGTAGAGGTATTTAGAACTATCAGATAATACAGCAGGTGTTCCAGCGTTTTGAGATGAATCGTAGAGCGCCTTAGGAGAATTCCACAGCATTAGTCCAATTAATAATGCCGCAGCAGATCCTGTAAGAATGCTCAAGTTTGAATAATTACTACTGCATCCTGTGATGGGAATAATACTATGACGTTTCGCCTTTTCACGAGAATGTTCTTTGGAGTATGCTGATAATAAATTGTCTTTGGTTTTGCTAGAAGGCATATTGAAACAGCCGTTTTCGTTTCTATTGGTGCTTATTGTCTTTTTCTTTTTAGACAATAACTGGTGAAGTCTCTTATAATTCATATGCTATAGTGTTTTAAGCGTTCGGAAAGAAATTTGTTGATGTAGTGAAGTCTCGATTTTACGGTTCCTTCAGCTAATTCAAATACTTCGGCAAGTTCTTTTACCGAGAATTGTTGATAATGTCTGAGTAAGAATAAATCGCGTTTGTCTTCATCTAACTCAAGAAGTGCTTCTGATAGTTCAGTTTGAAAATTGGATAAATCTGTTTTTTTGTCAGGTGAAATAGTAGGGTCTTTATGAGTGTTTGTTGGAATATGATTTTCACCCAACATGTTTTTGCGTACATGCATTTTACGATACTCATTCTTTACCATATTATGTGCTACAGAGTATATCCAGCTCGAAAAACTTTGCTTTGAATCAAAAAGGTCTTTTTTCTTAATGACTTTTAGAAACAAGTCATGCATAAGGTCTTCGGCTTTTTCGTTGTCTCCGTTTAACATTCCGTAAAAGAATCGCAATAGTTGATGGCAGTATCTATCATACAGTGTACTGAAAGCGTTTTGATTTCCTGCCTGAGACAGTTGCATTAGTTCTTCATCGGTATGTTTTGATAGGGAGGTCAAGAAATTATTGTTTTTTTAGGTGGAGTATAGAAAAGAAGACCATACCGTAACCGGCAAGTACTGTTATTGGAGCTAAGATCATAGTACGAAAGCTCATGATTTTTTCCTCCCAATGGTGTTGAGAATGATTGCCGCTTTCAGCCATGAGGAAAAATCCGGTTAGAACAATTAGAAAGGATGTAATTAGTAAGATGTAATTTCGTTTTTCAAGCATAATTTTCTTTCATATACACACTGATGACGAAAACGTTCAATAAAAGAATTAAGCGTGTAGTTGTTGTTAAAGCATGTTAAGAAAAATGAAGTGTGGATAACTTCACTTTCATTCCTTTAATAGCGGTGTGATAAGAGATAGTTTTGGTTAAAATCAATTTTATGAAGCAGGTCGCATTGATGGTATTGTTGTTGGCGTCTATTTGGTCAAAGGCTCAAGAAAACGAGCACTATGTTGATTATTACGATGAGAACCAGACGAAAAAGAGAAGTGAAGGAGATTATTTCTACGGAAGAGAAAATGGAACGTGGAAGTTTTGGTACCGTAATGGTCAGTTAAAAGAAGAAGCAAACTTTATTGAGGGAATGCTAAATGGGAGTGTGGTCTACTATTACGAGTCAGGGCAAAAAGAAAAAGAAGGGTACTTCTGGTACGATAAGCCAGATAGTCTGTTTCAAGAATGGTACTCAGATGGCCGGTTGAAATCTAAAGGGTCGTTTAATAGAGGAATGAGAGAAGGAGTTTGGGAATATTATTACCCTGATGGAACGCTGTGGAAAAGAGAAGAAGTTAAAAACGGAGTTACCTACTTTAAAGCACTGAATAGTAGAGAAGGAAAGAAATTAATAACAAATGGAAAAGGAGCACTGGTCTATTACCATGATAATGGTGCAATAAAAGAGCAAACGTCTATTGAAAATGGCCTGAGAAATGGTGAATCGATAGCGTTTTTTGCTTCTGGGAAGAAAAAGGTTGAAGGTGATTATACCAATGGGTTTGCTTCAGGGGAATGGGTGTATTGGTATGAGAATGGGAATAAAGAAAAAGTACAGACAGTTAAAGACAGTGTTTTAGATGGCAGGTTTGAGCGCTATTTCCAAAATGGCCAACTGGATGCAGAAGGAAACTATGCAAAAGGTAAAAAAGAAGGAGAATGGAAATGGTATTTTGAAAATGGCCAAGTGAATATTGTTGGGAGTTTTAGCAATGATCTCCAAAATGGAGAATGGATCTATTACTTTCAAAATGGTCAGGTAGATGCTAAAGGTAGTTATGAAAATAACCTTAGAGCCGGACTTTGGGAGTTTTGGTATAAAGATGGAAGTAAATATAGAAGAGGGACATATGTAGAAGATAAACAAGATGGTCATTGGATAACTTGGTGGGAGTCTGGTCAAAAATTAACTGAAGGCGATTACGTAAAAGGAAAGATGCAAGGAGAGTGGAGTGCGTGGTATGAAAGTGGTCAGCTTAAAGATAAAGGTGCTTACAAAGACGACTTAATGGAAGGGCACTGGTTAGGTTGGTACCCTAACGGGAACAAGAATTATGAGGGTGATTTAATTGGTGAGATACGTCAGGGAGAATGGACGTTTTGGTATTCAAGTGGAAAAGTTCGTGAAGAAGGTTCTTACAAAGATGGAATGATGGATGGTCATTGGGTATTTTTCTACGAAAGAGGAAATATTGACTATGAAGGGGAGTATAAAAAAGGAAGGCAAGAAGGTCTTTGGACATATTATTACCCAACAGGCCAAAAACAACGTGAGCAGTCGTTTAAAGATGGTCGGCCTGACGGGAATTGTAAAATTTGGTATCAGGGAATGCAGTTGATGACAGATTCAAATTACAAAAATGGAGTTCCTCATGGAAAGTGGGTACAATACAATAAAAGAGGTAAAGTAATATTAGAGGTTACATATAAAGAAGGAACACGCGTTAAATAGCTTGTTATCAGTAAAAATTAGTTATATTTGCACGCGATTAGCAGGATGGAAAGAGGGGTTTGACCCCTCTTTTTTGTTACTATATATTGTGATTACAAAGGAAAGAATACAACAACTGGTAGAAGAGAAGATCGCTGATACAGATATTTTTATTGTAGAAATAAAAGTGTCTGAAAGCAATGCGATCAAAATAGAAATAGACGCAGATGCAGGATTGTCAATCGATAAATGTATTGCAGTATCACGTCATGTAGAGCATAGCTTCGACCGGGAAGAAGAAGATTTCGAATTGAGCGTAACCTCTCCGGGTATTGATAAACCGCTTCGGTTACCACGTCAGTTCAAAAAAAATATTGGCCGCTCTTTGAAAGTGAAGTATCAAGATGATAAAGCAGCCTTAACAGGTGAGCTTATTGATGCCAACGATGATTCCTTCACTATTCTGGAAAAAAGAAAAGAAAGACTAGAAGGGAAAAAGAAAAAAGTAGCGGTAGAAGAAAAGCATGAATTTGCATACAATCAAATAAAAGAGGCCAAAGTGGTCATTTCATTTAAATGATAACAACATGAATACGGCAGAATTAATAGAATCGTTTTCGGAGTTTAAAGAGTTCAAAAACATCGATCGTGTTACTATGATGAACATCCTTGAAGATGTCTTCAGATCTATGATCGCGAAAAGATATGGCTCCGATGATAATTTCGATATCATTATTAACCCTGATAAAGGAGATATCGAGATTTGGCGAAATCGCGTTGTTGTGGCAGATGGAGAAGTAGAAGATGAAAATGAGGAAATTGAATACTCACAAGCCATTAAAATTGAACCTGACTTTGAAATCGGTGAAGATGTATCTGAAGAAGTAAAACTTGAAGATTTCGGAAGAAGAGCAATTTTAGCATTGCGCCAAAATTTGGTTTCTAAAATTCATGAATTAGAAAAAGATAGCCTCTATAAAATATACAAAGACCGCGTAGGTGATATTGTAACCGGAGAGGTGTATCAGATTTGGAAAAAAGAAATCCTTATTTTGGATGATGAAGGAAATGAACTTATCCTTCCAAAATCAGAACAAATTCCTAACGACTACTTCAAAAAAGGAGATGCCATTAGAGCTGTTGTTAAGAAAGTAGACATGCGTAACAATAACCCTGTTATTATCCTTTCAAGAACTTCACCTGTATTCTTAGAGCGTCTGTTTGAATTAGAGGTTCCGGAAATTTTTGATGGTTTAATTACCATTAAGAAAATTGTAAGAGAGCCAGGCGAGAGAGCCAAAGTGGCTGTAGAATCTTACGATGATAGAATTGATCCTGTTGGAGCATGCGTAGGGATGAAAGGATCTAGAATTCATGGAATTGTTAGAGAACTCCGCAATGAGAATATTGATGTGATTAACTATACGGCTAATCCTTCATTATTTATCACAAGAGCATTGAGCCCGGCTAAGATTAGTACGGTTGGTATCAATGATGAGACAGAACATGCCGATGTGCACCTGAAAGCCGATCAGGTTTCGTTGGCAATTGGTAAAGGAGGGCATAACATTAAATTAGCCAGTAAATTAACAGGATACGAAATTGATGTTTATCGTGAAGATGATGAACAAATCGATGATGTGGATCTTGAAGAATTTGCAGATGAAATAGAATCATGGATTATTGATGAGCTGAAAGCAATAGGCTGTGACACTGCCCGTAGTGTATTGGAGCAGACAGTTCAAGATTTAGTTAGAAGGACTGATCTTGAAGAAGAAACAATTGAAGAAGTGTTCAATATTCTGAAAGCTGAATTTGAATAATCGCTTGATGCCTAATAATCACCAACTTTTTATTATTTTTTAATTTCGGCAACACTAAAAACAATATATGTCTGAAACACCCGTAACAAGACGATTAAGTAAAGTAGCGAAAGAACTGAATGTAGGATTGAGTACAATCGGAGATTTTCTAAGTGCTAAAGGGTATGATATTGACATTAAGCCCAATACGAAAATCTCAAATGATGTGTATGGAATTCTGCTATCAGAGTTCCAGTCGGAGAAAGAGGTGAAAGAAGAATCACAGCAGCTTAAGAAAAATAAAGTTGTTCGTGAAACGGTATCTCTTGAAGATGTAGAGAAAGAAGAAGTTGCGGAAGATGCACCGGAGGAACAAGACGAAGTTCTGATTAAAAACATGGGCTCAACCGTTACAGCTAAAGAAGAGGCAGAAACTACGGAAGAATCACCAGCAGAACCAGAGCCGGTAGCTGAAGTTGAAGAAACTGAAGTTGAGGAGGTAAAAGAAACTACTCCAGAGCCTGTTGTTGAAGAAACTCCAGAAGAAAAAGAAGAGGTTGTAGAAGAACTTCCGGTTGCTGAAGAAAATGTTGCCGAACCAAAAGCAGAAGAAGTAAAAGAAGAGCCTGTTCTAGAAGAAAAAGAGGAGAAAGAAGTTGTAAAAGAAGAAACTTCATCTGAAGATGCTTCGTCAGGGCCTACTGTAGTTGGAAAAATTGACTTGGACAAAATCAATACGAAAACTCGTCCTGATAGCAAAAAGAAAAGAGAGGAAGAAAAGAGAAAAAAAGAAGCTGAAGAGCGTAAGCTAAAGGCTGAAGAAGAACGCAAAGCAAAAGAAAAGTTAGTGGCTGAACAGGCTGCTAAAAAGGCTGAGCAAGAGAAGAAAGCAGAACAGGAAGAGCCTAAAAAAGAAGAGCCTAAAAAAGAAGATGAGGTAGTTAAAGCTCGGGTTAAAAAGCTTAACGGACCTACTGTTTTAGGTAAGATAGAGTTGCCAACTGTTAACAAGAAAAAGAAAAAGCCAAAGCCAGTAGCATCTTCTGATGATTCAAAAGAGACTGAAAAGCCTAAGAAGAAGCGTAAACGTATCTCGCGTCAGATAGATCCTAAGAAAGCAGGGAAGAACATTCCTAATGGTCGAAACGATCGTAGAGATAATAACAACAACAAAGGAAGAAACAGAAGAGAGCAAAAACCAGAGCTTTCTGAAGAGGATATCCAAAAAGAAATTAAGGAAACACTAGCTCGCTTAAGCGGTGGTGGAAAATCCAAGTCTTCGAAATTCAGACGTGAAAAACGTCAACAAATAGCGCAGCAAAAAGAAGAAGAAATTGCACAGCGCGAAGCAGAAGAAAAAGTACTTAAAGTTACAGAGTTTGTAACGGTTCAAGAATTAGCAACCATGATGGATGTTGGGGTAACTGAAGTTATCTCTGCATGTATGTCTCTTGGGTTAATGGTGTCAATTAACCAGCGCCTAGATGCTGAAACATTATCTATTGTTGCTGAAGAGTTTGGATATACCGTTGAATTTGTTGATTCTGAACTAGCTGAAACTGAGGAAGAAGAAGAAGTTGATGATCCAAAAGATTTGGAAGATCGCTCTCCTATCGTTACAGTTATGGGACACGTAGATCATGGTAAAACATCGTTACTTGACTACGTTCGTAAAGCAAATGTTATTGCAGGTGAGGCCGGGGGAATCACCCAGCACATTGGTGCCTATAACGTAAAACTTGATGACGGAAGAAAAATAACATTCTTAGATACACCTGGTCACGAAGCCTTTACAGCGATGCGTGCTCGTGGTGCACAAGTAACCGATTTGGTAATTATCGTAATTGCAGCAGATGATAGTGTGATGCCTCAAACAAAAGAGGCGATTAATCACGCTCAGGCAGCTGGTGTACCAATGGTATTTGCCTTTAATAAGATTGATAAACCAGGAGCAAATGCTGATAGAATTCGTGAAGAGCTAGCAGCAATGGATATTTTAGTTGAAGATTGGGGTGGTAAATACCAATCACAAGAAATTTCAGCTAAAAAAGGTGAAGGAATTGAAGAGCTTTTAGATAAAGTGTTGTTAGAAGCAGAAATGCTTGAGCTGAAAGCAAATCCCAATAAAATTGCTTCAGGAACTGTTATTGAAGCCTCTTTGGATAAAGGTAGAGGTTATGTTACTAACTTGTTGGTACAGTCAGGTACTTTAAAAATAGGTGATGTACTTGTTGCAGGTGCGCATTCTGGTAAAATTAAAGCCATGTTCAACGAGCGTGGTAATAACATTAAAGAAGCTGGGCCAGCAACTCCTGTTTCTATCCTAGGTTTTAATGGGGCACCAACAGCCGGAGATAAATTTAAGGTTTACGAAGATGAACGTGAGGCTAAGCAATTGGCGAACAAGCGTGAACAATTAATTCGTGAGCAAGGGGTTAGAACACAAAAACACATTACTCTTGATGAAATCGGAAGACGTTTGGCACTTGGAGACTTCCAAGAGTTGAACCTGATTGTTAAAGGGGACGTGGATGGATCTGTTGAGGCACTTTCTGATTCGTTGTTAAAACTTTCTACGGAGTCTATTCAGGTGAATGTAATTCACAAATCTGTAGGTCAGATTTCTGAGTCAGATGTCTTGTTGGCAAGTGCATCAGATGCTGTTATTATAGGTTTCCAGGTAAGACCATCTTCAGGAGCTAGAAAATTAGCTGAGCAAGAAGAAATCCAAATAAGACTTTACTCTGTTATCTACGATGCGATAGATGAGATCAAAGATGCAATGCAGGGTATGTTGAAACCTAAATTTGAAGAGAGAGTAGTTTGTAACATAGAAGTACGTGAAACTTTCAAAATCTCTAAAGTGGGAACCATTGCTGGATGTTATGTGCTGGATGGTAAGATTAACCGAAATACAAGTGTTCGCTTAATTAGAGATGGTGTAGTTATCTATAGTGGAAAACTAGGTTCTTTAAAACGCTTTAAAGATGATGTGAAAGAGGTTTCTACAGGATACGAATGTGGTTTGAACATTGAGAACTTTAACGACATAAAAGTTGGAGATATCATTGAAGGCTACGAAGAAGTAGAAGTTGAACAAAAATTATAAGACAGCTAAATATTATTAGTTGATATAAAATAAAAAAGCCCCAAACTTGGGGCTTTTTTTATGAATTAGATTTTGCTTTGGAATTACTCAGTTTCAACAGCTTCAGTGATATGCTGCTCAATAACAGGAAGCTCAATGATATCTTTCTTGATAAAAGCATAAGGATAGGAGTCCTTGATTTCTTCAAGCTGTTTTTCTGCTTCTAGCTTGGTTCTGAAATCACCGATACGTACTTGAAAGTTTGGCGTTTGGTACTTCAGATAGTTAGGGACGTTTGGATAGTTTTGACTAAACTTTAGTTGCTCCATTCGAGCCTTACTTTTACTATTGGCTCCTGATACTGATAAGATTTGAATTCGATAGCCTTCGAGCCTTGAAGCCTGAGAATTATTGTGATGATATTTCTCCAAAAGAGTATTTAAAGAGCTGTCTTGTTCCATTTTTAGATAGCCGTCATGAGTGTTTTTCTCCTTTTGGTTCATTAGAGGTTTGTCAGAATTACTTTTCTGTGGAAAGAGTGTCCAATCACGCTCAGCTTGAGCGAATAAAATGGTTGGTAGAAATGCTGAAAGAATGAATAACGACTTTTTCATGACACAAAATTACACAAATACAACTAGGAATATCTCCCAATGGATGTGGTTTAGAGGATCTGTTTTTTCATAAAGCAATCAATTTAGAACCTTTCTAAATTAACTAAACGATGTCAAAATTAGCTTCCGCAGAGATTCTAATTAGTGAGTTCTACTAAATTTGCCTTCGATTGAAAATGGGCTTTCTGGCTCAATATTTAACAAAATTTAACCGTAAATGGCGTCTTCAAATATGTGGAGTAGATCGAAAATTTGGCTTCATGCCGCGTTTCTCTCATTCTTTTTGGTGTTTTCCACTGCAGGATTTTCTCAAGACGGAGAAAAACTATTCAAAGCAAACTGTGCATCGTGTCATAAGTTGGATAAGAAATTAGTTGGTCCGGCTCTTTCTGGAGTTCAAGACAGATGGGAGAGTAAGGATAACTTGGTCTTATGGGTTAAGAATTCTCAAGGCTACTTGGGGGATCATCCTGAAGATTCTTATGCAGCTGATTTGTTTAGCGAGTTTGGTGGTTCTGTAATGCCGGCTATGCCGCTTTCTGATGAAGAAGTAGGTGCGATTTTGGATTACATTGCTAATCCTCCTGCTCCAGCTGAGGCTGCTGTAGTTGAAACGACCTCTGCTGCACCAGTTGAAGATGATTACACGGTATTCTGGTTGTTGGGCTTTGCTGTTGTGTTGTTGATTGTTGTGTTTGTACTGGTTGATGTGAAGAAGTCAGTAAAAGCATTGCTGATTGACGTTAAAGGTGAAGAGGCTCTTGCTGGAATAGGTGAATACAATGATCTTGAATTGTCATTTGGAAAGCGTGCTCAACTTTGGTTGGCTAGAAATAAAACAATTGCTGCGCTAGGAATGGTTGTAGTGCTTGTTCTTGTTTTGAATGTTGTGTGGAATGGTTTGTTAGGAGTTGGTGTTTACGAAGGTTATGCACCGCCACAGCCAATTAAATTCTCGCACAAGATTCATGCTGGAGATAATGAAATCCAGTGTGTGTATTGTCACTCAAGTGCTCCACAGTCTAAGCATTCTGGAATTCCTTCGATCAATGTTTGTATGAATTGTCATAAAGGAATTAGCGAGGGTAGCAGATGGGGAACGGAAGAAATTTCTAAGATTTACGATGCTGCTGGATGGAATGCAGAAACAGCATCTTACGATAAACCTGAAAAACCGGTGAAGTGGATTCGTATCCATAACCTTCCAGATCATGTTTATTTTAATCACTCACAACACGTAGTAGTAGGAGAAATTGAATGTCAAACTTGTCATGGAGAAGTTGAGACGTTTGATTATCCGATGAAGCAATACGCTCCACTTACAATGGGATGGTGTATTAACTGTCACCGTGAAACAGAAGTTAAAATGAATGGAAATGACTACTACGAGAAAATTCACGCTGAGCTCGTAGAGAAGTACAAGGATGAAGGCCTTGAGAAATTTACAGTTTCTCAAATGGGAGGTCTTGAATGTGCAAAATGTCATTATTAATCGAATTTTAGAATCTTACGGCTACGAAATCAAGGATTATGAGCAATACCAAACAATATTGGAACAGTCTTGAGCAACTAAACAATGATGAAGCGTTTATTGCAAAGGCGAATAATGAGTTTGCTGAAGAATTACCGGTCGATGAATTCTTAGGTAATGAGAACTTAGGTTCAACGAATACATCTAGAAGAGACTTCTTAAAGTTCGTTGGGTTTAGCGTGGCGGCTGCTACTCTTGCAGCTTGTGAAGCTCCGGTGATTAAGTCAATTCCTTATGTGAATAAGCCTGAGGAAATTACTCCGGGCGTTGCTAACTATTATGCATCTACTTATTATGATGGAACTGACTTTGCTAGTGTTTTAGTAAAAACACGTGAAGGAAGACCAATTCATATTGAAAGCAATAAATTGGCGAAACTTCACATGGGAGGTTTAACTCCTCGTGTGAATGCTTCTGTTCTTGGGTTGTATGACTCAGAACGTCAAATGTATCCTTCTATCAATGGGGAACAGGCTTCGTGGAAATCAGTTGATGATAAGGTGACTTCTACTTTGGAAAGTGTTAAAGCTGCAGGTGGAAATATCCGTATCCTTACCAATACAATTATTAGTCCGTCAACTAAGGCTGTAATCAAAAAGTTTGAAGAAGCTTACGGAGCTAATGTTAAGACAGTAACTTATGATGCATATTCATATGCAGGAATGAGAAAAGCCAACAAAGCAATGTTTGGTAAAGCTGTTCTTCCAAACTATAAGTTTGATCAAGCTAAAGTAATTGTGAGTTTAGGAGCAGATTTTCTTTCAACGTGGTTGATGGCAAATTCTTACTCTGCTCAATATGCTTTGAGAAGAAATCCTGATGGCAAATGGATGAACAAACACTACCAGTTTGAATCAAACATGTCACTTACAGGAACAAATGCAGATGTTCGTGCTGCGATTAAACCAAGTGAAATTGGTTTGGTGGCTCTTGAATTATACAATCTAGTAGGCGGCTCTGTAACTGGGAAGAAATTTGAAAATGATAATGCTGCACATGAGAAATTAGCTAAAGCAGCTAAAGAATTGAAAGCAGCAAATGGTCATGCATTGGTTGTGTGTGGTGTTAACGACCCTGATGTTCAAATGATCGTAAATGCGATTAACGAGAAACTAGGAGCTTATAATCACACGATCGATTTAGATACTCCAACGCATATCCGTCAAGGAGATGATGAAGCTTTTGCAGGACTTGTAAAAGAAATGAAGTCAGGAGCTGTTGATGCACTACTTATCAATGGAGTTAATCCTGTTTATACTGCGCCTGCTGCTGTAGGTTTTGCAGAGGCTTTAAAGAAAGTGAAATTCTCTGTTTCTTTTGCAGACAGAGCTGATGAAACAGCTTCATTGTGTACAGTAATTGCTCCAGATAATCATTATCTAGAATCTTGGAATGACTACAATCCAGTAGGGAACTATATATCGTTTCAACAACCAACAATCAATGCGTTGTTTGACACACGTCAAATGCAAGATAGTTTGTTGCGCTGGTCTGGAATCAATACAAGTTATTATGACTTCATGAAGTCAACTTGGGAAGGAGAATACCTTCCAGCTACAAATGAACCGTTCTTACATACTTTCTGGAATAAAGCGGTTCATGATGGTGTTTATGAATTGAAATCAGCAGTTGCTGAATCGAATGAAGAAGTAGCAATGCCCGCATATGACATTACTGCAGCTGCAGCAAATGTTTTAAAAGGTGCTAAATCAGGTGAGTGGGAAGTTGAGTTCTATTTAAGCAATGCAATTGCTGAAGGTAATCAAGCGAATAACCCTTGGTTACAAGAACTGCCAGATCCGGTTTCTAAGATGACTTGGGATAACTACATTGCGATGAATCAAGTTGATATGGAAAGACTTGGTTTTGCAACAAAGTATGCCGAAGAATCGCCAGCTGATATGGCAAAAATTACCGTGAATGGTTACACAATAGAACTACCGGTAATTGCTCAACCAGGACAGAAAATAGGCGCTGTAAGTATTGCGCTTGGATACGGAAGAACCAAAGCGGGTAAAGTAGTTGAACAAGGTGATGCAACCGTAGGTGAGGTTAAATCAATTGGGCAAAACTTATTTAATGCAATTACAATCAGTAATGGAGTTATGAAGTACTCTTCAGCTGATGTAAGCATTGAAAAAACCGAGAACACTTACCCTGTAGGATCTACGCAAACACATCATACAATGATGGGGCGTAAGATCATCAATGAAACTTCACTTAAAACATATAAAGAGAGCGGGAAAGAAGTTTGGAATCCTGATCATATTTTAAGTGATGCATACGGAAATAAAAAGCATATCAAAGATCTTGATCTTTGGGAAGCTCATGATATTGAAAAAGGTCACCGTTGGGGACTTTCTGTAGACCTTAATGCTTGTTTAGGATGTGGTGCTTGTGTTATAGCATGTCACTCTGAAAACAATGTGCCTGTTGTAGGTAAAGATGAAGTGCGTAGAACCAGAACAATGAGTTGGTTGCGTATTGATCGTTACTTCAGCAGCGATATGACGAAATTAAGGGGGAAAGAAGAAGGTCTTGGTAAGATTGACATGTATGGTCAGATGGAAGATCCATCGGCTTACCCAGAAGTGGCTTACCAACCTGTAATGTGTCAACATTGTAATCATGCTCCATGTGAGACCGTTTGTCCTGTTGCGGCAACTACTCACAGTAATGAGGGGATGAATCAAATGACATACAACCGTTGTATCGGAACACGTTACTGTGCGAACAACTGTCCTTATAAAGTAAGACGTTTTAACTGGTTCAACTATGTTGGCGATGCTAAGTTCACTGATGTTAACCCATCACAAAGTGATTTGGCTAAAATGGTACTTAACCCAGATGTTGTAGTAAGAGCACGTGGGGTAATGGAAAAATGTTCTTTCTGTGTTCAGCGTATTCAAGCAGGTAAGTTAGAAGCGAAAAAAGCAGGTAGACCTGTTGAAGATGGCGAAGTTACCAGTGCTTGTGCTTCTGCCTGTACAACTGGAGCTATTTACTTTGGTGATTTGAATGACAAAGAAACCAAAGTTCGTAAGTCGGTTGATGATGACAGAGCTTATAACCTGTTGGAAGAAATAGGTACTAAGCCTAATGTTTACTATATGACGAAAGTTAGAAATGTAGATGAAGAG